>JAESGM010000320.1_pt1 | contig 61673 bp, 47 predicted proteins | sample 9269721 | NCBI WGS metagenome assembly JAESGM01 (sample SAMN15720920, study PRJNA650825) | algae metagenome | isolation source: Komarekiella atlantica HA4396-MV6 and co-occurring heterotrophs from... | place: USA: Theobald House, Kauai, HI | collected 2009-07-29
GTAGCGGTGACCCAAGCCGCCGAGGTCGGGCCGCACCTGTGAGCCGAAGGCGGCGGTGGCGTCGCGCACGCCGGCCGGCTCGACGACGAGGAGGGCCGCCGCCGGCACCGGCTCGGCCGGGCCGGCGAGGATCCAGCCGTAGGCGAGGCCGCTGCCGCTGGCGCGGTCGGCGAGCGCGCCGTCGATCGCCGCAGCGACCTGGGGCGTCTCGATCATGCCGCGGCGGTGCGAGCGGACGCGGGCGTAGACCGGCTGCCCGGCGGCGGGCGGAAGCGGCGGCAGGCGCCCGGCCGCCACCTCCCTGAGGACGGTGAAGAACGGCTCGTCGCCGGCGAAGGCGACGAAATCGTCGACCGCGCGCTCGGTGTGACGTCCGGCGGCGGTGAGCTGCCCGTTCCCGAAGGTGAGCGTCTCCTCCTCGCCCGCCTCGCCGGCGAGGGGCCCCTCGCCGTCGCTGCCGCCGTCGCCCCCGCCCTCGAGGGTGAAGACCATCACGAAGCCGGCGGCGCGGTCGTCCGGCACGTCCGGACGGATGTGGGTGAAGAGCGCGGAGGGGCGCTCCGCGACGGGCCGTCCGTCGGCGCCGCGCACCGCGAGAGGGGTGGCGAGGGCCTCGCGCAGCCCCCAGCCGGCCGCCACGAGGTGGCTGCCGCCGAGCGTGAAGCAGAAGTCGATATAGAGGCTCATCGCTGCCGACCTGTGGCTCCCCGCCCCTCGTTCTCCACCCCGCCCTGCCCCGCCCCGCCGGCCACGGGCGCCTTCTTGCGTTCCGTCGTGCAGGGCGCGTGCCGTCTCACGCCATGCGGGGCAGGTCACTCGAGGCGGGCAGATCACTCGAGGCGGGCAGGTGATTCAAGGCGGGCAGGTGATTCAAGGCGGGCAGGTGATTCAAGGCCGGCAGGTGACGCGGTGCGGGCAAGGGCGTGCCCTGCGGGGCAGGACGGCCGCCCCGCGAGGCCGTCAGTCGCTGTCGTCGCCGCCGCCACTCCCGCCGCCACTCCCGACCTGTGCGCCGCCGAGGGTGAAGGTGATGTCCTTCGCCTCGAGCTTGCGCAGGAACTTGCGGGCGCGGCTCGAGGCGTCCTTTTTGGCGGCGTTCCAGGCTTCCTTGCGCTGTTCGGAGGTCGCACCCGGCGAGCGCTCCTTGAACTCCAGCGACCACAGCGTCCGGGCCACCACGCGCACCAGCTTCTGGTCGGGCGAGCGCCGGCCCTTGCCGCCGCCCTCCTCGCCGGATTCGTGCTCGTCGGTGTCGGCCGTGGTGTCGGTGGCGTCGGCAGAGGCATCGTGCGACATGGATGAACCCTCGCTCCAGCGTCCGGAGACGGCCGCCCGTCATGGCACGTCGGTGGACCCGGTGCAAGGAACGCCGCCGATCCGGCGGGAAAATCCGATCGAAATCAAAACGTTGGCCGCCTTGCGCCGTTCCTGGCGGGCGCCCTCAGACGCCGTAGCCGAGGCGGCGCCAGACCGGCGACAGCGCCGCCTCGATCGCCCGCACCGTCTCCGGCGTGAGCTTCGCCTTGTGGTCGCCCGGGGTGACGCGGCGGACGAACCGTGTCGGGTCCTCCTCCGCCGGCCTGATGTCCGCCCACCCGAGCATCTGCGTGACGAGGCCGTCCGGCGCCTCGAGCCCGAAGTGCGCCGCGATCGTGCGGATCCAGCGCGCCTTCTCGAAGATCACGTCCTCGTAGCGCAGGACGATGAGGGAGGGGTCGTCGAGGATCGGCGCGTAGGCGCTGACGGTGGCATCGAGCGCCGCCGCCCGGCGCGCCGCGTAGGCGTTCACCGAGGAGGCGAGCGCCGCCGCGCGCTCGCGCGCCACCGTGGACGCCTCCCCCTCCACCGACGGCAGCGCGTGGGAGTAGGCGTTGGAGAAATATTCGCTCACCAGCGCGTCGCGCGGGTCGCGGACCAGGAGGATCTTGCGGCCGGCGCGGAAGGCGGGCTCGCCGAAGAGGCCGGTCGGCGGGTCGCGGAAGCCGGTGTAGAGGTTGCCGCCCCTGACGAGCCCCGGGAGGCCCGGGTGGCGGTTCCACGCCTCGAAGCCGTAGCCCTGGTCGAACATGGTGGCGGGGACGTCGACCACGTTGACGCCGTTGAAGCGGGCGAGGGCGGTCGCAAGGTTGCTGAAGAGGGAGGAGCCGCTCTTGCGCACGCCGAGCGCGAAGAGGGCGGGCCCGGGGCGGCCGGCGTCGACCGTGAAGGAGAGCGTCCGGCCGTCGTCCATCCTGAGGGGGACGGCGACGGTGGCGGGCGGCGCGGCGGCCCTGTCGGTGTGCATCGGCGGCAAGACCCGGCTTGTGTTGATCGGCCCCTGTGACGAGGGGGCGCCCGGACGGGGCGTCAGTCCCTGTTCGCGGCGGAGAACACGTCGATGTAGAGCCCCTGCGGCACGAGGGTGCCGAGCATCAGCGCCCACACCCGCCACTCCTCGCGATAGGTGCGGTCGAACACGACGTCCCAGGGCTTGGGCCGGTCGACGAAGTGGAGGAGGATGCCGTCCTCGATGTAGCCGTTGCGCTCCCGGCTCGGCCGCAGGAAGAAATTGTAGCGCGGCGGCAGCGGCAGGATCTCTCCCCTGAAGGCGATGTTGAGGGCGCACTGGTCGTGGAAGATGAGCCGCTGCGGCTCGTTCTCTGCGACGGCGATCGCCCGCTCGATTCCCTCGCGGAGCCGCGGATCGTCCATCCTGAGGACGAGCACGCCCGAGTTGAAGTAGCTGAACGGGTCGAGGCCGTGGTGCGCGGCGGCCCGCACCACCTCCGGGGTGTGGTCCTCCCGCGCCGCCGCGATGACGGCCTCGCCGAAGTCGAGGTCGAGCATCCCGGAGATGTCGCCGCGGCAGACGATGTCGGTGTCGAGGTAGACGGCGCGGCGCAGGCTGTAGCGGCCGAGGAGATACTTCGCCGCGTAGAGGCGGAAATAGGCCGCGCGCGCCAGCCCGCCGCCGCCGGAGAAGAAGCCGTACTCGGTCCTGTGCTGCGGCTCGGGCGGCACGAACTCCTCTTCCTGGACCACCTCGACGACGCGGCCGAAGCGGGCCGCCACCATCGCGATCGTGCCCTGCCAGCGCCGCGGCACGTCCTTGTCGAGGAAGACGAAGAGGCGGCTCTCGAGCTGTGGCGCCTGGCCGAAGAAGGAGGTCAGGAGGGTCAGCGCCGACAGGAAGTAGCGCTGGTTGGTGCACAGGAAGACGGCAACGTCCTCGGTCTCCTCCACCGCGCCCTCGCCGCCGAGGATCCAGTTGGAGCGGTAGGACGGGCGGAGCGCGGCGGCGCGGGACGGCTTGGGCGACAGCGCCACCGCCCGGCTCAGGATCGTGAGGTCCTCGTCGACGAGGCGGATGAACTCGTCGAGCCGCCTCTCGCGCCGGGAGGAGGGCGCGGCGGCGGCTTCCAGCACCGCCTCGTGCAGCCGCGCCTTGCGCACGATGCGCATCGCGACGTGGCCGGCGCCGACGAAGTCGTGGCCGCGGGCGACGTGGCGGATCAGCACCTCGCCCGCCTCCGCCCAGCGCTTCGCCTCGCCGAGGAAGCGCAGCACCGCGAGGCTCTCCCACTTGGAGAGCTCGGCATCGGCGAAGTGGTCGCGGTAGATCGCCTCCGCCGCCTCCGTCTCGTCCGCCTCGCAGAAATATTCGAGCTTCCTGAGGAGCGTCTCGCGGTGGCTGCCGAGCGGGTGGTCCTCCAGCGCCTCGAACAGCGCGCCGAGCTCGCTCCACCGCTTCATCTGGAGGAGGAAGTGGAGGCGGGCCTGGACGACCGGGTTGTGGTCGAGGCCGCGCGTCGCGAGCAGCGCGTCCGTCGCCTCCATCAGGCGGTGCTGGACGCCGAGCGGCATGCGGCCGGGCGCGGAGAGGCGGAACATCATCTCGCCGAGCTGCCAGTTGGGCAGCCGCGCCGTGCGCGGGTCGGCAAGGAGGGCCTCGATGCGCGGCGCGTCGGCGACCGCGACGGCGATCCGGGCGTGCGCGGCGAAGAGGATTTCGGCCGCGGCGCCGGCGGTCGCCGCCGCGCGTGCCGCCGCGGTGTCGAGCGCGCCGGTGTCGATGAGGGTGTTGAGGACGGCCGCCTCGGCGACGGGGTCGGCCGCGCCGAGCGGCGGCAGCGCGACGAGGAGGTGCACGGCCTCCTCAGGCACGCCGCGGAGGAGGGCGAAGCGGGCGAGGGTGACCGCCGCCCACGGGTTGGTGGCGATCTCGAAGCGGTCGCCGAACAGGGCCGCGTAGGTGGCGCCGGCGGCGGCGTCGCGCCGCTCCACCGCACCCTCGAGGAGGCGCAGGGCGACGAGATAGTCGCGGTTGCCGCGCTCGAAGGCGCGGCGGTAGATCTCCTCCGCCTCGCGCCGGCGGCCGCTCTCGTAGAGGACGTGGGCCTCCGACAGGATGCGGCGGGCGAGCTCCCCGTCCGCCCCCCCGGCCGCATCGAGGAGAAGCGCCGCCGCCTCGCCGGCGCCGGCCGCATCGCCCGCCGCGGCGCGGCCGACGGCGAGCGTCAGCGCAGCGTCCGCACGGCCCTCGCCACCCGCCGCGACGACGCGCTCGGCCTCCGCCAGGAGCCCGGCGCGCCGCTCGGGCGGAACGGTGAGGACGGCGAGCCCGGCGCCGTCCTCGCCCAGGCCGCCGCCGCCGGTGCGGACGTCGGCCAGCGGCGCCGCCGGCTGAAGGCGCGGCGGCTCCGCCGCTTGCGAGATTGGCGGCTCCGCCACTTGCGAGATTGGCGGCTCCGCCGCCTGCGAGATTGGCGGCTCCGCCGCGTGGGCGCTCGGCGGCTCCGCCGCCTTGGGGCCTGGCGGCTCCGCCGCAGGCGGGCCTGGCGGCTCCGCCGCCGTGAGGCTCGGTGCGTCGGCCTGCCGGCGGCGCCGTTCGGCCGCCTCCTCCCGGCGCTTCTCCATGTAGAGCTCGGCTTCCGGCGGCAGGTCGCCGTCCGCGTCGGCGATCGTCGCGGACGGGAACAGCCCCTCGAGCACGCCGACCTCGGCGAAGTGGCGGTAGGGGTCGTCCGCCGCCCATTGGCGGCCCGCATCGTCCGCCGCCCATTGGCGGCCCGCATCGTCCGCCGCCCGTTGGCGGCCCGCATCGTTCGCCGCGCCGCTCGCCTCGCGGTAGTAGTCGGGGTCGAACCACGGGCTCGGGGCCCGCTCGGCCCTGTGGGCGAGGTAGTCGGCGAGCGCGGTGCGGCCGGCCGGCACGTCATGGGTCGCGCGGTACCATGCCTCGTCGAACGGCCCGTCCGGCCCGTCGGGGTCGCCGCCGGTGAGGCTGTAGTCGAGGAGGGCGCCGGAGGACCCCGGCCGGCCGCGCCGCGAGGCATGGCGGCCGGGGTCGAAGAAGAGGTTCGGCTGCCGCCCCGCCGCCTCGCCCGTCCGGACATAGTCGAGGAGCGGCGGCATCCCCTGCGGGATCGCGGCACCGTAGCGGTCGCGGTACCAGGCCTCGTCGAAGAGGCCGGTGTCGAGGAGGAGGTGGTAGTCCGTCGCCTCCGCGAACGCCGGCTTCCGGTCGCCCTCTGGCGCCTGTGCGAGGTGGCGCGCGAGCGTGCCGAGCGACAGCTCGCCGAAGGTCATCGGCACCGCCGCGCCCGTCTCGGCGATGACGACATGGACGGTCGCGTCCGGTGCCCGACGCTCCACCTCCGCCACCGCGGCGGGGTCGAACCGGCTCCAGCCGATCAGGAAGCCGCACTGTGTGCGTCGCCCGAGCACGGCGTCGATGTCCGGCCGGTCCATCATCGCATGGACGGGACGCGTGAGGACGATGCCGTCCGCCACCGCGAGGAGCGTCACCGGGCGACCCGGCGCCGCCATCTCGACCACCCAGCCGCGCAGGCCCGCGTCGACGGCGAGATAGTCCACCGCCCCCGCGAAGCGCTCGCCTTCGGCAGGATAGTGCAGGATCGTGCGGGGCGCCTCGTCGGCCGTCGTCGTCAGCATCACCGCACTCTCTGGATCGGTCACACGGATGGCCCCGTCCCGTTCACCGGGGGTAGCCGTAAAGCGCCAGCGGCTCGGCAAAGATCCCGTCGAGGGCGGCCACCGTCTCCGCCTTCAGCTTCTCGCGGTGATCGCCGGGGGTCGCCTTGCGGACGAACCGCGTCGGGTCCTCTCCGGCGGGCTTCACGTCCACCTCGGCGAGGATCGCCTCCACCGTCGCCGCGTCCGCCGTCCAGCCGAAATGGGCGAGGATTGCGGCGATGAGGGCCACCTTCTCGAACACGTAGGTCTCGTACGGGACGACGAGGGCGGAGGGGTCGGAGAGGACCGGGCGGAACTGGAGGAGGGTGCGGGCGAGCGGCGGGGCGTGCCTGAGCACCCACGCGTCGATGTCGCTGGCGCGGGCCTCCTCGCGCTTCCGGAGGAAGCGCTGGCGGCCGTCGCCGGCGGTCTCGTCGGGGAGGTCGTGCGAGAAGGCGTCGGAGAAATACTGGCTGACGATCGCATCGCGCGGGTCGCGGTGCATGAACACCTTGAGCCCGCTCCGGTAGGCGGCCGTCCCGCCGATCGCCCGGGGGAAGTTGCGGAAGCCGGTCAGGATGTTGCCGGGGTCCATGAGCGGCGACAGGTCGAGCGGCGCCCAGTCGGCCACCGTCAGGCCGCTGCGGAAGAAGGTGCCGGGGACGTCGACGATGTTGACCCCGTTGGCGCGGGCGAGGAGCGCGATGATCTTGTGCAGCATGGTGCTGCCGGACTTGCGCACGCCGAGGCTGAAGAAGACCGGGCCGCTGCCGCCCCGGAGGACGGTGAAGGGGAGCGTGGCGCTGCCGGCCGTGAGCGTCACCGTGGCGCGGCGCGGGCCGCTTTTGTCGGTCTCGCCGGGGCTCCGGCTGTCGGGGCTTGCCGGGCTCCGGCTCTCCGGATGGGCCGGGCTCCGTGGCGGAGGAGCGGGGGTGCGGTGCGGCGCCTCGCTGCGGGGCGCGGAGGGCCGGCCGGCGCCGGGCCGGCGTGCGGCGAGCGGGGCGAGGGACGACAGGTCGACCGGCGCGCTCCGGCCGGCGGGGACGCCCCCCGTCACGAGCCAGAGCGCGCCGCCCGGCTGGCGGGCGAGCGGGGGGTACGCCGCGCGCAGGAGCTCGGGGCGGAGCGCGGCGAGCGCGCTCGCGCTGAAGAGGACGGAGAGGTGGGAATTTCCCGTCAGCAGCGCGCGGACGGCATAGGCCTCGTTCCAGGGGCGGCCCAGCTCGAAGAGCTGCCGGTCGGTGTACTCGAACGGGATGCGGCAGGCGGCGATCTGGACGCGCACCCCCGGCGCCAGCACCGGCAGGACGTGGAACAGGAGGTGGTGGACGTCGCTGCCGGCGGCGAGGACATGGCTCGTGTCGGCGAGGAGGAGGTCGCCCTCGCCGAGCGCCGCGAAGGGCGCCGGCGCGGCGAACTGGAGCGGCGTCTCGATGAGGTCGAGGCGCACCTCGTCGCCCGGCCGCAGAAGGGCCGAAAGCCGCCGCGGCGAGGGGTCGATCACCGTCGGCCGGAGCGGCAGGGCGAGTTCGTCGAGGATGTCGAGGAGGGCGGCGACCGCGCTTGCCGCGCCGACCGACACGATCCGCCCGGGCGGCCGGTCGTGGATCATCGCCCGGAGGACGACCGCGTCGGCGAGCGGAGAGGCGCCGCCCTGGGCCGGGTCGTAGCGGTGCGCGCCGCCGGCCCCGCCGAACGGCGTCGCGGCGAGGACGGGGCGGGTCCGCTCGAGGAAGGCGGCCATCGCCTCGACGGGAAGATCGATGCCGGGGAGGTCGATGCCGGCGGCCGCGCGGCTCGCCTCGACATAGGCGCGCACGAGGTCCTTCTGCGCGGCGACCGGGTCGCGCGCGGCAAGGGCGCCGGCCGGCACCCACGGCGGCGGCAGCTCGGCGAGGAGGGTGGCGAGGAAGCCCGCGGCGCCCTTGCCCTCGCCCTCGGTGGCGCCGAGCCGCGCGGTCCACAGCGACACTTCCGCGTCCGTCGGCGGCCGGCCGGCGAGGCGGGTCAGCACGGCCTCGACGAGATCGCGTCCCCACGCCGGGTCGGCTGCATTCGGCTGCCGGGAGACCGCGTCCGTCGTCTCGCTCATGCGTCGGCTCCTGGCTTCGTTCCGCGCCGGACGGCTCAGCCGCGGCGGTTGCGATGCCTCTGTCGTCCGTCAGGCCGGTCACGGATCCTTGAACGGACGAGTCTCGGTACAACGATCCGGCGTCGCCGGTAAGCTCCTTTGCATGGCGCGCCTGTATCCGCGGAGGACGATTGGTTGCCGTGCCGCGAGGCGGCCCCGGGCGGTGGCGCGTCTCGCCATTTGCCTCGCCATGAGGGGCCGTCTAGAGAGCCGTCCGGAGAACGGTCGGCACGCCCGGACGTTGGTGCGGCGGGCGGGATTTGCCGGTCCGCGACGGCAGAATGGTCGCCACTGGGCGACGGGCAGGAAGGACCAGACATGAAGATCACGATGATCGGCGGCGGCTATGTCGGCCTCGTCTCGGCCGCCTGCTTCTCCGAGTTCGGCTGGACGGTCACCTGCGTCGAGAAGGACCCCGCCAAGCTCCGGATGCTCCTTGCCGGCGAGATCCCGATCTTCGAGCCGGGGCTCGAGCAGCTCGTCAGCCGCAACCGCGCGGCGAGGCGCATCGTCTTCACCGACCGGGTCGATGCCGTCGCCGGCGCCGACCTCGTCTTCCTCGCGGTCGGCACGCCCATGCGGCGCGGCAACGGCCACGCCGACCTCTCCTACATCTACGGCGCGGTCGAGGAGCTCGCGCCGCACCTCGACGGCTACACGGTCGTGTGCACCAAATCGACCGTCCCCGTCGGCACCTCGCGCGAGATCGAGCGGCGCCTCCGCGCCATCCGGCCCGACGCCGACGTCTCGGTCTGCTCCAACCCCGAATTCCTGCGCGAGGGCTCGGCGATCCAGGACTTCACCCACCCGGATCGCGTCCTCGTCGGCGTCGACGACGCGGACGAGCGGGCGAAGGAGGTGATGGCGCGCGTCTACAAGCCGCTCGCGCTGCGCGACGCGCCGGTCCTCTTCACGAGCCGCGAATCGGCCGAGCTCGCCAAGTATGCCGCCAACGCCTTCCTCGCCATGAAGATCTCCTTCATCAACGAGGTGGCGGACCTCTGCGAGAAGGTCGGCGCCGACGTGCAGGAGGTGGCGAAGGCGATCGGCTCCGACCGGCGGATCGGCGACAAGTTCCTCCACCCCGGCCCCGGCTACGGCGGCTCCTGCTTCCCGAAGGACGTCTCGGCGCTCGTGCGCACCGCCCGCGAGGCGAAGGCGCCGCTGTCGCTCGTCGAGCAGGTGAGCCGCGTCAACGACGAGCGCAAGCTCGCCATGGCGGCGAAGATCGTGGACGCGGCGGGCGGCGACGTGCGCGGCCTCACGATCGGCGTCCTCGGCGTCACCTTCAAGCCGAACACCGACGACATGCGCGACGCGCCGAGCCTCGTCATCCTCCCGACGCTCCTCGACAAGGGCGCTGTCGTGAAGGCGCACGACCCGCAGGGCCGCCGCCACGCCGAGGCGATGCTGGAAGGCGTCGCCTGGTGCGACGACGCGATGGCGGTGGCCGAGGGGGCGGACGTCCTCGTCCTCCTCACCGAGTGGAACGAGTATCGCGCGCTCGACCTCCGTGCGGTGCGCGCCGCGATGGCGAGCAACGTGCTGGTCGACCTCCGCAACGTGTTCCAGCAGGGGGACGCAGCCGCGGCGGGGCTCGTCTACGAGGGCGTCGGGCGTACCGCGGAGGCGGGCGGGCAGCCGGCACGCACCGGCCGCATCGCCGAGCGGGGCCTCACGACCGTGGCCTGAGCGGGCTGCCCCCCGACGGGCGCCCACCCGGGGCGGCTGCCACCTGAGGCGGCACCCGGTCCGGCGGCCTTGCGCCTCCCGCCGGACCGCACGCGCCGGATCGCGGCCCCCGGAGACGCTAGACACGTATTCCGATAAGCGCGTTGCGTCCTGGCATGGGTTTGGCTAGGGGAGCGCCCATGAGCCAGGCCGTTGCACATCCTTCGATTGAGACGCTGATCGCGATCGCGGTCGCGGCGGGGGCGGCGATCCTGCCGTTCTACGCCGCGGGGACGGGGTCGGAGGCGCGCCGGAAGGACGACGGTTCGCCGGTGACCGCGGCCGACGAGGCGGCGGAGGCGGTGATCCTGAAGGCGCTCGCCGAGCTCGGCATCACCGCGGTGATCGCCGAGGAGGCGGCCGCGGCGGGACGGATCCCGGACGTCGACGGCGACTTCTACCTCGTCGATCCGCTCGACGGCACCAAGGAGTTCGTCACCGGCTCCGGCGAGTTCACCGTCAACATCGCCCGCGTCCGCGCCCACCGGGCCGTGGCGGGCGTCGTCTATGCCCCGGCGACCGGCGCCCTCTATGCCGGCGAGCACACCGTGGGGGCGGACCGCGCCGTCCGCGCCACCGTGACGGGCGGCGTCGTCGGGCCGCACGAGCCGATCCGCGTCGCCCGGCCGACCCACACGCTGCGCGTCGTCGCCTCCAAGTCGCACCTCAACGACGAGACGAAGGCGTTCATCGACCGCTATCCGGTGGAGACGTTCGTGTCCTCCGGCTCCTCGCTCAAGTTCTGCCGGATCGCCGAGGGCGCCGCGGACCTCTACCCGCGCCTCGGCCGCACCATGGAGTGGGACACCGCGGCCGGCCACGCCGTGGTGGAGGCGGCCGGCGGCAAGGTGCTCACCATGGACGGCGCCGAACTTCTCTACGGCAAGACCGGCGCACGGTCGGGCGGTGATCCGTTCGGCAACCCCCACTTCGTCGCCTGCGGCGCGTTCGACCCGTTCGCCGCCTCGCCCGCGGCGACCTCCCCCGCCATCTAGCCCTCCAACCGAGGACCTCCGCCATGGCCGTTGACCGCGGCTCGCACCTCAAGCGTCTCGAGGACGAGAGCATCCACATCATCCGCGAGGTCGCGGCCGAGTTCCGCAACCCGGTGATGCTCTATTCGATCGGCAAGGATTCGGCGGTGATGCTGCACCTTGCCCTGAAGGCCTTCTACCCGTCGAAGCCGCCGTTCCCGCTCCTCCACGTGGACACGACCTGGAAGTTCCGCGAGATGATCACCTTCCGCGACCGGAAGGCGAAGGAGCTCGGCCTCGACCTCATCGTCCACATCAACGAGGACGGCGTGCGCGACGGCGTCGGCCCCTTCACGCACGGGTCGAGCTACCACACGACCGTGATGAAGACCGAGGCGCTGAAGCAGGCCCTCACCAAGTACGGCTTCGATGCCGCCTTCGGCGGGGCGCGGCGTGACGAGGAGAAGAGCCGCGCCAAGGAGCGCGTGTTCTCGTTCCGCACGCAGAACCACGGCTGGGACCCGAAGAACCAGCGGCCCGAGCTCTGGCACCTCTACAATACGCGCGTCGCGAAGGGCGAATCGATCCGCGTCTTCCCGCTGTCGAACTGGACCGAACTCGACATCTGGCAGTACATCATGCTGGAGGGGATCGAGATCGTACCGCTCTACTACGCGGCGCACCGGCCGGTCGTGAACCGCGACGGCACGCTCATCATGGTGGACGACGAGCGGATGCCGCTGCGCGACGGCGAGACGCCGGAGATGAAGCTCGTCCGCTTTCGCACCCTCGGCTGCTATCCGCTGACGGGCGCCGTCGAGAGCCCGGCCGCGACGCTGGAAGAGATCGTCGCCGAGATGCTGATCGCCCGCACCTCCGAGCGGCAGGGCCGCGTCATCGACCACGACGAATCCGCGTCGATGGAGAAGAAGAAGCGCGAGGGGTATTTCTGATGGACGAGGTCGCCAGCATGGACACCGCCGCCGCGCTCTCCCCGGAAGCGTTCACCGAGTATCTCCAGAGCCAGGAAAAGAAGTCCTTCCTGCGCTTCATCACCTGCGGCTCGGTCGACGACGGAAAGTCGACGCTGATCGGCCGCCTCCTCTACGAGACCAAGCTGATCTTCGAGGACCAGCTCGCCGCGGTGGAGCGCGATTCGAAGAAGCACGGCACCACGGGCGACGACATCGACCTCGCGCTTCTCGTCGACGGCCTCGAGGCCGAGCGGCAGCAGGGCATCACCATCGACGTCGCCTACCGCTTCTTCACGACCGACAAGCGGAAGTTCATCGTCGCCGACACGCCCGGCCACGAGCAGTACACGCGCAACATGGCGACGGGCGCCTCGACGGCGGACGTCGCGGTGCTCCTGATCGACGCGCGCAACGGGATCCAGGTCCAGACCAAGCGCCACGCCTTCCTGGTGTCGCTGCTCGGGATCCGCCACGTCATCCTCGCCGTGAACAAGATCGACCTCGTCGGCTTCGACCAGGGGAAGTTCGCCGCGATCGAGCGGGACTTCCGCACCTTCGCGCACGGCTTCGACTTCGACACGATGGTGGCGGTGCCGATCTCGGCCCGCTACGGCGACAACGTCGTCACCCGCTCGGAGAACACGCCCTGGTATTCGGGGCCGACGCTGCTCGAGCACCTCGAGACGGTGGAGGTCACCTCCGACCTCGCCGAGCGGCCGTTCCGCATGCCCGTCCAGTGGGTGAACCGTCCGAACCTCGACTTCCGCGGCTTCTCCGGCACCATCGCGTCCGGCAAGGTCCGCGTCGGCGATCCGGTCGTCGTCGCCGCCTCGGGCCGCGAGGCGCAGGTGGCGCGTATCGTGACCATGGACGGCGACCTTCGCGAGGCGGCGGCCTCCGAGGCCGTCACGGTCGTGCTCGACCGCGAGATCGACGTCTCGCGCGGCGACGTCCTCGTCCCGCCGTCGCACCGTCCCGAGGTCGCCGACCAGTTCGCCGCCCACATCGTCTGGATGGACGAGGCGGCGCTGCTGCCGGGCCGTCCCTACCTCCTCAAGATCGGCGGGCGGACGGTCACGGGCTCGGTCACCGAGATCAAGCACCGGATCGACGTCAACACCTTCGACCACCTCGCGGCGAAGGAGCTCGGCCTCAACGAGGTCGGCTTCTGCAACGTGTCGCTGTCCGAGCCGGTCGCCTTCGACCCCTACGAGGCGAACCGGGAGACGGGCGCGTTCATCCTGATCGACCGGCTGACCAACGCCACCGTCGGCGCCGGGATGATCTGGTTCGCGCTCCGCCGGGCCACCAACATCCATTGGCAGGCGCTCGACGTCTCCAAGGCGACCCGCGCCGCGGCGAAGGGCCAGCAGCCGGCGATCCTGTGGTTCACGGGTCTGTCGGGCTCCGGCAAGTCGACCATCGCCAACCTCGTCGAGAAGCGCCTCGTGGCGTCGGGGCGGCACACGTACATCCTCGACGGCGACAACGTCCGCCACGGCCTCAACCGCGACCTCGGCTTCACCGACGCCGACCGGGTGGAGAACATCCGCCGCGTCGCGGAGGCCGCAAAACTCTTCGTCGACGCCGGGCTCATCGTGCTCGTCTCGTTCATCTCGCCGTTCCGCTCCGAGCGGCGGATGGCGCGCGAGCTGGTGGAGGCGGGCGAGTTCCTCGAGGTCTACATCGACACGCCGATCGAGATCTGCCGCCAGCGTGACCCGAAGGGGCTCTACGCCAAGGCCGACGCCGGGCAGCTCAAGAATTTTACGGGCGTCGACAGCCCGTACGAGGCGCCGGAGAACGCCGAACTCGTGATCGACACCACGACCGGCGAGCCCGAGGCCCACGCCGAGCGGGTCGTCGCCGCCCTCAAGGCGCACGGCATCATCGACTGACGCCAACGCCCCCGCCCGGCGGCGGGGGCGTTCACAAGCAGCTCCCCCGCGCGACCGCGGGGGCATTCACAAACGAATCCCCCGCCTACCGGCGGGGGCGGCTGGAGGCGGTGCCCCGAGCGGGGTGCCGTCAGGCGCGCACGAGGCCCGTCAGCGGGCGGACGGCGGCGCTGCCGGGGAAGACGCGGTCGCCGAGGAGCCCTTCGCCGACGCCGAGGTGGTCGGCGAGGACGCCCTTCAGGACCGCGCGCAGGTCCGTCGTCGGCATGAGGTCGCGATTGTCGAGGAGCTCCCGCTCGGCGAGCCCCGGCCAGTCGGCGACGACGCGGCCGCCGGCGACGGCGCCGCCCACCAGCATCGCCACCGTCGCCGAGCCGTGGTCGGTGCCGGCCGAGCCGTTGATGCGCACCGTGCGGCCGAACTCGGTGACGATCGCGACGACCGTGTTCTCCCACACCGGCGCGAGGCTCGCCCGGAGCCGCTCCACGAGCCGGTCGACGAGGGCGAGCTGGTTGCCGAGCGCGCCGTCGACGTCGCCCTGGCGGCGGTGGGTGTCGAAGCCGGAGAGGTCGAGGACCGCGACGCGCGGCCCGTCGTCCGCCGAGAGGACGCGGCCGACCGAGTGCGCCGTCTCGTCGATGGTGCGCACCTTCCGGCCGAGCGAGGGATCCTCCTCCGCGGCGAAGGCGGCGATCATCTCCGCCTCGCTGCCGGCCACCTGCTCCAGCGAGAGCCCCGCCTCCATCACCGCGGCGAGCGCCGGGTCGGTGTGGGTGTAGAGGTCGAGGAGGCGCATCCGCGTGTCGTCGGACGCCGGCGGCAGGCCGGGCGGCATCCAGGTGACGACGTCCGGGCTCCCGCGCAGGATGAGCGGCACCGACGTCGCGACCGCGAGGCCCGAGCGCGGCGCTACGGTGCCGACCGTCGGGATGGCGTTGAGGGCGCGGCCGAGCCAGCCGTCGGCGTGGTGGGCGTCCGTCGTCGTGCCGTTCTCGAGGACGTCCTGGCCGGAGAAGTGGGAGCGGTCGCGGTAGGGCGTGTGGGCGGCGTGGACGAAGAGGACCTCGCCGCGCTGCCAGAGGGCGTACGTCTCCGGCATGCGGCCGTTGAGGGCGAAGAGGCCGTCGAGGGCGAGGCGCGCGCCCGCGCCGTCCTCCGGGAGGGTGTGGCCCTCGCGCATCCGGCCATAGGCCGGGTCGCCGACGGGGGCGACGGCGGCGATGCCGTCGAGCCCGCCGCGCAGGATCACGGTGACGAGGCGCGGGTCGCGGCCGGAGGCGAGCGCCGTCGCCGGCAGCTGCGACCAGAGGAGGAGCGAGGCGCCGCCGCCGAGAAGCGCACGCCGGGTCGGATGGAAGGCCATGGTCGCACCTCTCCTAACGGACTTGCCAGTGGGGGGACATGAGAAGGAGGGTCATCGCCTGGACGCGCCCGTCGGCGCGGCGGATCGCGGTGAGGAGCTCGCCCTCGGCCGCCTCGCCGAGGAAGGCGAGGGCGTCGCCGGCGATGTCGTCCCGCCGCGGCGCGACGCGGCCCGCGAAGTCGGTCGCCCAGTCGATCCGCTCGAGCAGCATGTCGCCGCTGATCCAGGCCGTATCGTGGTCCGGCCAGCCGGCCGGGGCGGGCGCGCGCCACATCGGGTGGCCGAGCGCCTCGATGCTCTGGCGGACGATGCCCAGCCGGCCGGGCATTTCGAAGGCGCGGAAGGCGGAGAGCACGAAATCGTAGGGCGGCACCACCTTCTTCGGCGCCGCGGTCCATGCCTCGTCGGTCGAGACGAGCGTCGTCATCACCGCGGCGAGGTCGCCGTCCGTATCGAGGAAGGTCCGCGCCATCGCCTCCACCGTCGCCTGGGAGACGCCGTCGCCGACGAAGTGGCGCGCGAGCTTGCCTGACAGGTGCCGCGCCGTCGCGGGGTGGACGGCGAGATCGTCGAGCACGGCCTCGATCTCCTCCGCTCCCGCCTCCGGGTAGGTCCTGCCGAGGATCGTCTTCGGCCCGGGCTCGTGGCGGGCGCGGAGGAAGGGCTCGGCGAGCCGCTGCGCCTCCGGCGCCTCGCGCGGGTCGAGCTCGAAGCCGCCCGTCCAGCCGGTGAGGACGAGGGCGAGCTGGATGATGTCGTCTTGCGTGTAGCCGCCGTCGACGCCGAGGGTGTGGAGCTCGAGGAGCTCGCGCGCCAGGTTCTCGTTGTAGCTCGCGTCGCGGGTCCGCCCGGCACGGCTGTTCGGGCCGATCGAGGCGGTGTTGTCGAGGTAGGACAGCATGGCCGGGTGGAGGACGGCGGCGCCGAGGAGGTCGCGGAAGCGGCCGAGGACGTGCGGGCGGAGCGTCCGCTCGTAGTGCCCGGCGAGGCCGCGCGTGTTCGGCTTGTCCGGCCCGATCGCGAAATGGTTGGAGAAGAAGAGGACGAGGCGCTCGACAAGCGGGCGGTCGGCCTCGAGGAAGGCGTCGATGCGGGCCTGCACCTCGGCGCGCAAGACCTCCGTAAGGGCTTGGTTGCGCGCTTGGCGGGCAAGGGCGAGGGGGCTGCCGGGAGCCTCGGCGTCGGTCATGCCGTCCATGCCCTCGCTCCTGACGTCGAGCATGGCACGGCGGACCTCGCGCTGTGCCATCCGGAGCGCCGCGCCGGCGCCGAGCTGGTCGCGGGCGAGCGTCTCGAGCGAGGGGAGGGCGGCCATCGCCTCCGGGACCGGCGCGGGCGACGCGAGCTGGGCGAGGACCCAGCCGCCAGGATCGGGGCGTGCGGCGGCGAGGTCCGACGCGTTCGGCCCGAGGCCGAACCGGGTGATGGCGGTGAGCGGGTTCTGCACGCGCTGCGTCCTCCGGATCCCGGCGCGCTGTCCGGCGCCGTTCCTCGAGCCTTGCCGGATATAGGGATGGCCGCGTTGAATGAAACATGAAGGCGACACGGGCCGGAGCCGGCGTCGCCGACCGCCGGCTTCCCTCGTGGGGTTGGGGAGCCCTCCCGTTTTCGCATTGGCTGTTTCGGCAGGCCTGTGCCATGCCGCACCGGACGCGGCCCTTGCGGTTGCCGGCGAGACCGGCGGGCCGCGACCGCTCCGACCGGAGCCTCCGAGGAGGTGGCCCACGCCATGACGATGCGCCTCCCGCCGTCGACGATGTCCCTCCCGGCGTCACGAAAGTTTCGCCCGCGCGCGGCTACAACGAGGGTGCGAGGCGCGGACGGATCCGGTGACGGAGGGATCGGCAACGCCGCTGCCCCCGCCGTCCCCACATCGGGGCCCGGCGACGGCGCACACGGGGCAGGTCCTCCGGAACCGCGGTCCTGGGCGGCAGGGAAAGCATGGGGCGTGAGCGAAGTTGGCCCGAATCCCGCAAGGCTCACGGGGACGCGAGGGTCGGTCGCCACGACGGCCGGTCGCGCCGGGAACGGCACAGAAAGCGCCTCTCCATGACGGGCACCCGCCTCGCCGGCGATCCGCGGACGTCAAAGGCCCCGCCCGGCGCTGCCATGAAGGGCCGGTCCCGGCGAACGGTGCCCGAACCGCGCTCGCTCCGATCGGAAGGACTACACGCTACGGTAGACACTGCCCCGATCGAAGATTATCAGAACCTGACACACCCAACGAGACTGGGATGACTCATGACAAATGCTGCCGAGCTCATTGTTTCAGCGGGATTTGATGAAACCGACTCGATTATCTCTCCTTTTTTCAGATTCAAGAAGGAGGGAAAGATAATCGAAATCGACGACTCGGTGGCAACGGTCAGCCGCAGCTTTCTCGTCGAATTGCTCTGGCCGACGCTGAAACGGATCAGGTTCGACGAAAAATATTATAGGACTGCGAACAAGGATCTCAGGGAGGCGGAAGAGGCCGGCCGGCTGAAGGATCTCTACTCCCATTACATCAACTTCGGGTATTTCGAGAACAGGCTGCCGTGCGCGGTGGAGGTCGACGGGACGTTCTACGCGCGCTCCTATCCGGACGTGGCGGTGGCGGTGCTCGAGAACCGGGTGCCGTCGTGCCAGAACCATTTCGAGACGACAGGGTTCGCCGAGGGCCGCCTGCCGCGCAGGGGATGGCAGTTCGCGGACCTCGTGCAGGACTGACCGGTGCCCGGAGTTCCCGGGCATGACCCCTATCGAGAGATGCCAGTGTGACGATGACTGACCTCGAGACCGAGATCGAAGCCTCTCCGGTGGAAAAGCGCCCGTCGCGACGCCGTGGCGACCGGGCCCCGCTCGTGGCGGACGACCGGCCGGCGATCAATCTTTCGACCGGGCCGTTCACCTTCCACTTCTCGGAGGAGGCGCTCCTCACCCGCTCGCACGTCAACATCCACAGCGGCGAGCGGATCGCGCTCCACATCAAGTATGTGCCGCTGAAGGGCGGCTTCGTCCTGAACGACACCGATGGCGGCGTCTGGCGCGAGGAGGTCTTCGTCGAGTGCCTGCGGGTGCCGGGCGGCGTCGGCCTCAAGCTGATGGTGGCGCTGACCGCGGAGGGCGTGGTCGTCGAGGTGCGCGGCCACCCTCCGGTCGTTCTCGGCGACCGCTTCGACCTCGTCGGCGACCTTGGCGTCGTCCATGCGCCGATCGTCACCGTGACGCCGGGGGCGCTCGACACGCTGGACGTCGCCCTCGCCGACGACAGCCTCACGATCCGCCGCATCCACAGCGTCGAGGAGACCGGGATCACGCTCGGCGTCGACGCCGTGCTCGCCTCCGGTGCCGCCTTCTTCATCGAGGGCTGGGTGGACGACCGCCGCTCGCGCCTCGTCGGCATCTCCCTCATCGACTACGAGAGCGGCGAGCGCGTCCGCCTCGCGATGGGACGCACCCGCCGGCCGGACGTCGACAGCCACCTCGCGGTCGCGAAGCCCGGCGAGTTCGGCTTCTGGGCGGTCGGCTTCGGCACCCCCGAGCAGCTCGGCAACGGCGCCCTCTCCCTCGTGTTCGAGAACGAGTCGGGCGTCCCCATCGAGATCGGCCGGCGCACCATGCAGAGCGCCGGCGAGTTCTTCACGACGGTGCTGACCGCGTTCGGCCGCCGCTCGGTGATCGGCAACCTCACCGCCCGCTCCTTCGCCGACCTCGACGGCGGCCTCGGCGAGATCCTCGGCAAGCTGCACCGCCAGATCGGGGTGCAGCGCCGCGTCGTCACCCGCAGCCATTTCGGCCGCCGCGAGGAGCCGTCGGTCAGCCTCGTCTGCGTCCTCTACGGCTTTCCGGACTTCCTCTACCTCCTCATCGCGCAGTTCGCCCGCTTCGGCTCGCTCGAGGGCTTCGAGTTCATCTTCGTCTCGAACAGCCCCGAGCTCGACGAGGTGCTGGTGCGCGACGCCGAGCTCGCCGCCTTCGTGTTCGGTGCCGACGTCCGGGTGATCGGCCTCAACGGCAACTCGGGCTTCTCCTACGCCAACAATGTCGGCGTCGCGGCGGCGCGCGGGCGGACGATCGCCATCATCAACCCGGACGTCTTCCCGCGCGATGCGGCGGCGGTGAACCGTCTGAGGGAGCTCGGCGCCTCGCCGCCGGGAGAGGACATCGTCGGCGGAAAGCTCTTCTATGCCGACGGCAGCGTCATGCACGAGGGCATGTACTTCGACCGCGACCGCAAGCTCTCCGCGCTCTGCCGCGTCCCGGTCTGGACGGTGGAGCACTTCCGCAAGGGCTTTCCGGACACGACGGAGCCCGTCCCGCGCGAGGTGCCGGCCCTCTCCGGCGCCCTCATGGTCATCGAGAAGGCGCTGTTCGAGCGGCTCAACGGCTTCTCGACCGCGTTCATCTTCGGCCACTACGAGGACGCGGACCTGTGCCTGCGCGTCAAGCAGGCCGGCGGCCGCGTCGTCCTCGACCCCGCGCTCGCCTACTGGCACTACGAGGGGATGGGCTCGATCAAGCAGCCCGAGCACGTCGGCTCCGGCCTCTACAACAGGTGGTTCTTCGCCCGCTCCTGGGGCCGCCGCCTGAAGGATTTCGAGTGATGGCGGCTCCGCGCATCCTGATGGTGAGCCTGTTCCACCCCGAGCTCGTCCGGGGCGGGGCGCAGCAGACCGCCTACGAGCTCTTCCTCGGCGCCCGCGAGGCGGGGCTCGACGCCACCTTCCTCGCCTCCTGCGAACCCAGCATCGACCGTGCCCTCTTCAAGCCCGGCGCCATCGTCACCGGCTTCGACGGCCGGCCCAACGAATACCTGTTCCTGTCGGACAGCTTCGAGCACACCTGGGGCCGCAACCTCAACATCCGTGCGCTGAAGTGGTTCGAGACCTTTCTCGACGACCTCAAGCCTGACGTCATCCACTTCCATCACTTCATGACGCTGGGTCTCGACCTCTTCCTGATCGCGCGGAGGGTGCGGCCGGAGGCGAAGATCGTGCTGACGCTCCACGAGTTCCTCGGCATCTGCAAGGCGGACGGGCACATGATCCGCCGCACCGACCGGACGCTCTGCCGGATGGCCTCGCCGGTGCGCTGCCACCAGTGCTTCCCCGAGGTCTCGCCGGAGATGTTCCAGCTGCGCGAGGACTGGGTGAAGCACGCCTTCTCCGTGTTCGACGCCTTCATCACGCCGACCGACTTCGTCCGCCGCCGCTACACCGAGTGGGGGCTGCCGCCGGAGAAGCTCCACGTCGTCACCAATGCGCAGGCGGACTACTCGAAGAGCGACGCGCGCGTGCCCTACCGCCGGCTCGAGACCGCCTCGGTGCGCAACCGGTTCGGCTTCTTCGGCCAGTTCGTCGACGTGAAAGGCCTGCAGGTCGTCTTCGACGCGGTCGACCTCTATGCCAAGACCTACGAGGAGCCGCTGACGCTCGACGTCAACGGCGCCAACCTCCAGTACGCCTCGCCCGCCTTCCGCGAGCGCTTCGAGCGCTTCCAGGCGGAGGCGCCGGCGCTCGAGCCGCTCGTCAAGGTGAACTTCAACGGCTCCTACTCGATGAGCGACCTCCCCACCCGGATGGGGCGGATCGACTGGGTCATCATCCCGTCGATCTGGTGGGAGATCTTCGCGCTCACCCTTTCGGAAGCCTACATGTTCGGCAAGCCGCCGCTCGTCTCCAACATCGGCGGCGTCGGCGAGCGGGTGCGCCACGACATCGACGGCCTCCTGTTCGACGTCGGCGACCCGGTGAGCCTGATGGAGACGATGCACCGCTGCCTCACCGAGGAGGGCCTCCACGCCCGTCTTGCGGCCGCCTCGCCGGGCGTGCCGCCGGTGATCGACGTCGTCGCCGCGCACGCCGACGTCTACGGCTGCGGCGAGGCGCTGCTGCGGCCGGCCGCCTAGCGCACGACCCGCCCGGTCTCGACGTGATCGGGCGGACGACCACGGGCCCGGCGCCCTGTCCGGGGCGCGTCCTGTCCTCTCAGGCCGATCCAGCCCAAGCGGGAACCGCGCCGCCGCGAACACCCTCCGCGCATCGTGACCGGCGTTAGGGCGCGTGCCGGCGCGCCGCTGATCTGCCGCGTTGTTCGGCATTTGCGTTAAACTCGATCAATGCAGTAGCTTCGCTGACCTGTTCAGTAGAAAAGGTCGAAATGGACGCGGTGACACACAAGCCTGAGTGCCTGCTGCACATCGGCCATTCGAAGACGGGCTCGACCTCCATCCAGAATGCCATGGCCGCCCACCGCGATGCCCTCGCGGAGCGCGGCGTGATCTATCCGAAGACGCCGGGCTGGTCGAACCACGCCCTCATCCCGGCCTCGGCCGCGCCGCCGCCGCTGCGGGAACGCGGTATCCACCCGGCCTTCTGGGGCGGCCTGCCCCCGGGCGACCGGATCGAGCGCTTCCTCGACGAGTTTCCCGCCGAGATGCGCGACCTTCCCGAGACGGCCCGCCTCGTCGTGCTCTCGTCCGAGCAGTGCGTCTACATCCTGCCGGACGTTGCCAGCATCCATCGCCTGAAGGCTTTCCTCGAGCCCCTCTTCAGCCGGATCCGCATCGTCGTCTATCTGCGTCGGCAGGATACACATTTCGCCAGCGCTTACACGCAGAAACTGCGTGATGGCATCGTCGAAACGCCAAGGTTGCCGGACGAGGGCGCCGAGCGCTCCGAGTACGACTATGCCGGGCTCCTGTGGCGCTGGGCCAAGGTGTTCGGGGTCGAGGCGGTCGTGCCACGCCTGTTCGACCGGGCCGAGCTCGTCGGCGGCGACGTCATCGACGACGTCCTCAGCCTGTGCGGGGCCGACGGCGCCGTTCCGGCGGACGACCAGTGGCGGGCGTCGAACCCGTCCACCGACGCCGTCGGGCAGGCGCTGATGGTCGCCGTCGGCCGCGCGATGGCGGGCGGCAACGGGCAGTCGGCGAGCCTCTCCGACCCGGTCTGGCGCCGCTTCACCGAGATCATGACGGCGGAGCGGCCTGGCCGCGGCTGGCAGCCGCCGGCCGAGATGGCGCGCCTCTTCGTGGAGCGCTTCGCCGAGGGGAACGAGTGGATCCGCGAGCGCTGGTTCCCCGGCCGGGCGACCCTCTTCAGCACCGAGTACGGCGCCGCCTCGGGCGACTTCCCGGCGGAGGAGACGCTGCTCGCGCCGATGAGCGCGTTCGTCGCCCGCCTCGCGGCGCGCCATCTCGCGCTCGAGGTGGAGAAGCACATGGAGGTGGCGGCCGTGCTCGCCCGCCGCCGCGAGCCGGAGAAGGCGATCCGGTGGCTGTCGCGGGCGGTGGCGCTCGACGAGACGGCGCCTGCGCCGCGCCTCGAGCTCGCCGCCCTCCTCGGCGAGCTCGGCCGGACCGAGCTTGCGAAGGCCCATCTCAGGGTCGCCGCCGACCGCCTCCCCGGCGACGACGCCCGCCTCCAGGAGCTGCAGCGCCGGATGCAGCGCGGCAGCACCCCGCCGCTCCCCTCCTGAGGCGACGCCCGCCCTCCGGGCGGAACGATCCGCCGTCCCCCGCGACCCTCCGCCGTCCATCCCCCCAGTCCGCTCCGGCAGGTCCCGTGCGGCCGCGCCGGCCGACTTATCCCCGGCCGGCGGGCGAGCCGTACTCTCCACGCATCGCAGAGGGGGCTCTTGCGGCCACCCGTGGAGGACCCGAGGATGCCGAACGACCGCTTCCAGACGTACACTCGTGGCCTGACCGCCCCCGCGACGGGCGCCTTCGCCATCGTCCCGAGCGACACGCTGGAGCTCGCCGAGACCGCGCGCGCGATCTACGTCGGCGGCGCCGGCACGATGACCCTCGTGACGCGCGACGGCGGGACGGCCGCCTTCGCCGGCCTCGCCGCGGGGACGGTGCTGCCGGTGTCGGCCGTGCGCGTGCTCGCGACCGGGACGACGGCGACGAACCTCGTCGGCCTCGTCTGATGTTCGCCATCGGCCTCGGCCTCGGCATTGCCTCCCGCAACACCGCGCCCGGGGCCGTCTCGGAGGCGGCCGTCGCGGCGCTCGGGCCCGTCGCGCTCTACAGCTTCGCCGACACCTCGAGCCTTGTCGTCGGCCGCAACGGGACGGGCGGCTCGCCGGCGGTGGACGGCATGGCGGCGATCGGCCTCGTTCTCGACAGGGCGCGGATGGGCGGGCAACCGCTCGCGGCCTTCCTCGCGGGCCGGCCCGAGCTCGTCCTGAATGGCGACTTCACGGCCGGGACGGCGAGCTGGACGGCGTTCAACGGTGCGGAACTCACGGCGGTCGGCGGCCGGATGCGGGTCGTGCGCAGGGACGCCACGCAGAGTCCAATCGCCCGGCAGACACTCACCGGCCTTACCGTCGGCCGCCTCTACCGCGTCTGCGTCACCGTCACGGCCCTCTCCGGCACCACGGTCGGGAGCGTCATCGTGCAGGGCCTTGCGTCGATGCCGGTCTCCCAGCCGGGGGCCACGGTGTCGCTCCTCTGCGTCGCAACGGCCACCTCGCACAACCTCCACCTCGCCATCCAGGGCTCTTCCGGCGCGGTGGGCGACTTCGTCGAGTTCGACGACGTGTCGGTCAAGGAGATCCCCGGCAGCCACCTCGCGGCGCCGGCGGACAGCGCTCGGCCGGTGCTGGTGTCCGACGGTGGCCGCCTCCTCGCCCGCTTCGACGGGGTCGACGACACGCTGGAGCTCGCCGGGCTCGACCTTCCCTCCGCCTACCTCGCGCTCGCGGTGCGGACGACCGACGGCGCCGGCGTCGCGGCGAGCGGCGAGCGGGCGTCCGGGCAGACGGCCCCCTTCTATGCCGCCTGGGAGGCCGGCAACCTCGCCGGCACGACGACGGACGACGTCGTCATCGGTGGCACCCTGTCCGTGCCGCGGACGGCCTCGCGCGACGCCCTCGCGACCGCGCTCGCCGACGGGACGGCGAGGATCGTCGAGCTCGTCGGTTCCGACTTCGGCGGGCTCACGCGCTGGCGCCTCCTGAACCTCCCGTCCAACGCCGCCTTCAACATGGCGGGAGACCTCGCGGGGGCGGTCCTCTTCGCGAGCGTCCCCTCCGCGGCGCATCGCACGGTCGTCCGTGGCTGGCTCGCAGGCCTGTCGGGCGCCACTGACGTCGCGACCGTCGCCCCCCCGCCGGCCCCCGCCTACGACGCCTATGTCGACGCGGTGGCGGGCAGCGACGCCAACCCGGGCACGGCCGGGCAGCCCTTCGCCACCCTCGACCGCCTCGGCGTCCTCGCCGCAGCGGCTGCGCCGGGCACCACCCAGCGCTACCTCGTCCGCGCCGGCACGTACCGGACCGTTGGCGGCGGGCAGAGCTTCCTTGCGGCCGTCGCCGCCCGCTTCGAGCTCACCTTCGAGCCGGGCTCATCGATGGTGTGCGAATCCGGCCTCGTGACCGGCCCCCGCGGCATCGACGCGCGCGGCAGCGCCAGCGTCGTCGTGCACGGCAACGGCCTCCTCATCCAGGATTATGACGGGTTCAACGGCGGGGCATGGGGGAATGCCGTATCGGCGCAGGACAGCGCCGAGGTTGCTGTCTACGACGCCACGATCGTCAACGCCGGCGACGGCGTGTCGCTGCACGACACCTCGCGCGGCCACTTCGAGCGGCTCCACATCTCGAACTGCCGCAAGGGGAACTTCGCGCACGTCGGCGCGTCCGTTTCCACCCACGTCGACTGCACGTTCATCGGCCGGACCGGCGCCGAGAACGGCGTCGGCAGCCTCGCTGTCGAGACGGCGTCGGCCGACTTCCTGCGCTGCACCTTCGTGCCGGTGGCCGATGGTCAGCCGGTCCTGTTCAACAACGCGACGGTGCGGGACTGCACGATCGGCACCCTCGCGTCCTTCGTGGTGCTCAGCATGAAGGGGTCGACGCTGACGGACAGCTTCGTCCATGCGCGGATGAACCTCGACGCGGCGTCCGGCGGTGTCCTCCGGCGCTGCTTCGGCCACCTCGCCATGGTCCATCGCGCCGGCGGGACCGGGCTCACGATCGAGAACTCGATCTTCGCACGGCTCGCCTCGGCGCTGCAGCCGTCCGTCTACTATTCGGGCGTGATGCCGGCGGCGGGCAGCCCCGTCACGATCCGCGACACGGTGCTGTCCGGCTTCACGACCGCGATCGGCCATGCGATGGACGCGACGGCCGCGCAGCAGGCGGTCACCGCCGGGCTGACGCTCGACCGCCTCGCGTTCTGGGGCAATACCACCAACATCGACGCGGACCTCGTGGCCGCGGCGGGATTCGTGGCGCCGGCGGGGACGGTGACGGCCGACCCGCGGCTCGGCCCCCGCACCTCGACCGCGCGGAGCGCCTGGGGGCTCCTCGCCGGGTCGCCGTGCCTCGGCGCCGGAACTGCCGGCGGCGACATCGGTTTCGCGGCGTAGGGCGGCGCCGTCTGGCGCTCCGCTCCGGGTGGCATCACCCCGGGCGGAGTGCCCTTACCGGCGGTTGCCGCGCCTCGCGTCAGGCGGCTGCCGCCGCCGCGGGGGGCACGAGCGTGGCGACGCGATCGCGGCCTTCCAGGCCGGACTCATCACCTCGGTGCGGGGCGAGGGGGAGGGTATGGCCTCGACCATCTCGCAGAGGTCGGCGCGGCCGAAAGCCTCGCGTTTGCCGGAGGGTGGGGGCGACCCCGTCAGCGGACCGGGATCTCCACGGGCTCGGCGGTCACGCTGCGGCTTCGCGTGCCTTCTGGCGCACCTTGAGCTCCCGCCGCGCCTCGCGGACATAGTGGCGGAACAGGCGCTTCATGAGCGGGTAGGCGGCGAGCCTGGGCGGGCGCTGGATTTCGAGCTCGTCGAGCATCGCCGCGACCTCGCCGAGCCCGCGGTCGCGCGCTGCGGCAAGGTCGTCCTCCGAGCCGACCTCGTCCGCCCCTCCCTCCGGCGCCACCGGCCGGTCGATCTCGAAGCTGAGGTCGAGCCCGCCGACGCGCTCCATCCAGGCGACGTCGTCGCGGTCGATGGCGGACCGCACGAGCGCCGGCGACAGGCGGAACTTGCCGGGAAAGCGCAGCCGCAGCGCGTCGATGAGCTTGTGCCGGCCGAGATTGATCGTCTGGTCCCAGCCGATCTCCTCGCGCTCCTGGTTCCAGAAATAGAGGAACGCGACGGCCGTGGTCGACAGCGACTCGTTGGTCCTCACCTCCGGAACCGGCGTCGACGGGTCGATACCAGCCCGTGCCGCAAAGTCGGTGACGACCGAGCCGCCCCTGAGGTGCTCCCGCCGGAAGTCGAGGAACTCGATCCGGTCACGACCGAAGAGTTCGATGAATTTCTCGAACTGCTTGCGGTATTCAGGCAAGCCCAAGTAGAAAGACGACTTCTCGGCCTTCACGCGTTGCTGGAATGCCGAGGAGGCAAAGCCGAGCGGCTCGCGGATATAGGCGAACAGTCTGAGCGGGCAGCCGCGCGCCTCGAACCACGTCTTCATTGCCACGAGGTCGGGCGCCTTCATGTGTCCGATCGCCTCGCCGGAAATCACCAGGGTGTCGCGGCCGAGGGCGATCTCGCGGGAGAGTTGCCTCTCGCGACGCGGCCGCAACTCGTCGAGAACGGCTGGCGTGAGCTTGCGCCGCGACAGGAGTTCGCTCTTCTCCGGATCGCTGCAAAAGAGAGAGACAATCCGGACGGAGTGGTTCGGCGCCCCGAGCCTCGCATAACGCACGCGACCATCGTCGAACATGTCGAAGCTCGCCTGAATGGACGACGAGCCGGCCTTGTTCATTCCGATGTGCATGTACACGTTGGACGTGGTCACGATCAGACGAGCTCCAAGCTGCTGCAGGAGAGAAACGGCCGCTGTGGTCCAACATCGAGGGGAGGCGAGCTCTCTCCCTTCTTGCAGGACGGATCCGATCTGGAGGGAGAATTGTCCATCGGGCTTGGCGTTGGCGGCGGGCGGCCTAGAGGCCTCACGGGCCGGCACCTCGAGCACGAGCCTGTGGCCATTCTCCGGTCTGTCCCGGCTAAGCGGCGACCTTGCGTCTCGCTTGGCGCTCACGGATCTCCTGGCGGGCGATCTGCTCGAAGTGAAACTCCAGCTTCCGCATCATTGGTCTCGAAGCTCGCCTCGCGGGAAGTTTGATCCCGAGCTTTTCCAGAAGCGCCTCGAGCTGCGGCAACGTTGCATCGCGTAACGCCGCCAGATCGCGTTCCGAACCGATCGCGTCGGGTTCGTCTCCATCGAAACGCTTGAGCTCCGTCGTCACCGGAAAGCCGCCTGTCCGCTCGATCCACTCGAAATCGTCAAAATCCGCAACAGCCTGGATCAGCCTTGCCGACAACCTGAAGCGGCCGGAGAAATGGCGGCCGAGCGCTTCGGCCATGAGGTTGCGCGTGAGGGCACGCTGAACATCCCAGGCGCGGTGTCCTCCGAACCTGTTCCAGAAGTACAGATGGGCCACCGCAGCGGCCGGGAGAGAGTCGTTCGCCCTCACCTCTGCCAGGCGACTCTCGTCGAGGCCAACTCGCGCAGCGAAATCGGCGACGACCGAGCCGTTCCTAAGGCTCTCGCGACGGAAGTCGAGGAGTGTCAATCGCTCGGAGCCGAGGACATCGATATACGCCTGATAGCGTTGGCGATAGTTCGGCCTGGGTACGTCGAAGTTGGCCTTGTCCCGCTTGACACTCTGCTGGAACGCAGAAGAGATGAAGCCAACCGGCTCACGGACATAGGCGAGTACCTCAAGCCTATAGCCGTGACTCTCGAAGAACTCGTCCATCGCTGTGACGTCAGTCGCGTTCAAGAGATCGATCGCCTCGCCCGAGATGACGAGCCCATCCCTCCCAAGCGCCATCTCTTTACGGAGGTCGAATTCACAACGCCGCCCCATCCGCCGGATGACGTCTTTATCAAGTTTTTTTCCTTGGAAAAACCTATTTCTGTCCGGGTCGGAAGAGAAACGGCACATCATTTTGGTCGAATGGCAGGCTGCACCAAGATTAGCGTATCGAATACGGCCGTCGTCGAAACCGTTGAGGCAAATTTGAAGCGACGATGATCCCGCCTTGGGCATGCCGATGTGCAGGAAAATAATTGGCATTGCTTTTTCCACTTGCGCTCCCAAGAGCTGCCAGCGTAGCTGTAGAGAACGGCTATCCGGTGTCAGGAGAGCGGCCGCAGGCTCGTCGTTACCACGACATCCGTCAGATGCTCCTTGAGAAAGGCGATCTCGTCGGCGTTCGCCTCGGCGAGCGCCGTGAGCGCGTCCTCGTAGTCGGGCTGCTCACTTGCCTTCTCGATGCGGTGCTCGTCGAGCTGGTTCGAGGTGTTGACCCGCGGCAGCTTCTGGGGGCGCGGCAGGCCGCTGATGGCCGACAAGGCGTCGAAGAACTCTTCCATCTTCTCCATCGGCGCGACGATGTAGTTGCCGGCGCGCAGCACCTCGGCCGCCTTCTTCGGGCGGGGAGTGCCGAAGACGTAGCGGATCTGATCGTTGACGTAGCGGTCTCGGAACGGGCCCGGCGTCGTCACGGCCTGGAACAGCGTCTTGTCGGCGAGGAAGTCGCGGATCGGATGGTCGGGGAAGCGGCGCGAGAAGTCGTAGCCGGAGACGGCGCGCTTCACCGGGTCGCGGAACATCGAGATGTAGATGATGCGCCGGCCGATGTGGGTGGGCTCCACCACAGGATGGTTGCGACGGACATGGCCGCCGATGAGGAGGTGGCGGTTGTAGAAGGCGGGGTCGGCCCAGAGCGCCTCGTTCTCGGGCGTGCGCGCGAGCTCCTCGTTGCGCGTGAAGAAGCGAAGGTGCGGCCCGAACATCTGCGACATCGCGAGGCGCAGCGACGATCCGGCCGTCTTCGGCACGTGCAGGAAGACGAACAGCGGCACGAGCCGGGCGGGGACGGGGCCGATGTCGAGGAGCGGCCCTGGCGCCGCAGAGGGGGCGGCGGCCGCGTTCCCGCGGGCGGCAACGGCGGCGGCGCGGGGCTCGTCCAGCGTGGCGGGCATCCTCAGCGCACCCGCGTCAGCCAGATCGACGACCCGGCATTCTGCGCGAAGTGCGGGCACGCCTGCCCCATCGCGGCGCCCATCTCCGCCTTCACCATGCCGGCCCACCAGGTGACGCGGAACGCGTCGTTGAACATCAGGAACGCCTGCAGCGCGTAGGCCTCGTTCCACGAGTAGTTCCGCTCGAACACCCAGAGGTCGGTGTACTCGAACGGGAACGGCACGTCGTGGACGTGGACGACGACCCCCGGCTTCACCTTCGGCAGGAGGTGGAAGAGCTCGTGGTGGACGTCGCTGCCGGTCTTCAGGACGTGGGTGGAATCGATGAAGAAGATGTCGCCGGGGCCGAGGTCGGCGACGGCCTCCTCGGCGGACACGTCCTGGACGAACGCCTCGCGGATCGCGACGGTCGCCTCGTCGCCCGGCCGCAGCATCGCCTTGAGGCGGTGCGGGTAGGGCTCGATGCAGCGCATCGAGAACGGCGCAAGGCCGAGGTCGCCGGCGAAGTCGAGCGCCGCGGCCGTCGAGGAGCCGGAGCCCACCTCGACGATCCGGCGCGGCCGGTGGGTCTTCATCATGAGGAAGAGCGAGGCGGCGTCGCCCGGCGGGAAGGGCGACTTTTGCGAATGGTAGCGGCGGTGCGGGACGGGGGCGGCGGGGAGGTCGAGTGCGGCGAGCGCCGGCGCCTCCCGGCGGAAGAGGGCCTCCATCGCCGCCGCGTCGATGTGGATCCCGTGGAGGCCCGCCCGGCCGGCGGCGCGGACGCGCTCGACGTAGGGGCGGACGGTGGCGGGGTCGACCACGGCGGAGTGGTAATGGCCGGCCGGGAAGAAGGCGGGGACGCCGCGCCGGCGCTGCACGCCGGGGCTCGCGCCGAAGCGGCGGACGAGCTCGGCGGCGGGCATCCGCCCGGCTATCCGGCGCCAGTGCGCGCTCTCTTCCGGTGTGGGGGCGCGCTCGAGGTGCGCCTCGTAGAGGGCCGCGACGAGCTCGGTCAGCTCGTCCCGGTCGGCGGCGATGTCCGCTGCTCCGTCCGTCATTCTCGCCCTTCGCCCTCTGGCCGGCCGCCCCGGAGGCGCGCCGACGATACTGTCCGACTGCCGCCCCGCCGCGTCTGCCGCCGTTCCTCGCGACGCGGCGTGAACGACCTGCCGTCACGACCCCGACCCGCCGCTGGTGACAGACGGTTGCCGCGCTTGCACGGGCCGTGCCGCGAGACAGCCGGCGGGACCCGCACACGGGGTGTTGCCGACGCAGACCGGCCGGACCTTAGGCGCATCGCTGAAATCGAATCAAGCGCGCGCAAGTGCAACCTTAACTAGCAAACAGGGTATGTTTCATCTAGAAGGCGTACCGGCGGCGGCATCGTGCCGGCGCGTTTCGACGGGAGCCGGGCCGCTTGAGCGACGCGCTGACGATGGACCTCGCGCCGGGGCAGATCGAGAACGGCGTCCTCATCGGCGAGGACGGCATGCTGTTCCTCGCGGGCGGAGCGCACGCGGTGCTCGACCAGGTGACGGGAGCGCGGCCCCTTCCGGACGATTGCGTCAGGGCCTTCCGCGCCAACCACCTCGCCCGGCGCCGCCATTGCGAGCGGCGCGACCGGCCGTTCCTGCACGTCCTCACCCCCGACAAGCAGTCCTTCCTCGCCGACCTCTGGCCGCTGCGCGACAGGCCCTTTCGCCGGCTCGGCGCGATGCTGCTCGACCGCCTCGGCGCCGACGGGGAGGGGGTCGACTATCCGGTCGACCTCCTCGCCGGGATGGGGCGCAAGGCGGCCTCGACGGTGGACACCCACTATACCGACCGCGCCTCGATCCTGCTTGCGGCCCGCGTCGCCGAGCGCCTCACCGGCGAGGCTCAGGACGGGATCCTGGCCGGTCTCCTCGCCGGGCTCACGGGGACGCGCACCCACGCCGGCGACCTCGGCTCCAAGCTCGATCCGGTGCGCCGGGCGACCGACGTGAGCCATGTGCCATCGGGCCGTGCGACGCGCCTCTCCAACGATCTCAGCTTCGGCAACAACGGCATCATCGACATCTGGCTCAACCCCGACGCCCGCTACGCCAGCCGGCTGCTCTTCATGGGCGACAGTTTCGGCCGGCACATGGCATGCTTCCTGCCGGCCTTCTTCCGCGAGATCCTCTATTTCAGAAGCCCCCACTTCCATGCCGAGCTCGTCGACCTCTTCCGGCCGCACCACGTCGTGACACAGAATGTCGAGCGCTACCTGACCACGGTCAGGCCGGACGGGCAGCGGATCCATTTCATGCTGCTGCCGCACCTGAAGGGGGTGCCCTATCAGCCCCCGCCGGCCTTCGTGGAGACGCTGGGAGCGCTTCTCGCCGTCGGCCGCCCAGCCTACGCGCGGTTCGTCCGCGACACCTTCGGGACCGAGCCCGATGCGTGAGGGCGCTCCGTGGATGGCGCGATTCGGTACGGTGCGCACCCACATCGTCCTCGTGGAGGAGAGCGGCCACGCCGCGCGGCGGACCTGACGCGGAACGGCTGTCTCGCCCCGCTCATCGCGCGGTTGATCGACCCGGCGCCGTTCGACCCGATCGAGGTGGTGCGGATGTGCCGCCTCCCGAGCGTCGCCGTGCAGCGGATGCTGACCCACGCCGCCCGGGAGGCGGCCTGAGAGAAGCCGCCCGCAAGGCGGGCTGACGGGGAGCCGCCCGGGCGGCGGGCGGCGCTAGTCGACCTCCTCCAGGCCGCCGCCGCGGGCGGACTTGCGGCGGCGGACCTCCCGGCGCGCCTCGCGGTGGAAGTGGCGGAACAGGCGGCGCATCATCAGGAACGCGGTCTCCTTGCGCGGCCGCTCGATCTCCAGCCGGTCGAGGAGGCGGGCGAGGTCGGGCAGCGCGGCGTCGCGCGCGGCGGCAAGGTCCGCCTCCGAGCCGATTGCCTCCGGATCGTCGTCGGCGGCCGTCCTGTCGAGGTCGATGCGCAGGGGGAAGCCCGCCGCCCGCTCCATCCAGGCGATGTCGTCGTCGTCGACGAGGCTCCGGAAGGCGCTCGGGGACAGCCTGAACTTGCCCGCGAAATGGTGGGACAGCGCCTTCGCCATGAGGCTGCGGGCGATGTTGTTCTCCGGTCCCCAGGGCAGCGCCTCGCGCTCGCGGTTCCAGAAATAGAGGAGCGCGACGGCGCCGGCCGACAGGGATTCGTTCGCCCGGACCTCCGTCACCCGGCCCATGTCGACGCCGACGGCGGCGGCGAAGTCGGGCACGACGGAGCCCCCTCTGAGGTTCTCGCGGCGGAAATCGAGAAATCGGATCTGCCCCGGCGCGAGGACGTCGATGAAGTCCTGGTAGCGCTGGCGGAAGCCGGGCCGGCAGGAGCGCAGGTCGAACGTCTCCCTCTCCGCCTTGACCCCCTGCTGGAACGAGGAGGAAGCGAATCCGACCGGCTCGCGGATATAGGCGAAGACGGTGAGGCGGCAGCCGCGCGCGGTGAAGAAGGCGTCCATCGCCGCGATGTCGGGGGCGCGCAGCGAGCCGATCGCCTCGCCGGAGATCACGAGGGCGTCGCGGCCGAGGGCGACCTCGCGCTCGATGTTTCCGACGCAGCGTGCCCTCACGCGGGCGATCCGCTCGGGGTCGAGGTCGCGCCTCCTCAGGAAGCCGCTCTCCTCCGGATCGGAGACGAAGGCGAACATCACGCGGGCGGAGTGACAGGCGGAGCCCATGCGGGCGTAGCGTGTCGTGCCGTCGTCGTAGTCCTGCAGGCTGAGCTGGATCGACGTCGAGCCGGCCTTCGGCATTCCGACGTGCATGAAGACGTTCTGCATGGGCAGGGCTTCTCGGGCAGCGCCGCCGTCACCCCGCGCGAGCTCGCGGCCGGAGGACGAACGCGGGGCGTTGGGGTGTCGCTCGCGGCTGCGGCGGGTGCCTCAGGCCGCCGGGCCGCGCCCTCGGACGGGCGCGGGGAGTGCTGTCGCGGCGCCACAGCGGCCGGAGGCCGCCGACGCCAAAGCACAGCGGCCGGAGGCCGCCGACGCCAGGCCGCCGCGGCGGCGGGGGGGCCGCCAGCGTCAGGCCGCGGTCTCGGCCGGGGCGGTCATGACGACGCCGGACTTCTCGAGCTGCTTGACCACGCGGCGGGCGGTGGCGATCATGTCCTTCTTGTCAGCCTCCCACGCCTGATGGCGCGACGTGGCGTCCTTCGGGAGGTCCTTGCTCTTCTGCGCCTTCCACATCGCCTTGGCGAGGTGACGGTAGAGGGCCCGCTCTTCCGCGGTCGGCTTCGCGCGCTCGGCTGTCTTCGACTCGCTCATGTGCCATGTCCTTCGTTGGGCTCGTGGATGATCGACGGGTCGGACCGCTCCGGTCGCGGCGGACGACGGATCATGCGGCCGGACCGCATCCGCCGCCCTGCCCGGGTGTCTTGCATCGCGCCAGCGCCGTCCCGTCTTCGCCCACGGCGAGAGCTATAGATCGCGCACTCCCGCCCGTCTACCCGCCCCGGCGGCGGCGAAGACCGGTAAACGTCCGCCGGAGTGGCGGTCTCCACCGGCCCTCACCAGTCCTTAGGGCAGGACATCATCGAATTATCTGTCCGCCGAAAGAACAGGGCGCACAGTCTCACGTCATATCCTGCCTGAAACCTAGGCGACGTCCGGTCTCTCGCGGCGGTGCCGGCGCCGCCGCAGGGCCGACAGTCCGGCAGCGCACGGCTCGTGTCGCCGCGGCGTGCGGAGGCGGACAGGGCACAGACTGCGCGGCTGCGCCGGGTGGCAGACTTCTTCGCAGGGATCGTGGTGCGGGAGAGGTCGGGCAGGAGCCTCAAGGCGGGACTTCGGGAAACTGTGCGGGATCAAGGCCGCGGCGGCGGAAGAGCCGGGCGTCTTCCTGTTCCGGAAAAAGGGCAGATGTCCGCATCCGCCTCAGGTCAGTCGCGGACGCTGAGCATGAGTTGCCGGGCTGCCGACAATTGGGAGACCCTCCCCCAGCCCTCTAGCGACATCTCCGTTTCGCCGTGCAGTAACCAACGCCTTGGACCGTGTGAATCAGCGGCGTCTCATGCTGCTCGTCGACCTTGCGCCGGAGATAGAGCCATCCTAATCCGCCAGAGGCACCCAGAGGTACGATCGCGGGGTGACCCATCCTGCCAGCTCGGTCTGCGCAGCGGCAGTCCGCACCAGGTCGTGCGTGACCGTCAGAACTTGTCCGGGTCGCGAGGTTCCTCTCCGACCGGCTCCGGCACGTCCTCGGGGTCGTACCCGAACCGCGCAAAATCCTCCGCGTAGCGCTGGCGGACCCGCGTCACATCCGCGGCGGAGAACGCGATGCGACGCTCGAACCCGTCCGTCGCGCGGCGTCGCGGCGGCTCCTTCGGGGCAGGTCGGCCGACCCAGCGGCCGACCTCGTCGAGCGCCGCCTTCAGCCCGTTCTCGATGCGGAACACCCGCGTGCGGTCGCCGACGAACTCCCACTGCGGGCGAAAATGGTTGTCGAGGTGCCACGGGTTGTGCGCCGCGAGCGCGAGGTTGTGCTCCAGCCACGGCCCGAACATCGGCACCGGGTTCTTGTGCTGCCAGCTCAGCACGGCCCGCATCTTGTATTCCGAGACGAGCCGTCGATACGGGTCGCGCACGATCGCGAACTCGTGGGTGAAGTAGTCGGCGTCGAACAGCTGGTCGAGGTCGGAGCGACGGAAGTGCTGCGGAGTGCACAGGAGCGGCGCCGTCGTCATCCCCGGCGCCCAGAACTGCAGCGGGCCCAGCTGCCGCATCCACGCCTCGACCGAGCTGCCGGCCGCCTTGGGGACGTGCACGAACAGGAGACGGATCCCGTCGATCTCGACGAACGGCATCTCAGCCCCCTTGCGGACGGGTCAAAGGAGATTTGTCCGCATCTCCCTTGCGCGGGCGCGGCCCGGCGGGACAAGAGGGCGGGCTCGGAGCGAAGAGAGGCTGCATGATGTCACGCGTGCTCATCATCGGAGGCGGTGGGTTCATCGGGGGCCACGTCGTCCGGGCGTTTCTCGACGAGGGGTACGACGTCGCCGTCCTCGACATGGCACCGCCACACGGCGGGGTCGAGAGCGAGGTCGACTGGATCACAGGGTCGGTCGGCGACGCCACCCTCGTCGCCTCGGCGGCGGTCGACTGCGCCACGGTCGTCTTCCTCGCCAACTCGAGCCTGCCCGGCTCGTCACATGCCGACCTCTCGGTCGAGGTCGGCGCTCACGTCCAGATGACCGTGCACGTCGCAGAGATCTGCAACAGGCTCAAGGTGCGCCGTTTCCTGTTCGCCTCGTCCGGCGGCACGGTGTACGGGATCGAGCCGGCGCCGGATGGCGGTCTCGTCGAAGACATGCCGACCATTCCGCGCAACGCCTACGGCGTCTCCAAGCTTGCGATCGAGCACTACCTGCGCATCCTCAACGGCATGCGCGAGATGCGCACCGTGTCGCTCAGGATCTCCAACCCGTACGGCGAGGGGCAGGTGGCGCGGCGCGGCCAAGGTTTCATCGCCGCCGCGATGCAACACGCGATGGCCGGCACGACGATGTCGATCTGGGGCGACGGCAGCGTGGAGCGCGACTTCGTGCACGTGTCGGACGTCGCCCGCGCGTTCACGACGGCGGCGGCCCATCCCGACCCGGACGAGGTGATCAACATCGGCTCGGGGGTCGCGACGGCGCTGCGGGAGGTGGTCGGCCACATCGAGGGGGAACTCGGGCGCCCGATCGCGATCACCTACCATCCGGACAGGCCGATCGACGTGCACCGCAACGTGCTCGACATTTCGCGCGCCCGCGGACGTCTCGGCTGGGCGCCGAAGGTCGAGCTGCACGAGGGGATCGCGCGAACCCTCGACTGGTGGCGCACCCAGGCCTGATCGCGTGGGTCTTGGCAAGGCTGGGACCGCGTGCGACGGCCGCCCGCAGAGGACGCCGCGCGGTCGAGACGGCCCGGGCGCCCGTCGCAACGAGCCTCGGCCGCCGCGACGCTCAGGTCGAGCGCTCGACCTTGAATCCGTTGTAGTCGAGGTGGCGCAGGATCTCGGCCGACATCCGGACCCACTCAGGCGCCTCGTCCTGCCACTTGAGGCCGCGCGCCTGTTCGCTGTCGGGCAACTGGTCCCCAGTCATCACCCACCAGATGCACTGCGCGAAGACGTGCAGATCGCTCGGCGACAACTTCGCAGCGGGATCGGTCGATTCCATCAAGATACCTTCGCCCGGAATTTCCGTGCGACCTAACATCAGGAGGTCGCCAGAGCAATGGACGCGCGCGAGGAACGATATTGCAGCGTACCCGCCGTTTCGCTAAGCATAGCGATCACTTCTTGCGCAGGCGAGCGCGCCTGTTTCTTCCTTCAGGTTCCCCGCCATGCGTTTTCGGCACGACAGTCCGCAGTCCGTTCTTGTCGGCCGTCTCCCCCTGCGGCGCCGCCGCGGCTGCGGGCGTGCGCCGGGCCCTCGCTAGGGCACAGATGGGCATGCTCCAGCTTTCCGCATCAAACCTCGCCGCGTTCGTCGCCGAGCAGCGCGCACAGTCGGGCCCCTGGCTGCTGCACCACATCCCGAAGACGGCGGGTTCCTCGCTCGCGGCCGAGATCAGCGCCGGCGTCGGCGCCTTCGAGAACCTCGTCCCGGACTACTCCGGCGGCCTCGCCTACCACGAATCGCTCGACCGGCTGACCCGGCGCGTGATCGAGCGGAGCGGCACCGCTGGAGCGCCACGCGCCTTCTCCGGCCATCTCAATGCATCGCAGGTCGCCAACCTGCGGCGCAAGGTGGACGGCCTGCGTTGCGTCACCTTTCTGCGTCACCCCGTGGCGCGGGTCATCTCCGAGTACAATTACTGCCTGACCACGAAACACCCCCCGCATCGCGAGTTCGCGGCGCGCTACCCGACGATCGAGGCCTACGTCGCCGACACCAGCGAGATGAACAAGGCGGCGACCATGATGTTCGGGACCGCCCGGATCGATCCGAGCGAAGCGGTTGCGGAGATGGGCCGCACCTACGTTATGGTCGGCTTGCGGGAGCGCTACCCAGTCAGCTTCCTCCTCATGTCCGCGATGATGTGGGCGCCGGCGCTGCCAAAGGTGCACGAGCGGGTCGGCGAGCCGGCAGCACCGCCCTCGCCAGAGGTCGTCCGTGCAATCCTCGCCGCGAATGCCGTCGATCTCGCCTTGTTCGAGGCGGTGTCGGACGTGTACGACCGTCTCGCGCCAGCGATCTGGGCGACGTTCAATCCGCAGCGGCCCGCATGACCTGATGCCTCGGACTGCCCCCCCTCCCGGAACCGTCCTCGACCCCGACGACCTGTTCGACCCGGAGTTCTACGCCGAGACCTACCCGGACGTGATCGCGGCCGGATTCGACCCGCTCGTGCACTGGAGAGGGCCCGGGCGCCGCGCCGGGCGCAAGCCCGCGGCGTGGTTCGACCCGATGTGGTACGCCCGGCGCTTCCTCGGGGCGACCTCGGTCGAGGCATCGCCCGACCTCGTCGCGGGCGCCCTCGAGCACTTCGCGGCGGAGGGCAACCGCGCCCGCCTGCCGCCGTCGCCCAACGCGTACAAGGCGCTCGAGCGCGATGCCGAGCTGCTGTTCGACGAGGCATACTACCTCGAGCGCTACCCTGACGTCGCGGCGAGCCCGTTCCACCCGTTCCGGCACTACGCCGACGTCGGCTGGCAGGAGGGCCGCCGTCCCTCCGCCGGCTTCGATGGCGACGCCTGGCGCGCCCGCGAGATGCCGGACGCGGCCGCCGGGCTCAGCCCGCTGATGCACTTCGTCGCCACGCTCGGGCTGGCTGCCGCGAGCGCGAGCATGGCGACAGCGGCCGCCGCGGCGGCAGAAGTGCCGCGGACTCCGGTTCCGACGGACGGCGGCTCCGCCCTCCTCGCGCACGTCGCCGGGCGGGCGCGGCACCCGCAGCGGCCCGAGGACGACGCGGCGCTCGTCGCCGCCTCCCCCTACTTCGACGCGGCGGCCTACGCCGCCGCGGCAAAGCTCGACCCGGCTGCCGACGCATTGGATCTCGCGCGGCACTACCTCACCGGTGGGGAGGCGGACGGCCTCGCCCCCTCGCCGCAGTTCGTGCCGTCCTTCTACCGCACCACCTACGCCGAGCTGCCGCCGCGCCTGTCCGCCCTGTCGTGTCCGCCGGGCGCCTCGGCGCTCGTGCACTTCCTGCGAACGGGGCGGGCCGCGGGGCTCTACCCGAACCCGATCGCCGCCTTCCTCGAGGTCGAGCTGATCCGGGCCTCCGACCTGTTCGACCCCGAAGCGTACGTCCGCGCCGTGCGCCGCCGCCTGCGCCGGCGCGACGTCGTCGCGGACTACGCGATCTTCGGCCATCTCGAGGGCGTGCGCGGTGCCCCTGCCGTTGATGATGCGTTCGTGCGCGCGCTGTACGCGCCGCTGCTCGAGGTCGACGTGCGCGCCCCGCTGGCCTTCTATCTGCGCTACCGCCAGCGCGCGTTCATGTTCCGCAGCGCCGAGGAACTCGCCCACCATGCCGCCGCGGCACGTGGCTCGAGCCTGTTCGACGCGGCGCACTACGCGCGCGAGGCTGGCATCGAGCCGGGCGATCCGGTCGACCCGGTCGAGCACTACCTCACCGTCGGGCTGACCCGCGGGATAGCGCCGGGCCCCGAGTTTAACGTCGCGGCCTACCTGGCGCGCTACCCCGACCTCGCGCAGGTCCGCATCGAGCCGATGCAGCACTACGAGCGGCACGGCCGCGCCGAGGGCCGCGTCGCCGCGCTGGCGGCGCTGCGCCCGGCCGAGCCCGGGCGCACCCCCGACACGTCCCGCGGGCTCACCATCCTGTTCAGCCACGAGGCGTCGCGCACCGGCGCCCCGATCGTCGCGCTCAACGTCGCCCGGCAGCTGTCGGCACGCCGCGACGTCGCGGTCTGGCTCGGCGACGCGGACGGGCCGCTGCTGGCCGACTTCGCGCGATGCGCCGTCGCCGTCCGCTCCGGCTGGACCGATCCCGGCACCATGCGGGCCGAGATCGAGGCCCTTGCTGCCGGCTACGGCGACGACGTCGTCGCCGTGGTCAACTCCGTCGTCTCGCACCCCGCGATCGTGCCGCTGCGGATGGCCGGGGTGCCGATCGTCTCGCTGATCCACGAGTTCGCGGACTACGTGATCCCGGTCGGGACCACGGCGCTGATGGCGACCTTCTCCGAGCGTGCGGTGTTCCCGGCGCGGATCGTCGCCGACGCGTGCGAGGACGAGATGGCGGCGATCGGCGTCGCCTCGCACCGCGGCGGCTTCCGCCTGCGCCACCAGGGGCAGAACGAGGCGATCGAGCGCGACGCCGGGGCACCCGCCGCCGACCCGGGACCGATCCGCACTGCGCTCGGCCTGCCCGCCGTTCCGGCGGCAGACCGGCGCGACCGCATCCTGCTCGGGATCGGCCAGATCCAGCCGCGCAAGGGCGTCGACCTGTTCCTGCAGGCCGCGTTGCGCCTCGTGGCGGAGGACCGGTTCGACTGGCGCTTCGTGTGGGTCGGCGGTGGCTACGAGCCGACCCGCGACCTCACCACTTCGGTCTACCTGCGCCAGCAGATGCGGGCCACGGGGCTCGACCGGCGCACCGCGTTCCTCGAGCCGCGCGCCGACCTCGGGCCGCTGTGGGCCGCCGCTGACGTGTTCTTCCTGTCCTCACGGCTCGACCCGTTCCCCAACGTCGTGCTCGACGCGTGGAAGGCGAGCCGGCCCGTGGTCTGCTTCGAGGGGACGACCGGGGTCGCCGAGATCGACGCGGCGCGGCCGTTCGCGCTCGCCTCCGTGCCGCACTCCGACGCGGCTGCGGCGGCCGACGCGATCTCCGCGTTCGCCGCCGACCTCGACGCGGTCAAGGCGGGCTTCTCGGGGCCGGCAGGCGTCGCGCTGCAGGAGCGGCTCGGCTTCCCCGCCTACGTCGCCGAGCTCGAGACGCTCTGCGCGGAGGCCCAAGCCGAGCGGGCCCGCACCAGCCAGCGGCGCGCGGCGTTCGAGCGCCTTCCCCGTGCCGACCGGCAGGAGGCGATGCGGCTCGTGCCGCTGCCCGCCCGCATCATGGCGACGGCGACCCTTGACGCGCGCGCCGAGGCGGAGGTGCTCGCCTGGGCCGAGGAGCTCGAGACGGCCGCGCCCAGCGGTGCGGTCGACGGGCTCGCGGCCTATGGCAGCGAGGGCTGGCGGCTGCCGCAGCGCGGCCACCGCCTCCACCTCCACATCGCCGACCGCGGCGACCTGACGGCGTTCGTCGCCGAGCCGGTATGGATCCCGCCGACGCTCGGCTGGGCGGCGCGGCTCGTCGGCCACGCAGACCTCGTCGTCACCTCTCCCGACGCGGAGCTTGCCGCGACGCTCGCCCAGACCCTCGGCGGCACCGCGACGGTGATCTCCGACGGGATGGAGGACCCGGTCGCCGCGATCGCCGCCGTCGCCGCGCTGCCGGGGACGGAGCGGCTCACCGTGCTGCCGCTGTCGCGCATTCCCAATCTCAGCGCCGGGTTCACGATCCCGCAGGAGGTGACGGACATGCTCGCCATCCTGTTCTCCGGCGCGGCGGACGCGGCGCTCGACGCCGAGCCCGAGGTGACGGCGGTGATCCCCCGACGCCGCCGCGACGAGATCGGGCCCTCGCTGCGCGGCCACCTCGACACGGGGCGGCAGCCCGCGACGCGGCCGCCGCGGATGATCGGCACGTGGCGCGCGCCGGACCTGCTGCGGCGGCTGGGCGAGGTCGGTCCGGCGCTCGACGCCGCCCGGCTGGGCCTCGACGTCGTCGGCCGGCTGGAGCTCGCGGCGTGCCTGATCACGGCCGGAGACCCGCCGCCGCGCTACCTCGTCGGACCGCTGGTCGCCGACTGACGCGCCGTCACGCGGACCGGTCGCCGCATGCACGGCGGATCCATCGCGCGCCGAGAGCGCGGCGGACGGACGGCGGCGCCTCAGCGGACCGCGATCGCGACCTCTTCCATACGGGCGCGGGTGAGGAAGATGCGGCGGCCGTCCGGGGCGTGATGGGCGCTGACGAGAGTCCCCGGCTCGGCCTCCTGCGTGCGCGTCTCGACGACGTCACCGTCCTCGACGTTGCCGTAGTACCAGCACTCGCGGGTGGCGTTGAGCCGGGTCGGGCCGCCGCGGCCGTGCGCCCACTCCGCTGCCTTCGCCATGACGACGAAGTTCTTGAAGTACATGAAGTCGGCGGTGTTGAAGTCGCGGATGCGGTTGATCTCGGTGCGCATCACGCTTGCCGCCCCGTCCGCGCCAACCTCGGGGGCCGACTTCATGCGGTGATGCGCGTCGAGCAGGTCGTCGATCCGCTCGCCGTCGACGTCGTCCGCCGTCCAGATGTCGCGTGTCTTGGAGAACTTCTTGTTCGACCCGCGCACCTTGCGCACGATGAAGCTGGTCAAGAGCTCTACCGCCGCCTTCTCGCGGCCGTCGACCGTGAAGCTGGTGCGCGACAGTGCGTGCGGCTTGCGCACGGAGACGATCTCGCAGGTCGCCTCCACGCGGTCGTCCTCACGCACCGGCTCGGCGAGGTCGAACGACGTGGCGAGGCGGATGACGGCGCCGTACATCCGCTCGCCAGCGCTGTCGATCCAGCGCGAGGGGACAAGCCCCATGCTCTGCGCCAGGAAGGTCCAGTGCGCCTCGAGCGAGGCGGCAAGGGCCCAGTCCTCGGAGAGCGTGTGAACGTCAAGCTGAGGCAGGCCCGCGGTGAAAACGAAAGTGTGCCTCACCGCGGTCCGGGCGGATCGTTCCGTCCCGCTGCCGTTTCCGTCCTACTCGACGTCCTTCGCGGTGCCGAGTTCCACCTTGACGCCGCGCTGGCGCAGGATGCGCAAGAGCCGCCTGGCGACCGGCATGTACTTGGTCTTCTTCTCCGCCCACTCGGTGCGGCGCTCCTCGGCCGTCTCGGGACGGTCGCGCCCGGCCTCGGCGAACCAGAGCGAAACCGCGAGCTGCTGGGTGAGCTTGGTGTCCTCGGCCGGCTCCTTGCCCTGCGCTTCAGTCGTCTCGCTCATGCTAGCCTTCCCGTTCCTCGACGGCCCGTTCCGCAGCGGACCGGTTGACGCGCCCCTTCTATCGGAGCGCCTTTCGACTGACAAGCGCCTATGGTCATCCGCATGCGTGTCGGCACGTCAAGCAGCCAGCTGACTGATCTTGTCATAAAGTTGTCCTACTGTTTTAATCGACAAATCGAGCTCGTCAGGATCAATATCGACACCAGTCTCTTCCTCGATTTCCATAATAAACTCGGTGAAGGCGATCGAACTCATATCGAGACCATCGCGAAAGAGAATGTCTTCGTCACGCACGGCGTCAACGCGGGCACGCCGCGCCAGAAGTTGCTGAAAACGTGCTTTCTCGATCATCGCGATCCTGTTCCGCTCCCGCCTCTGGTGGCCGACGGCATCACCGTTTATCCGTCCTCGGGAAGCACCGACCGTAGGGCTCGTCGAATCTGCATGTCCAACCGTTCCGGCGCCGCCTCCACCCTTGCTAGCCTCCTTCGCTCGGGGGCGACACTGTCTCCCGAGATCACTCCTTCGATCGAAGCGGCGGTTGCGCGCGAGATCGCCGGCCGTTCTCTCGGGTCGCCCGAAGCGCGGTTGCAAGCTGCGTTCCGTGTGATCCAGCGCCTGCACCGATCCGGCGCTTACGACGCCGCCTTCGCGCTACTCGCCGCAACGCCGACGATCGCCCGGCTCGGCCCGCATGGCGTCCTCCTGCGTCTTCAGGTGTTGGAGACTGCTGGCAAGCTCGGCACTTTGAAGAAGGCGCTCGGCGAGGTGCCGGTGGATCTCGGCACACGCCAGGGGATGAACCTCCTCAAGATGCGGCTGCGGCAGCGCGTCCCGTTCGTCCGTGCCGACGTCGAAGCGGCGACGACGGTCCTCTCCGCCGACGCTCGCGAGGTGCTGGAGCGGATGGACATCACTGCAGCGATCGAGGAAGCGAGACCCGACGCAGCCAAACTCCATCCGCTGTGTGCCGAGGCGATGGACCTCGACGCGTTCACCCGCCGCCTCGCCTTCGGACGCGCGCTCAACGCATTCTTTCGGATGGTGCGCGTCTTCGACCCAGGCGACCCGCTTCTCGCCGCTTTGGCTCGGAGTGCGGCCGACCTCATGCGCCCGTTCGACTCACAGCCGGTGCTTGCCGCCGCGCAATCCGGTCGCTCGATTCTCGTTACCCGCGCGCACACTGGTATCGGCCTCATCGACCGGAACATCCCGGGCCTCCACCTGCCGGAACTCCAAATTGCTCGAAAAGAAGGCAACGTGAGCGCGAAAGGACGCACGACGCTGTTGGACACCAGGGCCATGAATCCGGCCGACTTCATGAGGACGGTCAAGCTGGTGAAGAAGACCCCTCACCAGATCAATGTGTTCCCGGATGGACCGGATGGCGCCGAGCGGCGCCGCTTCCCGCTGTGCGGGCGCAGCGTCTCGCTTGGACTGGGGGCGGCAACCCTCGCCTGGTACGGACGGGCCGCGACATTCTTCATCACCACCCGCTGGAACGACGGGGCGCTTGGTCTCTGCCTGTGGACCGGGCCGGTCGCCCCCGACTTCACCGACAAGGAAGCATTCGAAGACGCGTTATGGGCGTTCTACCTCGACCGCCTGCGTGAAATCGTGACCGGGCCGCCGGAGGACATGGGCGGTCCGGGCGGCTTCTGGACCGACCTTGCAACCACCCCCGAACACCCGCCGGAGCCTGAACCCGCCTGAGCGTCCCAGCACCCGCGGACACCGTCCCGGCGCATGAGCGTGCCTTTCAGGCTGCCGCCTCGCCGAGGAAGAAGGCGCGCCGCGACGCCACGAACTCCTCCAGCTCCCGGCGCTTGCCCGACAGCGCCGACTCGACCGCCGCATAGAGCGTGAAGTCCTCGGCGTTGAGCTGCTCGATCCGGCTGCGGAGTTCGCCCGACAGGGCGACCGCATTGTCGGCCTGGTCGCTCGTCACGTTCACCCGCGCCTCCGGCCGGCGCGGGCACGTCGTCAGCGCGCTGAGGAACTGGAAGTGCAGCGACAGGTCGGAGACGAGCCCGAAGAACGCGTAGCGCCGGAACGCGATCGACAGCAGCGTGTCGTCCGGCGGCCCGTTCCGTGGCCGCACGAACCGCCACATCTTGTTCTGGTGCGAGGGGTCGTCGATGTAGGCCTCGATCGTCGGGTAGCGCCGGGCGAACTCCTCGTGCGGCGGATGCTTCGGCGTCTTGGCGTAGCGGTAATCCGAGATCAGTCGCGCGGTCGGGTCGCGCAGGAACGTGAAGACCTTGGCGTAGGGCACCGCCTCGGTGATCCGGCGCAGGTGGTTCTGCCGCATGTGGCCCGAGCAAGACAGGTAGTGCTGGGTCTTGCGGGCCTCGAGGAACGCGTCGACCGCCTGCATCATCGGGTCGGGCCGGGTGCGCTCGCCCGAGGCGGGCTCGAGGTTCGCCCCCGGCAGCACGAAGATGTTGCGGTAGGGCGCCATCGTCAGCGACATCTCGCGCGTCAGCGACGATCCGGCAGTCTTGGGGATGTGGTGGAACACCCACATCGCGCCGGTCTTCTGCAAGCTGGCGGCATACCTCCCGACCGGATGGCGGGCAAAGTTCTGGAACGTGCTCACCACAGTCCTCCGTCGGCTGCGAGCGCGCGGCACCATACACAGCGCGACATCTACGGGAACCTCGCTGCGCTACCCGCCCAGCAGCACCGGCGGGACGCCGAGGCGAACGCACGCGGCGCGGTACGCCCCAATCCGCGATGACCTGAGGAACGGCGGGTGCAATCGGATGTCAACGTCGCCCAGCCAACGATTGTAGAAGAACCAACCTCACCCTCTCTTACAGGTCACGGCTGAGGTCGCGGATGCCGCGTGAACGTCGCCCCTACGATTCTGTCCGCATCAGCGTAGTCCGGACTTTCATGCTCTGTCGTCACCATAGTACGACATGGGTATGCCTTTCCTGAACCACCTGCCGGATGGTTCAGGAACTCCCCTTCCGCCGTTCAAAACGGACTGCCATGATGTGAACCATCCGAAGTGGACCGGAGGAGGGTCGGATGGCGGTTCGGGCGTACCTGCGCGCGTCGACCGAGGACCAGGACGCCGAGCGCGCCCGCGGCGCCCTCGAGGCCTTCGCCGGCGAGCGCAACCTCGAGATCGCGGCCAGCTACGTCGAGACCGTCTCGGGCGCGAAGCTCGACCGGCCGGAGCTCTTCCGCCTCCTGCGCGACTGCCGGAAGGGCGACGTCCTCCTCGTCGAGCAGGTCGACCGCCTCTCGCGCCTCACCTCCGCGGACTGGGCGAAGCTGAAGGCGGAGATCGCGAAGAAGCACGTGCGCATCGTCGCGCTCGACCTCCCCACCTCGTACATGTTCGTGGAGGCCGATGCCGAGAGCTTCACCGCCCGGATGGCCGACGCCATCAACGCGATGCTCCTCGACATGCTCGCCGCCGTCGCCCGCAAGGACTACGAGGACCGCCGCCGCCGCCAGGCCGAGGGCCAGGCCCGCGCGAAGGCCGAGGGGCGCTACAAGGGCCGGCCGGAGAACGTGAAGCGGAACGGGGCGATCGCCGCCATGCTGCGCCGCGGCGCGTCCTGGTCGGAGGTTCAGCACGCGACAGGCTGCAGCCGCGCCACGATCGCGAAGATCGCCCGGCGGATGAAGGCTGACGCGGGCTGAGCGGGAGGTCGCTCGACACGCAGGTCCCCGCCCTCGGGCCGTCCGCCGGACGCCCCTGTGAGGGTGCCCGGCGTCCTGACGGGCCAGCGAAGCCCGGCGCCGCCGCGCCGCCCCGCCCGGCGCGATCCGGCGAGGGGAGACCTGCCGCCCCCGGCGGGATCAGGATTCGAACAGCTCGATGATCTCGCCGTTGGGGCCCCTCACATGCGCAGCGCGCACCTCGAAGGAGCGCTCGAAGGGTGGCTCGGCCTTCAGCGTGATCGTGGTCGGCCCGTCCCAGACCCCACCGTTTCCGTCGTCGAGCGGATGCGGCGTCGCCCCGGCGGCAAGGGCGCGGTCATAGGCGGCGTCGAGGTCCGACACCCGGAGCCCGATGTGATGGAAGCTCGCGTCCGACCCGTCCGGTCGCCCGGCATCGTCCGGCGCGGAGATGATCTCGAGGATCTGGCCGTCGCCCATGTCCATCTGCGCGCCTCTCAGCGGATTGCGGAAATGGACCTGGCCGCCGCGTTGCGCATCCACGCCATCCCACCGGAACAGGAGCTCGAAGCCGAACGCCTTCTCATAGAAGGCGATGGTTTCGTCCATGTCGAACGCGGCGACGTTGACATGATGGAGCCCCGTTCCGTGGAAGAGGTGAATGGGCTTGGCTGCCTGCGCCTCGGACACGGCGGCCGGCGCCGACGCGACATCCTGGTTCGAGGTCTGAGCGTAAGCGCAGACCGACATCAGGCAGGATGCCGTGCACACTGCAATACGGGTGGAACTGATCATGCTCGTGTCCTCGAAGATGAGCGTTGAGAGGTTTTGAAGATGACGGACGGCACGACCGGCAACGTGAAGCCTGTCTTCCATCCGATGGAACGCAGAACCGTGGGCTGATCGACCACGGAGAACCGCAACGTTCGTCCGCCGTCGGGCGGATACACGCTGGCGAGACCGGTTCTCCAGCGGCCGCGGCCGGTGCCGCTCCCTGCGCGGACCGTTTCTGCCGCCTTCGCCGGTCGACCTGAACTGTCGTTTCCGACAAAGTCCGTGCCGAAAGCGACAAACCGGCACCGGGCGTGCGGGAGGCAGCGATGGATCGATCGGGATCGCGGGCGCCGGCGGCAGAGGTCGCGATCCTCATCTACCCGCAGTGCTACGCCGCGATGGTCCAGGGCATGACCGACCTCATGCAGGTCGCCAGCGACTTCTCCGTCGGCCGCGGCGGCCGGCCGCTGCGCCTCACGCACTGGGGCATCGACGGGGCGGGCGCGATCGGCCGCGTGTTCGACACCCATCCCGGCACCGGCCGTCACCCCGATGTCGTGATCGCGCCCGCGCTCGCGCTCGACCGCATTCCGGGGCCGGTGGACGTCGCGACGGCGGCACCGTTCACGACGTGGCTGGCGGAGCGGCATGCCGAGGGCACGACGCTCGCCTCCACCGGCTGCGGAACGTTCGTCCTCGCCGCGGCCGGCGTGCTCGCGGGACGCCCGGCGACCACCCACTGGCGCTATGCGGACACGCTCCGGCAGAGCTTCCCCGACGTGAGGGTCGACGCGGACAAGGTCCTGATCGAGGACGGCGACATCCTCACCGCCGGCGGCATGATGGCCTGGACGGACCTCGGCATGTGTCTCATCGACCGGCTTCTCGGACCGACCGTCATGATGGACGCCGCGCAGTTCTGGCTGATCGATCCGGCCGGTCGCGAGCAGCGGCACTACAGCACCTTCGTGCCGCGCCTCACGCACAGCGACCAGCCCATCCTCAGGGTGCAGCACCGGCTGCAGTCCGACCCGGCGCATGCCGTCACCGTGGCGGACATGGCGGGCGAGGCGGCGATGGAGACGCGGACGTTCCTCCGCCGCTTCAAGGCCGCGACCGGCATGACGCCGATCGCGTACCTGCAGCAGCTCCGGATCGGCAAGGCGCGCGAGCTGCTCCAGTTCACCCGCCAGCCGGTGGAACAGGTGGCCTGGACGGTCGGTTACGGCGATTCCGCCGCCTTCCGCCGGGTCTTCCAGCGGCTCGTCGGCCTCTCGCCGAGCGACTATCGCCGGCGCTTCGGGGCGAGCCGCGAGGGCCCGGCAGGCTGACGCGCCGGCGGGCCGATCACCGGCGTCGCGGCCGACCGCGCCGGGTGCCCGGCGGGAACGAGGTTCAGAAGATGAAGTCCGCCGCCGTGAACTGGGCGACCGTGGTGCCGAGGACGTCGATGCGGACGTTGTCGGCGACGCCATCGCCGTCGAGGTCTACCGAATCGGGCACGTCGTCGTTGTTGAAGTCAAAGCGAATGCGCACCGCTGTGCCCACCTGCTGTAGGTGGACCTGGGCGAAGACAAGTGCCGCGCCGCCGTTCTCCTCGCGGAAGTCGCGCAGATTGATGCGATCGGACCCGTCCTCGAAGTCCGCGATGATGTCGCCGCCGAAGGCACCCTCAAAGAGGAACTGGTCGTTGCCGCCGCCCCCCGTCAGCGTGTCGTTGCCAACTCCTCCGGAGATGACGTCGTTGCCGTCGCCGCCGTCGAGGACGTCGTTGCCGGCTTCGCCGTAGAGGAAGTCGCCGTCGGCTCCGCCATTGAGGGTGTCGGCACCGCCGCGGCCGAACAGGCGGTCGATGCCAGCACCGCCCAAGAGGGCGTCGTCGCCGGCGCGGCCGTCGAGCCGGTCGTCGCCGTCCTCGCCGGTGAGAACGTTGCTGACGTTGTTGCCGACGATGACGTTGGCGAGATCGTTGCCCGTGCCGTCGATGGCGGTCTGGCCGAACAGGCTGAGGTTCTCGACGTTGGCGCCAAGCGTGGTGGTGACGAACGAGCGGACAAGGTCGATACCGGCATCGACATCCTCGATGACGACCGAGCCATCGGCGCGGATCGTGTAGAAGTCGTTGCCGGCCCCGCCCCTGAGGCTGTCGCCGCCGTCGGTGTCGACGAGGGTGTCGCTGCCATCGCCGCCGTCGAGGGTGTCGGCGCCGCCCCGACCGAGCAGGCGGTTGTCCCCGCCGTTGCCGATGAGGTGGTTGGCATCCGTGTTGCCCCGGCCGATGAGGTTGCCTCCGCCGGCCAGGGTAAGGTTCTCGAGGCCGGTGCCGAGGCCGTAGGAGACGGAGGAAAGCACCGTATCGGTGCCCTCGCCAGCCAGCTCCACCACGACGTCGCCCACCGCGTCGACGATGTAGGTGTCGTCGCCGACGCCGCCCGTCATCGTGTCGGCGCCGGCCCCGCCGACGAGCGTGTCGTTGCCCGCGCCGCCCGCCAGCGTGTCGTTGCCCGCGCCGCCGTCGAGGGTGTTGGCGCCGCCATCACCGGCGAGGCTGTCGGCGAAGGCGGAGCCGATCACGGCCTCGAAGCCGGAGATGACGTCGCCGGCCGCGTCGCCGCCCGAGGCCGTCCCGGCGAGGAGGTCGACGGTGACCCCCGCCGCCGACGCCGCATAGGAGAGGACGTCGGTGCCGGCGCCGCCCGCGAGCGTGTCGGCGCCCGCGCCGCCCGCCACCGTGTCGTTGCCGTCGCCGCCGTCGAGGGCGTTGCCGCCGGCGTCGCCCGTCAGGCTGTCGGCGGCGGCCGAGCCGAGCACATTCTCGAAGCCGGAGATGACGTCGCCGGCCGCATCGCCGCCCGACACCGCGCCGGTGGAGAGGTCGACCGTGACCCCTGCCGCCGAGCCCGCGTAGGAGAGGAGGTCGATCGCGCCGCCGCCCTCCAGCGTGTCGGCGCCGGCGCGGCCCTCGATGGTGTCCGCGCCGCCGCCGCCGATGAGGACGTTGCCGCCGGCGTCGCCGGAGAGGCTGTCGGCGAAGGCCGAGCCGAGGACGTTCTCGACGCCGGAGAGCGTGTCGCCCGCCGCGTCGCCCCCCGCGCCGGTCCCCGCCGCGAGGTCGACCGTGACGCCCGCCGCCGAGGCGCCGTAGTCGGCGAGGTCCACCCCTGCGCCGCCGCCGACGAGGTCCGCTCCGGCACCGCCCGCGAGCGTGTCGTCGCCGTCGCCGCCGCCGAGCGTGTCGTCGCCCGCGCCGCCCTCGAGGCGGTTCGCGCCGCCGTCGCCGGAGAGACTGTCGGCGAAGGCGGACCCCGTGACGCCCTCGAAGCCCGCGACGCTGTCGCCGGCCGCGTGGCCGCCCGAGACGGCGTTCGTGGCGAGGTCCACCGTGACGGCCGCCGCGGAGCCGGCATAGGAGAGGGTGTCGAAGCCGGCCCCGCCCGTCAGCGTGTCGTTGCCCGCGCCGCCCTCGATCGTGTCCGCCCCGCCGGCGCCGTCGATGGCGTTGGCGGCGGCATCGCCGGTCAGGCTGTCACCGGCGGCGGAGCCGAGGATGTTCTCGAAGCCCGCGATCGTGTCGCCGGCCGCGTCGCCGCCCGAGGCCGTCCCGGCGAGGAGGCTCACACTCACCCCCGCCGCCGAGGAGGCGTAGGAGAGGGTGTCGATCCCGGTGCCGCCGGTGAGGGAGTCGCCGCCCGCCCCGCCCTCGATGACGTTGGCCGCGGCGTTGCCGGTCAGCGTGTCGGCGAACGCCGAGCCGATGAGGTTCTCGATGGAGACGAGCGAATCGCCCGCGGCATGCCCGCCGGAGATCGCACCGCCGAGGATGACGCGAACGCCATTACCGGACGAGGCGTAGCTCGCCGTGTCGATCCCGGTGCCGCCGTCGATGTAGTCGCCGCCGCCACGGCCCTCGATGACGTCGTTGCCGGCTTCGCCGTAGAGATAATCGACACCGACGCTGCCGAGGATCGTGTCGTTGTTGTTGCCGCCGTAGGCGTAGCCGTTGAAGTTGCTGGCGGGGCCGGTATCGGGACCCATGTCGAGAAGGTCGTTGCCGTCGCCGCCCGAGAGCTGGTCGTAGCCGGCGCCGCCGAGGAGGGTGTCGTCGCCGGTGCCGCCCTCGAGGTAATCCTCACCGGCGCTGCCGGTGACGAGGTCGTTCCCCGCGCCGCCGTAGGCGGAGCCACCGAGTGTGTCGGCGCCGAGGTCGAGGGTGTCGTTGCCGCCGTTGCCGTAGAAGGTGTCGGCACTGCCGGTTCCGACGACGGAATCGTCGCCGCTGCCGCCGTTGACCTGGAGGTCTTCGACATTGAGGACGACGATCCGCCCCGGCCCTGCCGTGTTGCCGACGACGATGCCGACCGTGCTCGAGGACCGGTCGATATAGGCAGAGTCGGCGTTGCCCGTCCCGCCGTCGATGGTGTCGGCGCCCGCGAAGGACTGGATGTAGTCGTTCCCGGCGTCGCCCTGGAGGAGATCGTCGCCCACGTCGGTGCCGAAGTTGCCGATGGTGTCGTCCCCGGCGCCGCCGGCGATGATGTCATTGCCGGCACCGCCGTCGAGGTAGTCTTGGCCGGCGTTCCCGGCGATCGAATCGTCGCCGGCTTCCCCCTGGATGTAGTCTTCGCCGGCGCTGCCGAGCACGGTGTCGTTGCCGTTGCCGCCGTAGACCTCGCCGCCGAGGGTGTCGCTGCCGAGGTCGAGGCTGTCGTTGCCGCCGTTGCCGTAGAGGGTGTCGGCGCCGGAGAGGCCGAGCACCGTGTCGTCACCGCTGCCGCCCCTGAAGTCGAGCTGCTCGATGTTGAGGAGGACGACCTGCCCCGGCCCCGCGACCGGGCCGAGGGCGATACCCACTGCGGAGCCGATACGGTCGACGTAGGCGTAGTCGGCGGCGCCCGTCCCGCCGTCAAGCGTGTCAAGGCCGCCGTAGGAATAGATCTGGTCGTTGCCGGCGCCGCCCTGAAGGAGGTCGTCGCCGTCGGCCAAGGTGCCGTACAGGCCGATCAGGTCGTCGCCAGCGCCGCCGTCCAGCGTGTCGTTGCCGACGTCGCCGCTCAGATAATCGATCCCGTCGTTGCCGGCGATCGAATCGTTGCCGGCCCCGCCGCGCAGATCGTCGCTGCCGCTGCTGCCGATGATGCTGTCGTCGCCGGCACCGCCGTCGGCGTAACCGCCCAGCGTGTCGGCGCCGAGGTTCAGCGTGTCGTTGCCGCCGCCGCCCTGCCAGTCGTCGTAGCTGCCGGTGCCGAGGACGCTGTCGTTGCCGTCCTGCCCGCGGAAGGTCAGGTAGTCGACGTTGATGACGGTGATCTGCCCCGCCGCCACCGTCTGCCCGACGATCAGCCCGACATCGCTGCCGAAGTGCTCGATCCAGGCCTGGTCGTTTGCCCCCGTGCCACCGTCGATCGTGTCCTGTCCGGCGTACGAGCCGATGGCATCGTCGCCGGCGCCGCCCTGCAGGAGGTCGTTGCCGCTCTCCTCGGTGTAGTTCCAGTTGATCTGGTCGTTGCCGTTACCGCCGCTGACCGTGTCGTCACCCGCGCCGCCCTCGAGGTAGTCGGCGCCGCCGCTGCCGACGATGGAATCGTTGCCCTCGTCGCCGAAGGCCTGGCCGCCGGTGTTGTCCGTGCCGAGGTCGAGGAGGTCGGCGCCGCCGCCGCCGTAGAGATAGTCGTACCCCGCCCCGCCGCGCAGCGTGTCGTCACCGCCGCCGCCGTAGATCACGTCGTTGCCGCCGGCGCCGTCGAGGGAATCGTTGCCCGTGTCGAGGTCGGGGTCGCCACCGTTCGGATACCCGAAGATGGTGTCGGCTCCCGCGCCCCCGGTCAGCGTGTCGGAGCCGTTCGTCCCGTAAAATGTCGGCATGCGAAATCCTTCGCGCGAATAAATGGTTACGGCAAAACGAAGCCTGCGCCTGGCGCAGGCGAATACAACAATGACTGGCCTTGGAATGCACCGGGTGGGGGCCTTGCATCAAAGGATCATTTCTCGATCTTGTGGTCAAGCGGTGTCAAAGGGCCGTCGAAAAATGGGCAGCAATCGCTGTTTGGTGATGCGCGGGCCTTATTAGCTGGCGAAAATACTGGCGGGGCCAGCCGCTTGCGAACTCGATACTTCTACAACCTTAACGATTATTTGTGAATTATTTCCGTAGTCGTCGACAGGTCACCCCGCCGGGCAATGGCGGGCGAGGCTCTCGACGAGCCGGGGCCGCGAACGCCGCGGTGACAGGGCGACAGGGCGCGCGCCCTACCCGGTGATCCCGGCGAGGCGGTCGTCCGCGTGCATCGAGGGCAGGGCGAGGGGCGCCGGCCGTGTTGCGGCGCCGCCTGGCACGGCGCGTCAGGTCGGGCCGGTCAGGCGAGGAGGCGCCGCATCACCTCGGCGAGCGAGTCCTGCCAGTCGGGCAGGGCGATGCCGTGGCGGTCGCGGAGCCGGGTGCAGTCGAGGCGCGAGTTCGCCGGGCGGCGGGCCGGCGTCGGATAGTCCGCCGTCGCGATCGCCTCCACCCGCGGGCGGTGGGGAGAGAGGGCGAAGATCGCTTCCGCGAAGCCGTGCCAGGTGGTCTCGCCGGTGCCGGCGAGGTGGACGATCTCGCCGCCCTCCGCCCAGCCGTCCCGCCGCTCGAGGAGGGCGATCACGGCATCCGCGATGTCGAGGGCCGAGGTCGGGTTGCCGCGCTGGTCGGCCACGACGCGGAGGTGGTCCCGCTCGGCGCCGAGCCGCAGCATGGTGCGCACGAAATTCTTGCCGAACGGGGCGTAGACCCAGGCCGTCCGCGCCACGATCGCGGGGCCGCCGGCGGCGAGCACCGCCTCCTCGCCGGCGAGCTTGGAGCGGCCGTAGACGCTGGTCGGCCCGACCCTGTCGTCCTCGCGGTAGGGCCGGTCGAGCGTGCCGTCGAACACGTAGTCGGTGGAGAGGTGGACGAGGGGGATGCCGCGCCGGGCAAGGATGCGGGCGAGCGCCCCGGGGCCCTCCGCGTTGAGGGCGAAGGCGGCCGCCTCGTCGGTCTCGGCGGCGTCGACGGCGGTGTAGGCGGCGGCGTTGACGACCGCGTCAGGCCGGTGCGCGTCGACCGCCGCCTCGAGGCTGGCAGCGTCGGTGAGGTCGACCGCCGGACGGCCGGGCGCCACCACCTCGTGGCCGCCGGGCCGCTCGAGAAGCGCGGTCGCCACCTGTCCGCTGCGGCCGACGACGAGGATCTTCATCGGAGGGTCCTCAGAAGGCGAGCGGACCGACGTCGCGGAACGCGGGAAGCGCCCTGTCCTTCTCGGAGAGGACGAACGGGCCGGGGCCGCCCCAGTCGACGGCGAGCTCCGGATCGTCGAAGCGGATGCCGCGCTCGGATCCCCGGTCGTAGATCCCGTCCACCTTGTAGACGACCTCCGTGTCCGGAACGAGCGTCACGAAGCCGTGGGCGAAGCCGCGCGGGACGAGGAGCTGGCGACCATTCTCGGCGCTGAGCTCCGCCGACACCCAGCGCCCGCGGGTGGGAGAACCCTCGCGCACGTCCACCGCGACGTCGAGGATCGCGCCGGCGACGACGCGGACGAGCTTCGCCTGCGCGTGCGGGGCGACCTGGAGGTGGAGGCCGCGGATGGTGCCGGCCGGGCGCGAGAGGCTCTGGTTGTCCTGCACGAAGTCGAGGTCGATGCCGGCTGCGGCGAAGGCGCGCCGGCTCCAGGTCTCGGAGAACCAGCCGCGCTCGTCGGCGAAGCGCCGCGGCTCGACGAGGAGGACATCGGGGAGGTCGAGCGGCAGGACGTTCACGGGGTTGGGCCTCGTCGGGGGCGGAGCGGGGAGGGACCGTCAGGCGGCGGCGACGCCGAGCCGCTCGCCACGGTAGCGCCCCTCGCGGATCGGCCGCCACCAGCTCTCGTTGTCGAGATACCAGCGCACCGTCTTCTCGAGGCCCGTGTCGAACGTCTCGCGGGCGCGCCAGCCGAGCTCCGTCTCGATCCGCGTGGCGTCGATCGCATAGCGCAGGTCATGCCCCGGCCGGTCGGTGACGAAGGCGATCAGCTCGCGTCGCGGCCGGGCGGCCGGCACGAGGCTGTCGAGCGTGTCGCAGATCGTCTCCACCACGGCGAGGTTGGAGCGCTCGTTGCGGCCGCCGACATTGTAGGAGCGGCCCGGCACACCCTGCGTCGCCACGATCTCCAGCGCGCGGGCGTGGTCCTCGACATAGAGCCAGTCGCGCACGTTCTCGCCCCGCCCGTAGACCGGCAGCCGCTCGCCGTGGAGGGCATTCAGGATCATCAGCGGGATGAGCTTTTCGGGGAAGTGGTAGGGCCCGTAATTGTTCGAGCAGTTGGAGAGGACGACCGGCAGGCCGTACGTGCGGTGCCAGGCCATCACGAGGTGGTCGGAGGCGGCCTTCGACGCCGAGTAGGGCGAGGACGGATCGTACGGCGTCTCCTCGGTGAAGAGGCCGCCGTCGAGGGGGAGGTCGCCGAACACCTCGTCGGTGGAGACGTGGTGGAAGCGGAAGGCGTCCTTCTTCGCGCCCTCGAGCCCGCTCCAGTGGGCGCGCGCGGCTTCCAGGAGCTCGAAGGTGCCGGTGACGTTGGTGGAGACGAACTCGCCCGGGCCGTCGATGGAGCGGTCGACGTGGCTCTCGGCGGCAAGGTGCATCACGACGTCGATCTCGTGCGCCGCGAGGAGGTCGCGCACCAGCCGCCGGTCGCGGATGTCGCCCTTCACGAAGGTGTAGCGCCCGTCCGCCTCGATCGGGGCGAGGGAGGCGAGGTTCGCCGCGTAGGTGAGGGCGTCAAGGTTGACGACGGTGTGGCCGGTCTCGGCGACGAGGTGGCGGCAGACCGCCGAGCCGATGAATCCCGCGCCGCCGGTGACGAGAATGCGCATCGTCCCTCCATCCCCCATGGCCGTCATGGCCGTCCCGGCCGTCGTCGAGGTCGTGGTCGTCGTGGCGGTCACGGCCGCGGCGGTGGCGGGCCGCAGCGCCCGCCCGGGCCGGCCATGCCCGAGCCCGTTCCCATTTGCAAGCACGGCGGCTGCCATGCCGCCGGCCGGTGCCATGCGGCCGGCGGGGGGCTCGCGCGTCAGACCGTCCCTGCCCTCAGGAGGTCGTGGATGTGGAGGATGCCGATCGGCTTCGGCCCCTCCACCACGAAGAGGCTGGTGATCGCCGCCCTGTTGATGAGGGCGAGCGCGGCGGAGGCGAGCGCGTCGGGGCCGATCGTCTGCGGCCGGCGGGTCATCACCGCGCGCGCCGGCTGGTCGACGAGGCCGCTCCTGAAGGCGCGGCGGAGGTCGCCGTCGGTCACGACGCCGACGAGGTTGCCGCCCTCGTCGACGACCCCCGTCACGCCGAAGCGCTTGCCCGTCATCTCCATGATGGTGTCCGACAGCCCGGTGTCCTCGCCGACGAGGGGCACCGCGTCGCCGCCGTGCATGAGGTCGCGCACCTTGCGGAGCTGGGCGCCGAGCTTGCCGCCCGGGTGGAAGGCGCGGAAGTCGGTGGCGGTGAAGCCCTTGAGGGTGAGGAGCGCCACCGCGAGGGCGTCGCCGAGGGCGATCTGCATCGTCGTCGACGTCGTGGGGGCGAGGCCGTTCGGGCACGCCTCCTGCGCCTGCGGCAGGAGGAGGAGGACGTCGGCGGCCGCCCCGAGCGCGCTCGTCGGCCGCGAGGTGATCGCGACGAGGGGCACGCTGAAGCGACGCGTGTAGGCGACGATGTCGGAGAGCTCCGGCGCCTCGCCGGACCACGACAGGGCGAGGACGACATCCTCGCCGCGGACCATGCCGAGGTCGCCGTGGCTCGCCTCGGAGGGGTGCACGAAGTAGGAGGGCGTGCCCGTCGAGGCGAGCGTCGCGGCGATCTTGCGGCCGACATGGCCGGACTTGCCCATGCCGGTGACGATCACCCGGCCGCCCCGCGCCTCCGCCGCGCGGATGGTGTCGACGGCGAGCGCCAGCGCCGCGCCGAGCGGGCCGGCGAGGGCGGCCGACATCGTCTCGAGACCGGCGATCTCAAGCGCGAGGGTGCGCCGCGCGACGTCGTGCACGGTCGTCTCGTCCGCCCGCTCGGCGGCAATCCCCTCGAGGCTCATCCCGATCCCTCCCGTCATGACGTCGCCTCGAGCACCATCGCCCTTGCGAGGGCAAGGTCGGCCTCCGTGTCGACGCCGAGCGGCGCCTCGTCCACCTCGGCGACGTCGATCCGCATTCCGGCCTCCAGGGCGCGCAGCTGCTCGAGCCGCTCGCGCCGCTCGAGCGGGGACGGCGGCAGGGCGACGAACCGCTCCAGCGCCGTGCGCCGCCAGGCGTAGAGGCCGACATGCTCGTGCAGCGGCCCGTCGCCGGACGGCGCGCTGGCGCGGGTGAAGTAGAGCGCCCGGAAGCGCCGCGGCGCCACCTCCGAGCCGACCATCTTGACGACGTTCGGGTCGACCCGCGCCGCCTCGCGGGTGATGAGGGCGGCGGCCGTGCCGACGTCGACGGCGCCGTCGGCGAGGAGGAGGGCGGCGGCCCGCACCGTTGCCGGCGTCACCGTCGGGAGGTCCCCCTGGAGGTTGACGACGACGTCGTGCCGGCCGTCGGGGTCGATCCGGCCGAGCGCCTCGTGGATCCGGTCGGAGCCCGACGGATGCTCAGGCCGCGTCAGCACGGCTCTGCCGCCCGCCGCCTCCACCGCCTCCGCGATCGCCGCCGCCTCCGTCGCCACCGCCACCGGCCCGAGGTCGGCCTCCACGGCGCGGCGCCAGACCCGGACGATCATCGGCTCGCCGGCGATGTCGGCGAGCGGCTTGTTGGGGAGCCTCGTCGCCGCGAGGCGGGCCGGGATGAGGACGATCGGGTTCAAAGGGCGGCCTCTTGCGCCGCCGCGGATTCGCGGCCCTCATCCGCCGCCGCGGATTCGCGGCCCTCATCTGCTGCCGCGGTTCCGCGGCCTTCATTCGCTGCCGCGGACCCGCGGCGGGCGGCCGCCTGCGCCTTGGCGAGGGCATCGAGTGCGACGAGGTCGGCGAGGAGCGCCTCGAAACGGTCGAGCGGTACCATGTTGGGCCCGTCCGACGGCGCCCTGTCCGGATCCTCGTGCGTCTCGATGAAGACGCCCGCGACGCCGACCGCGACCGCCGCGCGGGCGAGCACCGGCACGAACTCGCGCTCGCCGCCGGAGGCGCCGCCGAGCCCGCCCGGCTGCTGCACCGAGTGGGTCGCGTCGAAGATCACCGGCGCGCCGGTCCGCGCCATCACCGGCAGGGCGCGCATGTCGGAGACGAGCGTGTTGTAGCCGAAGCTCGTCCCCCGCTCGGTGAGGAGGACGTTGGGGTTGCCGGCCGACAGCACCTTCTCGACGACGTTCACCATGTCCCAGGGGGCGAGGAACTGGCCCTTCTTCACGTTGACGGCCCTGCCCGTCGCGGCGGCGGCGAGGATGAGGTCGGTCTGCCGCGACAGGAAGGCCGGGATCTGCAGGATGTCGACGACCTCGCCGAGCGCGGCGCACTGCTCGCGCTCGTGCACGTCGGTCAGCACCGGCAGGCCGAGCGTGTCGCGGATCTCGGCAAAGATGGGCAGCGCGCCCTCGAGGCCGATGCCGCGGCGCGCCTTCGCCGAGGTGCGGTTCGCCTTGTCGAAGGAGGTCTTGAAGACGAGGGGGACCTTCAGCCGCCCGGCGATCGCCTTGAGGGCGGCGGCCATCCCGAGGGCGTGCTCGCGGCTCTCGAGCTGGCACGGCCCGGCGATCACGGCGAGCGGCAGGTCGTTGCCGAAGCGGGCCGGGCCGACCGTGACGACGGAGGCGGGCATCATCGTGGTGGACTCTCGGTGAGAGGCATCGGGGTGGTCCTGTTGCGGTTCGCGGCGGCTGCCGCGGGTGTTCTGTCGTGGACGCGGAAGCGGGGCCCGGGGGTCGGGCACCGGCCTCCGGGCCTCGCCTGTGCCTCGGCGCGCCGCAGCCCGGGTGCCCGGCCCGATGCGGGATCGCGGCCGGCGGGGCGCCGGCCGATCCGCCCCGCGGCAGGCCCGGCAGCGCCCGCGCGCCGTCCGCCCGCGGGCGACGACCGGCAGGACCAAAACGCATCGGGCCGCGCGGCGTCAATCGCCGGCCGCCGATCGGACGGGGGGCGGAGGCGGCAGGACGCGGGGCAGCCCACCCGGAACGCCCCTTGCACGCGCCCGCCGCTGGATGCGACAGGCCGCGGGCGCGGCCCGACAGCAGGGACCGCGGGCGCGGCCGGGATGCGACAGGCCGCGCGGGGCCCAACGACGGAGCGCACGATGAAGGGCATCATTCTGGCCGGCGGTGCGGGAACGCGGCTGCACCCGATCACACGGTCGGTCTCCAAGCAGCTCCTGCCCGTCTACGACAAGCCGATGATCTACTATCCCTTGTCGACGCTGATGCTCGCCGGGATCCGCGACATCCTCGTCATCACGACGCCGCATGACGCGCCGCTGTTCGAGGGCCTCCTCGGCGACGGCAGCGCCTACGGGGTGTCGATCTCCTTCGCGCAGCAGCCGAAGCCGGACGGTCTCGCCCAGGCCTTCATCATCGGCCGCGACTTCGTCGGCTCCGATCCCGTCGCCCTCACCCTCGGCGACAACATCTTCTACGGCCACGGCCTGGAAGATCTCCTCGCAGCCGCCGCGTCGAGGCCGACGGGCGCCACGGTGTTCGCCTATTATGTGCGCGACCCCGAGCGCTACGGCGTCATCGCCTTCGGCCCCGACGGCCGGCCGCAGCAGATCCTCGAGAAGCCGGCGAAGGCGCCGTCCAACTACGCCGTGACGGGGCTCTACTTCTACGACAACGACGTCCTCGACATCGCCGCCGCGGTGAAGCCCTCGGCGCGCGGCGAGCTCGAGATCACCGACGTCAACCAGGCCTATCTCGACCGCGGCACGCTGCACGCCGAGACGATGGGCCGGGGCTACGCCTGGTTCGACACCGGCACCCACGACAGCCTCCTCGACGCCGCCATGTTCGTGCGCGCCCTCGAGCAGCGCCAGGGCCTGCGCATTTCCTGCCCGGAGGAGATCGCCTGGCGCCGCGGCTGGCTCACCGACGACGAGGTGGTGGCCCGCGCCGAGCCGCTCCGGAAGAGCGGGTATGGGCAGTACCTGATCGACCTCGTCGCGGCGGGGTGAGGGGGCGTCGCAAGGCCCGCAGGCGCCCCGGTTGCGGGAGGCCGGTGTCGCGGGAGTGTCCCGGGGCAGGCGGAACCCGGGATCCGGATCGGACGACGGACAGCGGCAGCCGATCAGACGTGCTGCAGCGTCGGTATCCCTGACGTGTCGACCTCGCGCTCGGCGTGCCAGGCGTCGTGCGCGGCCTGCATCCTGAGCCATACCGTCGCCCCGTTGCCGAAGAGCCTCCCGAAGCGGACGGCGACGTTGGCGAAAACCGGCTTCTTCTCCTTGAGGATGTCGTGAAGGTGCTGGCGGGAGATCCCGAGCATCCTCGCGATCTCGGTCTTCGGCAGCTTCGTCGCCGGGAGAACGTCCTCGCGCAGGATCGCGCCCGGGTGGATCGGGCAGATACCCCCGGCATGGGTCCCTTCGGCCCCCCTGGGGCTAAGCCGCGGGGGCGCGCCACCGCGGGATTTGCGTGTTTTCGCCGAGTTCCTTTTTTCACTTCGCTTCGCTGACGGAGCCCTGAAGGCATCGAAAAAGCCGCAGATCCTGCCAGCTTCTGCGGTGCAGGTCCGCGCGATTCGCGAACTGGAGCCCTACGACCGCAATGCGCGGACGCACAGTCCGGCGCAGGTCGAGGAGATCGTGCGTTCGATCGGAGAGTGGGAGGGCGGCGCTTGCCGCCCCCTGGCATTCGATTGCCGCCCGTCACCGACACGGTTCTGCGCGGCGCAACGCGTCCGCCCTACAGGTCCCGCTCGCGGATCGTCCCGCCGCCGCAGAACTGCGCGTAGAGCTCCCCCATGCGCTCCGCCACGAACTCGCCGAAGCCCGCCGCGCGGACCTCGTCGACGGTGATCACCGTCTCGCGCGGGCCACGGCGGATGCGAACCGGGATGCCCTCGCCGACCGCGTCGCCGTCCGGCTCGGCCGGCGGCGTCACGGCGTCGAGGACGGCGCGGAAGCGGGCGTCCGTCGACAGGTGCTGCACCCGGGCGGCGGCGGCGAGCGCCGTGGCGGCGGCCTCGCCGCGGGCGAGCTCGAGGAGGCGCAGCCAGCGTGGCCGGCCCGCCTTGGGGGCGCGGCCGATCGCGCGGGCGAGGCCCGAAGGCAGCCCCTCGGCGACGGCGAGGAGGCGGGCGAGCTCGGACTTGTCCACCGCCAGCGCCCGCCCCACCACGGCGCGGGAGGTGCCGCGGCGGACGAGCGTCGCCGCGAACTCGGCCCGCTCGATGAAGGAGAGGTCGCGCCGCTCGTTGTTTTCGCGCCCCTGCGCCACCACGAGGGCGTCGTCGTCGAGCGGGCGGACGATCGCCCGGACCGGGCGGCCGAGGTGGCGGCAGGCGCGCCAGCGGCGGTGGCCGTAGGCGATCTGGTAGCGGCCCGGCCTCTCCGGGTGGGGCCTGACGAGGATCGGCACCGCCTGGCCGCCCTCGGCGATGCTGGCGGCGAGCTCGGCGATGCCGCCCGACCGGTCCACCTCCTCGTCGTCGCCATCCTCGATCCGGTCGCGCACGAAGGACGGCTCGCAGAGCGCCGTGTCGATCTCCTCCACCGCCTCGCCGGGGCCCATGGCGCCGAGCCGGTCGAGCGCGAGGCCCATGGTGCGGACCGCGCCGGCGCGGACGGCCTCGCGCGGCGGGCTCTTCGGCGGCGCGGCCGGCGCCTCACCCTGCCCCGCCGCTCCCTTGCCAAGGAGCCGCTCCATCGCCTCGCGCCGCTTCGTCATCGCCCGGCTCCCAAAGTTGTCAGCTGTCAACAAGCTCAGCCGCTGCCGCCGCCGCACGTCCCGCCCAGACCGCGCGGATCAGGCCCTCGATCTCGCCGTTCACCGCGTCGAGGCTCTCGAGGGCGCGGTCGTAGGTCCCCCTGTTCATCCCCTCGCGGCCGATCTCGTAGAGGGTCTGCTTGGAGAGGCCGGCGTCGGCGAGGGCGGTCGACTTCACCATGGCATTGTCGAGCACCCGCTCGCCGAAGAGGCCGCGCAGGAAAGCCGCCACCTGCGCCTGCGGCCCGTCGGACGGCTCGAAGCGGGTGAGAACGTAGCGGAAGAAGTCGAGCCGGACGTCCGCCCCCGCCCGCAGCACGACGTCCATCAGGTCCGCCGCCATGATGAGGAACTGGCTCATGGAGGCGACGTCGAGCATCTGCGGGTGGACCGTCACGATGACGCCGGACGCCGCGCAGAGCGCGCCAAGCGTGA
>JAESGM010000321.1_pt1 | contig 60869 bp, 62 predicted proteins | sample 9269721 | NCBI WGS metagenome assembly JAESGM01 (sample SAMN15720920, study PRJNA650825) | algae metagenome | isolation source: Komarekiella atlantica HA4396-MV6 and co-occurring heterotrophs from... | place: USA: Theobald House, Kauai, HI | collected 2009-07-29
CCGTCAAGGCGCCGGGCTTCGGCGATCGCCGCAAGGCGATGCTCGAGGACATCGCGATCCTGACCAAGGGCGAGATGATCTCCGAGGATCTCGGCATCAAGCTCGAGAGCGTCACGGTCGGCATGCTCGGCCAGGCCAAGCGCGTCACCATCGACAAGGACAACACCACCATCGTCGGCGGTGCGGGCGACGAGTCGGCGATCAAGGGCCGCTGCGAGGCGATCCGCCAGCAGATCGAGGTGACCACCAGCGACTATGACCGCGAGAAGCTCCAGGAGCGTCTCGCCAAGCTCGCCGGCGGCGTCGCCGTGATCAAGGTCGGCGGCTCGACCGAGGTCGAGGTGAAGGAGCGCAAGGACCGCGTCGACGATGCGCTGCACGCGACCCGTGCGGCCGTCGAAGAGGGCATCGTCCCCGGCGGCGGCACCGCGCTGCTCTACGCGACGCTCGCGCTCGAGGGGATGAAGGGCGTCAACGACGACCAGACCCGCGGCATCGACATCATCCGCAAGGCGATCACCGCGCCGGTGAAGCAGATTGCCCAGAATGCCGGCGTCGACGGCGCCGTCGTCGCGGGCAACCTGATCCGCGAGGGTGACCAGACCCAGGGCTTCAACGCCCAGACCGAGACCTACGAGAACCTCGTCCAGGCCGGCGTGATCGACCCGACCAAGGTCGTCCGCACCGCGCTCCAGGACGCGGCGTCGGTCGCCGGCCTGCTGATCACCACCGAGGCGACGATCGCCGAGCTTCCGGCCGACGACAAGGCCCCGGCCGGCATGCCCGGCGGCGGCATGGGCGGCATGGGCGGCATGGACTTCTGATGTCGCACCGGCGGAGCTGCGCTCCGCCGGAGACGAAATCGGAACGGCCGGCGGGGGCGGGCCAGCCCCGCCCCCGACCGACGGCGCGGGTTCGCCCCGCGCCGGTCCGGCCGCGAACAGTTTACAGCCCAACGGGTCGCGAAAGGGCCGGGAGTTCGCTCCCGGCCCTTTTTTCGTCGCCCGACTTTATTGGGTCCGATCCGGTGCGATCGCTTGCTCCGGCACCTGCGTTTGTCGAAAGCTCGCCATCGACGGGGGAGCTTATGTTTAGAACGACTTGCACAACGATCGCGATCGTTATCGGAATGACCGGCCCTGCCGCTTATGGGCAGGACATGGCCGCCGTCTTCGGCGCGCGCGAAGCCGTCGTCGATCTCGCGCTCTCGCCCGACGGCACGCGCGTCGCCTACCAGACCACCGGCCGCGGGCGCAGCGGGACCTTGTTCGTGGTCGACATCTCGCAACCGGCGCCCAAGCCCAAGGCGATCCTCAACATCTCGGGCAGTCCCGAGCGACTCGACGGCTGCGCCTGGGTCGGCGACGCGCGGCTGCTGTGCACGATCTACGCCTCGACCGACCTCGGCGGCCAGGCGACCGTCGCCTCGCGCCTGATCGCGCTCGACGCCGACGGCTCGAACATGAAGGTGCTCCAGTCGGCAAGCGCCAATGGTCGCTCGCTGGGCTTCGCTTTGTGGGGTGGCCGCGTGATCGACTGGAGCCCGCCCAAGGCGGGATCGGTGCTCATCTCGCGGCGGTACATCCCCGAGGAGGAGACCGGTACGCGCGTGGCGCAGACCCGCAGCGGGCTTGGCGTCGACCTCGTCGACTCGACGACGCTCAAGACCCAGACCGTCGAGGTCGCGGACGACCAGAATGCCTGGTTCCTTGCGGACGGTTACGGCAATGTGCGCGTGCGCCAGCGCACCAGCCGGGATTCGAGCGGCTATGATCGCGAGGTCGAGCTTTACGCCTACCGAAAGAAGGACAGCCGCGAGTGGTTGCCGCTCAGCACCGTCAGGCGCGACCAGACCGGTTTCAGCCCGCACGCGATCGACGACAAGCTGGACGTCGCCTACGGGCTGAAACGCGTCGACGGGCGGCTCACGGCGTTCAAGGTCGCGCTCGATGGCAGCCTCAAGGAAGAGATGGTGTTCCAGCACCCCGAGGTCGACGTTGCCGGCTTCATACGGATCGGGCCGCATCGCCGCGTCGTGGGCGTCCGCTACGTGACCGATCGCGCCGAGGTCCGCTATCTGGATCCCGCAGTCGAGGCGATGGCGCGCGCGCTCGCCAAGGCGCTGCCCAACCTGCCGTTGATCCGCGTCGTCGACACGAACCGCGACGAAACGAAGATGCTGATCTGGGCCGGGAGCGACGTCGATCCGGGCATTTATTACGTCTTCGATCGCAAGGCCGGATCGCTGACCGAGTTGATTGGCGCCCGCAACGGGCTCGAAAAGGTGAAGCTCGCGCCGATGGTGCCCGTCCGCTATCCGGCGGCCGATGGCGCCATGGTTCCGGGCTACCTGACCCTGCCGCCCGACGGCCGCAAGACGGGGCTACCCGCGCTGGTCATGCCCCATGGCGGTCCCAGCGCGCGCGACGAGTGGAATTTCGACTGGCTCGTCCAGTATTTCGCCACGCAGGGCTATGCCGTGCTGCAGCCGAACTTCCGTGGCTCCGCCGGCTATGGCGACGCCTGGTTCCAGCAAAATGGGTTCGTCTCCTGGAAGACGGCCATCGGCGACGTCACCGATGCGGGTCGCTGGCTCGTCAAGCAGGGCATCGCCGACCCGGGCAAGCTCGGCATCTTCGGCTGGTCCTATGGCGGATATGCCGCGCTCCAATCGGCGGTGGTCGCGCCCGATCTCTTCAAGGCCGTGGTTGCGGTCGCTCCTGTCACCGATCTCGAGCGGCTGAAGCAGGATCATGAGAATTGGTCCAACTACGCGATCGTCAGCGCGTTCATCGGCAGCGGGCGGCACATTGCCGAGGGCTCGCCGGCGCGGCACGCCGAGGCGATCAAGGCGCCGGTGCTGATGTTCCATGGCGATGCCGACAGCAACGTCCAGATCGGCCATGGCCGGCTGATGCAGAGCCGCCTCCAGGCTGCGGGCCGGGCCAGCGAGCTGGTCGTCTTCAAGGATCTCGACCATTATCTCGAGGACAGCACGGCCCGCGCCGACATGCTGCGGAAGAGCAAGTCGCATCTGGAGGCCGCCTTCGCGAAATAGGGGACGTCGGCGCCCGGCGGTCCGGTGGGCGGGCGTTTCCTTTCCGCGCATCTCCCTGTAACGCGGCACCGCATGTCCCGCCCGCTTCCCACCGTCGCGATCGTCGGCCGACCCAATGTCGGCAAGTCGACCCTGTTCAACCGGCTCGTCGGCAAGAAGCTCGCGCTGGTCGACGACCGGCCCGGGGTGACGCGCGACCGGCGCGAGGCGGATGCGAACCTGCTCGGGCTCGAGTTCCGGGTGATCGACACGGCGGGGTTCGAGGACGAGGATCCGCAGACGCTGCCGGGCCGGATGCGCGCGCAGACCGAGGCGGCGGTGCGCGATGCCGACGTCGCGCTGTTCCTGCTCGACGCGCGGGCGGGCGTGGTGCCGCTCGACGAGGAGATCGGGCGCTGGCTCCGCGCCGAGGATCGGCCGGTCGTGATCGCGGTCAACAAGGCCGAGGGCCGGGCGGGCGAGCAAGGCGCGCTCGACGCGCTCGCGCTGGGCTTCGGCGAGGCGATGCAGATCTCCGCCGAGCATGGCGAGGGCCTGGCCGACCTGTTCGAGGCCTTGCTGCCGTTTCTCGATCGTGACGAGGAAGACGAGCCCGAGATCGACGAGGAAGACGAGGAGGCGCAGCGCCGCGCGCCGTTGAAGCTCGCCATCGTCGGCCGCCCGAACGCGGGCAAGTCGACGCTCGTCAACCGTATCCTGGGGCAGGACCGGATGATCACCGGGCCCGAGGCGGGCATCACGCGCGACTCGATCGCGATCGACATGGAATGGCAGGGCCGCGCGGTCCGGCTGATCGACACCGCGGGCATGCGCAAGCGCGCCAACGTCCAGGACAAGCTCGAGAAATTGTCGGTCGCCGATGCGCTCCGCGCGGTCGACTTTGCCGAAGTGGTGGTGCTGCTGCTCGACGCGACGCGCGGGCTGGAGGCGCAGGACCTGCGCATCGCCGACGCGGTGCTGCAGGAGGGTCGCGCGCTCGTGATCGCGCTCAACAAGTGGGACGTGGCCGAGCATGCCTCGTCGCTGTTCAACGGCGTCCGCGCCGCCCTCGAAGAGGGGCTGTCGCAGGTGAAGGGCCTGCCGGTGCTGACCGTGTCCGCGGCGACGGGGAAGGGCGTCGACACCCTGCTCCAGGTCGCGTTCGACACGCGCGACGCGTGGTCGCGGCGCGTGCCGACGGGCGAGCTCAACCGCTGGTTCGAAGCGGCGATGGAGCGCAACCCGCCGCCGGCCCCGGGCGGCAAGCGGATCAAGCCGCGCTACGTCACCCAGGTGAAGACGCGCCCGCCCAGCTTCGTGCTGTTCGGGACGCGCGTCGACCTGCTGCCCGAAAGCTATCGTCGCTACCTCGTGAACGGCATCCGCCGCGACCTGGGCTTCGGCGCGGTGCCCGTGCGGCTGACCGTGCGTGCGCCGAAGAACCCGTTCGACCGCAACAAGTAAGCCGTTCGCGCCGCGGACTTTCCGCATCCGCATCAACCGCTTCTTTACCGCGTCCGGCTAACAGGGTGCTATGAGCGAGCCCGCCCCGGAACTTGTCGACTGGACCGCATTCACCCAGGCCCGCCAGGAGCTGGGTGCCGATTTCGTCCGCATCCTCGGCTATTTCCGCGAGGATGGCGTGAAGTCGGTCGCCGCGATCGAAGAGGCGATGCGCGCCAAGGACTCCACCGCTCTGGTTCGCCCGGCGCACACGCTGAAGGGCGAGGCGCGTCAGTTCGGCGCCGAACCGCTCGCCGACCTGGCCGAGGAGATCGAAGTGGTGGCGCGGCGCTGCGTCGAGCTCAAGACCAGCCCCGACGAGCTGATCCCGCAGGTGGTGAAGCTGCGCCCGGTGTTCGAGCAGACGCTGGACCTGTTCGACCGCGAAACCAATCCGCTCGTCGAGCGGCGCCCGGCCTTTGGCCGACGCGCCCAGACCTTCGGCCGCGCGGGCTAGGCTGCAAGGCCGGAGGCCTTCCTCGTCCCGGAGTTGATCCGGGATCCAAATGCCTGTTACGGGACGTTTGGAGGGACGAAGCTGGATCCCGGCTCGAGGCCGGGATGACGGTGGAAGGCGAGGCACGCGGGGCGATAGCGCCGGCTTGGCGCCTCCCCACATCCGTCATCCCGGACCTGATCCGGGATCTAGCTGCCTCTTAGGGGACGGAGGGAGCGACGAAGCTGGATCCCGGCTCAAGGCCGGGATGACGGTGGAGGCGAGGCGCGTGGGGTGACAGCGTTCGCTTGGCGCCTGCCCCACCTTCGTCATCCCGGACCTGATCCGGGATCCAGCTGCCTATTAGGGGACGGACGGAGCGAAAAAGCTGGATCCCGGCTCAAGGCCGGGATGACGGTTGAGAGTGTCGCGCGGGGCGACAGCGTCCGCTTGGCTCCTGCCTCACCTTCGTCATCCCGGGCCTGATGCGGGATCCGGCTGCCTGTTACGGGACGGACGGAGCGACGAAGCTGGATCCCGGCCCAAGGCCGGGATGACGGTTAAGAGTGTCGCGCGGGGCTCGACAGCGCCGGCGTGGCGCCTCCCCACCTTGGTCATCCCGGACTTGATCCGGGATCCAGCTGCCTTTTACAGGCCCGACGGAGGGACGAAGCTGGATCCCGGCTCAAGGCCGGGATGACGGTAGAGGTGAGGCGCGCGGGGCTCGAAAGCGCCGGCTTGGCTCCTCCCCACCTTCGTCATCCCGGACCTGATCCGGGATCCAACTGCCTTTTACAGGACGGATGGAGCGACGAAGCTGGATCCCGGCTCAAGGCCGGATGACGACGAGGCTCACTCCTCCGCCGGCTCGGCCTGGAGCTGGATGAAGTTCGGCAGGCCCATCAGCTTGATCTGATCCTGCAGCTTCTCGATCGTGTCGACATGCTCCTCCTCGTTCTCGAGGATGCGCTTGAACAGGTCGCGGCTCACATAGTCGCGGACCTTCTCGCAATGCTCGATCGCGTCGCGGAGCAGCGGGATCGCCTCCTTCTCGAGCTCGAGGTCGGAATGGAGGACTTCCTCGACATTCTCGCCGATCCGCAACCGGCCGAGCATCTGGAAATTGGGCAGGCCCTCGAGAAACAGGATGCGCTCCGACAGCCAGTCGGCGTGCTTCATCTCGTCGATCGATTCCTTATACTCGTACTTGGCGAGCCGCTTCACGCCCCAATGGTCGAGCAACCGGTAGTGAAGGAAATACTGGTTGATCGCCGTCAGCTCGTTCTTGAGCGCGTCGTTCAGAAATTCGATGACCTTGGGGTCGCCTTGCATTGTTCTCGTGCCTCCGTCGTCGCCCGAGCATAACGCACGGCCGGCGCTTTGGCAGCCTAAAAAACGGCAGAAATCTGCGGCTTCTCGCGCCTGAGAACGCTACGCAATCGCACGTTCGGCAGCGATCAGTTCGCGCGCGAACGGGATGCACTGACCGCAGCGCGGGCGGCGTCCCATGGACCGATAGGCCGACAGGGGATCGGCATGACCCTGGCGGGCGGCCTCCCGGACTTCGCGTTCGCGAATCGCGTTGCAGTTGCAGACGATCATGGTGCGAGCACGCTAACTGAGTTGCGATTAACTCGCAATAGCTGTCCTGCGCCGGATCGGAACGGGCTCGCCGCGCGCCAGCCGTCGCCACGCCCATTCGAGCGGACCATAGTCGAATCGCGCGAGCCACGGCTTGGACCAGCCCAGGATCATCACCCACACGAGCAGCACGATCCAGTAGAGCTCGGCGCGCGAGAGCGTCCCGAACAGCCCGAAGCCATAGCCGTAGAAGATCGTCGTCGTGACGATCGTCGTCCCCAGATAGTTGCTGAACGCCATGCGCCCGGCCGCTTCCAGCCGCGCGCCCAGCCACCCGGCCCGCCCGCTTTGCACCAGCAGGATCACGACCGCGGCATGGGCGAGCGCGATCGCCGGTCGCAGCGCGAGGCCGATGGTATCGTAGAGCGGCAGCGTCACCGGGTTCCAGTCGCTCGCCATCACCGCGCGGGCGACCGGCACCATCGCGGGCACCGCGACCAGATAGCCGGCGACGATCACCGCCGCATAGCTTCGCGTGCGCCAGCGTCCGGAGAAGAACCCGGTGCGGAACAGCACCATGCCGAGCGCGATGAAGCCGAGCAGCTCGGGCATGCCGAGCCACATCAGCATCGTCTGGAACATCGTCGCGAGCGGCACGCGCGCGTTGAGCGCGTCGACGAAGCCGCCGCGATAGCCGCGAAACTCGGCCGCCGCGGCCTGCTGGTCCGGGGCCATGGCGCGAAGCGTCTTTTCGGCGTCCGCCCGGGCCTTGGCCGGCGCCTCGACGCTCGTCGCGACGGCCTGCGCGTTCGAAAGATCGGCATAATGGCCCAGGTTCAATCCGACCTGCACGAGCAGCAGCAGGGCCGCGAGGACGGCAAGGCTGCGCGTCCGCCAGCGCCAGAGCGGGTAAGTGATCGCGCCGGCGATCGCGTAGGAGACCAGAATGTCCCCGTACCAGAAGAACCAGGCGTGGATCATGCCGAACGCGAACAGCCAGAACAGCCGGCGATACTGGAGCTCGGCCGGGCTCTTCCCGTCCCCGCGCGCGGCCGCCCGCTCCGAGATGAGCAGCATCGACGCGCCGAACAGCATCGTGAACAGCGCGCGCATCTTGCCGTCGGCGAGCACGTAATTGACTGCCCAGAAGGCGAGGTCCGTGCGGTCCGGCCGGCCCCAATAGGTCGGGTCGATATAGGCGAAGCCAGGCATTCCCATGCTGACGATGTTCATCAGCAGGATGCCGCAGACGGCAAAGCCGCGTACGGCGTCGATCGTGGTGATCCGGGCCGTGGCGGCGTCCCCCTGCTCGCTCATCGCATCTCCCTCCGGGCCGCGAGGATAAGGCCGGCGGGAGAGGGCGTCGACCCTCGGGATCGCGTCAGAAGGCCGGTTGGTTCGGATCGCCCGGCGAGTGGATGCCGCACTCGGTCTTGTCCCAGCCCCGCCAGCGGCCGGCACGGGGATCCTCGCCGGGGCGCACCTGGCTGGTGCAAGGCGAGCAGCCGATCGAGAGATAGCCCTGCGCCTCGAGCGGGTGCCGCGGCAGCTCGTTCGCGGCGAAATAGGCGTCGAGCTCGGGCTTCGACCAGTCGGCAAGCGGGTTGATCTTGAGCCGGCCCTCGTCGATCTCGAACCGGGGCAGCGCGTCGCGGGTCTTGCCCTGGAAGCCTTTGCGGCCGGAAATCCAGGCGTCGAACGGTTGCAATGCCCGGCGCAGCGGCTCGACCTTGCGGATGTCGCAGCAGCCGTCGGGGTCGTAGGACCAGCGCAGGCTGGTCTTGTCCCTGAGCGCCAGCACATAGGGATCGGGGCGGAACACGCGCAGGTCGGTGAAGCCCAGTCGTTCGGCGAGCTCGTCGCGATAGGCGAGCGTCTCGCCGAACATCTTCTGGGTATTGATGAAGATCAGCGGAACGGCCTTGTCGACCTGGGCGACGAGGTGGAGCAGCACCGCGGACTCGGCGCCGAACGACGAGACCAAAGCCAGCCGGCCCTGCAGCTCCGGGAGCAGCTCGGCGAGCATCGCGGCGGTCGGGACGCCCGCGAACCGCGCGTTCAGCCGCGCCGCATCGTCGGCGCCAAAGGCGGGCGCCGTGTCGATCACGTCGGGGCTGCGCGCCGGCTCAGCCATGCCGCAGCTTCCAGACCGGAACCTGCGCGTCGGCGGCCGGCTGATAGTCGTGAGCATAGCGAGCAAGCGTGCGCTCGACGACGTTCATGTCGAGCGGGGCCGCCGGCGCGAAGCTGTCGAAGCCGCACCGGCGCATGAAGCGGAGCTGGTCGACGAGCACGTCGCCTTCGGCGCGCAGCTCGCCTGCATAGCCATGCTCGCGCAGGATCCGCGCCGCCGAATAGCCGCGCCCGTCCCGATAGGTCGGGAACGAGACCTCGACGAGCCGAATGCGGTCGAGATGCGGCAGCAGCGCGCGGGCGTCGTCGCCCGGCTCGATGCGCACGGCCGTGGCGTTCGACTGGCCCAGAAAGGCATCGAGCGTGACTGCCGGCTCCTCGAGCGGTTCGTCGTCGCGGAACCTAAGCATGCCAAAGACTCCGTTCGTTTCGCGCCGCGTCGAGAACCGACGACTCCGAGCTTAAGCGTGTCTCGACGTTGCGCGACACGAACGGGCCGAGATGGATGCACTCACCCATAGATCGCCTCCTTGAACGGGTCGAAGCCGACCCGGCGATAGGTGTCGAGGAAGCGTTCGCCGTCCTGGCGCAGCGTCACATAGCGGTCGGTCACCCGCTCGATCGCGTCGACGATGCCGTCCTCGTCGAAGCCCGGACCGGTGATGCGGCCGAGGCTGACATCCTCGGCGCCCGATCCGCCGAGCAGCAGCTGGTAATTCTCGACACCCTTCCGGTCGACGCCGAGAATGCCGATGTGGCCAGCATGATGATGGCCGCAGGCGTTGATGCAGCCGCTGATCTTGAGCTTGAGTTCGCCCAGGTCACGCTGGCGGACCGGGTCGGCGAAGCGCTGCGCGATCTTCTGCGCCACCGGGATCGAGCGCGCATTGGCGAGGCTGCAATAATCGAGCCCCGGGCAGGCGATGATGTCGCTGATCAGGTCGAGGTTCGCGTCCGCCAGGCCCGCCGCGGCGAGTCGCTGCCAGACCGCGTAGAGATCGGCCTTGCGGACATGCGGCAGCACGATGTTCTGCGCGTGGGTGACGCGCAGCTCGTCGAAGCTGTAGCGCTCGGCAAGCTCGGCCATCAGGTCGATCTGGTCCGCCGAGGCGTCGCCGGGGATGCCGCCGACCGGCTTCAGGCTAATCGTCGCGATCGCATAGCCTGGTACCTTGTGGGCACTGACATTCTGGTCGAGCCAGACCGCGAAGTCCGGGTCGCTGCGATCGACGGCGTCCGGCAGACCGGTCTCGAACGCCGGCGGCGCGAAGAAGGCCGCGATACGGTCGAACTCCGCCCGGGGCGGGTCGATGCCCAGCGTCTTCACATGGGCGAATTCCTCTTCGACCTGGCGGCGATATTCGTCGGCGCCGAGCTCGTGGACGAGGATCTTGATCCGCGCCTTGTAGATATTGTCGCGACGCCCGTAGCGATTGTAGACGCGCAGGCACGCCTCGACATAGCTCAGAAAGTCGTCGATCGGCACGAACGCGCGGATCTCGGGCGCGACCATCGGCGTGCGCCCCATGCCGCCGCCGACGAACACCCTGGCGCCGAGCACGCCCTCGGCGTTGCGGACGATCTGGATGCCGATATCGTGCAGCCGCATCGCCGCGCGATCGGTGTCGCTCGCGATCACCGCGATCTTGAACTTGCGCGGCAGGTAGCTGAACTCGGGGTGGAAGCTCGACCATTGGCGGAGCAACTCGGCCCAGGGGCGCGGGTCGTCGACCTCGTCCGCCGCGGCGCCGGCGAACTGGTCCGAGCTGATGTTGCGGATGCAATTGCCGCTGGTCTGGATCGCATGCATCTCGACCGAGGCGAGGTCGGCCAGGATGTCGGGCGCGTCCTCCAGCTTGATCCAATTGTACTGGATGTTCTGCCGCGTGGTGAAATGGCCGTAGTCACGATCATATTTGCGCGCGATGTGGCCGAGCATCCGCATCTGCCGGCTGTCGAGCGTGCCATAGGGCACGGCGACGCGAAGCATATAGGCGTGGAGCTGGAGATAGAGGCCGTTCTTCAGCCGCAGCGGCTTGAACTGGTCCTCGGTCAGGTCGCCCGCCAGCCGGCGCTGCACCTGGTCGCGGAACTCGTCCACCCGGGCATCGACGATCGCCTGGTCATAATGGTCGTAGCGGTACATCTTGTCGGTCCTTCGCCGGAGCGGACGTGGTTCAGATCACCCAGCTGCCGATCTCGGGATCGGCGGGCTTGAGCGTAAGGTCCGGGCGCACGGTGGGGCCGAGCGCGCGAATGCGATCCTTGATGTGCGCGGGTCGCGGGCCGTCGGGCGTCGCCTCGGCGGCGATCACATAAGGCGCGTTGACCCGGCGCGCGCCTTCTTCCGAATGCGCGATCGCCTCGCCATGCTCGCCGACGTCCACGGCGTCCTCGACGTGGCGCGACCAGCCTTCGCCGTCCCACCACAGGACGTCGCCGGTCGGCAGGTCGTTCCCGGTCAGAATCTTCATGCGATCCTCTCTGCCTCGGCCGCGAAGTGGCGCAGCCGGTCTTGTGCGTCGGAGCGCAGAACCACCTCGCCCACGACGATGATGGCCGGGCTCTCGACCGCCTCGCGCTCGATCAGCCCGCCCAGGTCGGCGAGCAGCGTCCGGATCGCGCGGCTGTCCGGGCGCGTGCCCTTCTCGAGCACCGCGACCGGCATGTCGGGCGAGACGCCGTCGGCGATCAGCTTGTCCGCGATCGCGGCGCCGGTCGCGAGGCCCATATAGATGACGAGCGTCCGCCCCTTGCCGGCGAGACCCGACCAGTCCTGCTCGGTCAGGCCCTTGCACTGGCCGGCGACGAAGCTGACCGCGCTCGAGACCTCGCGATGGGTGAGCGGCAGCATCGCCTCGGCCGCACAGCCCAGCGCTGCCGACACGCCCGGCACGATGTCGACCGCCACGCCCGCCGCGCGGCAGGCCTCCGCCTCCTCGCCGCCACGCCCGAAGATGAAGGGATCGCCGCCCTTCAGCCGGACGACCGCCTTGCCCGCCCGCGCCTCGGCGACGAGCAGGGCGTTGATGTCGTGCTGCGCCATCGAGTGGCGACTGCGCTGCTTGGCGACCGACACGCGTGGTGCCGGGCTCATCGCCAGGATGCGCGGATCGACCAGCCCGTCATGGACGACGAGATCGGCCGTGCGCAGCAGCTCGGCGGCACGAAGCGTCAACAGGCCGGGGTCGCCAGGGCCGGCGCCGACCAGCCAGACGCGGCCGCGATGTTCAGGGAGTCCCATGCACGAGCAGATGGTCCCCGCCGCCCAGTCCCACAATCCAGCGTTATTTGGGCGCGCTTTAGCTCAGCTTTTCCATCGGCGGGTCGGCAAGCCCGATCCCGATCGCCGCGCGCGGCTGGTCCGCCTCGGTCGAGACGACCGGGTAAGCGCAGTAATCGGCGGCATAATAGGCGCTCGGACGGTGGTTCCCCGACAGGCCGACCCCGCCGAACGGCGCGCCCGAAGACGCGCCGTTGGTCGGGCGATTCCAGTTGACGATACCGGCGCGGACATAGGCCCAGAAGCGATCGTAATGCTCGGGGGAGCCGCCGATCAGCGACGCGGACAGGCCGTAGCGGGTGTTGTTGGCCTCGGTGAGCGCGGCGTCGAAATCGTCGACCCGGACGATCTGCAGCACGGGCCCGAACAGCTCGGCGTCGGGGCGGTCCGCCACCTCGGTCACGTCGATCAGCGCCGGCCGCAGGAACGGCTTGGTCTCGTCGGGACGCTCGAGATGCTTGATCACGCGTCCGCCCTTCATCATCAACGACAGGAATGCCTCGGCGAGCACGTCGGCGGCCTCGTTGTCGATCACCGGGCCGAGGAACGGCGCGGGCGTGGCATGCGGGTGATCGAGGATCAGCCGATCGACCAGCTTCAGCACCTCGGCCATCAGCGCGTCGTAGATCGTCTCGCGCACGATCAGGCGACGCGCGGCGGTGCAGCGCTGGCCGGCGGACATGAAGGCCGATTGCACGATCAGCACCGCGGCGGACGGCAGGTCGCCCGTGTCCCACGCGACGATCGGGTTGTTGCCGCCCATCTCGAGCGCGAGGATCTTCTCGGGCGTGTCGGCGAATTGCCGGTTGAGCGCCAGGCCGGTCCGCGCGGAGCCGGTGAACAGCAGGCCGTCGATGCCGGGATGCGACGACAGCGCGCGACCCTCGTCGGGGCCGCCGACGACCAGACGGACGCAGCCTTCGGGCACGCCCGCCGCGCGGTAGAGCTCGATCAGCCTGGCTCCGGCGGCCGGCGTCTTCTCCGACGGCTTGAACACGACCGCGTTGCCGGCCAGCAATGCCGGGACGATATGGCCGTTCGGCAGATGCGCCGGGAAATTATAGGGCCCGAGCACCGCGAGCACGCCGTGCGGCTTGTGGCGAAGCGCGGCGCGGGCGCCCATCGCGCCTTCGAACCGCTTCTGGCCCGTGCGCTCGGAATAGGCGCTGATCGAGATGTCGACCTTGGCGACGACGCTCTCGACCTCGGTCTTCGCTTCCCAGAGCGGCTTGCCCGTCTCGCGCGCGATCAGGTCGGCGAACGCGTCGGCTTCGCCGCGGACGGCGTTGGCGAAACGACGCATCGTCTCCAGCCGGACCGGAAAGGGCTTCGCCGCCCAATCGACCCAGGCGCCCCGCGCGGTCGCGACTTCGGCATCGACATTGCCGGTCGGCGCGCGCCACAGCTCGGCGCCGGTCGCGGGTTCGTAGGAAATGAGCTCGGCCATGGCGGGTCTTGAGCATCCGGGCGGGAGCGGGTCAAGCCGCAGCGGCCTCAGCCGGCGTGCGCCGCGCCCATTGCCCGCACCGCGGCGACCTTGGCCTCAAGCGGCGCCCAGTCGTCGCGCTCGGCGATGGCGGCCCAGATCGCCTCCACCTCGTCGATATGCATCGACTGGGGCGCCGCGGCCGACCAATAGGCATGATCCTCGGCGCGGACCGGCCGGTACCCGGCGATCGCGGCGCGGAACGGCTCGAAGGCCGGTTCGGCATAGGCGCCGTCGGCCGGCGAGGGGCTGCGCCGCGCACCGCCGCGCCAGTCGAAGAAGAAGCGGTCGATCTCGACCCCGGTCGCGACGAGCCCCTGCTCGATCGCCTGGACGAGCGCGATGTCCTGCTCCTCGCCCGCCGAGACGACGCCAAGCCGCCAGCAGAAACGCTCGACCAGCGCTGCGCGGTAAAGGGGCGCGAAGCGGTCGAGCTCGGCGATCATCGCGTCGACGTCGGCGACCGTCCGCAGCGCGCCGGCGAGCTGGACCACGTCCCACTGAATCGCCTCGGCCTGGCGCCCGAACGCGTAGAGCCCGGCATGATCGAAATAGGCGGCGGTGAAGCCGGGCTCGAAACGCGGCGTGAAGCGCCACGGCCCATAGTCGAAGCTTTCGCCCGTCACGTTGATGTTGTCGCTGTTGAGCACGCCATGCACGAAGCCGGCGGCCATGAAGCTCGCCGCAAGCCGCGCGGTGCGCGCGACGACGCGCCGGACCAGCTCGACCGGATCGCCGCTCGCGCTGCCGAAATAGGTGCGGAGCGCATAGTCGGTCAGCCGCTTCAGCGATTCGTCGTCCTGCAGATAGGCGAGCCGCTGGAAGCTGCCGATGCGGATATGCCCGTGGTTGAGCCGGACGAGCACCGCGGAACGGGTGGGGGAGGGCTCGTCGCCGCGCTGCAGCGCTTCGCCGGTCTCGATCACCGAGAAGGTCCGCGACGTCTCGACTCCCAGCGCCTCGAGCATCTCGGTCGCGAGGATCTCGCGCACGGCGCCCTTGAGGGTCAGCCGGCCATCGCCGAACCGGCTATAGGGAGTCTGGCCCGAACCCTTGGTGCCCAGGTCGAGCCAGCGCCCCCGATCGTCCCGGAGCTGCGCGAACAGGAAGCCCCGCCCGTCGCCGATCTCGGGATTGTACACCCGGAACTGGTGCCCGTGGTAGCGCAGCGCGAGCGGAGCGGGGAGGTTGTCCGGCAGCGGCTCGAAGCGCCCGAAGTGGCGGACCCAGTCGCCGTCGGCCAGGCCCGCCAACCCGATTTCGGCGGCCGCGCGGTCGTTGCGAAAGCGGAGGATGGTCCGCGGAAAATCGGCCGGACCGACTTCGTCGGCAAGAAAATCGGCGATTTCCGTGATGGGCGGGGCGATCATGCTTTTTTAAGGCTCCATTCGTGGCGCACGCAGTCCTGACATGCAGGCCCCGGACCGATCGCTTCCCGTCCTTGGACGATACGGGCGGAACATGGGAGTTGCGGCTATGCTGTCGCTTGTTGATATGGACCGGGGCTGACAGGACGCAAGCATGGCCGGGTTCGCGCACGGATATTGGTGGTCGAACGACGGGCTGCGGCTCCACTATCGCGACTATGCGGGCGGCGCGGACGGACGCCCGCCGATCATCTGCCTGCCGGGACTGACCCGCAACGCCCGCGACTTCGAAGAGCTTGCCGAGCGGCTGGCGCCGGCCTGGCGCGTCATCGCGGTCGAATTCCGCGGCCGCGGCGAGAGCGCCTACGCCAAGGACCCGATGACGTACGTCCCGCTCACCTATGTGCAGGACGTCGAGGCCTTGATCCGCGAACTCGGCCTGTCGGCATTCGTCTCGATCGGCACCTCGCTGGGCGGGCTCGTGACCATGTTGATGGCGGGCGCCGAGCGCGAGCGGCTGAAGGGGGCGGTGCTGAACGATGTCGGGCCGGCGCTGGAGCCGGCCGGGTTGCAGCGCATCCGCTCCTATGTCGGTCGTGGGGGAAGCTGGCCGACCTGGCTCCACGCGGCGCGATCGCTCGCCGAACTCAATCGACATGCTTATCCGGACTATGAGATCGAGGACTGGCTGGTGATGGCCAAGCGCCTCTACCGGCTCAGCTCCAGCGGCCGGATCGTGCTCGACTATGACAGCCGCATTGCCGAGCCGATGCGGCTTCCGGGCGGCGAGGCGGGGATCGACATGTGGCCGGCGCTCGATGCGATGCGCCATTTGCCCGTGCTGATCCTGCGCGGCGGCCTGTCGGACGTGCTCGCACCCGAGACGGTGTCGCGGATGACTGCGGTCCTCGGTGATGCGGAAGCGGTGACCGTGCCGGGCGTCGGGCATGCGCCGCAACTGAGCGAGCCGGAGGCGCTGGCCGCCATCGATCGGCTGCTCGCCCGGGTGGCCGGCTGACGGAGAAAAGGGGAAAGCCCGGCCGGGAAAGGGGGGAAGCGGCCGGGCTTTCCAGCGTTTCGACTGCCTTGTTCCGGTTGCAACGGACTGAAAGATCAAGAGTTCCCTCTTTTGTCCCGAAGCGGGACGGCAGCGCTCTGCAAGCCCGGCGTCGCCAATCGGCATGCTCAGTCTTTGCGTGAGCGCCAGAATCGAGGCATAGGGCCGCGATGACTGCAGCGACAATGGGGTTCAAGGGCCTTCGCCCGATCGTCTACGCCGGCCGCGAAGTGTGGCCCTTGGTCGAGGGAGGCAAGGGCGTGTCCGCGACAAACCACGCCAGTTCAGGCGCCTGGGCGGCTGCCGGGGGCATCGGCACGGTCTCGGCGGTCAACGCCGACAGCTATGATCCGACCGGCAAGATCGTGCCTCAGGTCTATCACGCGCGGACGCGGCGGGAACGGCACGAGGAGCTGATCCAGTACGCGATCGACGGGGCGGTCGAGCAGGTGCGCCGGGCCTATGAAGTCTCCGGCGGGCAGGGCGCGATCAACATCAACGTGCTGTGGGAGATGGGCGGCGCGCAGAGCGTGCTCCACGGCGTGCTCGAGCGGACCCGCGGCATGGTCTCCGGCGTGACCTGCGGCGCGGGCATGCCCTACAAGCTGAGCGAGATCGCCGCGTCCTACGGCGTCAGCTACCTGCCGATCATCAGCTCGGCGCGCGCGTTCCGAGCGCTCTGGAAGCGGGCCTATTCCAAGGCCGCGGAATGGCTTGCCGCGGTCGTTTACGAGGATCCCTGGCTCGCCGGCGGGCACAACGGCCTGTCCAACGCCGAGGACCCGCTCGCGCCCGAAGACCCCTATCCGCGGGTCAAGGCACTCCGCGAGACGATGCGCGAGGGCGGCATTCCCGACGACGTGCCGATCGTCATGGCGGGCGGCGTCTGGTATCTGCGCGACTGGAACAACTGGATCGACAATCCCGAGCTCGGGGCGATCGCTTTCCAATATGGCACCCGCCCGCTGCTCACCCAGGAAAGCCCGATCCCGGAAGAGTGGAAGCGCCGCCTGCTGTCGCTCGAGGAAGGCGACGTGCTGCTGCACCGCTTCTCGCCGACCGGTTTCTATTCCTCGGCCGTCCGCAATCCCTTCCTGCGTAATCTCGAGGCGCGCTCGGACCGCCAGATCGCCTTTTCGGGCGAGGCGGCGGGCGACCACCAGTTCCAGCTCGATGTCGGCGTCAAGGGCCGGAATTTCTGGGTGACCCGCAACGACCTGCTGCGCGCGCGCGAATGGTTCGGGCTCGGCTTCACCGACGCGCTCAAGACGCCGGACAACACGCTGGTCTTCGTGACGCCGGAAGAGAAGGCGACGATCCGCAAGGACCAGGCCGATTGCATGGGCTGCCTCAGCCAGTGCGCCTTCTCGTCCTGGGCCGACAACGAGACCAACTCGACCGGACGGCTCGCCGACCCGCGCAGCTTCTGCATCCAGAAGACGCTGCAGGACATCGCGCATGGCGGGGACGTCGAGCAGAACCTGATGTTCGCCGGCCACAACGCCTATAACTTCAAGCGCGACCCCTTTTATTCGAACGGGTTCGTGCCGACGGTGAAGCAGCTCGTCGATCGCATCCTGACCGGCGACTGACGCGGGCGGGGTGGGTCAGGCCCACCCCTCCAGCACCTGGTCGGGCGGCCGGTGGCCGTCCGCCCACATGCGGATGTTGGCGATCACCTTCTCGCCGGTCGCGTGCCGCGCCTCGATGGTCGCCGACGCCATGTGCGGGAGCAGCACCACATTGGGGAGGGCGATCAGCCGCGGGTCGATCGCCGGTTCGTGCTCGAACACGTCGAGCCCCGCGCCCGCGATGGTGCGGCGGTCAAGCGCGTCGATCAGCGCCGGCTCGTCGACGATCTCGCCACGCGCGATGTTGACCAGATAGCCGTTCGGGCCGAGCAGCTCCAGGCGCCCCTGGTCGATCAGGTGGTGCGTCGAGGGATTGTGCGGGCAGTTGACCGACAGGATATCGATCTCGGTCAGCATGTCGTCCAGCGTCTCGTGCCAGACCGCATCGACCGCCTTCTCGACGACGTGCGGCAGGCGGCGGCGGTTGTGATAGTGGATGTCGAGCCCGAAACCGCGCGCCCGAAGCGCGATCGCCTGGCCGATCCGGCCCATGCCGAGGATGCCGAGCTTCTTGCCCGACACGCGCCGGCCGAGCATCGCGGTCGGCCCCCAGCCGGCCCAGTCCCGCGAGCGGACCAGGCGTTCGCCTTCCGACAGGCGGCGGGGCACCGCCAGGATCAGCGCCATTGCCATGTCGGCCGCATCGTCGGTCAGCACGCCCGGCGTGTTGGTGACGAGCACGCCGTGCGCGCGCGCCGCCGCCAGGTCGATATGATCGACGCCGTTGCCGAAATTCGCGATCAGCTTCAGCCGCGGCCCGGCCTTCGCGATCAGCGCCGCGTCGATCCGGTCGACGATCGTCGGGACGAGCACGTCGGCCCCGGCCAGCGCCGCGCCGAGCGCCTCGGCCGACATCGGCCGGTCGGCAGGGTTGAGCACGACGTCGAACAACTCTTCCATCCGCGCTTCGATCGCGTCGGGAAGCTTGCGGGTCACGACGACCCTCGGGCGCGCGAGATTGGGCATGGCCGGAGCTAGGCAGCCGGGTGGAGCGGCGTCAAGCGCGGGTTGAAGCGCGGCCGGTCTCCATGCAACAGACGCACATGCGCATAAGACCGATGATCCTCGCCGCGCTCGCGCTCGTCGCGACCGATGCGATCGCCCAGACGAAGCAGCCACCTTACTGGGCGGCGATCGTGCCCGGCCAGGCCCGGACGCGCACCGGCCCCGGGCGCAATTATCCCGCCATGTGGATGTACCAGCGCCGTGGCCTGCCGGTGAAGGTCGTCGCGGTCTTCCCGGCCTGGCGGAAGGTCGAGGATCCCGACGGCGCGCAGGGCTGGATGCAGGCGAACATGCTGACCGACGAGCGCACGGCCATGGTCCGCAGCGGTGTCCAGCCGATGCGCGCCAAGCCCGCGGCCGGAGCGGCGATCGTCTGGCGCGCGGCCGGCGGCGTCGTCGGCAAGCTGCGCAAATGCGCCGATGGCTGGTGCGACTTCGACGTCGCCGGCCGCCGCGGCTGGATCGAGAGCACCGCCCTGTGGGGCGTCGATCCGGGCGAGAGCTACGAGGACTGAGGGGAAAACCCTAGTTCATCAGCTCCACCGCGACCGCCGTCGCCTCGCCGCCGCCGATGCAGAGCGAGGCCAGGCCCCGCGTCTGGCCGTGCGTCTCGAGCGCCGACAGCAGCGTGGCGAGAATGCGTGCGCCGCTCGCGCCGATCGGATGGCCGAGCGCGCAGGCGCCGCCATGGACGTTCAGCACGTCATGGGAGATGCCCAGGTCGCGCATCGCGATCATCGCGACGACGGCGAACGCCTCGTTGACCTCGAACAGGTCGACATCGCCGAGGCTCCAGCCGGCGCGGTCGAGCGCCTTCTGCATCGCGCCCACCGGCGCCGTGGTGAAGCGGGCCGGGGCATGGGCGTGCGCAGCGTGCGAGACGATCCGCGCGACCGGCGTCCTGCCCAGCCGCTCCGCCACGCTGGCGCGGGTCAGCACGAGCGCCGCGGCACCGTCGGAGATCGACGAGGCATTGGCGGCGGTGATCGTGCCGTCCTTGGCGAAGGCCGGGCGCAGCGTCGGGATCTTCGATGCATCGCCCTTGGCGGGCTGCTCGTCCTGGTCGACGATCGTCGTGCCCTTGCGACCGGTCACCTCGACAGCCGCGATCTCGCGCGCGAACGCCCCCGATCCCTGCGCCTTCTGGGCCCGGGTCAGCGAGGCGATCGCATAGTCGTCCTGCTGGTCGCGGGTGAATTGATATTCGCGGGCGGTGTCCTCGGCGAACGCGCCCATCAGCTTGCCGGGCTCGTAGGCGTCCTCCAGCCCGTCGAGATACATATGGTCGAACATGCGATCATGGCCGATGCGCGCCCCGGCGCGATGCTTGGTGAGCAGATAGGGGGCGTTGGTCATGCTCTCCATGCCGCCGGCGACAAGCAGCTCGACCGATCCGGCCGCGAGCGCCTCGGCGCCCATGATCGCGGCCTGCATGCCCGATCCGCACATCTTGTTGACCGTGGTCGCCTCGACCGACTGGGGCAGCCCGCCGTTCAGCGCCGCCTGGCGCGCCGGCGCCTGGCCAAGCCCCGCCGGCAGCACGCAACCCATATAGATGCGCTCGACCGCATCGCCGGCCACGCCCGCACGCTCGACCGCCGCCGACACCGCCAGCGCGCCGAGCGCGGTCGCGCCCACGTCGGACAGCGCGCCCTGGAAGCCCCCCATCGGGGTGCGCGCATAGGAGAGGATGACGATCGGGTCGGAAGACATGGGGACCTCGGGGCTCGAGAAGGATGCGCGCGATCTAGAGACGGGGCGGGCAGAATTCAAATCGGGGGAGTCGGCCCCTCCACCACCGGGCTGACGCCCGGCGGTCCCCCTCCCCGCCTTCGGCAGGGAGGAGCTTGCTTCGCTCCTCCCCATCGCAGATGGGGAGGGGGACCGCCGGCGAAGCCGGTGGTGGAGGGGCCGCCCCGCCGCTATAGCCCGGCCATGAGCTGGGGCTGGGCACTGGCGGGGTTCGGCCTCGGCGCGATCATCGGCTCCTTTCTGGCCACCGCGGCGATCCGGTGGCCGGACGACCGGTCCGTCGCCAAAGGCCGGTCGCGATGCGACGGGTGCGGGCGGACGCTCGGCCCCGTCGACCTGATCCCGCTCGTCGGTTTCGCGATCCGGCGCGGTCGCTGCGCCGGCTGCGGGGCCCGGATCGACCCGCGTCACCTGCAGGTCGAACTCGCCGCCGCCGCGATCGGCGCGCTTGCGCTCGGCCTCGCGCCGGGGCTGGCCGGCGTCGGCGGCGCGCTGTTCGGCTGGGGTCTGCTCCTGCTCGGCGTCCTCGACATCGACCATCTCTGGTTACCCGACCGGGTGACATATCCGCTCGCCCTGACCGGCATCGCGTTCGGCTCGCTCGGTGCGCCGCCCTGGCCCAACGACCGGCTGATCGGCATGGCGGCCGGGTTCCTGAGCCTGTTCGCGATCGCGCTCGGCTACCGGATGCTCCGCGGCCGCGAGGGGCTTGGCGGCGGCGACCCCAAGATGTTCGCCGCGATCGGCGCGTGGCTCGGCTGGGCTGCGCTGCCGTTCGTGCTGCTGCTCGCCGCGCTGGCGGGGCTCGCCGCGGTCGCGGTCGCGCGCCTGTCCGGGCGCGCGATCGGCCCGACCACGCGCGTCCCGTTCGGCGCGCTGCTCGCGGCCGCCGGCTGGCCGGTCTGGCTGCTGCTGTTCGCCCGCTAGCGCGCGAGCGCCGCGGCTTCGCGAGCAGCCGCGCCGATCGCGGCCGCGTCCATGCCCGGCTTCACGATCCACGACCCGCCCACGCAGAGCACCGCGTCCTCGGCCAGCCACTCCGGCGCGGAGGCGAGGGTGATGCCTCCGGTCGGGCAGAAGCGGACCTGCCCGAAGGGTGCCGCGAGCGAACGCAACGCCTTGAGCCCGCCGGCGGCTTCGGCCGGGAAGAATTTGAACCGGTCGAGACCCAGGTCGAGCCCGCGCATGATGTCCGACGCGTTCGCCACCCCGGGCAGGAACGCCACGCCGGCCTTCTGCGCCGCGCGGGTCAGCGGTTCGGTCAGACCCGGGCTGACGATGAACGTCGCGCCGGCATCCAGTGCCTCGCCGAGCTGGCCCTCGTTCAGCACGGTGCCTGCACCCACGATCGCGCCGGGCACGCGGGACATCGCCCGCATCGCGTCGAGCGCGGCGGGCGTCCGCAACGTCACTTCCAGCACGCGCAGTCCGCCTTCGACCAGGGCGGCCGCCATCTCGCTCGCCGCGCCGGCATCGTCGATCACGAGAACGGGGATCACGGGCGCCGTGCGCATGACGGTCTCGATCGGGCTCAAACTCTCGTCCTTTCTGTCGTGGTCGGCTGCACCTACGTCATTTTCCTCTACTGCAAAGCCTTAACCGGCAACATAGTAAGAGAGCGGATCGCGGGGATTCGCCTCGTCGTTCGGTCGGGGGGCCGAGCATCATGCGTCTGTTGCTTGCCGTTATCGCTCTTTCGCTTCCCTCGCCCGCACTTGCGCGCCCGGTCGTCGCCGTGATCGACAGCGGCGTCGCACGGACGCCCGAGCTCGAACATGCCCTGGTCGGCGAGCGCGACCTGGCCGGCGCGCGCCCGGCCTATGCGCCGCGCTACGATCACGGCACGATGGTCGCAACCATCCTCAATCGCGAAGCGGGCGGAGCGGTCGACATCCTGTCGCTGCGCATCGACGATCCGGCAGGCTGCCCCGCCAATCGCCCGCCGCCCTGCCAGCCGTCGCCCGCGCCGATCGTGCGCGCGATCGAGACCGCGATCGAGCTTCAGGTCGACGCGATCAACCTGTCGCTGTCGCTCGCCGACGATCCCGCCATCACCGATGCCGTGCGCCGCGCGAGCAAGGCCGGCATCCTCGTCGTCATGGCCGCGGGCAATGCCGGCCGCGACCGCCCCGACAATCTCGCGATGGCCGAGGCCGGATTTCCGTTCACGGTGCTGGTCGGCGCGACCGACGCTGCCGGCCATCCCTGGGCGGGCAGCAACCGTCCGCGCCCCGACGACCAGCGCGTCTATGTCTGGCGACCGGGAGTCGCGGTGCCGACCATGTCGGCCGCGGGCCAGACGGTGTTCGGGACCGGCACCAGCTTCGCCGCGCCGATCGAAACCGCGCGCCGCGTGCTGGGACGCGCGAGCGAAGTCGCCGTGGCGGCGGGCACCCACTGACGCCCGGCGTTCAGCGCAGGATCGGCCGCACTTTCGCGAGATCGTTGCGGATCGTCGTGGCGGCGACCCCGCCTTCGCCCATTGCATGGCTGATCTGGTCGAGTCCCTTGACCACGTCGCCCGCGGCATAGACGCCCGGGCGCGACGTCCGCTGGTGGTCGTCCGTGCGGATGCAGCCATCGGCGGCGCATCCCAGCTCCAGCATCGCGCCGAGCCCGTTGTTCGGATCCGATCCGAGCGCCGGGTAGACGCTGTCGAACACCAGTTCCTCGGCGCCGGTGCGGAGCACGATCTCGTTCGTGCCGGCGACGATCGCCTCGACCGGCCCGTCCACCATCCGGATGCCGAACGCCGTCAGCCGGTCCCCGTCCTCGCCCTCGATCCCGTCATGGACGCCGTGCGGCGCGACCAAGGTGACGTCGCGGGTGAAGCCGCGCAGGAAGATCGCCTCGGCGACGCCGTGCGCATCGTCGCCGATCACCCCGATGCGCTTATCGGTCACCTCGAAGCCGTCGCACACCGGGCAATAGCGGATCAGGCCGCGGCACATCGCATCGTCATGCGCGTCCTTGTCCATCGCCGGGCGCCGGTTGGCGGTGCCGGTCGCGATCAGCAGGGCATGCGCGCGCACCGGCCCGCTTCCCCACTCGGCGACGAACACGCCGTCTCCGTCCTGCTCGACCCGGGTCACCCGGCCGCTGTCGATCTTCGCGCCGTAGCGTTGCGCCTGCGCGCGCATCCGCTCGAGCAGCTCGGTCCCCGCGATCCCCTCGGGAAAGCCCGCATGATTGTGCGTGCACGGGATCCACGAGGCGCGGCTCTCGCCGGCATCGACGACCCGGATCGAGAGGTGATAGCGGGTGAGGTAGATGGCCGCGGTCAGGCCGGCGGGTCCGCCGCCGATCACCAGGCAGTCGAGGATCTTGTCGGGCATGGCCGCACAAGCGCGATCATGTGCCCGGGGTTCCCGTCGCGCGCGGCTTCTGTCATCGGAGCCGGACGATGAGCTTCGCCGCGACCATCCTCACGCTCTACCCGGACATGTTCCCGGGGCCGCTGGGCCATAGCCTCGCCGGACGCGCGCTCGGCGACGGGCTGTGGACGCTCGACACGCTCCAGATTCGCGACTTCGCGACCGACAGGCATCGCTCCGTCGACGACACGCCGGCCGGCGGCGGGGCCGGCATGGTGATGCGCGCCGACGTGCTCGGCCGTGCGGTCGACGCCGCGCGCGACCGCACGGCCGACGCGCCGGTGCTTGCGATGACGCCGCGCGGCGCGCCGCTGTCCCAGGCGCGGGTGCGTGCGCTCGCCTCGGGACCGGGCGTGACGATCCTGTGCGGGCGTTTCGAGGGGTTCGACGAGCGGCTTTTCGAGGCGCGCGACGTCGAGCCGGTCTCGATCGGCGACTTCATCCTGTCGGGCGGCGAATTGGGGGCGCTGGTGCTGCTCGACGCTTGCATTCGGCTGCTTCCCGGCGTAATGGGCGCGCCTTCCAGCGGGGACGAGGAGAGCTTCGAAAGCGGCCTTCTCGAATATCCGCATTATACCCGCCCTGCGACATGGGAAGGGCGCACGATCCCCGAAGTGCTGCGATCGGGGGATCATGCGAAGATCGCCGCCTGGCGGAAACACCAGGCGGAGGTCGATACACGGCTAAGGCGGCCGGACCTTTGGGAGCGCTACAGGAGCGCTCGGGACCAGTCGCCCTCTGGCGCGCAGCGACGGACCAAGGACTGACGTGATGAATCTGATCCAGCAGCTCGAAGCCGAGCAGATCGCCAAGTTCAACGAGGCGAAGAAGATCCCCGAATTCCGCCCGGGCGACACGCTCCGCGTCGGCGTGAAGGTCGTCGAAGGCGACCGCACCCGCGTGCAGGCGTTCGAGGGCGTCTGCATCGCCCGCGCCAACAAGGGCATGGGCAGCTCGTTCACCGTCCGCAAGATCAGCTTCGGCGAGGGCGTCGAGCGCGTCTTCCCGCTCTATTCGCCGAACGTCGAGACCATCGACGTCGTCCGCCGCGGCGTCGTGCGTCGCGCCAAGCTCTATTATCTGCGTGGTCGCACCGGCAAGGCGGCGCGTATCGCCGAGCGCCGCGACACGCGCACCGAAGCGACGAACGCGGCCGAATAAGCCGACCGCGTCGCCGGGATTACGAAAGGCCGGGAGCGTGATGCTCCCGGCCTTTTTCGTTGCGCGGGCGCGGGCCGCGCGCAAACATCGGCCGGTGAGCCGAAGCGCCTTCATCGATCGCCCCATCCGCGCCGCGCTGTTCGGTCCACAGGCCGCGATGGCGCGCGGCGGCGCGCTGGCCCGCGGCTTCGATCCGGCCGTCGCGATCTTCGCAGCGGCGCGGAACGCGAGCGCCCCGGCGCTGGCAGCGCTGGCGGCGCTCGCCCCGCGCCCCGGGGACCGGCTGCTGCTCGTCGAGTCCGCCCCGCGCGCGCTGCCGGGCTTCGACGAGGTGTCGCGGCGCGCCTGCGTCCAGATGCACGCCGACGCGATCACGCCCGGGCCGGTCCCGGACGACCTGGTCGAGCTCGGCGCGGCGGACGCCCCGCAGATGCTCGCGCTCGCGACGCTGACCGCGCCCGGTCCGTTCTCGACCCGCACCCACCTGTTCGGCGGCTTTGTCGGGGTCCGCCGCGCGGGCCGGCTCGTCGCGATGGCCGGCGAGCGGCTGCGCGTCGCCGGCCGGGTCGAGGTCAGCGGCGTCTGCACCCATCCCGACGTCCGCGGGCAGGGGCTGGCGGCGCAGCTCTCGCGCGTGGTGGCCGGGCGGATCCTCGCGCGCGGCGCACGGCCCTTCCTCCACAGCTATGCCGAGAACACGACCGCGGTGACGCTCTACGAGCGGCTCGGCTTCCGCATCGAAGGCGAGGTCGAGGCGCTCATGCTCACGCGCACGTCATGAGCTGCGACGGGTAGGGCGCGGCGAGCGCACAGGCATTGTCATAATCGCCGCCAAGCCAATGGTCCTCGTTCTCGTCGTGCAGGATCACCGGCATCGCCTTTGCGTGGATGGGCCGCACTACTTCGTTCGCGTCGCACGTCAGAAAGGCGAAGCGCGGTCCCTCCGGCGTCGGGCGCCACAGTCCCGCAAAGGCGAAGATCGGTCGCGACGGCACGCTGAACCAGCGCTCCCGCTTCGCGCCGGCTTCGCCCTCCCATTCGCAAAAGTCGGTGACCGGGACGAGGCATCGGAAGTCGGGCCGCGACAGCGTCGATTTCCAGAAGCTGCTCGTCAGGTTGCGGACGTTGGTCACCTGCTTGACGATGGGCTGGCCCTTGGCGCCCTTCACGGTCAGCGGCACGCCCCAGGGCATCACATCGAGGATGCGCCGCCCGCCGTCCATCCGGACGACCCAGGCCGGCCGCTTGGGGAAGAGCTCGGGCGGGGGAATGGTGATGTCTTCGGGATAGGGCGGCTCGACGCCGAACCGGCGCGCGACCTCGGCCTGCTTGGCGGTCATCCGATAGCGATTGCACATCGGGCGAAACTGGCACGCCGCTCCCGCGATGGCCAGAGCGCCGGCAGGGGTGGCGGTGTCCGGCCCGTGGCTCTATCCGCATGGCGATGACCGGCATGATCGAGCCTGGGAGTGCGGCAGACAATGCGCGGGGCGGCCTCTCGGGCTGGCGTCGGCTGCTGATCGCCGGGGTCGAGCACGAGACGATTCTCCACCAGCTGCGCGCGGACGCCCGGCTGAGCGGCCACTTCCTGTTCATGACGGTCATGTCGGCCGGCATCGCCATTTTGGGCCTGCTGCTCTCGTCGCCGGCGGTCGTGATCGGCGCCATGCTGATCTCCCCGCTGATGGGGCCGATCGTCGGCGTCGGCTTCGCGCTGGCGCTGTTCGACTTTGTCGCGTTGCGCCGCAGCGTGGTGGCGCTGCTCACCGGCATCGTCGTCGCGGTCGGGTTCACTGCGATCGTGGTCGCGCTGTCGCCCATCCAGACCGTCACCAGCGAGATCGCGGCGCGAACCCGGCCGAACCTGTTCGACCTGGCGGTCGCGATTTTGTCCGGGCTCGCCGCGACCTATGCCATGGTGCGCGGTCGCCACGGCGCGATCGTCGGCGTGGCGATCGCCGTGGCGGTCATGCCGCCGCTCGCCGTGGTCGGGTTCGGTCTCGCGACGGGAAATCTGTCGATCCTCGCCGGTGCGGCCTTTTTGTTCTTCACCAACCTGATGGCGATCGGCCTGTCGGCGGCGGGGCTGGCGCGCTGGTACGGGTTCGGACATTTTCTCTCGCCGCGACAGACCTGGCTCCAGCTCGTCTTCATCATCGGCGCGCTGGCCGCGCTCGCGGTGCCGCTCGCCGTCGTGCTTCGCCAGATCGCGTGGGAGGCGGTCGCCACCCGCCAGGCCCGCGACGCTCTGGCGCGCGAGTTCGATCGCGGCGCGCGCGTGGCGCAGTTCAGTCTCGACTTCGATCGCCGCCCGATCCGGCTCAGCGCGACCGTGTTCACGCCCCGATTTCAGGCGGGGGCCGAGACGCGCGCGGCGGCGGCGCTCGGGAACGTCCTCGGCCAACCCGTCGAACTCGCGCTCGACCAGGTCCGCGCCGGTGGCGGCGAGGCCGATGCGGCGCAGCTCGCCTCCGCGCGCGACGGCGTCGAGAATGAAGCCGCGCTCCACGTCGCCGAGCTGCTCGCGATGGTCGCGGGGCGCGCGACGGAGGATGTTCTCGTGGATCGTGCGCGCCGGGTCGCGCGGGTCCGGGCAACGCCGATCGCCGGCGCCGACTTCCGCGTCTATCGGCAGCTCGAGGCGCGGGTCGCCGCGTCGGCGCCGGACTGGACGGTGCTGCTCGTGCCCCCGGCGCTGGCCTCGCCTGTCCCGGCCGCGAGGGAGGCCGACCCCGACCGCCTCGCGCTCGCCGCCTGGGTCGCCGTCCGGCTCGAGCGGCCGCTGCGTGTCTCTGGCGAGGGCGCGGAGGCTGTCGCCGAGACCCTCAGGGCCGCCGGCGCGCAGGTGGTTGTCGGCGAGACCGGGGGTGCGAGCGCCATCGCATGGGCGGACGCGGAAAATTGACTGGTGAGACGCCGCCGGGCTGTGGCACGGAGCGGCGATGTCATTGTTCTCCATGGTCGCCCGTGGCGCGATCCTCGCTGCCACCACCACGCTCGCGATACCCCTGATGGCCCAGTCCCTCACCCTCGAACGGATCTTCGCGAGCCCGCCGCTGTCGGGACCCGTGCCGCGGCTGCTGAAGCTCTCGCCCGACGGCAAGTGGCTGACCTCGCTCCGCAATCGTCCCGACGACAAGGAGCGCTACGATCTTTGGGCGGTCGACACGGCGAGCGGCGAGGCCCGCATGCTCGTCGACTCGAAGCAGCTCGGCAGCGGCGCTGCCCTGTCCGAGGCCGAGAAGATGCAGCGCGAGCGGGCGCGCATCGCCGACCAGACGGGGATTGTCGCTTACGACTGGGCGCCGGACGGACGCAGCCTGCTCGTGCCGCTCGACGGCGATCTCTATCTGGCGCCGCTCGACGGCCCGGTCCGCCGGCTGACCGCGACGCCGACCAGCGAACTCGACGGCACCGTCAGCCCGCGCGGCGGGTTCGTGTCGTTCGTCCGTGACCAGAACCTCGTCGTCCTCGACCTCGCCACGGGCACCGAGCGCGCGCTGACGCAGGACGGCGCGGGGACGCTGTCCTGGGGCGTCGCCGAGTTCGTGGCGCAGGAGGAAATGGATCGGACCCGCGGCCATTGGTGGTCGCCCGATGACACGCGGATCGCGGTCGCCCGGGTCGACGAGGCGCCGGTCGCGACGGTCACCCGCGCGGCGATTGGCGCCGACGGCACCCGCGTGTTCGAGCAGCGCTATCCCAAGGCGGGCACGCCCAATGCGCGGGTCGACCTCTATGTGTTCGACGTCCGGAGCGGCGCCAAGGTCAAGGTCGATCTCGGGCCGGACGCGGACATCTATCTGGCGCGGGTCGGCTGGACCAAGGACGGACGCGCGCTCCTCGTGCAGCGGCAGACGCGCGACCAGACCCGGCTCGACCTGCTGCGCGTCGACCCCGCGACGGGCGCCGCGACGCTGCTGTTCAGCGAGACCGCGAAGACGTGGGTGAATCTGAGCGACGGGCTCCATCCGCTCGCCGACGACAGCCTGATCTGGACGTCCGAGCGCGACGGCCACCGCCATCTCTATCGCTGGAAGGCGGGCCGCTGGACGCAGCTCACCCGCGGGCCCTGGCAGATCAAGGACGTGATCAACGTCGACGAGGCGGCCGGCCGCGCCTGGATCGTGGCGAACCGCGACACGCCCACCGAGTGGCAGGTCTATTCTGTCCCGATCGGCAAGACAGGCACGCCGGCGCGGCTGACCGAGGCCGGCTACAACAACGCGGCGGTGATGGACGGCGCGGCGACGCGGCTGATTGTCACCCGCTCGAGCGTCGGGCAGCCGCCCCAGACCTATCTCGCCGACCGCGATGGCAAGCGGCTGCTTTGGGTCGCGGAGAACAGGCTGGCGGGCGACCACCCCTATGCTCCCTATGCGGCCGCGCATGTCACGCCGGAGTTCGGCACCTTGAAGGCTGCCGACGGGCAGGTGCTGCACTACAAGATCTACCGTCCCCGCGGCGTCGCGGGCCGGCGGCCGGTGTTCCTGCAGGTCTATGGCGGGCCGGGGGCGGGGCGCCAGGTGGTGAACGAGTGGAACCCGCTCCAATATCAGTATCTCGTCCAGAAGGGCTGGATCGTCTTCTCGCTCGACAATCGCGGCACGCCCGACCGCGGCAAGGCTTTCGAGGATCCGATCCACCGGGCGATGGGCACGGTCGAGGTCGCGGACCAGCTGGCCGGCGTCGAATGGCTGAAGCGCCAGCCCGACGTCGATCCCGCGCGCATCGTCGTCAACGGCTGGTCCTATGGCGGCTATATGACGCTGAAGCTGCTGGCCGCCGCGCCGGGCACTTTCCGGGCCGGCGTCTCTGGGGCGCCGGTGACCGACTGGGGCCTTTACGACACCCATTATACCGAGCGCTACATGGGCAATCCGGCCACGGACCCCAAGCCTTATGCCGCATCCGGCGCGCTGGCGCAGGCAACGGCGATCCGCGATCCGCTGCTGCTCATCCACGGCATGTCCGACGACAATGTCGTCTTTGACAACTCGACCGCGCTGATGGCGCGGCTGCAGGCGGCGGCGATCCCGTTCGAGGCAATGGTCTACCCCGGCTTCGGCCACCGCGTGGCCGGGCCGGGGGTGAGCGTCCACCTCTGGCGCACGATCGAGGCCTTCCTGGATCGTGCGGTCGCCGCGCCTGCGCCGGCCGGCTGATCAGGCGTCGACGGCGCGCCGGTACAGGTGCCAGGTCGCGTAGCCCAGCCAGGGCAGCACGACCGCCAGGCCCATGAACAGAGGCAGGCTGCCGAGCACCAGCAGCGCGGCCACGATCAGCCCCCAGCGCATCATCGTCGCGGGATTGCGGCGGACGAGCTCGATCGAAGTCGCCATCGCATTCCCCGCGCCGACGTCGCGGTCGATCAGCATCGGCAGGCTGACGACCGACAGCGCCAGCGCGGCCACCGCGAAGACGAAGCCGACGAGATTGCCGACGAGGATCATCCCCCACCCGCGCGGCGTGGTCAGGACCGTCGACAGAAAGTCGCCCGGCGACGACCAGATTTCGCCGCCGAAAAAGGCCGAATAGACCAGCCCGGCCGCGACCACCCATGCGCCGAACAGCGCGAGCAGCACGCCGGCGACGATGGCGATGCTGTCGAAAGCGGGGCCGCGGGCGACGTCGAGGAAATGCCACCAGCTCGAATCCTGCCCGGCTTCGCGGCGCCGTGCCAGCTCGTAGAAGCCGGTCGCCGCGAGCGGGCCGAGGATCGACACGCCGGCGAGCAGCGGGAAGACGATCCAGAAATAATCGCCCTTCACCGCCAACACGGTCATGAAGCCGATCAGCGGGTAGAGCAGGCCGATCAGCAGGATGTCGCCGCGTTTGTCGCGGAAGTCGGCCATTCCTTCTCTCAAGGCCGAAGTCAGGTCATGTGCGTCGAGCGTGCGAACCGAAGGCGCAGGGCGGGGCGCCACTGCGTGCAGTGTCTTGGTGCTGGCCATACCGCTTCCTCATCCCAAGAGCGGAATACGGGCCGCCGACCGGTCGCCGGGCGACCTCGCGACTCCGCTGTACCATATCCGGACAGGTTGCGGCAGGCCTTGCGCAAGCGGGGCGGAGCGGCCAAGGGCGCGCGGATGAGCACGCTTGCCAAGCTGGACCCGCCCCGGATCGACGGCCTCGTCCCGACCGACCTCGCGCCCAAATCCTTCCGGATCTTCCTCGAGGATTACGACATCCCGGTCGATATCGGCTTTCACGACTTCGAGATCGGCGCGCCGCAGCGCCTGCTGATCACGATCGAGGTCAAGCTCGACGCGGCGGCCTTCGCCGACGAGGACCTCGAGGCGTCGGCGTGGAACTACGACTTCCTGCGCACCGAGATCCGGCGGATGACCGAGGGTCGCCGGTTCAATCTCCAGGAGACGCTGGCGCGCGAGGTCTATGACCTGATCGCCGCGCGCAAGGGCGTGGTCGGCCTTCGTGTCGCGACCCGCAAGCCCGACGTCTACGCCGATTGCCGCGCCGTGGGCGTCGAGATCAGCTCGTGGTGAGCGGTCGGGCCCGGGCGCACGCGCCCAGCCCGTCGATCACGACCTTGTAGTCCGCCTGCGCCGCGGTGGCGCCGTCCGGCCCGAGTTCCGCCACCACGCGATCGGGAAGCGCCCGCGGCAATCCGCAGGCGAGCCGGTACCAGAGCAGCGTGTCCGGCTTCGGCGTGGCCGCCGCCTCGTCGACGATCTCGCCCAGCGCGACCGCCCAGCGCGGCGCCTCGCCCGGGCGGCGGAGCACCGACAGCGAGATCGGCTGCTGGCGCGCGGTGGTCAGGAAGATCTGCGTCTCGCTCTCGCCGGGCAGGCTGCCGGGGACATGGAAGGCGCTCGCGATGCCGGTGACCCGCGGCGGCGGCTCCGTGGCGGTCGCCTCGGTGAGAATCGCGCGCACCTGCTGCTCCACCGGCGGGGTGAGCGCGAGCTGCGCATCGGGCGCCACGAGCTGAAGCATGCCCGGTCGTCCCGAAACAGGACGCGCGAGCAGCAGCACCTCGGTCTTGCGCAGCTTCGGCGCGCGGCCGCGCGCGTCGAGCGGGACGTCGGCGAGATAGGTGATTCGGGGCGAGAGCCCCTGCGGCCCCCGAATCAGCCGCGTCGCGTCCGCCTCGACGAGCATGCGCACCGAACCGGGCTTCAGCCCGGGCGCCAGCTCCGGCGCTATTGCAGACGCCCGCACGATCGTTGCGACCAGCGCAACGGGGGCGCCCAGCGCGAGATCGGCAAGATCGGCGTAAGTGTAGGAATTCACCGGCGAAGAAACGGGCGGGGCAGGGGCAGCAGCGGCAAGGAGCAGGGCGGACGTAACGGAAAGCAAGGGGAGGTGGATACGCATGATTGTCCGGGCGTTATGATCGTTCGTGGGCGGCGTAGCATAAAACGGTCATGGTGCCGTCATAGCTTCACCGCGTGCGACAAAGCGTTTGCGTCTCAAGGGGGGCGACGATAGAAAACCGGCCTTCTGCCTAACGACAACATAAGGGACGGCGGAACCGATCACTTGCGGCACGAGGCCGGCGCTCCCTTCGCGCCAGCCACTGCCGAGAGAGGGAGTCTCGTTACTGAATGGCCTACGCTGACAAACAAGGCTTGAGCGGTAGCAAGATCGCGTCGATCGCAATCGTGATTCTGATCCACGCGCTGCTTGGCTATGCGTTCGTGACCGGCCTTGCGTTCAACGTCATCAAGAAGGTCGCCACAGACCTCAAGACGTTCGACGTCGAGGAAGAACCGCCACCCCCCGAGGAAGAGCCGCCTCCTCCGCCGCCCGATCAGAAGATCGAGCCCCCGCCCGTCGTGGCGCCTCCGCCGATCGTCAGCACGAACGTGCAGACGCCGGTGATCCAGACGGTGCCGAACCCGCCGCCGGTCTTCGTGCCGACGCCGCAGCCGGCGCCGCCGCCGCCGCCTCCGCCGCCTGCGCCGCGCATCAACAAAGCCGCGGGTGCGAAGGGCGATCCGGCCCAGTGGGTGACCCAGGATGACTATCCGCCCCGCGCGCTGCGTGAGGAACGGGAAGGCACGACTGCGGTCAGCTGGGAGATCAACGAGCAGGGACGCGTGGAAAACTGCCGCGTGACCTCTTCGAGCGGATCTCCGGATCTGGACGAAGCGGCCTGCCGTGCCCTGTCCCGTCGTGGTCGGTATTCGCCGGCGCTCGACCAGGACGGCCGACCGATCCGCAGCACGCAGTCCCGGCGTATCCGGTGGACCATTCCGAAGGGCTAAGCGCGCGGCCGCTCCGTTGAGCGGCCGCCGCCAGACGCCCGGACACATATTCAAGAGGAAGTCACGAAAATGCTCAGCCATCTCGCTCTTTTCGCCGCCGGCGCGGCTCCCGCCGCTCCCGCCGGCGAAAACCCCTACGGCCTCTGGGCAGCGCTCGAGCAGGGCGGTGTCATCGCGTGGTCGGTGTTCCTGATCCTCGTCGCGATGTCGGTCTTCTCGTTCTACATCCTGTTCACGAAGCTCTTCGAGCAGCAGAAGATCATCGGGCAGGGCCGCCGCATCCGCCAGAGCTTCTGGAGCATGACCAGCCTCAAGGAAGGCGCCAACAAGCTCGAGAAGAACAGCGCCTACCGCCAGATCGTCGACGACGCCCTCGTCGCCCAGGAGCAGCACGACAAGCTGACCGACCCGGTCGAGGCGCATGACTGGCTGCACGGCTCGCTGAACCGCAGCCAGGGCCTGATCAACTCGAAGCTGGGTGGCGGTCTCGCCTTCCTCGCGACGGTCGGCGCGACCGCGCCGTTCATCGGCCTGTTCGGTACGGTTATCGGCATCTACCGCGCGCTCATCAAGATCGGCCTTGCCGGCCAGGCGTCGATCGACGCGGTCGCCGGTCCGGTCGGTGAGGCGCTGATCATGACCGCGCTCGGTCTGGCGGTCGCGGTTCCGGCGGTGCTTGCCTACAACTGGCTGCAGCGTCGCAACAAGGCGATCGCGGAGGACCTGTCGGCCTTCTCGAACGACGTGCTCGGCTACATGATGTCGGGTGGTTCGGTGAAGCCGGCGGCGCTGGCCGCCCGCGCGGCGACCGCGTCGACCTCGGCGAAGCCGCAGCCGGCCGCGACCAAGCCGACGACCACCACGACGGCGGGTCAGGTCGGCGGCGTCCAGCCGAAGGCCTAACGGGGATCCGGGCGGGTTGCCGGCAGGTCCGGCGCCCGCCTTCCTCCGCCGGTCCCGGCCGGTGGCAGCAGACAGGATAAATCACCATGGCAATGGCAGTCGGGGATGGCGCAGACGACATCCCCATGTCCGACATCAATACGACGCCCCTCGTGGACGTCATGCTGGTGTTGCTCATCATCTTCCTGATCGCGATTCCGGTCGTGATCCAGACCGTCGACGTGAAGCTGCCCGACGTTCGCTTCGATCCGACCACGACGAAGCCGGAGAACGTGTCCCTCTCGATCCGCGCGGTCGATGGCCAGTGCGAGATCTACTGGGGCCTGACCAAGGTCAATGCCGAGGAGCTGCTCGATCGGGCAGTCACGAAGCTGAAGGTCGAGATCGATCGCCAGGGCGGCCCGAACGCCCCGGGGCTCGAACTGCCGGAAGCGCATATCCGCGGTGACGTGAACACGCCTTACCGTTGTATCGGTGGCGCGATCTACACGATGCAGCGCGCCGGCTTCAGCCGCGTGGGCTTCATCTCCGAACCGCCCCCGGGCGGCGCGGTGGCGCGCCTGTAAGGCCGAGGAGAGTTTAGATGGCAATCAGTGGCGGCCGCGAAGACGGCGAACCGATGGGCGAGATGAACACGACGCCGTTGATCGACGTCATGCTCGTTCTCCTCATCATGTTCATCATCACCATCCCGATCCAAACCCATGCGGTGAAGATCGATCTGCCGGTCAACGATCCGAACAACCAGCAGAAGCCCCCGATCGACCCGATCAAGAACAAGGTCTCGGTCGACCCCGCGGGCACGATCCTGTGGAACGGGTCGCCGATCGACCTCGTCACGCTGCGGCTCTATCTCGACCGCACCCGTGCGATGAACCCGGAGCCCGAGCTTCACGTCCAGCCGGACGCGAATGCCCGCTACGAGGTCGTCGACCGGGTCCTGGCCGAGATCAAGCGCTCGGGCGTGACCAAGATGGGCTTTGTCGGCAACGAGCAGTACGGCAACTTCTAAGCCTGACTGCGCCGATACGGACAAGGAAGGGGCGGGCCGGAGACGGTCCGCCCTTTCTTGTTGGGTCGCCCCTCCACCACCGGGCTGTCGCCCGGCGATCCCCTCCCCATCTGCGATGGGGAGGAGCTGTTCTCCGCTCCTCCCTGCCGAAGGCGGGGAGGGGGACCGCCGCGATGCAGTGGTGGAGGGGCCCTTCATCAACACCCCAACCTCCGCCATAGCGACGTGCAATGACCGCCGACCTGCCGATCCACGCCGTGCTCCCCGACCTGCTCGCGACGCTGCGCGATCGGTCGTCCGCGGTGCTGGTCGCCCCGCCGGGCGCCGGCAAGACGACCGCGGTCGCGCCCGCCCTGATCGGCGAACCGTGGTGCCGCGGCGAGGTATTGCTCCTCAGCCCGCGCCGGATCGCCGCGCGCGCCGCTGCCGAACGGATGGCGCAACTGGCGGGCGAGCCGGTCGGCCGCACCTTCGGCTATGCGACCCGCATGGACAGCAAGCGCTCGGCCGCGACGCGCGTGACGGTGCTGACCGAGGGTATCTTCATCAACCGCATCCAGGCCGACCCCGAGCTCGCCGGGGTCTCGGCCGTGCTGTTCGACGAGGTTCACGAGCGCAATCTGGACGGCGACTTCGGGCTTGCGCTCGCGCTCGACGCCCAGGCCGCCCTGCGCCCGGACCTGCGGCTGCTCGCCATGTCGGCGACCCTCGACGGCGCCCGCTTTTCCGTCCTGCTGGACGATGCGCCGGTGCTCACCAGCGAGGGCCGAAGTCACCCGCTCACCTTGCGTCATATCGGCCGGCCCAGCGAAGGGCGGATCGAGGATGCCGTGGCGGCCGCGATCCGCCGGGCGCTGCGGGAAGAGACGGGCGGCGTCCTTGCCTTCCTGCCGGGCGTCGCCGAGATCGAGCGGACCGCCGAACGCCTGGGCGACCTGGGCCCGGGCATCGCGCTCCACCGGCTGCACGGGCAGGTCGAGCCGGCGCTGCAGCGCGCGGCGATCGCGCCGGCGACCGACGGCGCGCGCAAGCTGGTGCTGGCCACGTCGATCGCGGAGACCAGCCTGACCCTCGACGGCGTTCGCGTCGTGGTCGATTCCGGATTGGCGCGCCGCCCGCGCTACGATCGTGCGGCCGGGCTGACGCGCCTGGTGACCGAGCGGGCGAGCCAGGCGGCGGTCGTCCAGCGCGCGGGACGGGCCGCGCGCCAGGGCCCCGGCGTCGCCTATCGGCTCTGGGAGGAGGCGGCGACGGGCGGCCTTCCCCGCTTCGATCCGCCCGAAATCCTGGAGGCGGACCTGTCGCCGCTGCTGCTTGCCTCGGCGATCTGGGGAGTCGAGGATCCGCGCGCGCTCCGCTGGCTCGATCCGCCGGGCGAGGCGGCCGTGAACGAGGCGCGGGCGCGGCTGTCGACGCTTGAGGCCATCGACCCGTCGGGGCGCCCGACCGCGCACGGGCGCCGGCTCGCGGCGCTGCCGATGCCGCCCCGGCTCGCGCACATGCTGGTCCGCGCCGACGCCCATGGCCTGCGCGCGCTGGCGGCCGAGGTTGCCGTGCTGCTGTCCGAGCGTGGCCTGGGGGGCACCGACGCCGATCTGGAGCTGCGGCTGCGGCGCTGGCGGGGCGACCGTGGCCGCAAGGCCGAGGCAGCGCGGCAGCTGGCGCGCCGCTGGAGCGCTCTCGTCGCGGGCGGCGACGCCGGCCCCCGTCCGGCGACGGGGGTGGCCGGCGTCGGCCTGTGCGTCGCGCTCGCCTTCCCCGACCGTGTCTCACGCCGTCGCGGCGGTGACGGGGCCGACTGGATCAGCGTCGGCGGTCGCGGCTTCCGGCTCGATCCGGCCTCGCCGATGGCGCGCGCCGAGTGGCTGGCCGTCGCCGAGATCCAGGGCGCGGCGGCGGGAGCCCGCATCCTGTCGGCGGCGATCCTCGAACCGGCCGAGATCGAGCAATGGTTTGCCGACCGGATCGAGACGGTGCGCGACGTGCGCTTCGACCCGGCGAGCGGCGGCGTCCAGGCGCTGCGCGAGCGCCGGCTGGGCGCGGTGCGGCTGTCGAGCGGTCCCGACGACAGGGCCGACCCGGCCGCCATCGCCGCCGCCCTGCTCGAGGGCGTGCGCCGACACGGCCTTGGCCTGCTGCCGTGGACGCCCGCTGCCGAGAATCTCCGCACGCGGGCACGATATGCGGGGCTGGACCTGTCCGACGCGCGGCTCACTGCCGAACTCGACACGTGGCTGCCGCCTTTGCTGTCCGGCAAGCGCCGGCTGGACGCCATCGATGCCGGTGCGCTCGTCCAGGCGCTGACCGACCTCATCGGCTGGGACGGCAAGCGGCAGCTCGACCGGATCGCGCCCGCAAGCTTCACCTCGCCCGCCGGGAGCACGCATCCGATCGACTATGGCGGCGAAGCCGGGCCGACCGTCGAGCTTCGCGTCCAGGCGCTGTTCGGGCTCGACCGCCACCCGATGGTCGGCGACACGCCGCTGGTGTTGAGCCTGACCTCGCCGGCGGGGCGGCCGATCCAGACGACGCGCGACCTGCCCGGCTTCTGGCGCGGAAGCTGGGCCGCCGTCGCCAAGGAGATGCGCGGACGCTACCCCAAGCACCCCTGGCCCGACGATCCGACGCAAGCGGCTGCGACGCTGCGGACCAAGGCAGCCGATGCGCGTCGAAGCCGTTGAGTCCTCCGTGACTTCGCACTAGAGAGCCCGACATGCCCCAGGCCCGCATTTTCCAGCGCAGCAAGAACTCGACCCAGTCCGGCCGTGCGCGGACCGATCTGTGGATTCTCGAATATCTGTCGCAGCAAGCGACCCCGGTCGACCCGCTCACCGGCTGGAACGGCCTTGCCGACACGCGCGCGCAAGTGACGCTGAACTTCCCGACGCTCGAGGCGGCCAAGGCCTATGCCGAGAAGCATGGCGTCGACGTCCATGTCGTGCCGGCGCCGCAGGGCAAGCTCAAGCTCCAGGCCTACGCCGACAATTTCCGCTAAGTCCTCATCATCCTCCCCATCGAGAGATGGGGAGGGGGACCGCCGCGAAGCGGTGGTGGAGGGGGACTTACAGGCCGTCCAGGATCGCGCTCGCCAGCAGCACCAGCATCTTCACGTCGATGAACACGCCGGCGGCGCGCTTGTCGGCGACGAAGCGTGGCACGTCGGCGAGGGGCACGCGGTGGACCGTGATCCCCTCATGCGCATCGCCGCCGCCGTCGCCGACCTTCTCCAGGTCGTGCGCGGTCACCAGCGTGAACGTCTCCGAGACCATGCCCGGCGACGAGGCGAAGCGGCCGACGATCTCGATGTGGCCGGGGCGATATCCGGTCTCTTCCTCCAGCTCGCGGGCGGCCGAGACCTCGACGGTCTCGCCCTTGTCGACGTCGCCGACCAGGCCTGCGGGAAGCTCGAGACACGGCCCGCCCAGCGGCACGCGATTTTGCTCGACGAGCAGCACATGGCCGTCCTCGATCGCGACGATCACCGCTGCGTGGATGTTGTTCGCGCGGCCCACAAACTCCCAGCGGCCCTTGCGTCGGGCCTCGATATACTTGCCCGACCAGACCGTCTCGACCGTGTCGCTCATATCCGGATGATCCTGTCAGGCAGTTCGTTGGGGTCGGTCCCGCTATGGGGAAGGTGGGTGGCGAGGACGGCGCCGATCCGCTCCACCGCGCCGACGATGCCGTCGCCCGCCTGTCCGGCGCGGAGACCGGCGACGAGCGTCGCCATCGCCTCGGCCCATTGGCTGGCGTCGACAAGGCCGTAGATCTTCTTGTCGACGACGATCTCGGCGCGATGCTCGGCGAGGCTGATATAGAGCAGCGCGCCCGTGTGGCTCGCGGTGCGGCTCTCGATGCCGACCTGGAACAGCATGATCGCCCGGCGGCGGACTCGCCGCGCCTTGGTGAAATAGGGCGCGATCGCGAACCGGAAGCGACCGAAGAGCAGCCGGCCGGCGAGGAAGGCCAGCACGCAGGCGGCGAGCGTGATCGTCATCAGCGTCGGGACCGGCGGCGTGGTCTCGCTCCAGCTGCCGTGGAACGGCTCGGCCAGGCGGAACAGCAGATGCGGAACCGACGCGAACAGGGCGAGCGGGGCAAGCCCGAGCAGCAGCGCCCCGTGCAGCACCGCATCGGCATAGCTGTCGGACTGGGGCGCGACGACGACCGCGATCTCCGCATCGGTCGTTGCCTCCGCGGCGCGGATCGCCGCGGCCACGCGGGCGTCGTTTTCGGGCGTCAGCATCACCAGTCTCCCGAGGCGCCGCCGCCACCGAACGAGCCGCCGCCGCCGCCCGAGAAGCCGCCGCCGAGCCAGCCGCCGCTGCTTCCGCCGCTACCGCCGCCGCCCCAGCTTCCGCCGCCCCAGCCGCCGCGTCCGCGGCTCGCCTGGTTCGCCAGCTCGCTCGCGGCCCAGATCCAGATCGGCCAGTTGGAGTCGCTGCGGTGCTTGCGCCCGCCCCATGGGCCGGGCGTGCGCTGATAACGCCGGCTGCTGCCCCGGCGGATCGAGAGCAGGACGAAGACCACGACGATGCTCCAGAAGATCGCGCCGATCGGAACGCCGCCGCGCGAGGAACTGCTGCGGCGATTCTCCCGGTCGAACGCGGCGATCGCCGCTGCCTGGGCCTGCTTGGCTTCCTCGTCGGGAAGCGAGAGCTGCGTGACGATCGCTTCGGCGCCCGCTTCGAGCGCGCCCGGTATGTCGTTGTTTTGCCGGAGCAGCGGCATCATCTGCTGGCGCACGATCACCGAGGAGAGCGCGTCGGTCAGCACCGGCTCGAGCCCGTAGCCGACTTCGATGCGCGGGCCGCGCTGCCCGCTCGGATTGTTCGGGAAGATCAGCAGCAGAGCGCCGTTATCGACGTCCTTCAGCCCGACCTGCCAGGTGCGGCCGAGACGATAGCCGTAATCCTCGATCGGATAGCCCTGCGCATCGGCGATCGTGGCGACGACGAGCTGGCGCCCGGTCTGCTGCTGGAAGGCCTGCAGCTTCGCGGTCAGCGCCGCCTCGCGGTCGGGCGGGATGACGTTCGCCTCGTCCACGACCAGTCCGGTGAACTTCGGAAAGGTCTGGGCGAGGGCGGGCGCGGACAGCATCGCGAACAATGCGATCAGCGCCACGACCGCCGCGCGCCACATAGAGCGGGCCTCGGTCAGTTGCCGAAATCCACCTTGGGCGCCTGGTCGGCGCCGGGCGTGGTCGCCTGGAACGGCTGGAGCGGCTTCGCGCCGTGGATCAGCTTCGCGCCGATCGTGTCGGGGAAGGTGCGGATGCGCGTGTTATACTCGCGCACGGCCTCGTTATAGTCGCGGACGGAAATGGTGATGCGGTTCTCGGTGCCTTCGAGCTGCGACATCAGGGTCGTGAAGTTCGCCTGGCTCTTCAGGTCCGGATAGGCCTCCTGCAACCGCTGCAGCGGCACGATCGCGGCCGAGAGGCGCGCCTGCGCCTCGCCGAAGCGCTGCATGGCGGCCGGGTCGCTCAGCTGCTCGGGCGACACCTGGACGCGGGTCGCGCTCGCCCGCGCGTCGGTGACGGTCGTCAGGATCTTCTCTTCCGACGCGGCGGCGCCGCGCACCGTCGCGACCAGGTTCGGGATCAGGTCGGCGCGGCGCTGATACTGGGCCTGGACGTCGGCCCAGCGCGCCTTCGCCGTTTCCTCCGCCGCCGGCACGGTGTTGATGCCGCAGCCTGCCAGCGAGAGCGTCAGCGCCGGGACGGACAGGGCGGCAAGCAGGTGACGGTTCATGCGATCCTCCAGAATGGCCGGGCTCGAATTAGGGATGCCGGGGCGGCGCTGCAATCGCGCTTGCTTTCATTTGCGTAACGAGGAACCTTCAAGGCGAAGGTGCGAACCGGGGAGACGATCCAAATGTTCCGAGAGTTCAGGGAGTTCATCAGCCGCGGCAATGTTCTCGATCTCGCGGTCGCGGTGATCATCGGCGCCGCCTTCGGCAAGATCGTGACCTCGCTGACGGACGACGTCATCATGCCCGTCATCGGGGCGATCTTCGGCGGGCTCGACTTTTCGAGCTATTTCGTCGCGCTCGGCCCTGTCCCCGCTGAGCTTGCGGGTGCGGCCGACTATGCGGCGCTCAAGAAGGCGGGCGTGCCGTTGCTCGGCTATGGCGCGTTCGTCACCCAGGCGGTGAACTTCGTGATCCTCGCCTTCATCATCTTCCTGCTGGTGCGCGTCGCCAACAGGCTGATCGCGGCGCGCAAGGTCGAGGAGGCGCCGGCCGCCGATCCGGCCGAGATCGTGCTGCTGCGCGAGATCCGCGACCTGCTGCAATCCCGGGCGAGCTGACCGGCCTTCACATCCCGCCCGGCACGCCTATATTGGCAAGCGTCGGATTCGTCCGGCTATGGCGATAAACTGCGGCGTGTCATAGGCGCAGCGGACCCGGGGGCAGTACCCGGCGGCTCCACCAGAAGCTCTTGGATTTCCACGAGTTCCTGACGGGGCCGAACCAGGATCGACGTGTGTTGAAAAGCGCTGTTTTCGCTCGGAATGGGACCACCGTGACGGCCCATACACAAGTGCCAACGACAACGAGGCGCTCGCGATTGCTGCTTAATCCCAACCCTCACGGGTAAGATTAAGTAGGCCAAAAGCGCGGTTCGGGCCGCACCGGGCAACAGAAGCGGATTCCAGCGGCGACCGAGGGGGCCGGGCAACAGAACCCCTCGGACTTTCTTCTCTTATCTGGCGAGGGCCCCTCCACCACCGCTGCGCGGCGGTCCCCCTCCCCACGCTTCGCGTAGGGAGGAGCGAAGAACAGCTCCTCCCCATCGCAAGATGGGGAGGGGGACCGCCGGGCGCAGCCCGGTGGTGGAGGGGGGCGGCGCGGAACGCGCGCCGTTGCTCGCGCGCTCTAGTCCCGAACAGCGAGGGGATGGACCGATGCGCCGCGAGACGATGATGATGACGCTTGGCGCCGCCCTGCTGCTCGGCGGCTGCGGCGGCTCGAAGGACGCGCTCGCCGATCAGGTCGAGAAGCGCGCGGACAACACCGCCGATGCGATGGAAGCCGAAAGCCGTGGCATCGCGAACGACCGTGCGGCCGGCGTCATCCGCAACCAGGCGGACATGGTCCGCAGCGCCGGGCGCGACCAGGCGCAAGCCATTCGCGAAGCACCGCTCAAAGCCAACGACCTGTCGCAGAAGGAGAAGGACGGGATCGTAAACGCCCGCGTGCCGGAACCCGGACGCGACCGGGGTCGTTGACCTGCCGCTAGTCCGATAAAGACAGTCAACCCGAGCCTTTCGGGTCGCACGACCGGCGTCTCTCCCCCTCGGAGAGGCGCCGGTTTTGCGTTGTTGCTGGCACAAAAAAGGGGCCGCCGAAGCGACCCCTTCCTGGCTGAACGGTGCGGACCGGTCAGTCGTCCTTGTTGGTCAGGAACGCCGGCGCGAACTCGGGCTCCGGGCCGTCGTCCTTGCCGCCTTCGCTGCGCTCGCGCCGCGGGCCACGGCCGCGGTCGCCGCCACCACCGCTCCGCTCGCGACGGCGGTCGCCGTCACGCCGCGGGCCACGATCGCCGCGGTCGCCGCGGTCGGAGCGTTCGCCACGGTCCTCGCGCGGGGGCTTGGCCGGGCGGGTGTCCTCCAGCTCGGCGCCGGTCTCCTGGTCGACGACGCGCATCGACAGGCGAACCTTGCCGCGGCCGTCGATCTCGAGGACCTTGACCTTCACGTCCTGGCCTTCGGACAGCACGTCGCCGACATTGGCCACGCGCTCGTTCTTGATCTCCGAGACGTGGACCAGGCCGTCGCGGCCGCCCATGAAGTTCACGAACGCGCCGAAGTCGACGATGTTGACGACCTTGCCGCTATACACCTTGCCGACCTCGGGCTCCTCGACGATGCCGAGGATCCACTTCTTGGCCGCCTCGATCTGCGACACGTCGGACGAGCTGATCTTGATCACGCCCTCGTCGTCGATGTCGACCTTGGCGCCGGTGCTGGCCACGATCTCGCGGATCACCTTGCCGCCGGTGCCGATCACTTCGCGGATCTTCGACTTGTCGATGGTGATCGTCTCGATCCGCGGCGCGTGAGCCGACAGCTCCTCGCGCGTGTGGTCGAGCGCCTTGGCCATCTCGCCGAGGATGTGCGCGCGGCCTTCCTTGGCCTGGTCGAGCGCGGTGCGCATGATCTCTTCGGTGATGCCCGCGATCTTGATGTCCATTTGAAGGCTCGTGATGCCCTCGGACGTGCCGGCAACCTTGAAGTCCATGTCGCCCAGATGATCCTCGTCACCCAGGATGTCGCTGATCACGGCGAAGTCCTGGCCCTCGAGGATGAGGCCCATCGCGATGCCCGACACCGGGCGCTTGAGCGGCACGCCCGCGTCCATCATCGACAGCGACCCGCCGCACACCGTCGCCATCGACGACGAGCCGTTCGACTCGGTGATGTCGGAAGTGACGCGGACGGTGTAGGGAAACTCCTCCTTCGTCGGCAGCACCGGGCGCAGCGCGCGCCAGGCGAGCTTGCCATGACCCACTTCGCGACGCCCCGGGGCGCCGAAGCGGCCCACTTCGCCGACCGAATAGGGCGGGAAGTTGTAGTGCAGCAGGAAGTGCTCGTAACGGAGCCCGGTCAGGCCGTCGATCATCTGCTCGGCGTCCTTGGTGCCCAGCGTGGTCGTGCAGATGGTCTGCGTCTCGCCGCGCGTGAACAGCGCCGAGCCATGGGTGCGCGGCAGGAAGCCGGCGACCGCCTCGATCGGGCGGACCTGGCGGGTGTTGCGCCCGTCGATGCGGCGGCCTTCCTTCAGGATCGCCTGACGGACGATGTCGGCCTCGAGCTTCTTGACGAGCTTCATCGCCGCCATCTGGTTCTGCGGGCTTTCCTCGCCGAACGCGGCCTTCGCCTTGGCGCGCGCCTCGTTGATCGCGTTCGACCGCTCGGACTTGTTGGTCAGCTTGTAGGCCGCGGCGATATCGTCGCCGACGAGCGCCTTCAGCTTGGCCTTCATCTCCGACTGGTCGGACTGCGCCGCCATGTCCCACGGCTCCTTGGCCGCCTGCTCGGCGAGACGGATGATCGCGTCGATCACCTTCTGCATCTCGCGATGGCCGAACATGACCGCGCCGAGCATCACGTCCTCGGGCAGCTCGCTGGCTTCGGACTCGACCATCATCACCGCGTCGCCGGTGCCGGCGACGACCAGGTCGAGCTCGCCGGCGTCGACATCGGCATCGGTCGGGTTCAGCTGATATTCGCCGTCCTTGTAGCCGACGCGCGCGGCGCCGATCGGACCGAGGAACGGCACGCCCGACAGCGTCAGCGCGGCCGAGGCCGCGACCAGCGCCAGGATGTCCGGCTCGTTCTCGCCGTCATACGACATCACCTGCGCGATGACGTTGATCTCGTTGTAGAAGCCCTCGGGGAACAGCGGGCGGATCGGGCGATCGATCAGGCGGGAGACAAGCGTCTCCTTCTCGGTCGCGCCGCGCTCACGCTTGAAGAAGCCGCCCGGGATCCGGCCGGCCGATGCATATTTCTCCTGATAGTGCACGGTCAGCGGGAAGAAGTCCTGTCCCTCCTTGACCGACTTGGCGGCCGTGACCGCGCAGAGCACCACGGTTTCGCCGAGCGTCGCGAGAACCGCGCCGTCGGCCTGGCGGGCAACGCGGCCCGTTTCGAGTGTCAGGGTCTTTCCGCCCCACTCGACGTCTACTTTCTTCATGTCGAACATTTGATTTCCTTCATCCGCGGGACCTTCCCGCGGGGCCTGTGCCTGGGCCGGTCATGGCCCGGAAGAAGCCGCCTTATTGCGGCTCCTCCAGCTCCCGGGCGGCGCCCGGGTCCAGCCCTTGATAGCCGATCCGAGACCATCTCAGAAGGGCGGGCTGGTGCGGTCCGCTTGCGCGGGACCTACGAAAAGGGGCGCCGGTGGGCGCCCCTCCTGGTTACTTGCGAAGGCCGAGCTTCGCGATCAGCGCGAGATAGCGATCCGCGTCGGTCTTGCGGAGATAGTCCAGCAGGCTGCGACGCTTGTTGACCAGCATCAACAGACCGCGACGCGAGTGATTGTCCTTCGCATGGGTCTTGAAGTGCTCGGTCAGGTTCGAGATGCGCTCGGTCAGGATGGCGACCTGCACTTCGGGGGAACCCGTGTCGCCCGACTTGCGGGCATTGTCCTGAATCAGCGCTTCCTTGCGCTCCGCGGTGATCGACATCGTCGTCCTTTCATCTAGAGGTTGAAGCCGCGCACCACCCGGAGGTGGCCCGCCGAGACTTCCGCCAGCGCGACCGGAATATCCTCCAGCATCGCGAAGCATTGGCCATCGGGAGCGGCGATCCCGACCACGACCCGCCCCTGTCGGAGCAGCCCTGCCTGGTCGGGGGTGAGGGTTAGAGCCGGGATGTCGTCCAGCCCCGCCCTCAGCGGCAGGCAAACGTCTTCAAGCGCGCGGTCCTTAGCGAGATCGGCCAGTTTGTCCAGCGAAATCGCCCCGTCCAGGGTGAACGGCCCCGCCTTCAGCCGGCGCAGCATCGTCACATGCCCGACCGTTCCGAGCGCGTGCGCGAGGTCGCGCGCGAGGCTCCGGATATACGTGCCCTTGGACACGTGCGCGAGGAGAGTGACCGCACCGACAAGCTCCTCCCCGCGCGAAGCGGGGGGAGGGGGACCACCGGCCGCAAGGCCGGTGGTGGAGGGGTATGCTCCGCCCCCCGTCTGCCCCTCTACCGCCCCGCGGTTCCCCTCCCCATCGCCTTGCAACAGGGAGGAGCGCTCCAGTGCATGCACCGTCACCTGGCGGCTGGCGAGCACGACCTCGGCGCCGGCGCGGGCGAGGTCATAGGCGCGCTCGCCGTCGACCTTCAGCGCGGAGAAGGCGGGCGGCACCTGCGCGATCGGGCCGGTGAAGCGCGGCAGCACGGCGTCGACGTCGTCGATCCTCGGGCGCACGTCGCTCGTGGCGATCGTCCGCCCCTCGGCGTCCAGCGTGTCGGTCTCGACCCCGAAGCCGATCGTGAACGCGTACACCTTGTCGCTGTCGAGCAGTCGCCCCGCAAGCTTGGTCGCCTCACCGATGGCGACCGGAAGGATTCCCGAGGCGAGCGGGTCGAGCGTGCCGCCATGGCCGACCTTGACCTTGCCATGGCCGGCGTCGCGCAGCGCGCGCTTGACCGCGCTCACGGCCTGGGTCGAGCCGAGCCCGACCGGCTTGTCGAGGATGATCCAGCCATGCATGGCGGCGGCCCTTAGGCGCTGGGGGCGGGGGTGGCCAGCCCCTCCACCACGCTTCGCGTAGCGAGGAGCGAGAGACAGCTCCGCCCCATCAAAGATGGGGAGGGGGACCACCGCGAAGCGGTGGTGGAGGGGCCCTTAAGGCTGCGCCGGCGCGGCGATCCGCGCGCGCAGCGCCGCTGCGTCGATGCCGACGTTGCGGATGCGCTTCTCGGGCTCGCCCAGCGGCGGAACGGCGACGCCGCCCAGGGTGACGGCGAGCATGTTGGGACGGCCCGTGGTGATCGTCGCGCCAGCCGCGTCGGCGGGGAGGGTATAGGCCTCGCCCTGCGCCATTTCCTTCTCGAACAGCCGCTTGCCCGTGGCGTCGTTGATGCGCACCCAGACGGTATCGGCGGCAGTGAGCACGACCGGGCCGTTGGCGGGCGCAGCGGGCGCAACCGGGGCACGTGCAGCGGGCGCGCCGGGTGCGCTGGCCGGGGCGGCGACCTCGGGCGGCGGCGCGCTGCCCGGGGCCGTCAGCCAGTTGGCGCGCCAGATCCCGTAGATGGCGAGCACCAGCAGCGCGACGAGGCCCACGGTCCATGCGAGCCCGCGCGGCGGAACGCGCGCCGGATCCGCGGGCTCGAACGCCTGGTAATCGTGACGCGCGCGCATCGCGCCGTCGAGCTGGCTGCGCACTGCCGCGGCGATCGCGACCTCGTCGGCGCCGACCACGCGGGCATAGGCCCGGGCGAAGCCGACGCTGTAGGTGGTGGACGGCAAGGCATTGAAATCGTCCGCCTCGATCGCCTCAAGATGGCGCTGCGGGATGCGCGTGCGCGCGGCGACCTCGGCGAGCTGGAGCCCGGCCGCCTCGCGCGCCTGGCGCAGCAGCTCGCCGGCTCGGCCCGGTCCCGTCATCACATCCGCTTCGCTCATTTCATTCCCCGCCGGGCGGGTAGCCCGCGTCTCATGTCACCGGGTCGACTATCGATTGTCAACTAAGGGCTTAGTGCGAGGCGCGCGAATTCCCGCGCATGCCGCAGCGTCAACGAAGCGCGCCGGCAACCAGCTTGTGCAGCTTGGAATGGATCGAATCGTTCGCGGCGAGGAACTCGCTGCGCTCGCGCGCCCGGTCGCCGCCGCGGAAGTCGGTCACGAAGCCGCCCGCCTCGCGCACCAGCAACAGGCCGGCGGCCACGTCCCAGTCGTTCAGCCCCGACTCCCAGAAGCCGTCATACCGGCCCGCCGCGACCCAGGCGAGGTCGAGCGCCGCCGAGCCGAAGCGGCGGATGCCCGCGACCTCGGGCGCGACCGCGCCGAAGATGCGCGCCCACTGGGCCATGTCGCCATGCCCCTTGAACGGGATGCCGGTCGCGATCAGCGCGTCGTCGAGATTGCGGCGGCTGGACACGCGCAGCCGCTGGTCCTGCAGCCACGCGCCGCGCCCCTTTTCGGCCCAGAAGCTCTCGTCGGTCAGCGGCTGGTAGATCAGCCCGGTCGTGATCTCGCCCGAGGGATCCTCGACCGCCATCGAGATCGCGAAATGCGGGATGCCGTGGAGGAAGTTGGACGTGCCGTCGAGCGGATCGATGATCCAGCGCGGCTTTGACGGATCGCCCGCGATCTCGCCGCCTTCCTCGAGCAGGAATCCCCAATCGGGCCGCGCCTTGCGCAGTTCCTCGACCAGGGTCTGCTCGGCGCGCTTGTCGGCCATCGACACGAAGTCGGCGGGGCCCTTGCGCGAGACCTGGAGGTGCTGGACCTCGTTGAAGTCGCGCCGGAGCCGCGGCCCGGCCTTGCGGGCGGCGCGTTCCATGACGGTGAGCAGGCCGGAATGGGAAGGCATCGATCTTCTCCCCCCTCCCGCTTGCGGGAGGGGACGGGGGTGGGCGGGGCAAGCGCACGGGGCGGCGGATAGGCCCACCCCTGGCCCCTCCCGCGAGCGGGAGGGGAAGAAATCACTCAATCCGCGCGGCGGACATATTCCTTGCTGTACACGTCGACGACGATGCGGGTGCCGCTCGCAATGTGCGGCGGCACCATCACGCGGACGCCATTGTCGAGCACGGCCGGCTTGTAGCTGGACGAGGCGGTCTGCCCCTTCACCACCGCATCGGCCTCGACGATCGTCGCCTCGATCTGGTCGGGGAGCTGCACCGAGATCGGGCGCTCGTCGTGCAGCTCGAGGACCACGTCCATGCCGTCCTGCAGGAAGGCGACCTCGTCGCCGAGCATGTCGGTCGGCAGCGTGATCTGGTCGTAATTGTCCTTGTCCATGAAGGTCAGCTGGTCGCCGTCGCGGAACAGGAACTGGAAGTCCTTGGTGTCGAGACGGACCCGCTCGACGCGCTCGTCGGAGCGGAAGCGGTTGTTCGTCTTGCGGCCGTCGATGAGGTTCTTCATCTCGACCTGCATATAGGCGCCGCCCTTGCCGGGCTGGGTGTGCTGGATCTTCACCGCGCGCCACAGGCCGCCTTCGAATTCGATGATGTTGCCCGGACGAATGTCCACGCCGCTGATCTTCATGTCCGTCTCGCTGATGAGAAAAGAGCCGCGCCGGCCCTTAGCCTCATGGGCCCTTCCCGGCAAGCAGGGGGTAAGGGTTGCGCTCGGTGCCCTGCCACCAGCTCTCGCCGGGCGCCATCGCCTTGACCTCGAAATGAAGGTGCGGGGCGGCCGGATCGGCGTTTCCGGTCGACCCCACGGTGCCGATCAGGTCGCCGGTGCGCACCCGCTGGCCCTCGGCAAGGCCGGGGCGATAGGCGTCGAGATGCGCATAATAGGTGATCGTGCGGCCGTCGGGGCTGCGGACATAGACGGTCCGGCCGCCGTCCTGGCTCTCGAACAGCTTCTCGACCCGGCCGGGTGCGGCGGCCATCACCGGGGTGCCGCGCGGCGCCATGATGTCGATCGCCTTGTGCCCGCGCGCGCCTCCCGCTCGCTCCTGGCCCCAGCTGTCGGTCAGCGCGGCGCGCGCGACCCCGGCGACCGGAATGGCGAGCGCGCCGCCCGGGGCGGGTGGCGCTTCGGCCCTCGATCCCGCGGGGCGCGACGGCGTGGCGATCTCGCCGCCGTCCGACAGGCTCAGCGCGAAGCCGCCGGCGAGAAGCGCGAACAGCGCGAGCAGGACCCAGCCGATCCGCGTCATCGGCCGGTTACTCCTGGAACAGCGCCGGCGTGCCCGGCTTCACCATCAGCGACAGGCGCAGCACGTCCCAGTTCGACAGCCGGATGCAGCCATGGCTCTCGGCGCGGCCGATCGTCTGCGGCTCGGACGTGCCGTGGATGCCGTAATGCTCCTTGGACAGGTCGATCCAGGCGACGCCCACCGGCCCGTTCGGGCCCGGCGGCAGCTTGGTCTTCTGGTCGTCGGCCTCGGCGTCCCAGAACAGGTCCGGATTATAGTGGAAGGGCGGGTTGTAGGACGTGCCCTTGATCGTCCAGCGGCCGAGCGGCAGCGGGTCATATTCCGAGCCCATCGTCGCCGGGAACTGCGCGACGAGCCGTTCGCCGGCATAAACCTTGAGCGCGCCTTCCGACTTGTCGACGACGACCCGGTCGCCCCGGGGCTGGCGCGCATCGACGTTCAGCGAGGACAACAGCGCGCGCACCTTCTCGTCCTTGACCGGATAGTCGCGGGACGACGGGATCGCGCTCGGCACCACGATGCGGCTGCCCGCCCGAAGCGGCGTTTGCGGGCTGTTGAGCGCGACGAGAGTCGCCGGCGTCGTGTGGAAACGCTCCGCGAGCTTCTCAAGCGGCGACTGGTAGAAGAGGCCGGGCAGCTTGGCCTGGTCCTCGGGTTCCTTGGGCGTCGGATGGACGAACGGCCCCGCCATGTCCGCCTCGGCGATCGCGACGGTCGTGGTCGGGCGAATGGCGCGGTGGGCGCTGAGCGCGCGAAGCGTGGGCGGGTCGATCTTGCCCGTCACCGGCAGCCCGCGAGCGGACTGGAAGCCGCGCAGCGCCAGGGTCAGCGACTGGCCGCCCTTGCCGTCGATCACGCCGGGCGCGAAGCCCAGCCTGTCGAGGATCACCTGGACGTGAAGGACGTTGCGGTCGATCCCGCTCGCGGCCTGCTGAGCGGAAGTTGGTTTCTGGGCCGCCTGGGCGACAACAGGACCGGCCGTGCACAGGGCCAGACCAATGGCGGAAACCGCAGCTTTGTTCACGCGAACCCTCTCTTATGTTGGGTCTTCAGAACGCCACCAGGCGGGTTTCTTTCCGGACATCGACATGAAGCTTCTCGATCGCCGCGGCCTGCTCCGCGCTTCCCTTGCCGCCACGGGCGGGCTCGTCGCCACCCCGGTGGGCATGGGGCTGGTCGCGTTCGAAGCGGCCGATGCGGCGGCGCTGCCGGAGAAGCGGCTGGCGTTCCGCAACATCCACAATAACGAGACGGTGGACGCGCGTTTCTTCGGGCCGCAGGGGTTCGACTCGGAAGGGCTGGCCGAGATCAACCATGGGCTGCGCGACTGGCGGACCGGCGAAGTCGCCCGGATGGACCCGGCGCTGATCCTGCTGCTCGCGACGCTGCGCGAGACGCTCGAGGTCTCGCCGCGGGCCCGCTTCGACATTATTTCGGGCTATCGCAGCCCCAAGACAAACGCCTCGCTGCATGCGCGCTCGGGCGGCGTCGCCACCAAGAGCCAGCATATGCTCGGCAAGGCGAGCGACATCGCGCTGCCCGGCACCTCATTGTCACGGGTGCACGACGCGGCGCTGTCGCTCAAGCGCGGCGGGGTCGGCTTCTATCCGCAGAGCGGTTTCGTCCATGTCGACACCGGTCGCGTCCGCCACTGGTGATTTGATCGACGGCGGCCGGCTTTTGGTCGCATCCATGCAATCGTCGCGACGCGGGGCGGTGTAGACGGGCTCGACAGGAGTTTCGTCGTGCCCGAACCGTTGATGTGTGACCCGATGAGCAAGCCGCATCCCGAGGCGCCCGCCGCCGGGCTGTTCGGCCTCAGCCTTGCCAGCGAGCTGTTCGCGCCCGCGGTGCTGGTCGCCGAGGGCTGCCCGACGCTCGAGCAGTTCGAGGCGCGGATGTGCGCGGGTCAGGAGCTGGAGCGCGTGGGGGTCGGCGTGGGTTAGCCCCTCCACCACCGGGCTGCGCCCGGCGGTCCCCCTCCCCATCTGCGATGGGGAGGAGTTTTTCGCTCCTCCCTACGCGAAGCGTGGGGAGGGGGACCACCGCGCAGCGGTGGTGGAGGGGCAACCCTCAAAACAACGCGTTGAACCGCCGCACCGCTTCGGCCTCGCCCTCCGGCGCGTTCCAGACCCCGCCGCACACCGCGATGAAGTCGGCGCCCGCGGCGATCAGCGGTGCGGCATTGTCGGGGGTGATCCCGCCGATCGCGACGCAGGGCAGCTCGAACACGGCCGACCACCAGCCGAGGATCGCCAGCTCCGGCCGGTGGCTGACCTCCTTGGTCGTCGTCGGGTAGAAGCTGCCGAACGCGACATAGTCGGCGCCGGCTTCGCCTGCTTCCATCGCGAGGTGGCGGCTGTCGTGGCAGGTGACGCCGATCTGCGCGCCGGGGCCCAGCTCGCGCCGGGCCTCGCGCGGGTCGCCATCGTCCTGGCCGAGATGGACGCCGTCGGCGCCGAGGCGCTTGGCGAGCGCGATCGAATCGTTGACGATGAACGCGACGTCCTTCGCCCGGCAGATGTCGAGCAGCGGCTGGGCGAGCGCCGCCGCCTTGTGCTGGTCGACGTCCTTCACGCGGAACTGGAAGGCGGCGACCGGCCCGGCGTCGAGCGCCGCTGCCAGCCGCGCGGGGAAGTCGCCGTCCACTTCCAGCGGCGAGATCAGGTAGAGCTGGCAGGGACCGCGGGAGTCGTCGCGCGCGAACATCTCCGCGAATGCCGCATCGACCATCTCCACGCGGTCCAAGGCCTTATTCCTCGCCCTTGTAGATGCGGACGAGCTTGTCGAGCATCGCGATCGCCTCGTCGCGCGGACGCTGGAAGGTGTTGCGGCCGATGATCGAGCCGTTGCCGCCGCCGTCGCGGATGTCGCGCGCGTCCTGGTAGACCGCGTCGGCGCCCTTGGCCGCGCCGCCCGAGAAGACGACGATGCGGCGTCCGTTGAAGCAGGACTTGACGACATGGGCCACGCGCTTGGCCTGGGTCGACCAGTCGCCGGCCTCATAGGCCTTCTTCGCGTCCTTCTGCTCGATATGGTCGGACGGCAGCTTCACCTTGATGATGTGCGCGCCGAGCAGGGCGGCCATGTGCGCCGCATAGGCGCCCACGTCGAGGGCCAGCTCGCCGTCCTTCGAGATCTCTCCGCCGCGCGGATAGGACCAGATCACGGTGGGGATGCCGACCGACTTCGCCTCGGCGGACATTTCCTTGATCTCTTCCATCAGCTCGAAGCAATGGTCGGAGCCCGGATAGATGGTGAAGCCGATCGCGGCGCAGCCGAGGCGCAGCGCGTCCTCGACCCCGCCGGTCAGCGCCTGGTCGCGCGCCGAGGCCCAGCTGTTCGAGCTGTTGACCTTGAGGATCGTCGGGATCTGCCCGGCGAAGGTTCCGGCGCCCGCCTCGATCATGCCGAGCGGGGCGGCATAGGCCGACAGCCCGGCGTCGATCGCGAGCTGGAAGTGGTAATGCGGGTCGTAGGCCGGCTCGTTGACCGAGAAGCTCCGCGCCGGGCCGTGTTCGAAGCCCTGATCGACGGGAAGGATGATCAGCTTGCCGGTGCCGCCGAGGCGGCCCTGCATGAGGATGCGCGCCAGATTGGCCTTGGTGCCGGGATTGTCGGATTCGTAGTTCGCGAGAATGGCTTTGACGGTCGGCGTCATGGTCACCCCTTCATGGATATGCGGATTTGGGCCGCTGTTAGCGACCGGAGGCGAGGCGGGCAACGGGTGGGCCGCGGGACAGTTCCGGAATGAGACGGGGTGAAGCTTGCTCGCTCCTCCCCGTCGCAGATGGGGAGGGGGACCGCCGGCGCAGTCGGTGGTGGAGGGGCGAACCGCTTGCGCACGCCCCGCCGTTGCGGCACCCCGGTGCGCGGGGAGGGACGGCGTGGCGGATCGGGACTCGGAACCAGTCTGGGCACCGGCAATCGGGCCGGCGGCGCCGCGCGGTCTCTGCACCGATTGCGGCGTGTCGCGGATGGCGAACCCGGCCGCGTGCGGAACCGCCTGCCAGTTCATCAAGCCCGACTATGCTTCGATGGAAGCCACGGTCCACGGCCGCGCCCGCGACCCCGCCCGCGCCGACGAGTTGTTCTTCGGCCCCTATCGGCGGATGACGCGGGCACGATTGAAGGCGCCCCTCGCCGGCGCGCAATGGACGGGGATCACGACGCGGCTCGGCGAGCGGCTGCTCGAGGCTGGCGCCGTCGACGCGGTGCTCACCATGGCGCCCGACCCCGACGACAAGTGGAAGCCGCGGCCGGTGATCGTCACCCGCGCTGAGGGCATGGCGCAGGTGCGCGGCATGCGCATGGGCTACGCGCCGCTGCTCGCGCTGCTGGAGCCGGCCCGCGCGGCGGGGCACAAGCGGATCGCGGTCATCGGCATTCCCTGCCAGGTCCACGCGCTGCGCCGCCTGGAGGCCGAATTGGGGTTCGAGCGCATCTGGGTGATCGGCACGCCCTGTTCGGACAACACCACCACCGCAAATTTCCATCACTTCCTCGGCCTGCTCTCGGACCGGCCCGAGACGATCACCTATCTGGAGTTCCGCGCCGACTATCATGTCGAGCTGCGTTTCGACGACGGCCGCGTGAAGGCGATCCCGTTCCTCATGCTGCCGCTGTCGGACCTCAGGCCCGACTTCTTCCCGCTCACCTGCCGGACGTGCGTCGACTATACGAACGCGCTGGCCGACCTGACCGTCGGCTATATGGGCGGGGAGGGCGAGCAGTGGCTGATCGTCCGCAACGAACGCGGCGAGGAGCTGCTGGAGCTCCTGGGCGACGAGGTCGCGCTGGCGGCGCCCGGCAGCGCCGGCAAGCGCGCCGGCCCGGTCAAGGGCTTCATGGCCAATGTCGCGCGCGCCGCCGGCGGCCTGCCGCTGCGCCGGATGCCGAGATTCCTGCGACCGATCGTCGGCAAGCTGATGCCGAAGGTCGGGCCGAAGGGCCTCGAGTTCGCGCGCGCGCGGCTGGAAATGAAGGCGATCGAGACGGTGCTCCATCTTCGCCGCGAAGCGCCGCGACGGCTGAAGAACATGGTCCCGCCGCACGTGTGGGACCTGGTCGCGCCCTATGGCCTCGCGCCCGAGCCGGGCGAGCGCCGCGACTAGTCGAGGCCGACGAGCTTCGCGCTCAAATCCCACAACCGGCGATTGCGCGCTTCGTCCGTGCCGCGCGCGCTGAGCGGCTGGCTGAACGCCTCGCGTCCTTCCCTCTGGCGATTGCCCCAGCTCCAATGGACGCCCGAGCGGTCGAACCCCGGATCGGCGACGACCTGCGCGACCCGCTCGCCGGCGCGCGGCTGCGAGACATAGCCCTTGGTGATGTTCTTCTGGAACCACGGGAAGATTCGCTGGAACAGGCGCGGCGCGTGGCGGAACAGCGGCGTGTCGGCGACGCAGCCGGGATAGAGCGTCGAGAAGACGATCCCGGTGGTGGCGTGGAAGCGCCGGTCGAGCTCGCGACTCATGATCATGCAGGCGAGCTTCGAATCCTTGTACGCCTTGCCCGGCTTGAACGGCTTGCCGTCGATCATCGTCACCGGGTCGCGGAAGCCGGCTTCCAGCCCCGCGAGGTCGCCGAGATCGGCCGGCGCGGGGATCGGGACCTTGCCGCCGAACTCCTCCGAGTTGGCGGTGACCGTGCCGAGCGTCACCAGCCGCTTGGTCGCGCCCTGCTCCAGGTCGGGCAACAGCAGATTGGCGAGGAGGAAGTGGCCGAGATAGTTGGTCGCGACGCTGATCTCATAGCCCTGCGGCGAGCGCATCGGGGACGCGAGTCGCGGCAGGTAGACGGCGGCGTTGCAGACGAGTGCGTCCAGCGGACGCTTCGACGCGCGAAAGCCGGCGACGAATGCGCGCACGCTGTCGAGATCGCCAAGGTCGATGAGGAGCAACGTGCGGTTCGCGCGCGGGATCGCGATCGCGTCGGCCGCGGCTTCGGCCTTTGACAGGTCGCGGCAGGCCATGGCGACGTGCCAGCCGCGGTCTGCAAGCGCCTTTGCGGCCCAGAGGCCGACGCCCGACGACGCCCCGGTGATGATCGCGGTCCGCTCCGCCTCCGCCATGCTGGTCCCCCCTCTGCCGTGGCTGCGGGGTTTGTGCCGGTAAGCCTGGCGGCTCGCAAGACGGGCCCGTGCTCGGGCGCCGCGGTGCTCGACCCGGGCAAAGCCCGCGAAACGCATTCAGGATGACCGGAAAGGTCCCGTAGTGCTTGCCTCTTCCCGCAGCCCGGGGCTAAGGGCCGCGCCGGAGCGTCATCATGCCTAAAGTTACTGTCGATGGAGTCGAGGTCGAAGTCCCCCAGGGCGCGACCGTGCTGCAGGCCTGCGAGGCCGCGGGCAAGGAGATTCCCCGGTTCTGCTATCACGAGCGGCTGGCGATCGCCGGCAACTGCCGGATGTGCCTTGTCGAGGTGAAGCCGGGGCCGCCGAAGCCGCAGGCGAGCTGTGCGCTGCCGGCCGCCGACGGCCAGGAGATCCGCACCGACAGCCTGATGGTCAAGAAGGCGCGCGAGGGGGTGATGGAGTTCCTGCTCATCAACCACCCGCTCGACTGCCCGATCTGCGATCAGGGCGGCGAGTGCGACCTGCAGGACCAGGCCATGGCCTATGGCCGGGGCATGAGCCGCTTCGACGAGAACAAGCGCGCGGTGACGGACAAATATATGGGTCCGATCATCAAGACCTCGATGAACCGCTGCATCCAGTGCACGCGCTGCGTGCGCTTCGCCGAGCAGGTCGCGGGCGTCGAGGAGATCGGCGCGATCGGTCGCGGCGAGAACATGCAGATCACGACATATCTCGAAAAGACGCTGACCAGCGAGCTGTCGGGCAACGTCGCCGATCTCTGCCCGGTCGGCGCGCTGCTGCAGAAGCCGTACAGCTTCGAGGCGCGACCCTGGGAGCTCAGGAAGACGCCGTCGATCGACGTGCACGACGCGGTCGGCGCGAATGTCCGCCTCGACAGCCGCGGCCGGCAGGTGATGCGCGTGCTGCCGCGCATCAACGAGGACGTGAACGAGGAGTGGCTGTCGGACAAGTCGCGCCACGCGATCGACGGCATGGTCCGCCGCCGCCTCGACCGCCCGTTCGTGCGGCGCGAGGGCAAGCTGCAGCCGGCGAGCTGGGAAGAGGCGTTCGCGGAGATCGCCGGGCATGCCGGCGGCACGGTCGCGGCGATCGCCGGCGACCTCGTCGACTGCGAGACGATGTATGCGGCAAAGGCGCTGCTCCGCTCGCTCGGGTCCGAGCTGCTCGAGGGGCGGCAGACCGGCATGGACTATGACGTGTCCAGCCTCGCCGCGGTCAATTTCAACTCGACCATCGCCGGGATCGAGGAGGCCGATGCGATCCTGCTCGTCGGCACCAACGTCCGCGTCGAGGCCCCGCTGGTCAACACCCGTATCCGCAAGGCGGTCCGCCGCGGCGCGAAGGTGTTCGCGATCGGGCCGGAGACCGATCTCACCTACAAGGTCGACTGGCTGGACAACGAGCTCGCGCTTCTCGGCGACCTGCCGCAGGCGGTGCGCGACGCGTTCAGCGGCGCGACCAGGCCGGCGGTGATCGTCGGCGCGGGGGCGCTCAAGGCCGGCGCGCTCGGCGCGGCGCTGGCGCTGGTCGGACCGCTCGGGCTGGTCCGCGAGGGCTGGAACGGCTTCAACGTGCTCCACCTCGCCGCCAGCCGGATGGGCGGGCTGATGCTCGGCTATGCACAGGCGGGCGGCATCGCCGACATCGTCGCCGCCGACCCGAAGCTCGTGTTCCTGCTCGGCGCGGACGAGGTCGATTTCGCCCGCTTCGCCGGGGCGGTGAAGGTCTATGTCGGCCATCATGGCGACAAGGGAGCGCATGCGGCGGACATCGTCCTGCCGGGCGCGTCCTATGTCGAGAAGAGCGGCACGTTCGTGAACACCGAGGGCCGCGTCCAGGTCGGCGAGAAGGCGGTCTTCCCGCCCGGCGATGCCCGCGAGGACTGGCGCATCTTCCGTGCGTTGTCCGACGTGCTCGGCACGCCGCTGCCGTTCGACACGCTCGACGGGCTGCGCGTCGCGATGACCGCGGAGGTGCCGGCGCTCGGCCTCGACGGCGCGATCGCGCCTCTCGACTGGAACCCGCCGAGCCTCGACGCGACGGCGTCGGGCCCGGTCGGCTATCCGATCACCGACTTCTACCTCACCAACGCGATCTGCCGCGCCAGCCCGACCATGCAGCGCTGCTCGGCCGAGATCGTCCATGGCGAAGACTTTGCCGAGGCCGCCGAATGACCGCCTTCTTCACCCCGTATCTCGGCTATGAAGGCGCCTGGTTCACCGCCACGCTGATCGGAATCCTGCTGATCGCGCTGCCGGTGATGCTCGCGGTCGCGATCGTCATCTATATCGACCGCAAGGTCTGGGCGGCGATGGCGCTGCGCCGCGGCCCCAACGTCGTCGGTCCGTTCGGCATCCTGCAGAGCTTCGCCGACGGGCTGAAGGTGTTCCTCCAGGAAACCATCATCCCGTCCTCGGCCAATCGCGGCCTGTTCCTGCTCGCGCCGATCATCACGTTCACGGTGGCGCTGATCGCGTGGGCGGTGATCCCGTTCGGGCCGGAAATGGTGCTCGCCGACATCAATGTCGGGCTGCTCTACATTCTCGCCGCCTCGTCGCTGGGCGTCTACGGCGTGATCATCGCGGGCTGGTCGTCCAACTCGAAATATCCCTTTTACTCGGCGCTTCGCGCGGCCGCGCAGATGGTGTCGTACGAAGTCTCGATCGGCTTCGTGCTGATCTCGGTCGTGCTCTGGGCCGGCAGCTTCAACCTCGGTCAGATCATCCAGGCGCAGAAGGGTATCTACGGCTTCCTGAACGGCTTCGGCTTCATCCCGCTGCTGTTCCCGATGTGGGTCGTGTTCCTGATCTCGTCGATGGCGGAGACGGCGCGCGCGCCGTTCGACCTGACCGAGGCGGAATCCGAACTCGTCGCCGGCTACCAGACCGAATATTCGTCGATGGCGTTCGCGCTCTTCTGGCTCGGCGAATATGCGAACGTGCTGCTGATGTGCGCGCTGAACGCCATCCTCTTCTGGGGTGGCTGGCTGCCGCCGGTCGACTGGGCGCCGCTCTACGCGGTCCCGGGCATCCTGTGGCTGTTCCTGAAGATGTTCGTCTTCTTCTTCATCTTCTCGTGGGTGCGGGCGACCGTGCCGCGCTACCGCTACGACCAGCTGATGCGGCTGGGCTGGAAGATCTTCCTGCCGCTGTCGCTGCTCTTCGTCTTCCTGGTGTCGGGCTACCTGATGCTTACCCGTTACGGAGTCGCCGCATGAACGTCGCCCATCTGATCAAGTCGTTCACGCTCTGGGAATTCCTGAAGGCCCACGCGCTGACGCTCCGCTATTTCTTCAAGCCGAAGGCGACGCTCAATTATCCCTATGAGCGCAACCCGCTCTCGCCCCGCTTCCGCGGCGAGCATGCGCTGCGCCGCTACCCGAATGGCGAGGAGCGCTGCATCGCGTGCAAGCTGTGCGAAGCGGTGTGCCCGGCGATGTGCATCACGATCGAGTCCGAGCCGCGCGAGGACGGCAGCCGCCGCACCACGCGCTACGACATCGACATGACCAAGTGCATCTATTGCGGCCTCTGCCAGGAAGCCTGCCCGGTCGATGCGATCGTCGAGGGCCCGAACCTCGAATTCTCGACGGAAACCCGCGAGGAGCTGATCTACACCAAGGAGAAGCTGCTCGAGAATGGCGACAGGTGGGAAAGCGCGATCGCGCTCAACCTTGCCGCCGATGCCCCCTACCGCTAAGCGCCGCGCCCATGTTGCAGACCAGCAAGACGATCCTCCCCTGCAAGGGGAGGGGGACCGCGCGCAGCGCGGTGGAGGGGTGTCGCGGATTGACGCAGATCTCCACCGCCGACACCCCTCCGTCAGCCCTGGCGGGCTGCCACCTCCCCTCGCAGGGGAGGATCGCGCGGTGATCCAGACCCTTGCCTTCTACCTGTTCGCGACGGTCGTGATCGCGGCGGCGACGCTGACGATCACCGCGCGCAACCCGGTGCACAGCGTGCTGTGGCTGATCCTGGCCTTCTTCAACGCCGCCGGGCTGATGGTGCTCGTCGGCGCCGAGTTCATCGCGATGCTGCTCGTCATCGTCTATGTCGGCGCGGTCGCGGTGCTGTTCCTGTTCGTCGTCATGATGCTCGACATCGACTTTGCCGAGCTGCGCGCCGGCTTCACCCGCTATCTCGGCGTCGGGCTGGTGCTGGCGGTGGTGCTCGCGGCGGAGATCATCTTCGCGGTCGCGGCGTGGCAGGCCGGAACGATCGAGCTCGCCCAGCGCGTCTCGCCGACGCCCGCGGGCATGCCGAACGTGCAGGCGCTCGGCATGCTGCTCTACACGCGCTACCTCTACATCTTCGAGGCGGCCGGCCTGGTGCTGCTCGTCGCCATGATCGGGGCGATCGTGCTCACCCACCGCGCTCGCAAGGACTTCCGCGCGCAAAAGCCCGACCGGCAGATCAAGCGCCGGCCCGAGGATGCGGTGCGCATCGTGCGCGGCCAGCCGGTCGGCGAGGGGATCGAGCTGTGATCGGCCTGCAACATTATCTCGTCGTCTCGGCGATCCTGTTCGTGCTCGGCGTGCTCGGCATCTTCCTCAACCGGAAGAACATCATCGTCATCCTGATGGCGATCGAGCTGATCCTGCTCGCGGTGAACATCAACCTCGTCGCGTTCAGCGCCTATCTGGGCGACCTGGTCGGCCAGGTGTTCGCGATGTTCGTGCTGACGGTGGCCGCCGGCGAGGCGGCGATCGGGCTTGCCATTCTCGTCATCTACTTCCGCAACCGCGGCACGATCGCGGTCGACGACGCCAACAGGATGAAGGGATGATGGGCGGGTTCTCTGTCATTGCTCCTCCTCCCCCTCGCCGGGGGAGGATAGCGAAGCTTGGCGGCTTGCCGCCTCGCGCAGCTTGGAGAGGGTGGAGTCGCCGCTCCGAGCGCGTGACATCACCCTCACCCCGCTCAGCCGCGCTGCGGCTGAGTCGCCCTCTCCCCTCGAGGGAGAGGGGTGGTTCTTCTTCTTCCCCGGCGAGCAAATGATCCAGCTTATCGTTTTCCTGCCGCTTCTCGCGGCACTGGTCGCCGGGCTGGGCAATCGTGCGATCGGCAACACCGCCGCCAAGGCGGTGACGACCGGCGCGCTGTTCGTCTCGTGCGCGCTGTCGTGGCCGATCTTCCTCGGCTTCCTCGGCGAGAGCCGCGAGGCGATGGTCGTGCCGGTGCTCGACTGGATCAACTCGGGCGACTTTAAGGTGCTCTGGTCGCTGCGCGTCGACACGCTGACGGCGGTGATGCTGGTCGTGATCACCAGCGTCTCGGCGCTCGTCCACCTCTATAGCTGGGGCTATATGGCCGAGGACGACAGCCAGCCCCGCTTCTTCGCCTATCTGTCGCTGTTCACCTTCGCAATGCTGATGCTGGTGACGGCGGACAACCTCGTCCAGATGTTCTTCGGCTGGGAAGGCGTCGGCCTGGCGTCGTACCTGCTGATCGGCTTCTGGTACTACAAGCCGTCCGCCAAC
>JAESGM010000322.1_pt1 | contig 60834 bp, 58 predicted proteins | sample 9269721 | NCBI WGS metagenome assembly JAESGM01 (sample SAMN15720920, study PRJNA650825) | algae metagenome | isolation source: Komarekiella atlantica HA4396-MV6 and co-occurring heterotrophs from... | place: USA: Theobald House, Kauai, HI | collected 2009-07-29
CCGCCTGGTGAACCTCGGCAACGCCACCGGCCACCCGTCCTTCGTGATGTCCTGCTCGTTCTCGAACCAGACGCTGGCCCAGATCGAGCTCTGGAACCACCACGCCAAATACGAGAACAAGGTCTACACCCTGCCCAAGCACCTCGACGAGAAGGTCGCGGCGCTGCACCTCGCCAAGGTCGGCGCCAAGCTGACCAAGCTCAACGACGCCCAGGCGAAGTATATCGGCGTGTCGCAGACCGGCCCGTTCAAGCCGGAGCTTTATCGCTACTGACAGCCTTCACCCGTCCGTTTTCGGCGGCGTGAAGCGACCGAGTGCTGCCGGAGCCTGCTTCCGGGATAGGCATTCATCCCGAAGGAGCCCGGCCTCGTGCCGGGCTTTTTCGCGTCTGGTATCAGCGAGCCCGGCGGATACCACTAATAGATGCGCCGGGCGACTCGACGTCAACTTGTTGATGCTGCGGCAGTAACCCCCGGCGTGGTCGCCGCCATTCGGCCTTTACTGTCGATTAAGCACTTCCTGCCGGAGTCCTGCGGTGATTACAGTGGCACTGATTCGGGCTGCCGGCAGGCTTTGCACGCGGCGTCCGGTTTCGTGCAGCGGTGGCTTTGCGGGTTGCGGGTGTGGGTCCTCCAAGGGAACCATGGCCGGCTGCCGCGTTGATGAGATCTTGCCGACGGCGGCCAGATCACTGGCCTGAAACAGGACGGATGCGAGAATGAGACGGGCAAGGCAGGTCGGGCGGGAGATGAACGGAGCGGTCCGCTTCCTTCTGCCCGGGCTTGTCGGCGCAGCGCCGGCTCCCGCTCTCGCCCAGGCTGAGGCGCTGCTGCCCTTGCGGGCCGATTGGTTCAGTGCCGGCGGCCTCTCGCTCATCTTCGTCGGCCTCGTCGTCTTCGCCACGACCACCTCGATCCTCTATGTCCGCGAGCGCTCGCGCTGGACGCGGCGGGAAGGCGAGCTCGCGGCCGGGTTGGAGGCGACGCGGGGCCATCAAGAGCGGCTCAGCGCCCTGCTTGCGACGGACCGGCAGGTCGTGCTGAGCTGGGATGGGCCGAAGGCGAGCCCGATGGTCGAGGGCGATAGCGGTTTCCTCGGCATTGGCGGCTCCGCCCCGGCGCTGGCCTATGGCACCTGGGCGCCGCCGGCCGAGGCCAAGCGCCTCGAACTCGCGACCGAGGCTCTCAAGGAGCGCGGCGAGGCCTTCGCCTTCACCTTCAAGGCCAAGGCCGGGCGCTTCGTTGACGCTGAAGGGCGGCCCGTCGCCGGCCGCGCCGTGATCCGGCTGCGCGAGGTCGGCGGCGAGCGGGCCCGGGCGCTGGCGCTGGAGGACGAGCTCGGCAAGCTCGCCAGTGACCATGCCGCACTCACGACCTTGCTCGCCGGCGTGCCGCAGCCGGTCTGGATGCGCGGTACCGACGGACGCCTGAGCTGGGTCAACGCCGCCTATGCCCGCGCCGTCGAGGCCTCCGACAGCCAGCAGGCGGTCACGGCCGGGCTCGATTTGTTCGACCGCAGCGAGCGCGAGGCCGCCGCCAAGGCCCGCAAGGACGGCCGCGTCTTCCAGCTCCGCGCCCCTGTCGTCATGGCCGGCCAGCGCCGCATCGTCGACATCATGGAGACGCCGACGCCATCGGGCTATGCCGGTATCGCCACCGATATGAGCGAGCTGGAGGCGGTCCGCGCCGATCTGCAGCGCCAGATGGATGCGCATGTGCGCACCCTCGACCGGCTGAAGACCGGCGTCGCCGTCTTCGACGCCTCGCAGCGGCTGGTCTATCGCAACAGCGGCTATGAGGCGCTCTGGTCGCTCGATCCCGGCTTCCTCGATTCGAGCCCCGGCGATGGCGAGATCCTCGACCGGCTGCGCACCGAACGGCGCCTGCCCGAGCTCGGCGACTACCGCACCTGGAAGGCGCAGGTGCATGCCGCCTATACCGCGACCCGCGCCAGCGAGGACTGGTGGTATCTGCCGGACGGACGCACCGTCCATGTCGTCGCCAGCCCGAACCCGCAGGGCGGCGTCACCTATCTCTTCGACGACGAGACCGAGCGCTTCACCCTGGAATCGCGCTTCAACGCGCTGTCGCGCACCCAGCGCGAGACGCTCGATTCGCTGCGCGAGGGCGTCGCGGTGTTCGGTTCGGACGGACGCCTCAAGCTCTCCAACCCGGCTTTTGCCCAGCTCTGGAAGCTCTCGCCCGAGCGCGCCGCCGCGGCGCCGCATATCGACGAGGTCGTGACCCTGAGCCGGCCGCTCTTCCCGGACGACGCCGTCTGGACGGAGATCCGCAGCGCCGTCGCCGGCGTGCGCGATGCGCGCGAGGATTATCGCTGCCATATGGAGCGCCGCGACGGCACGGTGCTCGACTGCACCGCAGCGCCACTGCCCGACGGCGCGACATTGATCACCTTCGCCGACGTCACCGCCGGCGTGAATGTCGAGCGCGCGCTGACCGAGCGCAACGACGCCCTGGAGCGCGTCTCGCGGCTGCGCGAGGAGTTCGTCCACCACGTTTCCTACGAATTGCGCTCACCGCTGACCAACATCATCGGCTTCGCCCAATTGCTCGGCGAGGAGACGGTCGGCGCGCTGAACGAGAAGCAGCGCGACTATGCCGGCCATATCGTCCGCTCGTCGGGTGCGCTGCTCGCGATCATCAACGACATTCTCGACCTCGCCTCGATCGACAATGGCGCGCTCGCCCTCGATCTCGAGGAGGTCGACGTCGCCAAGAGCATCGCCCAGGCCGCGACCGGGCTGCAGGACCGTCTCGCCGACAGCAAGCTCAGGCTGCAGGTCGACATCGCGCCCCAGACTGGACCGTTGCGCGCCGATCCCAAGCGCCTGCGCCAGATCCTGTTCAACCTGCTTTCCAACGCCATCGGCTTCTCGCAACCCGGCCAGACCATCCGCGTCAGCGCCGGCCGCTTCGGCGGCGAGATCCGCATCACCGTCGCCGATGAGGGCCGCGGCATTCCGGACGAGGTCAAGGAGAAGGTGTTCGACCGCTTCGAGAGCCATTCGCTGGGCTCGCGCCATCGCGGCGTCGGGCTCGGCCTGTCGATGGTCCGCTCGATCGTCGAATTGCATGGCGGCCGCGTCGAACTCGATTCCGCCCTGGGCCAGGGCACGCGCGTCACCGCGGTCTTCCCGCCTGAGGGCATGCGCATCTCGGACGCTGCCGAATGAGTGACGAGGCCGCGCGGGCGGGTACCCATGTCGTCATCCTCCCGGACGAGGCCGCGACGGTGCGGCTGGCAGAGGACATCGCCGACATCCTGAAGACCGGCGACGTCGTCGCGCTCTCGGGCCATCTCGGCGCCGGAAAGTCGCTCTTGGCGCGCGCCATGCTGCGCCGCCTCACCGATGATCCGGCGCTGGAAGCGCCCAGCCCGACCTTCACCTTGGTGCAAAGCTATGACAGCCCGCGCGGGCTGCTGCTGCATGCCGATCTCTACCGCGTCCGCACCCCTGACGAGCTCGACGACATCGGCCTGATCGAGGATCTCGATCTCGCCGTCACCATCGTCGAATGGCCTGATCGGGCCGGCACGCGTCTGCCGGCGGGACGGCGACTCGACATCGTGCTGGAGGTCGACCCCGAAAGCCCCGAGCAGGTCCGGATCGCGACGCTCTCCGGCGGCGTGCTCTGGCGCCAGCGGCTGTCGCTCGCCATCGGCGCCCGCCGCCTGATCGACGAGGCCGGTTGGAGCGAGGCCCGGCGCGAGTTCATGCTGGGCGATGCCTCGAGCCGCGCCTATGAGCGCCTGGTCAGGCCGTCCGGCGAGACCGCGATCCTGATGATCTCGCCGCCGCGCCCGGACGGGCCGGCGATCCGGCAGGGCAAGCCCTACAGCGCCATCGCCCACCTCGCCGAGACCGTCGACGCTTTCGTCGCCATGGACAAGGCCCTGCGCTCGCTCGGCCTCTCGGCGCCGGAGGTCCTGGCGCAGGACCTCGTCACCGGACTGTTGATCATCGAGGATCTCGGCGCCGAGCCGGTGGTCGGCGCGGACGGGCCGATCCCCGAGCGCTACGAGGCGGCAGCCCGCCTGCTAGCCGAGTTGCACCGGCACGCCTTGCCGACGATCCTGCCGGTAGCGGAAGGGCGCGACCATGTCCTGCCCGATTACGATCGCGAGGCGCTCGCCATCGAGACCGAGCTGGTGCTCGACTGGTATGCCCCGCACATCGCCGGAGTCACCTTGCCGGCGGTGACGCGGGCCGAATTCAGCCGCATCTGGGACAAGCTCTTCGACGAGCTCTTCGAGACGCCGGCGACCTGGACCTTGCGCGACTATCATTCGCCGAACCTGATCTGGCTGCCCGAGCGTGTCGGTCATGCCCGGCTCGGCCTGATCGACTTCCAGGATTCCGTCCTCGGCCACCCGGCCTATGATCTCGTCTCACTCGGCCAGGATGCTCGCGTCGACGTGCCGGCGGCGCTGGAGCTGCGCCTGCTCGCCGCTTATGCCGGGGCGCGGCGCGGCACCGATCCGAGCTTCGACTTGGCCGGCTTCGCCCGCGCCTACGCGATCCTCGGCGCCCAGCGCAACACCAAGATCGCAGGCATCTTCGCCCGCCTCGACCGCCGCGACGGCAAGCCCGGCTATCTCAAGCACCTGCCGCGGATCGAGGCCTACCTCCGCCGCAACCTCGAGCAGCCGGCGCTCGCCGAGCTGAAGGCCTGGTATGAGACCTATCTGCCCAAGCTCTATGCCGGGCAGGAGAAGCCGGAAGCCAAGGCCGATCCTGCAGAGCAGGACCGGCCTGAGCCTGAGCAGGACGAGGTCTGAGCCGCCGCTTTAAGCCGGCCCCGCCCCCTGCGTGCCGAGATAGAGCGCGTAGAGCGACTGGCTCGCGGCCATGAACAGGCGGTTGCGCTTGGGTCCGCCGAAGCAGACATTGCCGCAGACCTCCGGCAGGCGGATGCGGCCGATCAGCTTGCCATCCGGGTTGAAGCAGAGCACGCCATTGTAGCCGACGGCGCGCCCGGCATTGCTGGAGGCCCAGAGATTGCCCTGCACGTCGCAGCGCAACCCGTCCGGCCCGCATTTCACCCCGTCGACCATGCAGTCCGAGAACAGCTTGCCGTTGGAAAGCTTGTTGTCGGTACCGACATCGAAGACGTGGATGTCACCCTTGCCGCCGGGGCCGGTGTCGCCGGGGCCCTTGCCGGTCGAGGCGACGTAGAGCCTCTTGTAGTCCGGTGAGAAGCACAGGCCGTTCGGATCGGGCACCTGCTGCTCGGTGACGACGAGGTCGACCCGGCCGCTCGGGTCGATGCGATAGCAGTTCGTCGGCAATTCGCGCTTGAAGAAGCCGATCTCGGGCGGCTGGCCAAGGCGGGGGTTGATCTTGCCGCTGGCATTGCTCGGCCCGCCGGCCGCATCGGGCGCGCCTTCATAGAGCTGGCCGCCATAGGGCGGATCGGTGAACCAGTAGCTGCCGTCGGGATGCTGGACGATGTCGTTGGGCGAGTTCAGTCGCTTGCCGTCGAACTTGTCGGCGAGGATCGTCACCGAGCCGTCGAGCTCATAGCGCACGACGCGGCGGTTGAGATGCTCGCAGGAGAGCTGCCTTCCCTGGAAATCGAAGCTGTTGCCGTTGCTGTTGCCCGAGGGCGTGCGGAAGACGCTGACGCGACCATCATCCTCGAGCCAGCGCAGCTGCCGGTTGTTCGGGATGTCGCTCCAGACAAGATAGCGCCCCTGCGCGTTCCAGGCCGGCCCTTCCGCCCAGAGCGCCCCGGTCCACAGCCGCTGGATCGGCGCATTGGGCTGGGCCAGCCCCTCGAAGGCGGGATCGACGGCGATGACGTCCGGGTCCCAGAAATAGGTGGTCGGCGCGCCGCTGCGGCTGAAATCGCGTGGCGGCGTGGTGATCGTGCTCGGCGGCCCGGGGCGGGCGGCGGGCGCCTGGGCGAGGGCCGTATCGGCGGCGGCGACAAGGGCTCCGGCTCCGGCGGCCTGCAACAGGCGACGGCGCGACAATGCGGGACGTGATTCATCGATTGTGCTTGGCTGCATCGCTGACCTCCCTGGGTTGAACTTATGCCGTTCTTACCCGGCCATCGGGAGCGCCGATTGCGGCAGTGACGTGGCGGAAGGCAGCCATGTCGACATTGCGAGCCCTGCTCGAATAGGGCTTCTCATCGATCTAAATCGGTTTAATGATATCGAGTCCGGAGATCGCTGATGCGATCAATCCTCAGGCTGCGAGGTCGGCGACCAGTGCGTCGAGCAGCAGCGCCCCTTCCGGCGTCGCGGCGAGGCGGCCATTGGCCTTGCGGGCGAGGAAGCCCTCGGCGACCAGGCTGCCGATCCGGTTGCCGTTAAGCTTGCGGCCGGCCAACCCCTCGAACACGTCGGGATCGATGCCTTCGACGAGCCGCAGGCCCATCAGCAGGTATTCGTCGCCCTGGGCTTCGGTCGAGAGTTTCTCGTTCTCGACCAGTGCGTCGGTCCCGGCCTCGATCCGCTCCAGCCATGCTTCGGGGCGCTTCTCGGTCGATTGCGCGTAGCGGCCATCCGCCGTCACCAGCCGGCCATGGGCGCCCGGCCCGACGCCGGCATATTCGCCATAGTGCCAGTAGACCAGGTTGTGTCGGCATTCTGCGCCCGGCCGGGCATGGTTCGAAATCTCGTAGACCGGCAGGCCGTGCTTCGCCGTGACCTCCTGCGTCAGCTCGTAAAGCGCCGCGCCCGCATCGGGGTCGGGAATGGCGAGCTTGCCGGCCTTGTAGAGCTGCTCGAAGGCGGTGCCGGGCTCGATGGTGAGCTGGTAGAGCGAGAGATGCTCGGCGGCATGGCTGATCGCCAGCTCCAGCTCGACCTGCCACAGCGCCGGGGTCTGCGTGGGCGAGCGGGCATAGATCAGGTCGAAGGAATAGCGCTCGAAATAGCGCCGCGCGATCGCGACAGCATCGAGCGCTTCCTGCGCCGAATGCATCCGGCCGAGCGCCTTGAGATCGCTATCGTTCAGCGCCTGGACGCCGAGCGAGACTCTGTTGACGCCCGCCGCCCGGAAATCGCGGAAGCGACCGGCCTCGACGCTGGTCGGATTAGCCTCCAGCGAGACCTCGCAATTGGGGTCGACGGCCCAGTGCTCGCCGATCGCATCGAGGATCGCCCCGACAGTGCTTCCCTCCATCAGCGAAGGCGTGCCGCCGCCGAAGAAGATCGAGGACACCGTGCGTCCCGGCGCCAGTTCGGCACGCTGGGCGATCTCGCGGCGGAAGGCGGCGATATAGCGGGCCTGGTCCGGCGGCTGGTGCCGGACATGGGAATTGAAGTCGCAATAGGGGCATTTGGCCAGGCAGAACGGCCAATGAACATAGACGGCGAAGCCGGCATCCGCGGTCGGATGCGCCGGCACGCCGGGCCGCGCGGCAAGGGCGGCCGAAGGGCTCAAGCGGACTTCCTCAGGCAGGCCGCGGCCAGCACATGGAAGGCGCGCGCCCGGTGCGACAGGCCGGGCGAGCCGTCCTGCGGGATGCCGTGCTTCTGTTCCGAGGTCATCTCGCCGAAGGTCCTGGCATGGCCGGCCGGCTGGAAGATCGGATCGTAGCCGAAGCCGGAAAGCCCACGCGGGGCGTCGACGATCGTGCCGAAGACGCGGCCCTCGAACAGCTCCTGATGCCCGTCCGGCCAGGCGATCACCAAAGCCGAGACGAAATGCGCCTTGCGCTGCTCCGGCATGGTTGCGCCGCGCTTGCCGAGCTCCATCTGGACGCGGGCCAGGGCCGGGGCGAAATCCTTGCCCGGACCGGCCCAGTTGGCCGAGAACAGGCCGGGCGCACCGTCGAGCGCGTCGATGCAGACGCCGGAATCATCGGCGAGCGCCGGCAGTCCGGAGGCGCCGGCCGCCGCGACCGCCTTGATCGCGGCGTTCTCGGCGAACATGTGGCCGTCCTCGACCGGCTCGGGCAGGCCGAGCTCGCCGGCCGAGACCAGTTCGACCCCATAGGGCGCCATCAGCTCGCGCATTTCGCGGAGCTTGCCCTGGTTATGGGTCGCGATCACGACCTTGCCGGTGAGGAGGCGGGGTTCGCTCATGACGTCAGGCCACCGCAGCCTTCTGCAACGCGACGAGCTTGCTAACGCCGCCCTTGGCGAGCTTGAGCAGCGCCAGCAATTCGTCCTCGGAGAATGGCGCGCCCTCGGCGGTGCCCTGCACCTCGACGAGGCCGCCGGCGCCGGTGATGACGAAATTGGCGTCGGTCTGGGCGCCGGAATCCTCGACATAATCGAGATCGATCACTGGATTACCGGCGACGATGCCGCAGGAAATCGCCGCGACATGGTCCTTCAGCGGGTTTGCCCCCTTGAGCAGGCCGCGCCCTTCCATCCATTTTAGCGCATCGTGCAGCGCGACCCAGGCACCGGTGATCGAGGCGGTGCGCGTGCCGCCATCGGCCTGGAGAACGTCGCAATCGACGACGATCTGGCGCTCGCCGATCGCGGTCAGGTCGACCACGGCGCGAAGCGAGCGCCCGACCAGGCGCTGGATTTCCTGCGTCCGGCCCGACGGCTTGCCGGAGGTGACCTCGCGGCGGGTGCGCTCATGCGTGGCGCGCGGCAGCATCGAATATTCGGCGGTGACCCAGCCCTTGCCGGTGCCGCGCAGCCAGGGCGGCCCCTTTTCCTCGACGGTCGCGGCGCAGAGCACCTTGGTCTCGCCGAAGGTGACCATGCACGAGCCTTCCGCATAGCGCACCACGCCGCGTTCCAGCGTGACCTTGCGCATCTCGTCGGCTGCGCGCTTCGAGGGTCTCATCGTGCCAATCCTGTGTTCCGGAGTCCGCGGCTTGTAGGCGCTTAGAAGGACTGCGGCAAGGCGAGCAGGGGTATGGGACTTGATCCCGCCACGTCCACCGGGGACAATGGGTGATGGCATCGAGGTTGTTCGCTAGGGAATGAGCGCCCATACCCGCCCGGAATCTCCCGGCGGCCTGGTCGAGATCGACCAGCGCTCGCGCGAGATCTTTCGTCAGATCGTCGACGGCTATCTGACGACCGGCGAGCCGGTCGGCTCGCGCAATATCGCCCGCCTGCTCCCGATCGCGCTGTCGCCGGCGACGGTCCGCAATGTCATGACCGATCTGGAGATGGCCGGGCTGATCTACGCGCCGCACACCTCGGCCGGGCGCCTGCCGACCGAGCGGGGGCTACGCTTCTTCGTCGACGGCATGATGGAGGTCGGCAACCTCACCTCGGACGAGCGCTCGCGCATCGAGGCGCAGATCAGGGCGGCCGCCAGCAACCGCTCGCTCGACCAGACGCTGACCGAGGCTTCCGCTCTGCTGTCGGGCCTGTCGCGCGGCGCCGGCGTCGTCGTCACCACCAAGGCCAATGCCCGCCTGCGCCATATCGAGTTCGTCCGGCTCGACGCCGGCCGGGCGCTGGCCGTGCTCGTCGCCGACGACGGCACGGTCGAGAACCGCATCCTGGCGCTGCCGGCCGGCCTGCCGGCGTCGGCGCTGGTCGAGGCCGGCAATTTCCTTAATGCCCGCATCGTCGGCAAGACGCTGGACGAGCTCCGCCGCGAGATCGCCGATAGCCGCACCCTGATGGAGCGCGAGCTCGACGAATTGACCGCAAGGCTGGTCGAGACCGGGATCGCGACGACCTCCGGCCCCTCCGGCGACCGGCATTTGATCGTGCGCGGCCAGGCCAATCTGCTGGAGGATCTGAAGGCGCAGGAGGATCTGGAGCGCATCCGCCTGCTCTTCGCCGATCTGGAGACGCAGACCGAACTGATCGACTTGCTCTCACGCGCCGAGGCTGGTGACGGCGTGCGCATCTTCATCGGCTCGGAGAACAATCTATTCTCGATGTCGGGCTCCTCGATCATCGCCGCGCCCTTCCGCGATGGCGGCCAGCGCATCGTCGGCGTCGTCGGCATCATCGGCCCGACCCGGCTGAACTATGCCCGGATCGTGCCGATGGTCGATTACACCGCCAAGGTGGTTGGGCGCCTGCTCGACAGCGGACGATGAAGCGGCTGCTGCGTGCCGCCGCGATCCTGGCGGGAGTTCTGCTGATGACCGGAACAAGCGAAGCACAGACCGGCCTGCTCGAAGCTGCCGGCCGTGGCGATCTCGCCGCTGTGAATCGACTGATCGCCGCCAAGGCCGATCTTGAACAGCGCGACGGACAACGCCAGACGCCGCTCCTGCTCGCTGTCGCCGGCAATCATGTCGCCGTCGCCAAGGCGCTGCTGGCGGCAGGTGCGAGCCCCAATGCCCAGGCGGCGAACCAGGACACGCCCTGGCTGCTCGCCGGCGCCAGCGGCCGCACCGAGATCATCGCGGCGATGCTGCCGCTGAAGCCGGACCTGACGATCCGCAATCGCTATGGCGGCAATGCGCTGATCCCGGCCTGCGAGCGCGCCCATGTCGAGACGGCCAAGCTTCTGCTGACATCAGGCCTCGACGTGGACCACGTCAACAATCTCGGCTGGACCTGCCTTCTGGAGATCGTGATCCTCGGCGATGGCGGCTCGCGCCATCAGCAGGTGGCCAGGCTTGTGCTCGATGCCGGCGCCAATCCAAACCTTGCCGACAAGGATGGCGTCAGCCCGCTTCAACACGCCCGCAAGCGCGGCCAGAACGAGGTTGCCAAACTGATCGCGGCGGCTGGCGGGCGCTGAGCCCTACTCCAGCCAGTTGGTGGCGAAGCACTCGCTGGCGTGGATGTCGATCGATTCCAGCGTGTCGGGCCCGAGGCTGCGGAACTTGTGCGGCACGCCGGCCGGAACGACCAGGATCTCGCCTGGCCCGGCCTCGATCTCCCGATCGCCGATCGTGTAGAGCGCCCGCCCGGCGCGCACGATGAAGGTCTCGGGATAGGGGTGGCTGTGCAGCCGCGGACCCTTGCCGGGCTCGGCCCGGACGAAGATCAGCGAGACCTCGCCGCCGAAGCCCTGTACCTCGCCATGCCATTCGCCAGGGGTCTCGGACCAGTCCTCGCGGCGAATGGCACGTGCGTCTGCTGCCATGTCCGCCATCTCAGCCGCGCGCCGCGATCGCCGCCGCAGCCCCCGCCATCACCCCGCCGGTGACGCGGTTGATCCGGCGCATCGTGCGCGGGCTCGCAACCAGCCGCCGCGCCCGGTCGGCGGCGTAGGCATAGCCGAGCAGGGTGGTGTTGATGATCAGCATGGTCAGCACGGCGACCTCGACGAAGGCGAGCGGCGTCAGCGCCTGCAGATCGACGATCAGCGGCAGGATCGAGACGAAGAAGACCATTACCTTGGGATTGCCGAGCGTCAGCGCCAGGCCGCCGAGGAAGAGCCGGATACCCTCGCCGCCCATTGCCGGCTGGTCCTCCAGGCTCTTCACCGGTGCGGTCCAGAGCTTCCAGGCGAGATAGACCAGATAGGCGCAGCCGGCATATTTGATCGCCAGGAACAGGCCGTGGAAGTTCTGCATCAGCACGGTGAGGCCGAGCGCCGAGAAGGCCAGCCAGACCAGGTCGCCGGCTGCGATGCCAAGCACGAAGGGTACGGCGCGCCGGAACCCGGTCGAGAGCGAGCGCGCCACGATCGCGGCGATGCCCGGCCCGGGCGAGGCGACGGCGAGAAAATAGACACCGGCGAAAACCAGAAGCCCGGCGAGATCCATCGAGCGCTGCTCCCTGAGATCGGCTTGTGCGCTCAAACTAGCAGGCTGCGCCGGAGCTGTCCCATCGCCTTGCGTGATGGGAGAGATCAGCCGCTCTGGCGGATCCGTCCGCGTTTCTCGGCGCGTGCCTTCGCCACCGAGCCGAGGAAATCGCCGATCGATTGTTCCAGCGCCAGCGATTGCGACGAGGTCGCCCGGACGCGGTCGTCGACCTGCCGGGCGAGCGCCGCCGCCTCGCGCGCGAGGCCCTCGACCAGCGCGGCATGGCGCGCGATGGCGTCGACGCCGGAGGATGAGCTTTCGGCCCGCTCGGCGATCGAGCGGATATGGCTAGCCTGCCCCGCGACCGACTCGGCGACGACGCCGGCGCTGTCCTGCAGCGTCTGCATGGTCTGGCCGAGCCCGCGCACCGCCTCGCCGATGGCGCGGCCTGCATCGACGACCTCGCCGACGCCGTGGCGGATGGTTTGCGTCGCGTTGTTGGTGGCCGTGGCGAGGGATTTGACCTCGGCCGCGACCACGGCGAAGCCTTTGCCCGCCTCGCCGGCGCGGGCGGCCTCGATGGTGGCGTTGAGCGCCAGCAGATTGGTCTGGGCGGCGAGGCTGCGGATCAATTCGACCAGGCTGCCGATGCGGTCGCTGGCCTGCTGCAGCAAGGCGACGCTGTCGCTGATCGCATGGCATTCGGCGTTCGCGGCTTGGGTGGCGCGGCTCGAACCCGCGGTTTCCTGGGAGATGCGCGCGCTGGCGAGCTCGAATTGCCGTGTCGCCGCGACGATCTCGGCGACGGAGGCGGCGACCTGCTCGGGCCGCTCCTGCGTGCCGGACAGGGCCGACAAGGTCGCGCCGGCCTTGGTCGAGAGCTGGCCCGAGAAGCCGGCGACATCGCCCATGCTCGCCTCGATCGCCGAGATGCGTTCGCCAATGCCGTTGCGAAAGGACTGTTCGAGCGCGCCGAGGCGCTCGTCGACATCGCTTTCGAGCGCGTCATCGAAACAGGCGAGTGAAAACGAGATGTCGGTGAGCATCAGCTTGCAGAACACGCGCAAGGCTTCGTCGACCGGTCCCCAGCGCCGCTTCCAGCGCGCGACCAGGACAGCGAGAAAGTTCGAGAAGTCCTCCAGGAAGAATTGCGGGTAGTCGGCGAGCAGGATGTCGCGGTTGTTGGCGCGGCCGACGATGCGCAGTTTCGCCAGCCGATAGCGCTCGTCGAGTTCGAGCTTGAACAGCTTGCGGTACTTCACCTGCTCGTCGGAGGCGACGTCGAGCTGGTCGAGATTCCGGTTGAACGTCTTGGCGTAGAGCTTGCGCGTGGAGGCGTCGAAATGCGGCTCCAGGATCGTCAGCAGACGGCTGGCGATCGCGGCTTCAGCCTCTGTGAAGGTCGGCTGCGACGGATGCATCGCGATCAGCGTCGCACCAAATAGTTAAGCAGCTTTCACGTGCTGCGGCCGGGACGCTACGCGCCTAAGGCGTCTGCCGGACCTCGCCGGGCGTAACCAGGAAACGCTGCGCCCCATCGGGAAGATCGCCGAACAAGGCGGGGTCGGCGCCGGTCATCCAGACCTGGCAGCCGAGCTCGGCCAGCGTTGCGTAGAGCGCGGCCCGCCGGCGCGGGTCGAGATGGGCGGCGACCTCGTCGAGCAGGACCAGCGGCGGCAGCTCGCTCATCGTCGCCACCAGCCGGGCATGGGCGAGGACGAGCCCGATCAGCAGTGCCTTCTGCTCGCCGGTCGAGCCCTGGCCCGCCGGGATGTCCTTGGCGGCATGGCGGACAGCGAGGTCGGAGGCTTGCGGGCCGGTGAGAGTGCGCCCCGCCGCCTTGTCGCGCGGGCGCATCTCGCGCAGCGTCTCGCGATAGCGATCCTCGGCGTCGAGTGCCGGCAGGCTTGTGACCAGCGCGTCGATCTCGCCCTCCAGCGCGATGTCGGCCTGCGGGAAGGGTGAGGCCTCATCCGCGGTCTGCGCGATGATGGCGGAGAGCCGCGCCACCGTCTCGGCTCGCGCCGCCGCGACGGCGACGCCGAGCTCGGCGATCTCGCGCTCGACCGCGTCGAGCCAGCGCTGCTGGTGCGGGCTCTCGTCGAGGATGCGGTTGCGCGAGCGCAGCGCCTTTTCGAGCGCGTTGGAGCGCGTGCCATGGCCGGGATCGACCGCCAGCACGAGCCGGTCGAGGAAGCGGCGGCGATCGCCTGCTGCGCCGCGAAACAACCCGTCGAGATCAGGCGTCAGCCAGACCAGCCGGACATAGTCGCTGAAGGCGAGCGCCGAGCCAGCCGGAGCACCGTCGATCCGGGCGAGCCGCGCCCGCTTTCCCTCGGCATCCGGCGGCTCCAGCCCGATCCCGAGCCTGGCACCGTCATCGGCGAGCCCGATCGAGACGGCAAAGCCGCCATCGCCGGGCTGGCGCACCATGTCGGAGAGGTCGGCGCGCCTGAGACCGCGGCCGGGCGCGAACAGCGAGAGCGCCTCGAGCAGATTCGTCTTGCCGGCGCCGTTCTCGCCGCACAGCGCAACAAGCCGGCCCTCGATCATGAGATCGAGGGCCGGATAGGAGCGGAAATTCTGCAGAGTGAGGCGGGCGACCGCGGTCAAGACGCTCTCAAGACGCTTCTGCGGGATCAGACCCGCATCGGCATCAGCACATAGAGGGCCGAAGCGCCTTCGCGGTCCTGGATCACCGTCGGCGAGCCCGGATCGGCGAGCTTGAGCAGCGCCGTGTCGCCATCGAGCTGGGCGGCGATGTCCATCAGATAGCGCGCGTTGAAGCCGATATCGAGCGGGCCGGCATCGTAGTCGACCTCGATCTCCTCGGTCGCCGAACCTGAATCGGGATTGGTCACCGAGAGCGTCATCCGGCCGTCGGCCATGGAGAGCTTCACCGCGCGGCCGCGTTCCGACGAGATCGTCGAGACGCGGTCGACGGACGCGGCGAAATCGCCCCGGTCGACGGTGAGCAGCTTGTCGTTGCCCGACGGGATGACGCGCTGATAGTCCGGGAAGGTGCCGTCGATCAGCTTCGAGGTCAGCACGACCTCGGCGGTGGCGACGCGGATCTTGGTTGCCGAAAGCTCGACCTGGACCTCGCTCTCGCCATCCTCCAGCAGCTTCTGGATTTCGGCCACGGCCTTGCGCGGCACGATCACGCCGGGCATGCCGAGCGAACCCTGCGGAGCGGCGGTATCGACGCGGGCGAGGCGGTGGCCGTCGGTCGCGACCGCGCGCAGCACCGGGCGCCCGTCGACGTCGATCGCGTGCAGGTAGATGCCGTTGAGATAGTAGCGCGTCTCCTCGGTCGAGATCGCGAACTGGGTCTTGTCGATCAGGCGCTTGAACTCGCCGGCCGGCAGCACGAAGCGATGCGCCATCTCGCCGGCGGTGATGTCGGGGAAATCGCTTTCCGGCAGCGTCTGCAAGGTGAAGCGCGAGCGGCCGGAGCGCAGCACCATCTGGCCGGTCTCGCCGGTGGTCTCCAGCGAGACCTGCGAGCCGTCAGGCAGCTTGCGGACGATGTCGTAGAGGGTATGGGCCGGAACCGTGGTCGCGCCGGGCTCGACGATGTCGGCCGGCACGGTCTCGACCACCTCGATGTCGAGGTCGGTCGCCTTCAGCTTGAGCCCGTCCTCGCTGCCGCGCAGCAGCAGGTTCGACAGGATCGGGATCGTGTTGCGCCGCTCGACGACACGATGGACATGCCCGAGCGACTTCAGGAGCGTGGAGCGTTCGACCGTAACCTTCATGGCGTCTTCTGGCATGCTGGCGCCCGCGGCGAGCCGGCAGGCAGAAAGGTGGCCCGCGACATTGCCGGACGGCTGGCCCACGCGCAAGGGCGCGTGAACCAGCCTGCACAGTTAACGCATGGAGGGATCGCCGCAGATCACTCCTGCAGCATGCGCTTCAGGAGATCGACCTCGTCATGGAGCAGGCGGTCCTCGACGATCGCCTTCTCGATCTTGCGCACCGCGTGCAGCACGGTGGTGTGGTCGCGCCCGCCGAAACGGCGGCCGATCTCGGGCAGCGAGCGCGGCGTCAGCGCCTTGGCGAGATACATCGCGATCTGGCGCGGCTTGACCACCGCAGCGGTCCGGCGCTCGGAGAGGATGTCGGCGCGGCTGACATTGTAGCGGGTCGCGACCAGCTTCTGGATGTCCTCGATCTTGACCCGGCGCGGCTCGCGCGTCCGGACGAGGTCGCGGATCGCAGCTTCAGCGGTCTCCATCGTCACGCTCGCGCCGGTCAGCGTCGCATGCGCAAGAATGCGGTTGGCGGCGCCGTCGAGATCGCGGCCATTGGTGGCGACGACCTTGGCGACATAGGCGATCACGTCGGGATTGACGTGGAAGCTCGGATGGGCGGCCTTCAGCCCGTCGAGGCGGGTGGTCAGGATCTTGGCTCGCAGCGCCTCGTCGAGCTCGCCGATCTCGACGGCGAGCCCTCCGGCGAGCCGCGAGCGGATGCGCTCGTCGAGCGCTTCCAGATCGGCGGGGAGCCGGTCGGCGGCGACGACGATCTGCTTGCCGGCGTCGATCAGCGCATTGATCGTGTGGCCGAACTCCTGCTGGATCGAGCGGCCCTGGATGAACTGGACGTCGTCGACGATCAGGAGGTCGATGCCGCGCAGCTTCTCCTTGAAGGCGAGCGCCGTCTGCGACTTCAGCGCGGCGACGAAGCCGTACATGAAGCGGTCGGCGGTGAAATACGCAACGCGCTTGCCGTGCTGGCGTGCATCCTGGGCGATGGCCTGGATCAGATGCGTCTTGCCGAGGCCGACCCCGGCATGGAGGTAGAGCGGGTTATACGGTGTCGCGCCGGCCGGAGCCGCCGAGATGCGCTCGGCTGCGGCGAAGGCGAGCGCGTTCGACTTTCCGACGACGAAGCTCTGGAAGGTCATGCGCCGGTCGAGCAGCGTGCCGCAGGCGTCCATGGGATCGCGCTCCGAGGGCTGGTCGGCAGGGGCGATGGCGGCGATCCCCGGAGCAGGGGCGGCCGGACGGGTCTGAGCCGGGCGCGCCCGCTGGGCCGACAGGTCCTGGCAGGGCTCGGCGCTCTCACGCGCCACCTGGCGCACGGCGAGGGCGACCCCGTTGGGCGCATCGAGCTCGGCCATGCAGTGAGCCCGCAGGCGCTCGGCATAATGGGCTTCGAGCCAGCTCTTCAGGAAGCGGGTCGGCACGGTGAGGTGGGCGACACCATCGACGACCGCGCCGATCTCGACGCGGGCGAACCAGCTCGAGAAGACATCCTCGCCGAGCTCGGCACGCAGGCGGCGGCGGACCCTGTCCCACCGTTCCTTGATTCCGGCCACGCCCGCCGCCTCGCCGAGGGCAAGTCCCGTCAGCGCCGGAGAGCTCGTCGCCTCGATCAGATTGCCAGTCTCCATCCGCTCGAACATTCCAATTGCCCCGTTCATGGTCGTACGCACTTCGCTGCCCGCGAAGGAAGGTGTGCGCTATCTGGTTTTCGGGAAAAGCGAGGCTCTCTTCGGCGGCGTTCGCCGCGAAGCAAGGTCACTCCAACGCTTTTCATGGTAATGCCGCCTGGCTCGAAAATCCGGCCGCGGCCACTCGTCATTTCAACGTTTTTAAATCTTCAAGGCAAATAGGCACATTCTTCCAACCCCTTCCGGTTGTAAGCCAAAACCATTAACAATTCTTTGGAGAGCCGGGTGGACATTGCTGTCCGCCCGCCGATGAAAAGGACCTTACAAGGCCGCCTCGAAGGGGGGCAATATCCCCCTCAGCCGGCTTCGTGGCTTACGGGCATTCCGGCCGGTGTTTGACCTACCGGAAGGTGCCTCGCAATCAGTTGGGGAAGTTAAGCTTTTCTTTACCGGGCGAGTCTCGTGCCGGCTCCGAATCTTTTTTTTTGCGGGCCGTCCCCCGCCCCATTTGCGCCCCGGTGATTCACCCAAGTGAATTGCTTTGCCCACTAAGATGATGAAAAATATGGAGGAATTTTGTGCGGTCCAAAGTCCCGTTCGGGACGATTCCCGACCTTCAAAATGGTGCGGGTGTCAAGTCGGTAAAGCAGTGGAAAGATTGCGGAATCGGCGTTGACAGCAAGTGTTGCGCCGCAGCATCGGGGCGCTTTCCGTATGTGGGTGGACAAACAAAAACCCGGCCTTTCGGCCGGGTCGAAAATCGCGTGAAAAACCGCGCTGCTGAACGGAGATCAGGAAGCGAGCGTGCTTACACGATGAGCCAGGCGCGAAACCTTGCGCGAAGCGGTGTTCTTGTGAACCACGCCCTTCTGAGCGGCCCGCATGATCTCCGGCTGAGCGGCCTTCAGCGCTTCGGCTGCGGCGCCCTTGTCGCCAGAGGCGATCGCCTCCTCGACCTTGCGCAGGAAGGTGCGCATGCGGCTGCGGCGCGCCTTGTTAACCTCGGTGCGCCGCGCGATCTTACGCGTGGCCTTCTTGGCCGAAGTCGTGTTGGCCATCGTAGCGTCCTCGTCCTCATCGCGGCGGGCGCCTGGCTATCTGCCGGCTGATACGACCACGAAGCTTCAATGAAAATGCGAGCGACGGTCCTGCCGGAGCAAGACCGCCGCGAGGCCCGACCCTATAGTTCCTGCCGCGCCCGCCGTCAACGACGGAATCGTAGCCGCCTTCAATCCGTCTTGCGGCGGACCGCCACGGCCTCGATCTCGACGAGATAGCCATGGTGCAGCTCCGGCACCGGAACGACCGCGCGCGCCGGTTTGTGCGGCCCGAAGGCCTCGGCATAGATCGCGTTGAAGTCAGGCCAATGCGCGGCGCCGACGAGGTAGGCCGTGACCTTCAGAACATCGGCCGGGCCACAGCCGGCGGCGGCGAGCACCGCGATGAGGTTGTCGAGCGCCTGGCGCGCCTGGACGGCAAAGGGCTCGCCGGCGGTGTGGCTGCCGTCGGGCCGCGGTGCGAGCTGGCCGGAAACGAAGACGAGGTCCTTATAAGCCACCGCCTGCGAATAATGCCCCGCCGGCGCCGGCACCTCCGGCGAGAGGATCGTCTCGATCTCGCTCATGCGCCTTCGCCGACAAAGCGTGCGAAGCTGGCGAGATCGACATTGCCGCCGCTGATGATGACGCCGACGCGCTTGCCTTCGACGGGCACCGCCCCGGTGAAGGCGGCCGCGGCGGCGAGGCAGCCGGTCGGCTCGACCACGAGTTTCATTCGCTCGGCGAAGAAGCGCATCGCCGCGACGAGCGCCGCATCGGGGACCGTGACGATGTCCTCGACCAGGTCGCGGATGATCGGGAAGGTGTAATTGCCGAGGAAAGGCGTCTGCGCGCCGTCGGCGATGGTCTTGGGCACGTCGATCTTGACGATCTCGCCCTTGCGCAGCGATTGCTGGCCGTCATTTCCAGCCTCCGGCTCGACGCCATAGACCTTGCAGCCCGGATTGAGCGCCCGCGCCGCCAGCAATGCGCCGGAGAGAAGGCCGCCACCGCCGAGGCAGACCAGCAGCACGTCGAGCTCGCCGGCGTCCTCGATCAGCTCCTTCGTCGCCGTGCCCTGGCCGGCGATCACTTCGGGGTGGTCGTAAGGCGGGATCAGGGTCAGCCCGCGCTCGGCCGCGAGCGTGTTGCCGAGTTCGAGCCGGTCCTGGCTATAGCGATCATAGGTCACGACCTCGGCGCCATAGCCCTTGGTGGCCGCGACCTTTGCCGCGGGTGCGTCGAGCGGCATGATGATCGTCGCCGGCGCGCCGAGCAGCTTGCTGGCATAGGCGATCGCCTGGGCATGGTTGCCGGAGGAATAGGTCAGCACGCCGGCCCTGCGCTGCTCGGGCGTCAGCGCCGCGATCGCATTGTAGCCGCCGCGGAACTTGAAGGCGCCCATGCGCTGCAGGTTCTCGGCCTTGAAGACGAGATTGGCGCCGGTGCGCTCATTCGCCGTGCGCGAGGTCAGCGCCGGCGTGCGGTGGGCGACGCCGGCGATGCGCTGTGCCGCCGCCTCGACATCGGCATAGGTGGGCAAGGCGATGCCGTCGGTGGAGCGGGCTGCGGCGGTCATTGTTAATCCTGCGTGCTGTGCGAACGGCACACATGGTGTCAGCAGCGCCGCCGCGCTTTCAAGTGAAAGAACGTGACCCCGGCCATGCGCGGCGCTGATCGGCCGGGGACCGCGGGTCTCAGCTGTTCTTGAACTCCGGCTTCCGCTTCTCGGCGAAGGCGGCCATGCCTTCCTTCTGGTCGTGAGTCGCGAACAGCGCCGAGAAGACGCGGCGCTCGAAGCGCAGGCCCTCGGCCAGCGTCACCTCGAAGGCGCGGTTGACTGTTTCCTTCGCGGTGAGCACCGAGGGCAGCGACTTCGAGGCAATCTGCTCAGCCGCCTTGAGAGTCTCGGTCATGAGATCGGCGAGCGGGACGATGCGGGCGACGAGCCCGGCGCGCTCGGCTTCATTCACATCCATGAACCGGCCGGTGAGGCACAGATCCATCGCCTTGGCCTTGCCGATCGCATGGGTCAGGCGCTGGGTGCCGCCGGCGCCGGGGATGACGCCGAGATTGATCTCGGGCTGGCCGAATTTGGCATTGTCGGCGGCAATGATGAAATCTGCCATCATGGCGAGCTCGCAACCGCCGCCGAGGGCGAAGCCCGCCACTGCGGCGATGATTGGCTTGCGACGCTGGCCGATCCGGTCCCAATCGGCGAACTTGTCGTCGAGATAGGTGCCGGGATAGGTGCGCTCCTGCATCTCCTTGATGTCGGCGCCGGCGGCGAAGGCCTTCTCCGAGCCGGTGATTATAATGCAGCCGATGCCGATATCCTTCTCGAAGCCGTCGAGCGCCGCATTGACCTCGCCGATCAGCTGGCCATTCAGGGCGTTCAGGGCCTGCGGCCGGTTCAGCGTGATGATGCCGACCTTGCCCTTCACCTCGACGAGAATGGTCTCATAAGCCATGGCGGCCTCCCGGATGCTGCTATGGGGTCAGCATTAGCGGCGGGCGCGGGGGGAAGTCCATGCGCGCCCGCGCAAGGTGCGCCTGGGGTCGAATGACCGCGACGATCGGGCGAACGAATCTTCGCCACCATCGAGGCGGTTCGTGCGTTGATACCTGGCAATAGTCGAACAGGAGGCTGCCATGGCCGGCAAAACCCGAACCGATACGGCCTCGCGCCTCGTCAAGGCCTCACCCGGCGCGGTCTACAACGCCTTCGTCGACCCGGCCGTGCTGACGCGCTGGCTACCGCCCAAGGGGATGCGGGCGAGGATCGAGCGTTTCGAGCCGCATCCCGGCGGCCTCTACCGCATGGTCCTGACCTATGACGATCCGAGCGGCGCACCCGGCAAGGCCACAGCAGGCAGTGACATCGTCGAGGGGCGCTTCGTCGCGCTCGACCCCGGCGAGCGCATCGTCTGGGAAGTCGGCTTCGTCTCTGACGATCCGGCCTTCGCCGGCACGATGACGATGACCTGGCGCTTCAAGGCGGTTCGCGACGGCACCGAGGTTAATATTCTTTGCGAGAACGTCCCGGCCGGCATCGTCAAGGCCGATCACGATACCGGCTTGCGCTCGACGCTGGAGAATCTCGCGCGCTTCATCGAGAGCGCGTGATCAATCGGCCGGCCCGGCCTCGGTGAGCAGGCGCTGGAACGCTGAAGGCGTCGTGCGCGACCGCCAGGCGGCGAGCAGCCTGTCCGCATTGATCTCGGGCGAGGCGGCAGAATCCAGCTCGGCATCATAGCGGCAATAGCTGTGGATCTGGTGGAAGTCGCGGCGAGCATCGCCGATCCGCCGGTCGCCGCGCGCGCTCTCGCGGCGCTCCAATTCGGCGAGATCGCAATGCAGGCCGACGAAGAAGACATCCTGCCCTGCCAGCAGCCTGACAAGTCGCAGCAGCCAGGCGCGGCTTTCCATGATGTGCTCGACGATCAGATTGTTGCCGCAGCGGATATAGGCGAGCAGAGACTGCTCGAAGCCCTCGAAGAAGGCGTCACGCATGGCGGCCCACGGAAATTCGCCGCTGCGGATGCGCGCCGTGGGCAGCACGCCGGAATCGCGGAGATGGTCGATCGAGATGTGCCAGAATGGCTCCTCGATTCGGGCCTGTACGGCGCGCGCCAGCGAGGATTTGCCGCTGCTGGAGGCTCCATTGAGCAGGATGATCTTCCCGGCTGGGCGAAGGACGTCGGGCATCTCGGTGCTCAGCCCTGCTTCTGGCAACTCTCGCAATAGAAGGTCGAGCGGCCGGATTGCACCAGCCGCTTGACCAGATGCCCGCAACCCGGCGTGACGCAGGGCTCATCCTCGCGGTCATAGACCTTGAAGCGGTGCTGGAAATAGCCGAGCGAGCCGTCGGCATGAGCGAAATCACGCAAGGTCGAGCCCCCGGCGGCGATCGCCTCCTCCAGGACGTCGCGAATGATCCCAGCCAGCAGATGCGCCTTGTCGCGCGGCTTGCCGGTCGGCGTCGCCAGCGAACCGGCTTCGGCTTCCGGATGCAGCCCAGCGCGGAACAGGGCCTCGCAGACATAGATATTGCCGAGGCCGGCGATCAGCCGCTGGTCGAGCAATGCCGCTTTCAGCGGCGCGATCTTTCCGGAGAACAGCTTGGCCAGCAATTCGCCAGACAATTCGTTGCCGAGCGGCTCGATGCCCATTCCGGCGAAGTGTTTGGAGGTTTCGAGGCCGGCGCGCGGCAGGAGGTCCATGAAACCGAAGCGACGGACATCGTTATAGGTGACCCGCGCGCCCGAGCCGAGATGGAAGACGACGTGGTCGTGGACGAGATGCCGGCCGATTTCATTGTAATAGGCGCCGGGCTCGGTCGGCTTCGTACCGGGGGCCTCGACGATGAAGCGCCCGCTCATGCCGAGATGCATGACCAGCGCCTGCCCGTCGTCGAGATCGGCGATCAGGTACTTTGCCCGCCGCGACAGCGCCTCGATGCGCCGCCCGGTCAGGCGCTCGGTGAAGCGCTCGGGCAGCGGAAAGCGCAGGTTCGGCCGGTTCTGCTCGACGCGCGCGAAGCGCTCGCCGAGCATGGCGGGCTCGAGCCCACGCCGGACGGTTTCGACCTCGGGAAGTTCAGGCATGGCATCGGCTCTTCAGCATGCGTCGAGAGGGCCCGCGACAAGCCCCGACGCTTTCGCTATTCATCGCCTCACCCGAACACAAGAGCGGCCCAACCGTGACAGCAGCTTCCGACACTACCCATTTCGGCTTCGAGAACGTGCCGCTCGGCGAGAAGCAGGCCAAGGTCGACGACGTCTTCCACAAGGTCGCCGGCCGCTACGACCTGATGAACGACCTGATGTCGGCCGGGCTGCACCGTGCCTGGAAGGAGGCGCTGCTCACCGCGTTGAAGCCGCCGCGCGACCGGCCCTTCCACCATCTCGATGTTGCCGGCGGCACCGGCGATGTTGCCTTCAAGGTGCTGGAGGAGGGCGGACCGCAGACCGATGTCACCGTGCTCGACATCAACGCCGAGATGCTCGCCGTCGGCCGCGAGCGGGCGCAGAAGCGCTTTCCCGACGATGAGCGCATCCGCTTCGTCCAGGGCAATGCCGAGGAGCTGGCGCTGCCGGATGCGTCCTTCGACGCCTATACGATCGCCTTCGGCATCAGGAACGTGCCGCGCATCGAGAAGGCGCTGGCGGAGGCCTACCGCGTGCTGAAGCGCGGCGGCCGTTTCCTCTGCCTCGAATTCTCCCATGTCGACGTGCCACTGCTCGACAAGGTCTACGAGGCCTATTCGTTCAACGTCATCCCGCCGATGGGCAGGATGGTGACGGGCGAGGCCGAGCCCTACCAGTATCTGGTCGAGTCGATCCGCAAGTTCCCGCGCCCGCAGGTCTTCGCCAACATGATCGCCGAGGCCGGCTTCCGCCGCGCCAGCTTCACGCCGATGACCGGCGGGGTCGTGGCGCTGCATTCCGGCTGGAAGCTGTGACGGGCCTTTCCGCCGCATGATCTCGGCTCTCGCCCATCTCGCCCGCTCGGCGCGGGTCGGTTTCGTGCTGGCGCGCGAGGGCGCGCTCGCGCTCGTCGACCCCTCCGTGCTGCCGCCGGCGGCGCGGGGATTGATCGCGCTCGGCCGACTGATCGAGCGGCGGGGCGCCGGCTCCTCCGCCACCCGTCTCGCCGCGGCCCTGACCCGGCTCGGCCCGTCCTATGTCAAGTTCGGCCAGTTTCTGGCGACGCGGCCCGATGTCGTCGGCATGAAGATCGCCGAGGATCTCTCGGCCCTGCAGGACCGGATGGCGCCCTTCCCGATGGCGCAGGCGCGCGCCGCGATCGAGGTCGCCCATGGCGAGCCGGTCGAGGCGATCTTCGCCGAGTTCGGCGAGCCGGTCGCGGCCGCCTCGATCGCCCAGGTCCACCGCGCCCGTCGCAAGGACGGCAGCGAGGTCGCGGTCAAGATTCTCCGGCCTGGCATCCGCGACCGCTTCCACCGCGATCTCGCCTCGATGCGTTTCGGCGCGCAGCTGGCGGAAGCGCGCTCGCCCGAGGCGCGGCGCCTGCGCTTCGTCGCCATCGTCGAGACCCTGGCGCGCTCGGTCGCAATGGAGATGGACCTGCGCCTGGAGGCGGCGGCTCTCTCCGAATTCGCCGAGAACACCAAGGAAGACACCGATTTCCGTGTGCCGGCGCCGGATTGGCAGCTCACTGCCCGCGAGATCCTGATCGACGAATGGATCGACGGCATCCGCCTCTCCGATGTCGAGGCGCTGCGTGCCGCTGGCCATGATCTGCCGGCGCTCGGCCGCAACGTCATCCAATCCTTCCTGAAGCACGCGATCCGCGACGGCTTCTTCCATGCCGACATGCATCCCGGGAACCTGTTCGTCGATGCCGAGGGCCGGCTCGTCGCGGTCGATGGCGGCATCATGGGCCGGCTCGGCCACAAGGAGCGGCGTTTCCTCGCCGAGATACTGTTCGGCTTCATCACCCGCGACTACCGGCGCGTCGCCGAAGTGCATTTCGAGGCCGGCTATGTGCCGCCGCACCACTCGGTCGACGATTTCGCCCAGGCGATCCGGGCCGTCGGCGAGCCGATCCACGACAAGCGCGCCGACGAGATCTCGATGGCGAAGGTGCTGACGCTCCTGTTCGAGATCACCGGCCTGTTCGACATGGCGACGCGCACCGAGCTCGTCATGCTGCAGAAGACCATGGTCGTGGTAGAGGGTGTCGCCCGCAAGCTCGATCCGCATCTGGACATGTGGACCACGGCCGAGCCGGTCGTGCGCGACTGGCTGACGCGCAATCTCGGGCCGATCGGGCGCATCGAGGATGCCGGCCGCAGCGTCAGGACTCTCGTCGGCAGCCTCGCCAATTTGCCCGAAACGGTCGGCCGGGCCGAGCGCGTGCTCGGCCAGCTCGAAGACTCCTCGCGCCACGGCTTTGCGCTCGACGAGGCCAGCGTGCAGGCGATTGGACGGGCAGAAGCGGCGCGCAATCGCTGGGGCAACTGGGCGCTTTGGCTGATCGCGGCATTGCTCGCCTGGATCGTGTTCTTCGACTAGCGCAGGACAGTTGCTTCAACAGGGCGCGACTGGAAACCATTTTAGCGGTTTCAGCTTTACAAGCGCCGGCCCCTCGGGATTCCTTTACGGCAAGGCCGGGGCTGACTTCGCGTGGCGCGTGCGCCCGAGCGACAGCGACCAAAGAGCCGTTTTTCCTCAGGTTGCGTCGTTCAGGAGTCGCGTCATGTCCCGCCTTCTCGGCATTCTGGCCTTTCTATGCGCATCGTTCGCCGGGCTTGCTTCGGCGCAGGCCAAGCTCGATGTCCGCGTCGACATCGCCAACCAGCGCATGAGCGTCACAACCAGCGACGGCGAGGTCCACAACTGGGCGATCTCGTCCGGCCGCAAGGGCTTCCGCTCGCCCAACGGCGTCTATCGCCCGACCCGGCTCGAGCGCAGCTGGTACTCGCGCAAATATGGTGGCGCGATGCCCTATTCGGTGTTCTTTCGCGGCGGCTACGCCATCCACGGCACCACCGCCGTCGGCGCGCTCGGCCGCCCGGCCTCGCATGGCTGCATCCGCCTGCACCCGGCCAACGCCGCCAAGCTGTTCGCGCTGGTCAAGAAGCATGGCTCCGGCAACACCCGCATCGCGCTGAACGGGGCCGCCACCGACAATCTCTCGCGCTTCGCCAAGGCGTCGACCGGCTCCAAGCAGAAGATCGCCAAGGCCAAGATCCAGACGCAGAAGACCGTAGCGACCGCCAAGCAGCAATATCGCGAGGCTCCGACCTGGGGCGAGGCACGCGGGCAGATTCTGCTCAGGCCGGCGATGCCTGCCGGCGCGATCGGCTTCCAGCCGATATCGGGGCCTGGCTGGCGCTAGATCGCTTCGGCCGCGATCCGCACCCAGCCTTCCAGCGTCTCTCCAGGCTGAAGCCGGGCGAGCGGCGTGGCGTCGCGCACGATCCGTTCGCTCGGCGCGCCGGCGGCATGGCTCTGCGGCTCGGCGCAGAGGAAGTCGACGCCGGCCGGGGCCCAGACCACCGGGCAGCGCAGATTCTCGCTGGCACTCAGCATGATGGCGAGGCCGGTCGAGGGCGTCTCGATCCGGGCGATGCCGTCCCAGCCGAGAAAGCTCCAGGCGCTCTCCGTGCCGGTGGCGAAGACCGGGCCGTCGGCATAGGGGCCGCCATCGCCAAAAGCTTGCGTGCCGGTGGCGCGGAACTGGTCGCCGAAGATCAGTGCGCCGGTCGCGGTCATGCTGAGGCGCGTGTCGGCGGCGCAGGGAAACCAGGGATGCAGGCCCATGCCGAAGGGTAGGGCTTGGTCGGCCTCGTTGGTCAGCGACAGCGTCACGGTCATACCGCTCTCGTCGAGTCGGATGTCCTGTTTCGCCAGGTAGCGATACGGATCCGGGCCGGTCGTACGGCGATGCACCAGCACGGTATGGCCGGCGTCCTGCCGCTCCACCTGCCAGGCGGACTGCCAGCCGAAGCCGTGGATCGTGCCCGCAGGATTGTTGGACGGCACGGTGAAGCGGGTATGGCCGTCATCGACCAGGCTGTCGAAGGCGCGGTTGGCGAAAGGCAGCATTGCCCAGGCCCCGAACTTGTTGGGCGTTTCCGTCTGCGGTGCGAGCCCGGCCGGAGCATGCAGCAGCGGGTAGGTCCTACCGTCTGGCCCTTGCCAGTCGAGCGCCGCGATCGTGCCGCCGGCGTCAGGGGCGATGCGGGCCGAATAATGGCCGGCCGAGAGGGTCAGCATGGTGGTGTCCTTCACGACGATCGATGTGGCGAACGCGGCATTCGTTCACCCTCGCCTCGATTGCGCCCGCAGGCCGTATCGTCAAGGGCCGACCGGGCTTGACCGGGCTGCGCTGGCCGGGGAGATTCCCGGCCCTTTCGTCGCGCCTCGACCCGGACAAGTGTCGATGCGCGTATTCTGCCGGAGCCTGCCATGTCCAAACCCCTGATCGCGCTCGACTGGGGCACGACGCGCGCCCGCGCCTTCCTGATCGGCGAGGACGGCACGGTGCTGGGCAAACGCATTGCCGATCGCGGCATCCAGTCGGTGTCACCGGGCGGCTTCCCGGCCGCTTTCGCCGAGATCGCAGGCGAGTTCCGCCGGACGCGGCCTGACGCTGCGGTGCTGCTCGCCGGCATGGTCGGCAGCCGCAATGGCTGGGTCGAGGCACCCTATGTCGCCTGCCCGGCGAGCCCTGAGGAGATCGCGGCCGCCGGCCTCGCCATCACGCTCGACGACGGCACGCGCGCGACCATCCTGCCCGGCCTGTCCTGCGACGAAGGCGCCTTCGACGTCATGCGGGGCGAGGAGACGCTGATCGTCGGCCTTGGCCTGACCGACGGCATCGCCTGCCTGCCTGGCACCCATTCGAAATGGGCTGAGGTCAGGGGTGGTCGCATCACCCGCTTCGCCAGCTTCATGACCGGCGAGGTCTACGGCCTGCTGCGCGAGCACTCGATCCTGTCGCGCCTGGCGAGCGAACCGAAGGACGGCGATGCGGCCGAGGGCATGCGGCGCGGGCTTGCTGCGGCGCAGCGGCCCGGCGGTCTGCTCAACGCGGCCTTCCACGCGCGCAGCGAGATTTTGGGCGGGCGCATGGAGGGCGGCGCGGTCGGCCCCTATCTCTCCGCCCTGCTGGTGGCGCAGGAGATCGAAGGCGCCCGCGCCCTGTTCGGCGGCCTCGACAACCTGCATCTCGTCGCCGATGGCGCGCTGGCCGGGAGCTATGGCCGGGTGCTCGCCGCGGCCGGCCTGGACCATGGCCTGACCACGCCCGAGGACGCCTTCGTCGCCGGCGTCACCCGGCTCGCCCGGGGCAATCAGGCATGATCACCGTCTTCGGCTCGCTCAATGTCGATCTGGTCACGCCGGTCGAGCGCTTGCCCGGTGCCGGCGAGACCGTGCTCGGCCCGGGCTATGCGCTGCATCCCGGCGGCAAGGGCGCCAACCAGGCGCTGGCGGCCTGTCGGGCAGGCGCCGAGGTGACGATGGTCGGCGCCGTCGGCCGCGACGGCTTTGCCGAGATCGCGCTCGGGCTCCTGGCCGAGGACGGTGTCGATCTCTCTTATGTCGCGCGCGTCGAGGCGCCGACCGGCGCGGCCTTCATCGCCGTCGATGCTGCCGGCCACAACCAGATCGTCGTCGCCGCCGGTGCCAATGCGCTGGCCAAAGCCGATGCCGTCGAGACCCTGAAGCCCGGCGAAGGCGATCTGCTGCTGCTCCAGCGCGAGGTGCCGGAGGAAGAATGCCTGTTCGCCGCGCAGACGATGCGGGCCGGCGGCGGCCGGGTGATCCTCAATCTCGCCCCTGCGGAAGCTCCCGCGCCGGAGCTGCTGGCCCTGACCGACATCCTGATCGTCAACGAGCACGAGGCGCTGATCCTCGCCGGCTCGCTCGGCTGGGCCGAGACCGAGCCGGACGCGATCGCGCAACGCATCGACGCCGAGCGCGGCATTGCCTGCATCGTCACCCTGGGTGCCGCCGGCGCGGTCGGCTGGCATGGCGGCGTCCGCCGCCGGCTCGAGGCCCCCGTGGTCGAGGTGGTCGACACCGTCGCGGCCGGCGACAGTTTCGTCGGCGCTTTCGCAGCGGCGCTGCACGCCGGCTTCGGCTTCTCAGGAGCGCTCCAGCGCGGCCTTGCCGCCGGCTCGCTCGCCTGCACCATCGCAGGAGCCCAGCCGAGCGTGCCGCGGCGCGAGGCGATCGAGGCGCTGGCCGGCAGGAGCTTCCTGTAAACTGCCGCCGATTCGATTGACCGTCGGCTAAGCCTGACTTCGCTTTGCGGGGCGCGGCGTTGCCTGTCGCGGCCGTTTGGATTCGCCGATTTACCCTTGGTCAGTACCTATGCCCGCAGCGTTGTCGGTAGCGCGCGAAAGGGAAACCGATCATGGCACGGCCAATCGTCTGGTTCTTGGGCGTTGGTGGAATCGCCGCGCTGCTCGCGCTTGGTTCTGCCGGCACCCTCGACCGGATGACCAGCAAGCCACCGGTCCTCGCCAATGTCGGCCCGATCGAGAGGGCGCCCGCCAGTGCCGAGCGCGTCCTGGCGGTCCATGCCGACTATCATGGCCAGTATGTCGTCCACCCGTCGATCGACGGCTACCGTGTGAAGATGATGGTCGATACGGGCGCGAGCTTGGTCGTGCTGACCGATGCCGATGCCCGTGCGCTCGGGGTCAAGCCGGATCGGGCTGCCTATTCGATCGGGCTCAGCACCGCCAACGGCATGGTTCGTGGCGCCAGGACGAAGCTGCGCGAGGTGCGCCTCGGCGATATCCTGGTGCAGGATGTCGAGGCGGTGGTCTTGCCGGCCGGCGCCCTCTCGGTCAGCCTGCTCGGCACCTCCTTCCTGCGCCGGCTGCGTGGCTATGAGGTCCAGGGTGGCCGCATGGTCCTGCGCGGCTGAACCGGGCGGTCGGTTCCCAACCCCATGCCGATCGGCTATGCCCGCCTTGCGTCCTCGCCCTGTCATGCTCAGGCTGCATTCATGTAGCCTGTGGCCTGTCCGTTCCGCACGCGTCAGCTGCATGGTTTCCGCGCAGGCCTCACAGCCGGCGCTTCTCGAAAATGGATGGCCCGATGTTTCCGAAGCCCCTGCCCGAGCTCTTCCCCAACACCTTCGACTACGAATCCCTGCCGATGGTGAAGCCGACCGGCTTCCGCGAATACGATGCGCGCTGGTTCTTCGGGAAAGAGCTCAACCTGATGGGCGTGCAGGCCGTCGGCATGGGCCTGGGCACGCTGATCAAGCGCATGGGCGTCAAGCCCGAGATCGTCACCGCCCACGACTTCCGTAGCTATTCCTCCTCGATCAAGATGGCGCTGGTCACCGGCCTGATGGCGGCCGGCTGCAAGGTCCACGACATCGGCCTCGCCATGTCGCCCATGGCCTATTTCGCCCAGTTCGAGCTCGACGTGCCATGCGTCGCCATGGTCACCGCCTCGCATAACGACAATGGCTGGACCGGCATCAAGATGGGCGCGCAGCGTCCCGTCACCTTCGGCCCCGACGAGATGGGGCAGCTGCGCGACATCGTGCTCGCCGGCGATTTCGATCTCTCCGGCGGCGGTTCCTACCAGTTCGTGCCGGATTTCCCGGCGCGCTACATCGCCGACCTGACCAACCGCCCGAAGATCACGCGCAAGCTCAAGGTCATCGCCGCCTGCGGCAACGGCACGGCCGGCGCCTTCGCGCCGCAGATCCTCGAGGCGCTCGGTTGCGAAGTCATCCCGATGGATGCCGAACTCGACCACACCTTCCCGCGCTACAATCCCAACCCCGAAGACATGAAGATGCTGCACGCCATGGCCGATGCCGTGAAGCAGCACGGGGCCGATGTCGCGCTCGGCTTCGATGGTGATGGCGACCGCTGCGGCGTCGTCGACAACCATGGTGAGGAAATCTTCGCCGACAAGATCGGCGTGATGCTGGCCCGCGACCTCGGCAAGCTAAATCCGGGCGCGCAGTTCGTCGTCGACGTCAAGTCGACCGGCCTGTTCTCGACCGATCCCGAGTTGCAGAAGCTCGGCGTCAAGACCGACTACTGGAAGACCGGCCACTCCTACATCAAGCGCCGCGTCCGCGATCTCAACGCCCTCGCCGGCTTCGAGAAGTCCGGCCACTTCTTCTTCAACGCGCCGGTCGGCCGCGGCTATGACGACGGCGTCGTCACCGCCATCGCGGTGATCGACATGCTCGATCGCAACCCCGGCAAGTCGATGGCGGAGCTTTACGCTGCCGTGCCGAAGACCTGGGGCACGCCGACCATGGCGGCCAAATGCGCCGACGAGATCAAGTATGGCGTCAGCGACAAGATCACCCAGCGGATCCAGGCGATGCAGGCCGCGGGCGACAAGATCGCCGGGCAGGCGATCGTCGACGTCATCACCGTAAACGGCGTCCGCGTTGTCAACGAGGACGGCACCTGGGGCCTGATCCGCGCGTCCTCCAACAAGCCGGAGCTGGTCGTGGTCTGCGAGAGCCCGGTCTCGGAGGCACGCATGCGCGAGATGTTCAAGGCGATTGACGGCGTGCTGCGCGAGAACCCGGAAGTCGGCGCCTACAACCAGACGATCTGATCGCTCTCTCGGGCGGGGCGGAAGAGCTACTTCTTCTCCGCCCCGGTCGCCGCGGCATTGCGGGCGCCCGCTTGTCCGCTGACCTCGCCAAAATGGCGCTGTGAGTCGCCGAGCTGGGCGCTCGGCTGGCAGGCCGGCGTGCAGGAATAGCTCTCGCGCTCGAGGCCGCGCTGCACGGTCAGGATCGAATCGCTGGCGGCGCCGACGCGCACGCTGGATTCGGCCAGAAGCGCCCCGGTCGCGTCGAGCGCGATCAGATTGGTGATGCCATAGCTTTTGCCGGTGACGATCATCACGCCGTTGCGCTGGACCGTGACGTCCGCGATCGCCGGATTGCCGACGATGACCGTCTGTGCCTTCTCGGGCAGGCGCAGCACCTTGGCGTGATCGACCACCACCTGGACCGCCTCGCCTCTCGCCTCGCTGGCATCATTCGTTGCCACCGGAGCGGGCGCAGCGACGAGCCTGGCTTGCGCGTGGGCGTGATCGGCGAAGAGGCCTGGTCCGCCGACGCCTGCGAGCCCGGCGCAGAGGAGCGTCAGGAAAGATTTGGAGAGCCGCGATCCCGGCATCGCAATGGACATCGCCCGCGCCTCAAGGTTTCGAACAGGCCGAGCAAAGCCGAAAATGATGAACCATTTCCTAAGGTGACGATTTTCGGCGGCGAAAGAGGTGGCTTTCTGCCCTGGAAGCCTGCGGATGCGCAGTGAAGCAGGCGGGTGAGCGTCGGATGGGCTCTGCATAACGCAGCGTAATATTTGGCAGTATCGATTTGTTGCTCGATGTAGAGTTTGATTGTCGAAAGTCTTATACCGAGTGTTAACTGTAGCAGTGTGCTAAAAGCATGTTAACCATCGAACGAAGACCTATAAAATTCGGCGAATTATTCGGTCTCTTTAACTGATCGGCAAGGCGGTCGCCGTAGTGTCACTCCTGTCGCTGACCGAAGCCATCTAGAGCGAAGGCAGCAGTCAAACGTGGTGCAAAGGAGACTACCATGAAGAACCTGTTCGCGCGCTTCGCCAAGGATGAGTCGGGCGCCACCGCTATCGAGTACGGCCTGATCGCCGCCCTGATCGCCGTCGTCTGCATTACCACCTGGACCACGATCGGTTCGAAGCTGGACGAGAAGTTCGGCCTGGTTAAGACCGCTCTCGGCGGCTGATCATCGGCGTAGATACTTCAACGCCCCAGGCGACGCCTGGGGCGTTTCGTTATTTCTGCGCACCGGCCGCAGGTAAGGCTTTGGTGACGCGTGAAGCTCACTATCCTTGGCACCGCCATATCCGGATGAACGCAATGTCGCTGTCGCTGATCGCCGTTCTTGTCGTCTTCCCGGCTGCCATGGCCTATGCGGCGGCCAGCGACCTCGTCACGATGACGATCCCGAATTGGCTTTGCGCGCTGCTCGCCGCGGCATTCGCAGCATGTGCGGCTTCGGCCGGTTTCGGCTGGGCGATCTCCGGCTGGCATGTGGCAGCGGCATTTACGGTGCTGGTTGTTTCCTTCGGCATGTTCGCGGCCGGCTGGATCGGCGGCGGTGATGCCAAGCTGGCCGCGGTGACCGCACTCTGGCTCGGCTTCGACCAGATGATCCCCTATCTTTTCATCGCGTCGCTCGGAGGGGGGCTCCTTACCCTCGTCATTCTTCAGTTGCGTGCCATGCCGCTGCCTTCTGTAGCTCGTGGCTGGGGTTGGGCACAGCGGCTGCATGACGTAAAGCAAGGTGTGCCGTATGGGATCGCGCTCGCAGTTGCCGCGTTGGTGGTGCTGCCGGATAGCGCGATCTGGCGTGCTGCGATTGCGGTCTGAACGCTCCGATCCTGTTTCGGAATGATGCGATCCGCACAAAAAGATACCTCCGGTTAACCATAAGTTGACGATTCGGGGACCACGATCCGGCTGAGGGTCGGCTCATGCCGGCCAAGGATCGTCCCGATGAGTCCCGCTCGTGTCATCATTCTCGCCATCGCAATCGTCGCCGGCCTCGGCGCCGCCCTGCTCATCGGCCGCCCCCCGAAGGTCACCACGCCGTCGGAGACCAAATACGAGTCGGCGCCGACGGTCGAGGTGCTGGTGGCTGCGGCCGATGTTCCGCTCGGCAACAAGCTCGCTGCTGGCGATCTGAAATGGCTGGCCTGGCCCTTGGCCAGCCTGCCTTCGGAAGTGATTCGCCGCCAGGACCTGCCTGGTGGCGAGGCCGAGTTCGTCGGCCAGATCGCCCGCGCGCCGCTCTATAGCTCGGAACCCATCCGCCGCGAGAAGCTCCTCAAGGCCGAGTCGGGCTTCCTCTCGGCGATTCTGCCACCGGGCAAGCGCGCTGTCGCCATCACCACCGATAGTCGCGGCGCCAACACCGCCGGCGGCTTCATCCTGCCCAATGATCGCGTCGACGTGATTCGGACGACGCGTGACGACAGCAACTCCAGGGACGGCTCGCCGCCGGCGAGCGAGACCTTGATCGCCAATGTCCGCGTGCTGGCGATTGGTCAGAACATCCAGGAGAAGAACGGCGAGAAGGTCGTCGTCGGCGAGACCGCCACGCTCGAGCTCGACCCCAAGCAGGTCGAAGCGGTGACGCTGGCGCAGAAGACCAGCAGCCTCTCGCTGGCGCTGCGCAGCCTGCAGGATGCCGGCGACAAGGCCCCGCCGAGCGAGGAGGGGGGGCTCACACTCGTGCGCTACGGCGTCGTCACCAAGGCGGTCAAGCCATGATCCCGATGCTGAACCCGATGCCGTTGCCCCGATCCGGTTGCAAACACGGCTTTGCTCTGTCGCTTGCGGTCCTTTGCGCCGTCTCGCCAATGGCGGTCGGGCCTGCCCTGGCGCAAACGAAGGGGGCCGCGCCTGTCCTCAACGTCGGCGCCAGCGAGCATGCGGTCTCGCGCCGGCTCGATCTCTCGATCGGCCGCTCGCTGATCGTCGAGCTGCCGCGTGATGCCAAGGAAGTCTTCGTCGCCAATCCCAAGGTGGCGAACGCGGTGGTTCGTTCGGCCCGCAAGCTCTTCATCATCGGCATGGCCGACGGCTCGACCTCGATGTTCGTGATGGATGCCGAAGGCCGGCAGATCACGGCGCTGGAGATCGAGGTCGGCCGCGATCTGAATGTGCTGCGCCAGACACTGCGCACGGCGATGCCGGGCGCCGACATTCAGGTCAAGCCGGCTGGAAATTCGATTCTCCTCGTCGGCACCGTTGCGAACGCCTCCGAGGCGACGCAGGCCATGGACATCGCCGGCGCTTTCGTCGGCAGCTCCACCACGGAAGGGCTCGTCCAGACGACGAGCAAGGGAGCGGTCATCAATTCGCTGACCATCCGCGGCCGGGACCAGGTCATGCTCAAGGTTGTCGTGTCGGAAGTGGCGCGCAAGGCGATCAAGCAGCTCGGCATCAACTCCAATGGCGAGTGGAAGATCGGCAATTTCAGCCTCACGCCGACGCTCGACAATCCATTCTCGGTACAGCCACAGACGCTCGCGGCGACTGCGATCGCCGGAAAGATCGGTGCCCTCGTCAACCCGGACGGGAGCGCAAGGGCTTCGAACTTCACGATGCGCGCGCTCGAACGCGCCGGCCTCTCGCGCGTCCTGGCCGAACCGACCGTGACGGCCATCTCGGGTGAAAGCGCCAAGTTCACCGCCGGCGGCGAGATTCCGGTACCGAGCGGCTACAGCTGCGACATCACGGGGCGCTGCAATCTCGGCATCGTCTACAAGGCGATCGGCGTCTCGTTGAATTTCACGCCGATCGTGCTGTCCGAGGGCAGGATCTCGATGCGCATCGCGACTGAGGTTACCGAGATCGACGCCGAGAATCAGCTCCGCCTCGCCGATTCCACCCAGACCGGCTCGGTGAACGCTCCGGGGTTCCGGACACGCAAGTCAGACACGACGGTGGAGCTGCCCTCCGGCGGCACTCTGGCGACCGCTGGCCTGATCCAGCGCGTCTCGCGCCAGGCGATCAACGGGCTGCCGGCGCTGATGAACATTCCGATCATCGGCACGATGTTCCGCTCGCGGGACTATCAGCGTGAGGAAACCGAGCTGATGATCTCCGTGACCCCCTACATCGTGAAGCCGGTCGGCCCCAACGGGCTGCAGCGGCCGGATGATGGCTTCGTCGATGCACATGACGCCCAGACGATCCTGATGGGGCGGCTGAACAAGATCTACGGGTCGACGAGCGGCGGACCGATTCCGCAGGCCTATAAGGGCCGCGTCGGCTTCATCGCTGATTGAAGACGGGGCCGCGACAAGGATGGCGATCGTGATCGTGACCAGCAAGCCGAACCGGTTAGGCCGAGTTGCGCTACCTGCCGCGCTTGCGGCTGCGCTCCTGCTCGGAGCCTGCGCCAAGGGCGACCTCTCGGCCTCCGGCGTTCCCGTCGACACCCGCGAGCGCCATCCGATCGTGCTGCGCGACGCACCACGCTCGCTTGACGTCTTCGTCGGCCGGTCCGGTGGCGGGCTGGATCCGCGCCAGGACCAGGACGTCGCCAGTTTTGGTGCGGATTATCGCCGCAGCGGCAAGGGCGGCCTCGTCGCCGAGGTTCCGACGGGGACCGGCCGCGATCTTGCGACCAATGACACGCTCGACGGCATCCGCCGCTCGCTCGCCCGGGCCGGCGTCTCGCCCGGTGCCCTGTCGGTCAGGACCTACCGTATCGCTGATCCCGGCCTCGCCTCGCCGATCCGCCTGACCTACGCCTCGCTGCAGGCCGGATTGCCGCATTCCTGCGGGCAATGGCCGACAGATCTCGGTGCTTCCAGCTACAAGACGAGCGCCACGAACGAGCCGTATTGGAACTTCGGTTGCGCCACCCAGGCCAATCTCGCGGCACAGATCGCCGATCCGCTCGATCTGGTGCGGGCGCGCAGCGAAGGCCGCCTCGACACGCAAAAGCGCATGGAGGCGATCAAGAAACTGCGCGAAGGCAAGGATCCCTCGACGCAGTATCGCCAGGAACAGACCAAGGTCAGTGACGCCGTCGGAGGCAAGTGATGGCGAACATGCCGGGATTCGAGCCGGATACAGGCGGCGAGGAGATCATCGCTCCGCTGCCGCGGGTCACTCTGCAGGCCTTCTGCGAGACTCGTGAGGTCGCGGACTCGATGCAGGCGGTCGCTGCCGACCGGCGCATGGACAAGGTCCAGGCGCGCATCCAGATGGGTGGGCCGGCTGCCGCGGTCGAAGCGTTCCGGGGCGCGCCGACGCCGAATGTGATCGTCCTGGAAACGGTCAGCGAACCGTCGGCGCTGATCGCCAGTCTCGATGCGCTCGCCGAGAGCTGCGATCCCGGCACCAAGGTCGTCGTCATCGGACATGTCAACGACATCCAGCTCTATCGCGAGCTGATCCGGCGTGGCGTCAGCGACTATCTGGTCGCCCCGTTCGGGGTTCTCGACCTGTTGCGCACCTTGTCTGAACTCTATGCGGCCTCGGGTTCGGCAGCGCTCGGGCGTTCCATCGCGATCGTCGGCGCCAAGGGCGGCGTCGGTGCTTCCACGGTCGCTCACAACGTCGCCTGGGCGGCTGCCCGCAATCTCAGCCTCTCGACGGTGATCGCCGATCTCGACATCGCCTTCGGCACCGCAGGGTTGGATTTCAACCAGGACCCGCCGCAGGGCGTCGCTGACGCCGTGTTCGCTCCCGAACGGCTCGACGCCAATATGCTCGACCGGCTCCTGTCGCGCTGCAGCGAGAATCTCTCCTTGCTTGCTGCGCCGGCCATGCTGGATCGGACCATCGACTTCGGCGAGGACGCGTTCGATCTGCTTTTCGACCTGCTGCGTAGCAGCGTCCCCTGCATTGTGCTGGACGTGCCGCATGTCTGGTCCGGCTGGGCCAAGCGTGTCTTGGTCGGTGCCGATGAGGTCGCGGTCGTCGCTGCCCCGGAGCTCGCCTCGCTGCGCAACGCCAAGAACCTGGTCGACCTTTTGCGCGCGGCTAGGCCGAACGATTCCATGCCGCGCCTGATCCTGAACCAGGTCGGCCTGCCCAAGCGGCCCGAGATTGAGGCCGCGGAATTCGCCAAGGCGCTCGGGATCGAGGTGATGAGTTCGATCCCCTTCGACGCCCAGCTCTTCGGCACGGCCGCCAATAACGGGCAGATGATCGCCGAGATTCAGTCGGGTGGAAAGGCGGCGGAGGCCTTCGTCCAGATTGCAACGGTTCTGACCGGGCGCGGTGAGCAGAAGCGTGGCAAGCGCAGCCTGTTCGAACCTCTCGTCGCGAAGCTGATGCGTCGAAAGGCCTAAAGCATGTTCGGCAAGCGACAGGCGACCGCCCCGGCTTCGGCGACCCAGTCATTCGCGGCTCCGCCTGCTGCGGCGCGCTCGGTCGAGATGCGCGCGGCTGCGGCCGAGCCACGTCGCGCGGCGCCGCCACCGCCTCCGGCCGAGGCGCCGAAATCCGACGAATACTACCAGATGAAGAGCATGATCTTCGGTGCTCTCATCGAAGCGATCGATCTCTCGCAGCTGGCCAAGCTCGACGGCGAATCGGCCCGTGAGGAAATCCGCGACATCATCAACGAGATTATCTCGCTGAAGAATGTCGTGCTCTCGATCGCCGAGCAGGAGGAACTGCTCGACGACATCTGCAACGACGTGCTCGGCTATGGGCCGCTGGAGCCGCTGCTGGCGCGCGACGATATCGCCGACATCATGGTCAACGGTGCCGGCAAGACCTATATCGAGACCGCCGGCAAGATCCAGCTCACCAGCATCCGCTTCCGCGACAACGCGCAGCTGATGAATATCTGCCAGCGCATCGTCAGCCAGGTTGGGCGCCGCGTCGACGAGGCATCGCCGATCTGCGACGCGCGCCTTGCCGACGGCTCGCGTGTCAACGTCATTGCCCCGCCGCTCGCGATCGACGGGCCGGCGCTCACCATTCGCAAGTTCAAGAAGGACAAGCTGACGCTCGACCAACTCGTGCGCTTCGGAGCGATCTCACCCCCAGGGGCCGAGATCCTGAAGATCATCGGCCGCGTCCGCTGCAATGTTGTGATCTCGGGTGGTACTGGCTCGGGCAAGACGACGCTGCTCAACTGCCTGACCAACTACATCGAGCATGACGAGCGCGTGATCACCTGCGAGGACGCGGCCGAGCTGCAATTGCAGCAGCCGCATGTCGTGCGTCTCGAGACCCGCCCGCCCAATCTGGAAGGGTCGGGCGCCGTGACGATGCGCGATCTCGTCAAGAACTGCCTGCGCATGCGTCCCGAGCGGATCATCGTCGGCGAGGTGCGCGGTCCCGAGGCTTTCGACTTGCTCCAGGCGATGAACACCGGCCATGACGGCTCGATGGGCACGCTGCACGCCAACACGCCGCGCGAATGCCTGAGCCGTATCGAATCGATGATCACCATGGGCGGCTTCAGCCTGCCCTCGAAAACCCTTCGCGAGATGATCTGCTCCTCGGTCGACGTGATCATCCAGGCGCAGCGCATGCGCGACGGCTCGCGCCGCATCACCCACATCACCGAAGTGATGGGCATGGAGGGCGACGTGATCATCACCCAGGACCTGATGCTCTATGACGTGCTCGGCGAAGACCCGAATGGTCGCTTGATCGGCCGGCACCGTTCGACCGGCATCGGCCGGCCGCGCCTGTGGGAACGCGCGCGCTATTTCGGTGACGAGCAGCGGCTCGCCACGGCGCTCGACCAGCTCGAGGCCGACGGCGTCGCCGAGGCCTGAGCGCCGGGAGGAGGCACGCCATGGATTTTGGCCAGATCGCTGCCGCCATCCTCGCCGCCATCTCGGCGGGCGGCATCGCGTACGCCCTGTTCTATCCCCGGCTCAGCGGCCAGGCGCGCGCCGAGCAGCGCCGCCTCGAATTTGCCGCCCCGGCCGCGGTGCGGGCGGCGGCGGACCGAGAAGCGCAGGGCCAGGCGCGGCGCGGTCAGGTGGCGCAGAGTCTGAAGGACATCGAGAACCGCGAGAAGGCGCGCCACAAGGTCACCATCAAGGGCCGGATCGAACAGGCCGGATTGTCCTGGTCGCACAGGCAATACTGGCTCCTCGGCGTGGTGACGGGCATTGTCCTGGCCATCCTGCTCCTCGTCGCCTCGGGCAACTGGGTCGTGGTGCTGGTCGGCTTCCTCGTCGGCCTTTTCGGCTTGCCGCGCTGGTACCTGTCCTATCTCGGCAAGAAGCGGATGCTGCGCTTCACCAATGAATTTCCGAACGCGCTCGACGTCATCGTGCGCGGCATCAAGTCGGGCTTGCCGCTGAACGATTGCCTGCGGATCATCGCCGCCGAGGCGCAGGAGCCGGTCAAGGGCGAGTTCCGGCTGATCGTCGAGGCGCAGACGCTCGGCATGCCGTTGACGGAGGCCGCCGGCAAGTTGTTCGAACGCATGCCCTGCGCCGAGGCCAACTTCTTCGGCATCGTCCTGGCGATCCAGCAGAAGACCGGCGGCAATCTCGCCGAGACCCTGGCCAATCTCTCCCGCGTGATCCGCGAGCGCCGCAAGATGCGCGACAAGATCAAGGCCGTGTCGATGGAGGCGAAGGCTTCGGCCGCGATCATCGGCTCGCTCCCGCCCGCAGTTGCCGGTCTCGTCTATCTGACGAGCCCCGGCTACATGGACGCGCTCTGGACGACGGATGCGGGACGTGCGGCGCTCGTCGTCTGCGCCGTCTGGATGGGGATGGGTGTCCTCGTCATGCGCAAGATGATCAATTTCGAGATTTGAGGAGCCTCCGGCATGCTTGCGCTCCTGTTCGAAAATCTCTCCGACATCCGGTTCCTGCTCGCTTTGGTCGGGGGCATCGCCGTGACGATCACGATCATGACCGTGGCGGCGCCCCTGCTCGAAGGCAGCATGCTGGGCAAGCGCATGAAGACCGTCGCCATCGAGCGCGACAAGATCCGGGCCCGCGAGCGCGACCGGCTGGCGCGGCACAAGGAGAAGATCTCGCTGCGTCAGGAGCCGAAGGCCTACATGCGCGACATCGTCGAGCGCTTCAAGCTCGGTGACTGGCTCGGGACCGAGAACGCCAAGAAGCACCTGTCCATGGCCGGCTTTCGCGGCCCGCAGGCCGAAGTCGGCTTCCTGTTCTTCCGGTTGGTCACTCCGATCGGCCTCTTCCTGTTTGCGCTGTTCTACGTCTTCGTGGTCAACGATTTCGGCCAGCCTCTCGCCATGCGGATAGGCATCGCGCTTGGTGCCGCCTATCTCGGCATCAAGGCGCCCGAGATTTATCTCTCCAATGCGATCGCCAAGCGCCAGCTCTCGATGCGGCGAGCCTTTCCGGATGCGCTCGACCTGATGCTGATCTGCGTCGAATCGGGCATGTCGATCGAGCTCGCCTTCCGCAAGGTCTCGACCGAGATCGGTGGTCAGTCCGTGCCGCTCGCCGAGGAGTTCGCGCTCTGCACGGCCGAGCTCTCCTACCTCTCCGAGCGGCGCCAGGCTTATGAGAACCTTGCGGCGCGCACCGGGCTGGAATCGGTGAAGTCGGTCTGTACCGCGCTGATCCAGGCCGAGCGCTACGGCACGCCGCTCGGAACAGCCCTGCGCACGCTCGCGCAGGAAAGCCGCGATCAGCGGATGAACGAGGCCGAGAAGAAGGCCGCAGCGCTGCCGCCGAAGCTGACCGTGCCGATGATCCTGTTCTTCCTGCCGGTCCTGTTCGTGGTGATCATGACCCCGGCACTGCTCAAGGTCTTCAAGGTCACCTGACGGATGCCGGTCGTCCGGCGTCGGTCGGCTTTGCCCTTGTGAAAAGGGGAGCCGGCTTCAGCCTGTGGGCTGGGACACCTGCTCCGGCGCCGCCGCGCGAGCCGCCGGCTTCGCCTTGCCGCCGCGCAGCATGTCCCAGCTGTTCGGCTGGCTGACCGAGCGGCGCAGATAGGCGATGGTCGCCGAGGCTTCCGCCGGGCTCATGTCCTGGCGGGCGATCTGCTCGGCGTCCTGGAACCGCCCCTGCAGGCCGAGCACCAGGACGAGATTCTGGCGCACTCGGGCATCGGCGGCAGGCGCGGCGGTAGCCTCACGCAGCACGCGTTCGGCCTCCGGCAGGCGCTTCGACAAGGCGAGCGACAGGCCGAGATTGGACATCACCGTCGGCTCGTTGGGCACGAGCCTCAGTGCGGCCGCATAGAGCTGCTGGGCGCGATCGTGCTCGCCGAGCTGGTCGGCGACTGTGCCCTGCGCCGACAGGATACGCCAATCGGGCTTCTCCGGCAGGTGGGCGCGGCCTAGCACGTCGTCAGCCTGCTTCAGGCGGCCATTATCGGCGAGCGAGCGGCCATAGGCGCCCAGCAGCTCGCGATCCTCGGTATGGATCATCACCGCGCCTTCCAGCACGGCCAGCGCCTGGGCGTTCTTGTCGAGCGCGCGCAGCGCCCGCGCATAGAAGAAGGCTGCGTTGCGGTCCTTCTGGTTCGCTTCGTAGCGCTTGGCCCAGTCCGCTTCCTCGCTACGCCATTGCGCCTCGGTACGGGGTTGGGTCTGCCTTGTTCCGATCGAGCCTGTGACGTCGCCGGGGCCGCCGCGCATCTGGCAGGCGCCGAGCGCAAGGCAGAGGGCGGAGACTGCGGCAAGATGGCCGAAACGAAGGGCACGGATGCGGATAGACATGGGCCGGAATGCCTCGCCGGTACGGGAAAGCTGTTGCCCTTGGTGATAAAACGTTAACCCTAACGGATTGTTAATCAGAGCGGATCGGCGCCGGCATCGCATGCTGCGCCGAAGATCCGCCATTCGAGGTTCGTCGATCGTGCACCCGTTGCTGCTGCCTGCCGGAACATCCGCCATATCAGTCCATTGCGTCGCCAAGGCCGATTGGCCGGCCCTGCGCGATGGGCTCGCGCCGGTGCCGCGCAGTTTCGCGCAGGCGCAAGGCTTCGAGGCGAGACCGGGCCAGCATGTCCTGCTCCCGGACGCGGATGGTTCACTCTCGGCCGTGCTGCTGGGTGTCGAGCCGAACGGCCCGCGGCGGCGCGACCCGTTCGCTCCGGGCCGCCTCGCCACCACCCTGCCGCCCGGCGACTACGCCTTGGCGGGCGATATCGGCGATGCCGGCCTCGCCGCGCTCGGCTGGCTGCTCACCGCCTATCGCTTCGAGCGCTACCGCAAGCCTAAGCCTGCTGCGGCTCGGCTCGTCCTGCCCGAAGGCGTCGATGGCGCGGAGCTGAGCAATCTCGCTGCGGCGAGCGCCCTGGCGCGCGATCTCGTCAACACCTCCGCCGCCGATCTCGGGCCGGCCGAGATTGAGGCGGCGGTGCGGGCACTTGGCGAAAACCATGGCGCCGAGGTCGCCAGCACCGTCGGCGAGGACCTGCTCACCACCAATTTCCCGATGATCCATGCCGTCGGCCGGGCCTCGCCGCGCGCACCGCGGCTGATCGACCTGCGCTGGGGCAAGGAAGGCGACCCGAAGCTGACCCTGGTCGGCAAGGGCGTTGCCTTCGACACCGGCGGGCTCAATCTCAAGACCGATGCCGGCATGCTGCTGATGAAGAAGGACATGGGTGGCGCGGCGGCGGCGATTGCGGCGACCAGCATGATCATGCAGGCCAAGTTGAAGGTTCGGCTGCGCCTGCTCGTGCCCGCGGTCGAGAACGCCGTCTCGGGCGCATCCTTCCGTCCCGGAGATGTCTTGCAGAGCCGGAAGGGGCTGACCGTCGAGATCGGCAACACCGATGCGGAAGGGCGGCTCATTCTCGCTGACGCGCTGGCGCTCGCCGATGAGGAGGCGCCGGAGCTGCTGATCGATTTTGCCACCTTGACCGGCGCGGCCCGCGTCGCCCTTGGGCCCGACCTGCCGCCCTTCTACACCCATGATGACGGCCTCGCCGCCGAGATCGCCCGCCTCAGCTCCGCGGTGAACGATCCGGTCTGGCGCATGCCGCTCTGGCCGCCCTATGACGGCATGCTCGACTCCAAGATCGCCGACCTCAACAACGTCTCCGGCGGCGCCTTCGCCGGCTCGGTGACGGCCGCGCTCTTCCTCAACCGTTTCGTCGAGAAGAGCCGCTCCTACGCCCATTTCGACATTTATGGCTGGAACCCCTCGACCAAGCCCGGCCGTCCCGAAGGCGGCGAATGCCAGGCGGCGCGGCTGACCTACGCGCTGGCGAAGCAGCTCTACGGCGCCCGTTAAGCCTGCCCTGCGACTCCGGTTGCGTGCGGTACAGTGTGCGATAATGATACGGCCCCGTAACGATCCGGGGACGGCATGGTGCTGGAGATCAAGCCGACGCAGGCGCTCAGGCTCTGGCGCGAGGTGCATCTCGATCTGGTGCGCGATACCCAGCCCGATCTGTCGGTGCGCCAGATCGCGATCCTCCTGACCATCTATCTGGAGCTGCCGCCGCACACGGTGCGCGGCCTCGCGGCGCGGCTCGGCGTCACCAAGCCGGTGATCACCCGCGCCCTCGACAGCATGGGCAAGCTCGGCCTGGTCAGCCGCAAGCGCGACGAGTTCGACAAGCGCAATGTCGTCATCCAGCGGACGGTCGCCGGCGCCTTGGCGGTCGAGCACCTCGCCGATCTCGTCACGGCCCGGGCTCGCGAGCTCGGTCCGGCTTGAGCGTTCTGCGCTTCGCCCGTTAACCGGACGGGACTACAATGTCGGCATGAGCACGAATCTCGACCGCCGCCTCACCCCAGCCCGCCCGGACCTCGCCGCCCGTCATCTCGACGGCAAGGTCGAGGCGCTCGCCTTCGCCGATCCGATCCCGATGCGGGTGGTGACGCCCTCGGCGCCGCTGCGGCGTGAGCCGCGGCCGGATGCGCCGCTCGACACCGAGGCGCTTTCCGGCGAGGCGGTCAGGGTCTACGAGCAGCATGAGGGCTGGGCCTGGGTCCAGCTCGTCGGCGATTCCTATGTCGGCTACCTGCCCGAGGATTGCCTCGCCGGCGATGCGCCTGCCCCGACCCATCGCGTCAGCGCGCTCAGGACCCTCGTCTATCCCGGCCCGTCCATCAAATTGCCGCCGCTGGAGGCGCTGTCGCTCAATGCCGGGCTGGCGGTCACCGGCGAGAGCGGCGATTTCTTCACGACCGTGCATGGCGGCCATATCTTCAAGCAGCATCTCCACCCACGCGAGCAACATGAACCGGACTTCGTCGCGGTCGCCGAGCGCTTCCTCAACCTGCCCTATTTCTGGGGCGGCAAGACCAGCCTTGGCCTCGACTGCTCGGCCCTCGTCCAGCTTTCGCTGGCGGCCGCCGGCGTGGCCGCGCCGCGCGATTCCGACATGCAGGAACGAGGATTGGGCGAAGCCGTCGCCTTCGACGATGGCCTGGAGGGCCTGCGGCGGGGCGATCTCGTCTTCTGGAAGGGCCATGTCGGGATCATGACCGACCCGGAGACGCTTCTGCACGCCACCGCCTTCACCATGAGCGTGATCAGCGAGCCCCTGCGCCCGGCGCGCGACCGCATCCTTGCCCGCAAGGGCGGGCCGATCACCGCGATCCGGCGGCTAAAGGCTCAATAGCCTCGGCTGGGATCGACGACGTTCTGCAATTCTCCGCCGGTTTCCAGCCGCCGGATCTGCGCCGCGATCTGGTCGGCGACGGTCTCGGGCGCCGACATGGCGGAGTTGTGCGGCGTCACCGTCACCGCCGGATGGACCCAGAGCCGCGAGTCCTGCGGCAGCGGCTCGGTCTGGAACACGTCGAGCACCGCTTCCCGGAGTTCGCCCGCGTCGAGCGCTGCAAGGATGTCCGCCTCGACCTGCAACTTCCCGCGGCCGGCATTGATCAGCGCCGGCCCGCCGAGCCGGCCATTGCGCGCCAGCTTCGCCAGCAGCGGACGGTTCAGGATGCCTTCCGTCTCCGGCGTATGCGGCAGCAGGACGACGAGGATGTCTGTGCGGGCGAGAAAGGCGGCGAGGCCGTCTTCGCCGGAGAAGGTGGTGAGCCCTTGAATCGTCTTCGGCGAGCGGCTCCAGCCGGCGACGTCGAAGCCGATCGCTTGCAGCTTGTGCGCCGCGTCCTGGCCGAGCTCGCCCAGCCCCATGACGCCGACGCGGACCTCGCGCGCCGCCGGCTGGTGGCGGTCGTCATCCCAGGACTTCTCGCGCTGCTGGCGCTCGTAGCGGCGCTGCTGGCGCAATTGCATCAGGCTGTGCATGACGACGTATTCGCTCATCCGCGTCGTCAAATCGGGGTCGATCACCCGGGCGATCGGCGCCTGCGGCAGCCGGCTGTCGCAGAAGAGATGGTCGACGCCGGCGCCGAGCGAGAAGATCGCGGCGAGGTTTGGCAGGCCAGCAAGGCTCCCTTCGGGATGCTTCCAGCTCGCGACATAATGGACGGCGCGCCGGTCGAAGGGCTCGCCGAGCGTGACGATCGGCAATTCCGGTAGCAGCGCCGCGAAGCGTTCGCGCCAGCTTTCGACATGCCAGCCGGTGATCGCCAGAAGCAGGCTCATGGGCGGAAACTCTCCTAGGCGGGGATGATCAGAGGACCACGCGTAACAGCGGTTTCGCCGCGGCGATAGGCGCTCTTCAGGCGGATGCGGGCGGCGTCGAAGCCGGCCTCGCTGCGGGCATGGATGATGCCGAGCGGCCGGTCGGGACCGACCCGGTCGCCGAGGCCGGCGAGCTCGGTGATCCCGACGGCATGGTCGATCTCGTCCTGCGGACGCGTGCGCCCGCCGCCGAGCGCGACCACCGCGAGGCCGACACCGCGCGTGTCGATCGCCTCGACCAGGCCGGGCCGGTCGGAGAAGACCGGGCGGACGATCGGCGCTCGCGGAAAGTGCCGCTCGGGATGCTCCAGCAGGTCGGCCGGGCCGCCGAGCGCCGCGATCATGTGGATGAAGCGCTCTGCCGCCGCGCCGCTGGCGAAGGCGTCCTCGATCCTGGCGACCGCTTCCTCGCGCGTCGCCGCCAGCCGGCCGAGCAGCAGCATCTCGGCCGACAGCGCGACCGTGACCTCGTGGAAGCGCGGCTCGCGCCGCCGGCCGGTCAGATGGTCGAGCGCATAGATGACTTCGAGCGCATTGCCGGCGGCGGAGGCCAGCGGCTCGCTCATGTCGGTGAGCAGCGCCCGCGTCGGCAGGCCGGCGCCGTTGCCGACGTCGCTGAGGCTTTGCGCCAGCGCCTCGGCCTTGTCGAAATCGCGCATGAAGGCGCCGGAGCCGAACTTCACGTCCATGGCGAGGCCATGCAGGCCCGCGGCGAGCTTCTTCGACAGGATCGAAGCGGTGATCAGCGGGATCGACTCGACCGTGCCGGTGACGTCCCGGATCGCATAGAGCCGCTTGTCGGCCGGGGCGAGATCGGCGGTCTGGCCGATGATGGCGCAGCCGACCTCGCGCACGACATGGCGAAAGAGGTCGATGCCGGGCTGGGTGACATAGCCTGGCACGGCGTCGAGCTTGTCGAGCGTGCCGCCGGTATGGCCGAGGCCGCGGCCCGAGATCATCGGGACATAGCCGCCGCAGGCCGCCACCGCCGCCGCGAGCGGCAGCGAGACCGTGTCGCCGACGCCGCCGGTCGAATGCTTGTCGAGCGCCGGGCCCGGCAGGTCGCGCCAGTCCAGCACCGTGCCGGAATCGCGCATCGCGAGCGTCAGCGCGACGCGCTCCTCGGCGTCCATGTCGCGGAAGAAGATCGCCATGGCGAAGGCGGCTGCCTGGCCCTCGCTGACCGAGCCATCGGTCAGGCCCGCGATCATCTGGCGGATGTCCTGGGCGCCGAGGCGCTCGCCGTCGCGCTTGGCGGCGATGATCTCCTGCGGCAGGCGCATCAATAGGCTCCGTCGGTCCGTTCGGGCGGGGTAGTGCCGGCGATGATGTCGGCGAGCACGCCGTAAAGCCCGCTGGCGCCGAAGCGGAAGGTTTTTGCCGTCGCCCAGCCCGGCCCCATGATCTCGTCGGCAAGATCGAGATAGGTCTTCGCATCGGCGAGCGTGCGCAGGCCGCCTGAGGGCTTCAGGCCGACCGGCTTGCCCGAGGCCTTGATCGCTTCCAGCATGGTGCGGGCCGCGGCCGGCGTGGCCGAGGTCTTGGTCTTGCCGGTCGAGGTCTTGATGAAGTCCGCGCCGGCGGCGATGGCGAGTTCGGAGGCCGCGCGTACCGAGGCCTGGTCGGGATACTCGCCGGTTTCCAGGATGACCTTCAGCGTCTTGTCGCCGCAGCTGCCGCGCGCCTCAGTGACCATCTCGCGGGCGCTCTCGGCATCCCCGGCGAGGAAGGCGCGCCAGGGTAGCACGAGGTCGATCTCGTCGGCGCCATCGGCGATCGCCTCGGTGATGTCGCTGCCGATCAGGCTGCAATTGCTGGTGCCGGCCGGAAAATTGACCACGGTCGCGATCCGGACCGGCGAGGCCTTCAGCGTCTGGCGGGCGAGCTTGAGGAATTGCGGCCAGATGCAGATCGCCGCGACCGGGCCGGGCGCCGCGACGGCCCGCGCACAGAGCTGCAGCGTGCCGGTTTCGCTGGCTTGGTCCGACAGATCGGTCAGATCGAGCAGGCGCAAGGCGCGCAAGGCGAGATCGGTGTCCGACATGGTCAGAGCTCGCTCAGGAAGGCGCGCAGCACCCGCCGCAGCGCCGTGGTCGCGGTCGCCGCGACGTCGCGCGTCTCGCCATGGCTGGGCGCGCCGCCGAGGATGCCGGCGCCCATATTGGTGACGATCGAGATGCCGGCGACGCGCAGGCCATAGCGCCGGGCCAGGATCACCTCCGGCACGGTCGACATGCCCACGAGATCGGCGCCGAGGGTCTTGGCCATCTTGATCTCGGCCGGCGTCTCGAAGCTCGGCCCGGAGAACCACATATAGACGCCCTCGCCGAGATTGGCGCCGCTGCTGGCCGCGGCCTTCTTCAGGCGGGCGCGCAGATGCGGGTCGTAGGCATCGATCATCGGCACGAAGCGGCCGTCGCCGGTATCGCCGAGCAGCGGGTTGGGGCCGTTGAAATTGATGTGGTCGGTGATCAAGGCGAGGCTGCCCGGCCGCAAATCCGGACGGAGCGAGCCGGCGGCGTTGGTCAGGATCAGCGGCGGCGAGCCGAAGGCGGCGAGCATGCCGAGCGGCACGCGCATGATGGCGGGGTCGCCGGTCTCGTAGAAATGCGCGCGCCCTTCGAAGACCAGCACCTTCCTGCCATGCAGCTTGCCGTAGCTCAGTCGCTTGGCATGGCCCGAGACCGCCCCTTGCGGAAAGCCAGGGATCTCGTCGAAGGGGATCGAGACCGGCTCAACCATGTCGTCGATGATCCGGCCGAGCCCGGTGCCGAGCACGATGGCGCAGTCGATGCCGCCATCGATGCCACGATCGATCAGTGTCGATGCCGCTTGGTCGAAAAGCGCATCTGCCGCCATGATGTCTGCTCCATCGGCGCGTTGTCCGCGCTTATCGGGCCGCCTCTGTCGGACGCCCGCAAATCAGGTCGGCAAATTGGCCGGTCCGAACGAGGCTGGCAACAGCTCCGCGAGCGAAAAACGCGCACGGACGCCTTCGGGCCCGGCGACGGCGATCGGCGTCTCCGGCGCGGCGAATTCGCGGATGCGCTGGCGGCAGGCGCCGCAGGGCGTCACCAATTCGGCCCCGTCGCCGAGGACGAGGATGGCGCGGATCGCACGCGCACCGCCGGCGATCATCGCCGAGATCGCCCCGGCCTCCGCGCAGGCACCGACCGGGTAGGCGGCGTTCTCGACATTGCAGCCGGGATAGACCTTGCCGTCATCGGCCAGGATGGCGGCGCCGACCCTGAAGCGCGAATACGGCGCATAGGCTTGGCTCTGCGCAGCTTTGGCTGCGGCGAAAAGGGCATCGAGATCTGGTTCGGCGGACACTCAGCGTTCTTTCACATAGGGCAGGCCCGAGGCCTTCGGCGGCGTCGCCTTGCCGATGAAGCCGGCGAGCAGCACCACCGTCATCACATAGGGCAGGGCCTGGATCGCCTGCACCGGGACGAGGCCGATGCCGGGCAGGACGACGCCTTGCAGCCTTATCGCGACGGCGTCGAGCAGGCCGAAGAGCAGGCAGGCGAACAAGGCCGGCCACGGCCGCCAATTGGCGAAGATCACCGCGGCGAGCGCGATGAAGCCCTTGCCGGCGGTCATCTGCGGCAGGAAGCCGGCCGATTGCGATACGGCGAGATAGGTGCCGCCCAGCCCGCAGAGTGCGCCGCAGATGATCACCGCGGCATAGCGCAATCCGGCGACCGAGACGCCGGCGGTATCGACCGCGGCCGGATTCTCGCCGACGGCGCGCAGGCGCAGGCCGAAGCGCGTGTGCTTCAGCGTCAGCGCGGTGAGGATGAGGGCGAGCACGGCGAGGTAGACCGGGGCGGCATGGCCGGAGAACGCGATGTCGTAGATCGGGCCGAGGACCGGGATCTGCTTGATCGTTTCGACCAGCGGCAGATCGAGTTCAGGGAAACGGGCCGCGCCTTCGAGATTCGGCGTGCGCCCGCCCTGGCCATACCAGGCGTTGCCGAGGATGGCGGTGAGCCCGACCGCCAGCATGTTGATCGCGACGCCGGAGACGATCTGGTTGCCGCGCCAGGTGATCGCGGCAAAACCATGCACCAGCGACAGCGCGATCGCGGCGAGCATGCCGGCGCCGAGGCCGGCCCAGGCCGAGCCGCTGTGATAGGCGACGACGGCCGAGGCGAAGGCGGCGATCAGCATCTTGCCCTCGAGTCCGATATCGACGACGCCGGAACGCTCCGACCAGAGTCCGGCCAGCGCCGCGCAAAGCAGCGGGATCGACAGGCGGATGGTCGAATCGAGGATGACGGCGAGGGTCTGGACGATCTCCATCGTCTAGCCCCCGCGCCCGAAATTGAGCGCACCGGCGACGAGGCGCCGGAACAGGCCGTCGAGCGCCCCGGCGAAGAGGATGACGATGCCGCCGATCACCACGACCATGTCGCGGGTGATGGTCGGCTTGTCGAAGGAGAGTTCGGCCCCGCCCTGATAGAGCACGCCGAAGAGCAGGGCGGCGAGGCCGACGCCGACCGGATGGCCGCGCCCCATCAGCGCCACCGCGATTCCGACGAAGCCGTAGCCGGCGGTGAAGTCGAGCACCAGCCGGTGCTGCACGCCCATGGCTTCGTTGACCGCGAGCCCCCCGGCGAGCGCGCCCGAGAGCGCCATCGCCACCATGATGATCCGCGCCGGCGAGATGCCGGCATAGGCGGCGGCACGGGGATTGGCGCCGACGGTGCGGATCGCATAGCCGAGCCGCGAGCGGTAGATCAGCGCCCAGACCGCGACGAGGGATGCCAGCGCGAGGAGGAACGAGGTGTTGAGCGGCGTCGAGGGCAGTTTGAGGCCGAAGGCGCCGAGCAGTTCGTGGATCGGTGTCAGCACCGCGTGCTTCGGAAAGTCCGGGGTCTCCGGCTGCATCGAGCCCGTTTTCCCCATCACCTCGACCAGCAAATAGACGATCAGTGTCGCCGCGATGAAATTGAACATGATCGTGGTGATCACGACATGGCTGCCGCGGGTTGCCTGGAGATAGCCGGGAATGAAGGCCCAGAGCGCCCCGCCCGCAGCCGCGGCGAGGATGGCAAGCGGCACCAGCAATATGCCCGGCAGCGGCGCGAGCCAGAGGCAGGCGATCGCGGCGAAGATACCGGCGATCGTCGCCTGGCCCTCGCCGCCGATATTGAACAGCCCGGCATGGAAGGCGACAGCGACGGCAAGGCCGGTGAAGATGAAATTCGTGGTGTAGTAGAGGGTGAAGCCGAGCCCTTCGAGGCTGCCGAGCGAGCCCTTCAGCAAGAGCGCCGTCGCCTCCAGCGGGCTTTCGCCGATCGAGAGCACGACCAGCCCGGCGACGACGAGCGCCGCCGCGACCGAGACCAGCGGAACGAGGGCAGTATCGGCCCAGCGCGGAAGATCGATCGGGGCAGCGCTCATGCCGCCCGCTCGCTGACGCCGGCCATCAGCAGGCCGAGATCGCGCTCGTCGGTCGCCACCGCCTCGCGCTCCCCGGTGATCTGGCCGCCGCAGAGCGCCAGGATCCGGTCGGACAGCGCCATCACTTCTTCCAGCTCGACCGAGACGAGCAGGATCGCGACGCCCTGATCGCGCAATGCGATCAGGCGGCGATGGATGAACTCGATCGCGCCGATATCGACCCCGCGCGTCGGCTGGCCGACCAGCAGCACCTTGGGCGCCCGCTCGATCTCGCGGGCGAGCACGATCTTCTGCTGGTTGCCGCCGGAGAACTTGGCCGTCTTCAGGGCCGGATCGACCGGCCGGACGTCGTAGTCCTGCATGCCGGTGCGCGCGTGCTTCTCGACGAGGCTTGGCGACAGGAAGGGGCCGGGCCCGAAGGCCGGGTCGTCATGATAGCCGAGGATCGCGTTCTCGGCCGCGGCGAAGGCGGTGACGAGGCCGGTCCGCAAACGATCCTCGGGAATGTGCATCAGGCCGAGCTTGCGCAGATTGGCCGGATTGCGGTCAGCGACGTTCAGGATCTTTCCGCCGAGCCGGATCACGCCGCGCGCCGGCTGTGTCAGCCCGGCGAGCACGTCGAGCAGTTCGCTCTGGCCGTTGCCGGCGACGCCGGCGATGCCGACGATCTCGCCCTCGTGCAGAGTCAGGCTGGCGTCCCGCAGCGTCTCATGGCCGCGCTCGTCGATCACGGAGAGGCCAGCCGCCTCGAGCACCGGCGCGCCGCGCTTTCGCGGTGTCTTCTCGACGCGCAGCAGCACGCGCCGGCCGACCATCGCCTCGGCGAGTTCGGCCGGCGAGGTCCGGTTCGTCTCGACATGGGCGACCATCTCGCCGCGCCGCATCACCGAGACGCGATCGGTCACCGCCATGATCTCGCGCAGCTTGTGGGTGATCAGGATCACCGTCTTGCCCTGCGCCTTCAGCGCGCGCAGCAATTCGAAGAGCTGGTCGGCCTCGGCCGGGGTCAGCACCGCCGTTGGCTCGTCGAGGATCAGAACCTCGGCGCCGCGATAGAGCGCCTTCAGGATCTCGACACGCTGCTGCAGGCCGACCGAGAGCGTGCCGACGATCGCATCGGGATCGATGGCGAGCCCATATTCCTGCGAAAGCCGCGCCAGCTCGGCCCGCGCCTTGGCGATGCCGCGCTTGAGCAGCGCCCCGCCCTCAGCACCGAGCACGATGTTCTCGACCACGCTGAGCGGCTCGACCAGCATGAAGTGCTGGTGGACCATGCCGATCCCGGCGGCGATCGCATCCGAGGAGGAGCGGATGCGCTGCGGCTCGCCGCGCACCCGGATCTCGCCGGCATCGGCCTCGTAGAAGCCGTAGAGGATCGACATCAGCGTCGACTTGCCGGCGCCGTTCTCGCCGACGATGCCATGGATCGAGCCGGCGGCGACCGACAGCGAGACGTCCTTGTTGGCCTTGACCGGGCCGAACGCCTTGCTGATGCCGTTGAGCTCGATGGCAGGATGCGGGCTCGTCACCGGTGGTGCCGGCTTACATCGTGCACTTGGAATCCGACATGTAGTCGTGGACCTTGACGGTGCCGGCGATGATGTCGGCCCGCGCCTTGTCGGCGGCGGCCTTCATCTCGGGCGTGATCAGCGCCTTGTTGTTGTCGTCGAGCGCCCAGCCGACGCCGTCCTCCTTGAGGCCGAGCACCGAGACGCCCGGCTTCCAGGTGCCGTCGCGAGCGGCCTTGAACGAAGAGTAGGCGGCGACGTCGACGCGCTTCAGCATCGAGGTCAGAACCTTGCCGGGGTGGAGCATGTTCTGGTTGGAATCGACGCCGATGCCGAGCTTGCCAGCGTCGGCCGCGGCGCGCAGCACGCCGATGCCGGTGCCGCCGGCGGCGTGGTAGATCACGTCGGCGCCGCGGTCGATCTGCGACTTGGCGAGCTCGCCGCCCTTGACCGGGTCGTTCCAGGCGGCCGGGGTCGAGCCGGTCATGTTCTGGAAGATCTCGGCGTCCTTCTTGCCGGCCTTGACGCCCTGGACATAGCCGCAGGCGAACTTCCGGATCAGCGGGATGTCCATGCCGCCGACAAAGCCAACCTTGCCGGTCTTCGAACCCATGCTGGCGAGGAGGCCGACGAGATAGGAGGCCTCATGTTCCTTGAACACCACCGACTGCACGTTCGGCAGCTCGACGACCATGTCGATGATGGTGAACTTCAGGTTCGGGAACTCGGCCGCGACCTTCTGCAGCGCGGTCGCCTGCGAGAAGCCGACGGCGATGATCGGCGAATGGCCGTCGCGGGCAAAACGGCGCAGTGCCTGCTCGATCTGGGCATCGTTGGTCGGCTCGAAATCGCGGAACTCGACGCCCGTCTCGGCCTTGAACTTCTCGGCGCCGGCGAAGACGCCCTCATTGAAGGATTTGTCGAACTTGCCGCCCTTGTCATAGACGATCGCGGGCTTGATCGCGGTCTGGGCCATGGCCGCCATGGCCGAAAGAGCAACGCCCGCCAGAGCGAGGGCGAGAGATTTCAAACGCATCGAGCCGTTCCCCTGTCACACGCGGAATGGTTGCGCCATTCCTGCCTGGGATCACGATGGCACGGCTTGCGGGCGGGGCCAAGCGGGCTTGCAGGCCCGCCCGGCGATATATGTCACATATGAACAGTGGCCTCAGCCGCGCTGGATCGAGACGCCGCCATCGGCGAGGAAGGCCGTGCCGGTGACGAAGCTCGACGCATCCGAGGCCAGGAAGAGCGCGGCGCGGGCGATTTCCTCCGGCTGCGCCATGCGCTTCAAGGCATGGATGCCCTCGACGAAGGCGAGGACCTCCGGCCCTGAAGCCGGGTCGTTTGTGATGCTCGCCGGCGTATCGGTACCCCCTGGCAGCAGCGCGTTGACGCGGATGCGCTTGCTGCCAAGCTCGGCCGCGAGCGCTTTCGCAAGGCCAATCTGCCCGGCCTTGCTGGCGGCATAGGCCGACATGCCGGCGAGCCCGGCGGTATGGCCGACGAAGCTCGCCGTGAAGATCAGCGAGCCGCCGCCGCGCTCCTCCAGCGCGGGCGCCTGATATTTGGCGCCGAGGAAAGCGCTGGTCAGGTTGATCGCGATCACCTCCTGCCAGTTCGCGCTCGTCATTTGCCCGATCGGGCCGAGTTCGCCGATGATGCCGGCATTGTTGAAGCCGATGTCGAGCCCGCCGAAGCGCTCGGTCGCGGTCTCGACCAGACGCTGCGCCAGCGCCTCCTCGCGGATATCGCCGGAAACGGCGATCGCTTCACCGCCGTCCGCCTTGATCTCGCTGACGAGCGCATCGAGCTCGCGTTGCCGTCGCGCGGTGACGACGAGTTTCGCGCCTTCGGCCGCGAACAGCTTCGCCGCGGCTCTGCCGATACCGGAGCTCGCGCCGGTGACGATCGCGACCTTGTCCTTCAATGCCATCATGTCCTGTGTCCTCGTTCAGGGAATGCGGCGCGGGTGATCGCAGGCGGGCAGGCGATGCAGACACCCGCTTCCTGTCACGGTAGGGCACCCGATTGCTGATGCGGACGGATCAGCCTAGCTTGCCGGCCATGACGCTGAACGACGCCGAGATCGAGCGCTATGCCCGCCATCTGGTGCTGCCGGAGATCGGCGGCCCCGGTCAGGCGAAGCTGAAACGCGCCCGCGTGCTGGTGATCGGCGCCGGCGGCCTGGGCGCGCCGCTGATCCCTTATCTGGCGGCGGCTGGCGTCGGCACGATCGGCATCGTCGACGACGACCATGTCTCGCTCTCGAACCTGCAGCGGCAGATCATCTTCGGGACCGAGGATATCGGGGCGCGAAAGGTGGTCGCGGCCGCCAATTTCGTCACGAAGCTCAACCCGCGGGTCGAGATCGAGGAATACGTCACCCGGATCGACCCGCATAACGCCCGCGCGCTCGTCGCCTTCTACGACGTGGTCGCTGATGGCTCCGACAATTTCGCTACGCGCTATGCCGTCTCGGATGCCTGCTTCCACGAGAAGAAGCCGCTGGTGACGGCGGCGCTCGGTCGCTTCGACGGCTCGCTGACCACGATCCGGGCGCATGAGACCGGCACCGACGGACGGCCCAATCCAACCTATCGCTGCCTGTTCCCGCAGGAGCCGCCGCCCGGCACGGTCGCGCCCTGCGCCGAGGCCGGCGTGCTCGGTGCGCTCGCCGGCGTGATGGGCTCGATGATGGCGCTGGAGGTGATCCGCGCGATCACCGGCTTTGGCGAGCCTTTGGTCGGCAAGCTCTTGCTCGTCGATGCGATGGCGATGCGCTTCGAGACGATGAAATACGGCTGGGACCCGGACAATCCGCTGAACGGGACGGCCGGGGTCGCCGCCTGATCTTACTTCGCGGCGCGCTTCGCCTCGATCACCTCGAAGAGCTGGGCCGCGAGATCCGGCCCGCCGAGCTTCTTGATGGCGCGCACGCCAGTCGGGGCGGTGACGTTGATCTCGGTCAGCTTGCCGCCGATCACGTCGATGCCGACCAGCAGCAGGCCGCGCTCCCTGAGTGCCGGGCCGATCCGCTCACAGATCTCCAGCTCGCGCTTCGACAGATCGGTAGGCCTCGCCGCGCCGCCGCGCACCATATTGGCGCGCAGGTCACCGACCGCCGGCACGCGGTTGACCGCGCCGGCCGCCTTGCCGTCGATCAGGATGATGCGCTTGTCGCCCTCCGTGACCTCCTTGAGGAAGGCTTGGATCACCCAGGGCTCGCGGAAGAGATTGGCGAAGAGGTCATAGAGCGAGCCGAAATTCGGGTCGCCCTTGCCGGTCTTGAACACGGTCGCGCCGCCATGGCCGTAGAGCGGCTTCATCACGATCTCGCCGAACTCCTCGCGGAAGGCCTCGATCTCGGCCCGGTCGCGCGTGATCAGCGTCGGCGGCATCAGCTCGGGGAAATGCGTGACGAAGAGCTTCTCCGGCGCATTACGGACTTCTGTGGGGTCGTTGACCACCAGCGTCTTCGGATGGATGCGCTCGAGCATATGCGTCGAGGAGACATAGGCCATGTCGAAGGGCGGGTCCTGGCGCAGCAGCACCACGTCCAGCGTCGAGAGGTCGGTCCGCTCGGGCTGGCCCAGTGTGTAATGGTCGCCCTCGACGTCGCGGACCTCGACCGGATTGATCACGGCGGTGACCTTGCCGTCGCGCAAGGTGAGCTTGTCGGGCGTGTAGGCGAAGAGCTTGTGGCCGCGGGCCTGCGCTTCCAGCATCAGCGCGAAGCCGGTGTCGCCGGCGATGCGGACCTTCTCGATCGGGTCCATCTGGATGGCGACGTTCAGCGGCATGGCGGAAGCTCCGGTTGCGGCCGTTATATCGGCTGCGACAGCCTGCTGGTGCAAGTGGCTTGGCCTTGCGTCAGAGCACCAGCTCGAACACGCCTGGCACATGGCTGGGCAATCGCCAGGGCGCGAGGAAGACGGCATCAGCGCGGAGATTGTGCTGCATCGCCCAGGGATTGCGCGCCAGCCATTGCCGGATGCGGGCTTCCATCAGGCGGCGCTTGTCCGGCGTGATCGCACTCGCCGCATCGTCAAGTGAAGCGCGCGCCTTGACCTCGACGAAGACGATGTCGTCGCCGCGGGCCATGATCAGGTCGATCTCGCCGCCCTTGCCGCCGAAGCGGCGCTGCAGCAGGCGGTAGCCTTTCACGGTGAGGAAGGCGACGGCGAGCCATTCGCCGCGGCGGCCGGACAGACCCGAATGGCGCGCGCGCCGGCTGCGCAGCGCCTCGCTCATGGCGTCCGTGTCAGTTCGAGCGCGCGGGCATAGACGATACGGCGCGGCTGGCCGCTGGCGGCCGCGACCTGCGCCACCGCCTCCTTCAGAGAGACTTTCGCGAGCGCGGCGCGCAGGGCTTCGTCGAGTGTGTCGCCCTGCGCTGCCATGGCCGAAGCGTCGGGCGGGCCGATCACGACGACGATCTCGCCGCGCGCTTCCTCGGCCTCCGCATAATGGTTGGCGAGCTCCGGCAGAGGGCCGCGCCGGACATTCTCGTAATATTTGGTCAGTTCGCGCGCGACCGCTCCGGAGCGTGCGCCGAGCACGGCGGCGGCGTCGGCCAGCATCTCGGCGAGACGGCGCGGCGATTCGAAGAAGACCAGCGTGCCGGGGATGGCGGAAAGCTCGGTGAGGCGGCCTTTGCGCGCCGCGCTCTTTGGCGGCAGGAAGCCCTCGAAGAAGAAGCGGTCGGTCGGCAGCCCCGCCAGTACCAAAGCCGCCAGCACGGCGGACGGCCCGGGAATGCCGGTGACCGGCAAACCTTCCGCGACGACCTCGGCGACGAGCTTGTAGCCGGGATCGGAGACCAAGGGCGTGCCGGCATCCGAGATCAGCGCCAGCTTGCCGCCCTGGCGCAGCTTCTCCAGAATCTTCGGGCGCATCTGCGCAGCGTTGTGCTCGTGATAGGGCAGGAGCGGCGTCGCGATGCCGTAATGCGCCAGCAGCGTCTTCGAGGTCCGGGTGTCCTCGGCCAGCACGACGTCGGCGGCGGCGAGCGTCGACAGCGCCCGGAACGAGATGTCCTTGAGGTTGCCGATGGGTGTCGCGACGATGTGCAGGCCGGGCGCGAGCGGTTCCGCCTCTGCCCGGAGCCCGAAGGCCGCATAGCTTGGGGCGCGACCTGGGGCGGGCGGGGCGGAAGACATGCCTGACATGGCGGCGAAACTGCCACACCGGCCGAGAAGATGCCACCATTCCCCGGCATTTCGCCCGGGAACCTAGAGTTAACAACTTGAAAATAGCCTTGCTCGCTGGCAGGACTTGTCCACGGTTCAGGACAAGACATTCAGCCGGTGCGGGCTCGTCTCGTGCCTCGCCGAGGACTGGAGACGAAAACCGTGTCGCGTCAGAGCAAGCTCCTTGCCCTCCCCCCTAGCCGCCGATTGATCCTGTTGTCCGGCGTCGGCGCCGTGCTTTCTGCCTGCAGCGGCGGAACTGGCGGCTTCCCCGGCTTCGACAGCCAGACGACGCCCCAGGGCGGCAGTGCCCAGCCCAGCGGCCCGACCATCGGCACCGGTTCGGTCAAGGTCGGCCTGATCCTGCCGCTGACCGCCGAGGGCCAGGGCGCGACCGTCGGCAACTCGCTCAAGAACGCCGCCGAGATGGCGCTCGCCGAATTCCCCGGCGCCGACCTGACACTGCTGGTCAAGGATGATCGCGGCACACCGGACGGTGCCCAGGCCGCGGCGCAAGAGGCCCTCCGCGAAGGCGCCGAGCTGATCATCGGCCCGCTCTTCGCGCCGTCGGTGCAGGCGGTCGGCCAGGTCGCCCGCGGAGCCGGCAAGCCGGTGATCGCCTTCTCCAGCGACAGCAACGTCGCCTCGCGCGGCGTCTATCTGCTGTCCTTCCCGCCTGAGAACGACGTCAACCGCGTCATTGCCTATGCCTCGGCGCAGGGGCGCAAATCCTTCGCCGCGCTGGTGCCCGAGACCGCCTATGGCAAGGTCGTCGAAGGGGCGTTCCAGCAGGCGGTCGCCAATCATGGCGCCCGCGTCGTGGTGATCGAGCGCTTCGGCTCCGACCAGAACAGCATGCGCGCCGCCGCCACCCGCCTCGTGCCGGCGCTGCAGCAGGCCGATGCGCTGTTCGTGCCGGCCGATGCCGCGGCGATGCCGACGCTCGGCCTCGTCCTGCAGCAGGCCGGCTACGATCCCGCCAAGATCAAGCCGCTCGGCACCGGCGTCTGGAACGATGCCAATGTCGCGCGCGTCCCGGCGATCCAGGGCGGCTGGTTCGCCTCGCCCGATACCGCCGGCTTCAACGCCTTCTCCGGCCGCTACCAGAAGCGCTTCAACAGCGCCCCGACCCGCACCGCGACCTTGTCCTATGATGCGGTGTCGCTGGCGGCGGCGCTCGCCCGTACGCAGGGCAGCCAGCGCTTCTCGGAAAGCGTCCTGACCAACGCCTCGGGCTTTGCCGGCGCCGACGGCGTCTTCCGCTTCCGCCCGGACGGGCTTAACGAGCGCGGCCTTGCGGTGCTCGAACTGCGCAACGGCCAGATCGTCACGGTCAACGCCGCTCCGCGCGATCTCGGCCCGCGGACGAACTGACGCTCCGAAAGCGCGTCATTCTCGGCCGAAGCGCAGCGGAGAGCCGAGAATCTCCGGCAGGATAAGGCGCCCTTCACGGGCGCCTTTTTTGTCATGAGATGCTCGGGTCTTCGCCCGAGCATGATGGCAGGTGTCACCCGCCGATATTGAACGCCGCCAGCGCCGCCATGTTGACGATGTCGGAATCCTTGGCGCCGAGCGGCACGATCTGCACCGGCTTGTCGAGCCCGACCAGCAGCGGGCCGATCACGGTCGCGCCGCCGAGTTCCTGCAGCATCTTGGTCGAGATCGAGGCTGAGTGGAACGCCGGCATCACCAGGACGTTCGCCGGCCCGGTCAGGCGGCAGAACGGGTACTGCGCCATCAGGTCGCGATTGAGCGCGACATCGGCCGACATCTCGCCATCATACTCGAAATCGACGCGCTGGCCGTCGAGGATGCTCACCGCCTCGCGCACCTTCTCGGAGCGCTCGCCGGCCGGATGGCCGAAGGTCGAGAAGGCGAGCATCGCGACCTTGGGCTCGTAGCCGAGGCGGCGGGCGACGCCGGCGGCTTCGATGGCGATCTCCGACAGCTCCTGCGCCGACGGCATCTCGGTGATCGCGGTGTCGGCGATCAGCACGGTGCGCCCACGCGTAATCGCGATCGAGACGCCGATCAGGCGGTGGCCCGGCCGGTCGTCGATGACGCGGCGGATTTCTTCCAGCGCGATCGAGTAGTTGCGGGTGACGCCGGTGACCATCGCGTCGGCGTCACCGAGCGCGACCATGGCGGCGGCGAAATGGTTGCGGTCCTGGTTGATCAGGCGCTGGCAATCGCGGAAGAGATAGCCCTGCCGCTGCAGCCGCTCGTAGAGATACTGGGCATAGGCCGAGTTGCGGTGCGAGAGCCTGGCGTTCTGGATCTCGATGCCCTTGGCGGCGAGATCGACGCCGAGATGCTCGGCGGTCTCGTTGATGCGTTCTTCGCGCCCGACCAGGATCGCCTTGCCGAGTTCCTGGTTGACGAAGGAGGCGGCGGCGCGGATGACCTGCTCCTCCTCGCCTTCGGCGAAGACGACGCGCTTGGGATAGCGCCGGACGCGCTCGAAGATGCGGTTGAGCGCGCCGGTGACGGGGTCGCGCCTCGCCGAGAGCTGCGCCCTGTAGGCGCCGGTATCGACGATCGGCTTGCCGGCGACGCCGGTGTCCATCGCCGCCTTGGCGACCGCCATCGGCACGACATGGATCAGTCGCGGGTCGAACGGCACCGGGATGATGTAGTCCTTGCCATAGCGCGGGCGCGCACCCTGATAGGCGGCGGCGACCTCGTCCGGCACGTCCTCGCGCGCCAGCATCGCCAGCGCCTCGGCCGCGGCGATCTTCATCTCCATGTTGATCGTGGTGGCGCGCACGTCGAGCGCGCCACGGAAGATGAAGGGGAAGCCGAGCACGTTGTTGACCTGGTTCGGATAGTCCGAACGCCCGGTCGCCATGATCGCGTCTTCGCGAATGGCGTGGACCTCCTCCGGCGTGATCTCCGGATCGGGGTTGGCCATGGCGAAGATGATCGGGTTCTCCGCCATCGAGGCGACCATCTCCGGCGTCACCGCGCCCTTCTGCGACAGGCCGAAGAAGGCGTCGGCCCCCTCCATCGCCTGCGCCAGCGTGCGCCGGTCGGTCACTGCCGCATGCGCCGATTTCCACTGGTTCATGCCCTCGGTGCGGCCCTGATAGATCACGCCCTTGGTGTCGCAGAGGATGACGTTGTCGGGCTTGAAGCCCATCGCCTTGAGCAGTTCGAT
>JAESGM010000324.1_pt1 | contig 60712 bp, 52 predicted proteins | sample 9269721 | NCBI WGS metagenome assembly JAESGM01 (sample SAMN15720920, study PRJNA650825) | algae metagenome | isolation source: Komarekiella atlantica HA4396-MV6 and co-occurring heterotrophs from... | place: USA: Theobald House, Kauai, HI | collected 2009-07-29
GATCAATCAACACACGCACTTACAAGATGCCTCGCATGTGCGCTCTGAGAAAGGATTATGGTTACACTGCTGGGGCAAAATCGCTTCTGCTTTATTTCTTATCGTTTTCTACCCTTGATTCACATTAATATATACTATTTACATTAGTTAAGAGAGTTCCTTACCCCCTTTCCCCAAGACTGATTATCAAGGCATTAAACCTTACCCCGCTGCTTACCCCACCTTACCCCCGTTTACCCCGGAAATAGAAACGTACCGTTTCAATCCAACTAACAAACATTGTAACCCAACCTATAACCACAAGTAAACCTATGCAACCGACCGAATCACGCCTGCAAGGCCTGTGTTTCCAGTGGCACTGGAACCAGTTTCCGCACTACCGGGGCTTATTGCACATGAACAACAACACCGCTGTAAACGCGATTAGAGGCACCTTAAACCGCGCCATGGGCGTTGTCAGGGGTGTCAGTGACCTGGAATACTTTTATGCGGGCAGAACGCATTTTATTGAGCTTAAATCCAAAGAAGGCATCCAGTCAGAAGACCAGAAGCTGTTTCAGGCACGGGTGGAGGCCCAGGGCGGCCGCTACCATATCGTGCGTAGTTACGAGCAGTTCCGCCAGCTGATTACAGTCATTCATGCCCATACGCAATGAAAGGTACGCCATACCCCCTGTAGGGGCGAACCCACGTGTTCGCCCGGTGTCGTGCCAACCGCGTCTGGATTCTGAAACACCCGACGATGGCGGACAGGCCCGACGGTTCGGATCATCCTGACCATACGCGGCGGGAACCAGGGCAGACACGTGGGTCTGCCCCTACAGGGGTTCGGATACATCCGGGGCATTGGCGCCACCTTGCGCGGAATTCACCGCAGTGGGTGCGTTGCCGTGAATTCACCGCACCGCTCAGAATGCCGTGAGTTATGCGCAAGCCCTACAGTGCCGTGAATAATGCGCAGCCATCAGGTTGCCGTGAATTCCGCGCAAGGCTACGCTTGCCGTGAGTTCCGCGCAAACGTGAGCCTGCGGTGAATTCACGGCAAACCGGAACGTGAACGGAATTTCGTGCAGCAGCCATAAAAATTAACTCTGCGCATAACTCACGGCAAACCAACCGCGTGCCGTGAATTCCGCGCATCATCATCAATTAACAATCAACCCATTAACCATTAACCCATTAACCCATTAACCCATCAACCATTAACCCCATGAACCTACAACAGATTGGCCAGCGCATCCGCCATGTGACCTATGATGTGAACCTGAACTGGCTCCTGACCGGCAGCGGAGAGGTGAAGGTGAAATAGATGCCAGCCAACCCGGACCGCTGTAAAAACAAAACCCCCACTGCCGGTAAAAGCAGTGGGGGTTTTGTCCGAAACGGAACCGATTAAAACTGAATTTTGAATTCGGGGTAGCCGTAAAAGTAATCCGTCTGCGAATTCGGATATTCGGATTTGTCCTCTGAATAAAAACTGTTGGAAATGGTGATATTTCCTTTTACAATCGGGAACATACCGATTCTGGCAGCTTTTACCTCCTGCTCCGTATTTTTCAGATAAATCTCGTAATAAGCCTTATTTTCTGAGTATACGCTGATCCGGTAGTATTTGCCGGCTGTGAGGGCTGTTTTGGCAACACTGGTCGAAGCCGACATCGCATCTTTCGACTGAGTTACGTTGGCCTGAACAATCGACTTGCCCGTTTCTGCATCCCACAGGGTTACCTGATAAGTTCCCGCCTTTGGCATGCGTGCACCCAGCTCGGTCAGGGTAGCGGCCTTGCTGGAGGTAAACTCGTAGCCTAATTCATACGCATCCTCGTCATTGTTTATGGCTTCAATAACCGTTGTGCTATCAGCCAGGAAGGAGGCAAACGGGTTTTCGGTAGGAATGACCTCTTCGTCTTTTTTACAAGCACTGAAGAGAAGAGTAAGGCCAAGCAAGGCATACACTGAAAACTGTAACTGTTTACGCATAGTCTGTAATCGTAATTAAGTGAATGAAATTTTGTGTGATGCAAACCTATACACGAACAAGTTACCATCCCGTTGATTTTGTAACACAACTACAGCAATGTACCATATCCGGTCTTACTGCACGGGGCATCGGTGGTAAACGGCTTATGCTCAGTTACCTGATCGGTACACGCAGGCATCGGCCGGGTGGCTGAAGCATCCCTTTGTGGACAGGCCATGAACGAGAGGCGCCATAAATCCGGTTTATCCTACGTAAGCCGACAGCCTTTCGGTACCGCCTGCACCTGACCAGTAATGTAAACTGGAACGGGCTTATGACCAGAACCGGGGAGGTGAAGGTGAAGTAGAAGCCAACACGCCCCAAAAACTCCCCTCCTTGCGAAAAAGGGGACGGGGGTGGTTCCATGCCCGTGTGGTGATGGTGCTACCCGGTGTGGCAGGGCTCAGAATCCCGGCTGTTCTACCTCCCCTTAACCCCTCCTGCCACAGGAGGGGAGTTATGGGGTTGACGGGATAGCTATCATGTGTGCAGGTGGGCGGTTGACCGGGTTGAGGACCATTGCCCTGAGGCATCCACATTACCTGTAATTTTTAAGCGTCCGGCACAGGGCTGATTGCTTTTTTGTCTAACTTCGACACACTGTTCAGCAGGTACTGCTGCCTTCTCAAACCAACAAAACAACCCCAACGTACTCCATGCAAACGAACGACAACGTATTTACCGAGCAGCAAAAATTCAGACAGGTGTGGGTATGGGTGCTGCTGATCGCCATTGATGTGTTTTTTGTGTATGCGATCATTACCCAGCTGGTTCTCAACCGGGCCGTCGGAACCAAACCCCTGAGCAACACAGCCCTGGTCTTTTCGGCCCTGCTGGTTTTTTCAGTAACGCTGCTGTTTGTGTTTATGAAACTACAGACCCGTATCAGCGAAGACGGGATCCATTATCAGTTTTTCCCCTTTCATCGCGGGTTTAAAAAAATTGCGTGGACCGAGATTAAGGAAATGCACGTGCGAAAGTACGATCCTATCTCGGAATACGGAGGATGGGGACCTAAGAGTGGCCCATCGGGCCAGGCATTCAATGTTTCGGGAAACTACGGCCTGCAACTGGTACTCCACAACGGGACTAAAATTCTGGTGGGTACCCAACACCCCGATCAGGTACAGCAGGTGATAGATACCCTGACAATCACGAAGAGATAGCTCCAAACCCCGAGGCCAGAAAACTCCCCTCCTTGCGAAGGAGGGGGGGTTCGGGTACAGGCTTTTACTGCCTGCGGGGCGTGTGCCAAAAGATAACCTATTGGTAACATTCCAAACATGCCGTTTGGCAGCCGGTTCGGTATATTTGGCTTATAACTCCAACCAGCCCATTGTCCTCAAAAATGATTCGTCCACGTATCTTCATACCGTTGCTGACAATCGTGGCAGTGCTGCCGGGTGGCGGTTTGCTGTCCGGCTGTGGCAACAACCAGTGCAGTGCCGATCACCCGCCGTTTATCGGTCCGCTGCTGCTGTATTTCACCGACGCTTCGGGCACCAACCTGCTGGACCGGAAAACCGGGCCGTTTTACCCCGACTCAGTGCAGACTACCGTAGACGGTATCGTTTTTACCCCCGAAATCAGGGATGCCCCTGCCGGACAAGGCTCGGTGCTGGGCGTTTATCCGGGTGGACGGAAAAGCGGGGGCAACCTGTTTCGGATCCGGCTCAACGCCCGTGATACCGATACGCTGGAGGTGCTGTATACGGTGCGGCCCGGCCGGTGTTTTTCGTCCATCCAGTATACGGTCATGTTTTTCAATGGCCAGCAGGTCTACCGCAACCTGGAGGATGGGTCCGTCAGGCTTGTCAAACCCAATTGACACCTCCCTGACGCCACGGCTGATGAGTGCCAGCATTTGGGTTTTCAGCCTGCAATATACCTCAAACGAGGTATTGCCATATCGGACGAAATCGGCTAGTATTGGGTTAGCATATGACTTGCATAGCAAAGGAAAAATAGCCTGGGCAGCCGCGTTTACAATCACCGCAAAACGTTTTTTTCAGACAGTGCTTCATCCATAGACACCCAAACCCTACTGTAAACACAAGTCATTCACGCATAGCTTCAAAGAACCTCTGCCCGTTGCCCGCACTACTGTTTATCTGGTTGCTGATCGCAAGCGACCCTGACAGGTGAGCTATTTTTTTCAATCAAAACAATCCACATTAATCAAAAACCACAGATGGCTACTGAAAATTTATCAAACGAAATCGCGTTTGTTTCGGAGCGGGCGGAAGCAGCCGAACCGAACAAACCCAATGGCGGATTTGAAACTTCTGACAATCTGGCCTTTGAAGCAACCTCCACCGGGGTGTTGATGCAACTGGATGGGTTGGATAAAAAAAACCTTATTTCCATAGAAGATGCCAAATTAGCCAACTCCATTTCCCCAAAGTTTACAGAAGCCGAAGTTGCCACCGGCATGGAAAAAGGTCAGAAAGGGGAGCTTTCGTATGAGGCCATACTCGGTGAACGCAACGACATATTGCCCATCTGGTTTTTGGGATTAGGCACCGATCGGGCCAAATCCATTTGCCTGATCAATACGTCCGGCGTCGACTACAAAGACCGGAAAGGAAGCTGGCAGGGGACCGGTTTTCTGGTGAGCCCTTCCATTCTGCTGACCAACTATCACGTGTTGAACTCCAAGGATGTCTGCGAAAATGCCATCTGTATTTTCAATTACCAAACCGACGAGAAAGGCAAGGTGCAGACAGCCCGGAACTACCAGCTCAACCCGAAACGGTTGTTTATTACCAGCCCCGAAAAGGAACTGGATTTTTGCTTTGTGTGGATTGACCAGGAGCCTGGAAAAGAATTCGGATACATACCTTTGGTCCGTCATGCCTTTGTCGTAAAGGAGAAGGATTTTGCCAACATCATCCAGCATCCGGGAGGCAAGATCAAATCCATCGCCTTGCAGAATAACCAGATTGTGTTTCAGAATGAAACCATTGTCCACTATACGACCGATACATTGGCAGGTTCATCGGGAGCCGTGGTGACCAACAATGAATGGAAAGCCTTTGCCTTGCACCATGCCACCCGGGAGCTGGAACCGGCGGATGTAAAAAAATTCAAATCGGCGGTCAGTATCAACGAAGGAATCAAATTATCGGCCATTGCGACGTATCTGGAATCGATCAATGAAAATCAGCAAAACAAAGCGGCTGCCGAAGTACTCGCCCTCTTTGCCGATACGGATGCCATGCTGGGGTATTTTGGTGGCCTGGGCCGGGAAAAGCACATCGAAAAAGACAATGGTCTGGAGCGGGTAGTGCAGGTGTACAGTGGCGAAGCCAAGGACATAGACATTGCTTTCTGGAACATCGAATGGTTTAACAAGCATTACCGGCAAAAAATCGAGGATGTGGGCAAGGTTATCGTACGGATGAACATGGACGTCTGGGTGTTTGAAGAATCCTCACCGAAAGCCACCCAGGAGTTGGTAACTTACCTGAAATCAAGGTATGACCTGGATTACGATTGCGATGCCAGCGAGCCGGATGCGCCGGATAGCAAGCAAACCACTACGATCATCTGGAATACAAAAACCGTCGCCATCGAAAAGAAAAAGTGGTCGGAGAAGGTTGAGAAATGGCTGGCCTTGACCAGCCATGCCATCCAGACCCCGGATGACCTGGTCCTGGAATCGAACCTTTCGTTCGAAAGTGTGGACGGAAAGATATTTGACCGGTACCCCGGCTTGTTTTACCTGACGGCCAGGCACCGGGACGACGAAGCCGCTTTCAGCGCCTATGTGGTTCCCCTACACCTGAAGGCCATGGGTGAAGGATCGAAACGCCGGGTACTGGCCTCGAAAATAATGGCCGCTGCCATTCAAAGCATGATTGATGAAGAGAGGGCGGACCAGGACTGGATTCTGGGGGGCGACTTCAATGCGACGCTGGCGTCGGAAGACTTTACTTTTCTGCTAGCTGATTTTACCGCCATCAGTGCCGAAGACGAGAAAGCAGGTGAAATGACGTATATCAAGGGCAAATACAAATCGCTGATTGACCACATCTTCCTATCGCCCAACCTGAAAAATTCAACCGATTCCGAATTCATCATCGTGGCTCAGGACAAGGTGCTGCCCGACTACCTGTCGATCAGTGACCACCGGCCGGTGCTGATACGCTTGAGTCTGAAAGACTCCGTAAACGATGCAACAAACATTACCCCATCCATAGGGGGCGACGAAAAGCAACAGCTGCTGAACACGATCAAGAAATTAGCCGCCAACCGCCCGAAGCCACCCAAAAGCAAGACACCCCGGCCGGGCCGGACGGACGTACAGGCCAACCTGGCGGAGGTGGAACGCAACCGGAACCGGGAGTATTACAATGAAACAGAGGATGCCCAAAAGAGAAGGGCCTATTACGGAGACTTACCTTCCGACCTGCCGGGTGACAAATTCTATGACTATTTGAACAAATTAGTAACGCAGACCCATCGCACTGTACTCCCGTATAACCCCAAGCAGTACCTGTATCCCTGGGTGGATCTGCAACCGGACAAGAAGACGATCCTCAACATTTACAGCGGCGACACGACCACTCCGGAAGCGTTGATCCGGTCTGATTTTGAATCCGAACAAACCATACTGGAGGCATTCTACCAGGAGTTTCCTTCGGAGGATGGCTTCGAATCGAATCTGGCCCTGGATGAAGAGCTTTACCTGGAGTCACTGGAAAGCAACCAGACCTTTAACTGCGAACATGTGGTTCCGCAGTCGTGGTTTGGCAAAAAGAACCCCATGAAAGGCGACCTGCACCACCTGTATTCGTGTACGCCCGTCTGCAATAGCTTTCGGGGCAATATTCCATACTATGAGTACCCGGACTGGGAGGAGAAAGTGATGGATAACTGTGGCAACCGGGAAGAACGGGGGTTTGAACCCAAGGAAGGCAAAGGCAAGGTGGCGCGTGCCACCCTTTATTTCCTGATCCGTTACCCCCAAATGATTGCAAGGTACAACCGGCAGGACATTCAGACACTCCTGGCCTGGCACATCAACGAACCGCCTACGGTGGTTGAAAAACACCGGAATGTGGCTATTCAGGAATTGCAGGGCAACCGGAATCCGTTCATCGATTTTCCCAGGCTTGCCACCAAAGTTGATTTTTCGAAAGGGTTAAAATAAGCCACTGCCAACAAGATGAAGGGTGGTCTACAGTCTTCGCTATCGCGCATTTTTACACAGCGGGTTCCTCCTGCTCAGCCTGCATGTGACCTATGACGTGAACCTGAAGGGGCTGCTCATCGGTACCGGGGAGGCGAAGGTCAGGTAATTTTAATTCCTGGTACAGGATTTCCTGCCCGTAGGCAGGGAATCCTGTCTTCGCAAGGAGGCATTTTCTCATCTGCCGTAGCGTTACCGTCTCTTTTCCGACAGATACGCTCAGGCAAAAAACCGTTCTTTCACAATCTTGCCGTTTTCCCAATCCTGGACCGCCACCTCCACCACCCGGAAGGGGCTATTGTCCACGTCAAAATCAAATGACCAGACGACAAAGCTCCGGTTGCCTTTGACCAGGCTGCCCACACAGGAGAAATCCCTGACGTTGGAAATTCTTGATGAAAAAATCCGGCCATTGGCCAGGTTCTGTTCCCAGCCTTTGACGGGGATGCCGTCCAGGTCGGTTTTCTCCACATCGGGGTGGTAGAATTTTTCAAAAGCCACTTCCCAGTTGCCTGCCTGGGCTAATTCCACCAACTGATCAACCGATGCTGCAATGTGTTGCGCGTTCATCTTCGTTTGTTTTTAAAAGTGAATGATTACTGAAAGTGAATGATTACCGAAAGTGAGTCAGTCCGTGACTCCGGCGTGTTCAAACCAGCCGGCCACCGCCGTCAATGTGGAGCACTTCCCCGTTCACAGCCGGATTGGACATCAGGAAAATGACGGCCTCGGCCACCTGCCCGGCGGTGGCCAGTTTCTTTGTCGGCAGCTTTCGGGCCACATCGGCCAGAACGCCCGCTTTGCCAGGGCCCAACACCGAATCCCACAGGGGCGTATCGGTGTAGCCGGGCGAGACGGCATTGAAGCGCACCTGCGAAAACTCCAGCACCAGCACCCGGGCCAGCTGTTCGGCCGAGGCCGTGCCCAGGCCCGAAACCCACGCCCCGGCAATGGGGCGGTCGGTTGAAATACCGCCGGTAAACACAAACGACCCTCCCGGGTTCATTTTCGGGATCGCCGCCCGCACCACCCGCAGGCTGCCCAGCAGCCGGGTGTGAAAGGCTTGCATGGCTTGTTCCAGGCTTCCTTCGGTTACTCCGCCGAGCCGGGTACTGCCGGCCGCCAGGTAGATGTGGTCAATCCCCGACAGGTGCTGGAAAAACGCATCGACCTGCGCCTGGTCATTCACATCCAGTGCGAACCCGCTGACGGCAGGGCCCAATTCTCTGGCAACCGCTTCGGCCCTGGGTTGCTCCCGGCTGGTGAGTACCACCTGGTTGCCTGACCGGGAGGCCAGGGCTGCGGTGGCTTTTCCGATCCCGGAACTGCCACCGATCACGATGATTTTCTTTTGTGTCAGATTCATCTGAAAAAGTTTTAATGGAATGATGGGACAAAGGTGGGGATTGGTATATTTGCGAACAAATACAAAGGTACATACAATAAAGTGCGTGTAAAAAGGAGCGGAAACATGCGAAAAGAAACCTCGACCAATTTCAAGAACGAGCAGTCGATCACCTTTGACTGCCCCATCGCTTCCACGCTCAAAATGGTGGGGGGCCGGTGGAAGCTGATCATCCTGTGGAATCTGAAAGACAAAGCGCTGCGCTACAAACAGTTGCACCGGATGATGGAAGGCATTTCGGAGAAAATGCTGACCCAGCAGCTGACGGTTCTGGTCCAGGATGGCTGGATTGTCAAGAAGGACTATCGCGAAATACCTCCCCGAACCGAGTACTCGCTGTCTGAGTTGGGGCAATCGTTTGTTCCCATACTCGAGCACATCTACCAGTGGGGCATTTCCAACAACATCGCGGAGCTGGCCAATGCCACGTATGCTTCCCGTACCGACAGTTCCGGATAAGCCACCCCGGTACAGGGGCGAACCCACGTGCCGGTCCGCCATCGGCGGGTTCGCCCGGGCCGTTGCCATCCGGCCGGTCGGGATGATCCGAACCGTTGAGTGTTTGACCATCCCGACGCGGTTTGCACGACACAGGGCAGACACGTGGGTCTGCCCCTACACGTCCCCTGTTTTCGATAATGGCATGAAAAGGATTGGTCCTACGGCTCCTCTCAAGGCATGGGATACCGGCGAATTGGTCGGGAAATGTATCCTACCAGCTCTCCACCATCTGCCAGGTAATTAAACGTCTGTTTATTAACGAATGATAAAGTTTTCATTACCATTTCAACGACAAGATGATATTTTCGTTGTGCCGTTCGGGATAGACCCAAAGGTTTGTATATTTATATGTTGGCAGTAACACTGACACCCCCCCCTAGCCTACAAACACGAATCGGATAATCCGGATACTCACCGTTTTGGTTTTTCTTTCCTCGTTTGCCACTCCCGCCTGGGCACAGGATGCCGAGCCACTGGGCAAATCTTTTTACTCCGTGGGGTACTTTGGTGAAAAAGCACTTCACCCGGGGGTACAACTGTCCGTCAGCCGTTCGCTTCACCTGTCAAGGACTGCGGACAATGCACACAACCGGTTTGACCTCGGCTTTTCATTGACGGGGTATGTGCATGCCCGGAACCATATCGGATTACGCGCAACGCCCCATCTTTCCCTCGTTCATTCCACTAAAAAAGGCATTGAATACGGTATCAAAGCAGATGCGGGATGGATGCGACGCTTCTACCAGGGAAAAGTATTCACAGTGGACAACGATGGAGAGGTCAGACAGAAATACCTGGCGGGACAGAACTCCTTTACGTACGGAGTGTACCTGGTGCTTGCCAAAAACTGGAACACGAGCCAGTCGGGAAGGCTCCGCCTGTTTGCCGAGCTGGGCGGCTTTCGGGAAACGAATTACAACGGAGGCGGCCTGTTGCACCCCGCGGTATCCCTGGGAGTAAGTAGATACCTTAATGTAGCAAAGTAATGAAACAAATCCTATTGTGCCTTTGGATGGCATTGGCCTTTCTTGCCTCGTCCTGCGACAAAGAGACACTGGACGCAAGTGCCAAAGACCACTTTTTCCTTGAAAACAAGGGGGCGGTCATGCCTGTGTTTGTAGATGGGAATACCCGGTCAAAGATCTTCCTGATCTACTTGCACGGAGGGCCCGGCGCCACCTCGCTGGAAGCGTATCAGAACGAGAAAAGTCCCTTTACCAAACTTCAGTCCGACTATGCGGTAGTCCATTGGGAGCAACGGTGTTCGGGGGCTTCGCAGGGGAATTGCTCCAACCTCACCCTGTCGCAGTATGTGGAGGATCTGGAAAAGCTGGTTGCACTGCTCAAAGACAGGTATGCCGGTGATCTGGCCATTTTTCTGTTAGGGCACAGCTGGGGTGGCTCCCTGGGCATTCAATACCTGACCACCAACGCCAACCAGCGCAACATCAAAGGCTGGATCGAGGTAGGCGGCGGGCACAATGTGCCGCGCATTGTGACGCTTGAACGGGAAATGGTAAACGAAATTGGCAACCGCCAGATCCGGGCAGGTAATTTTGTGAGCGACTGGCAGGCCAACCTTGCCAAAGCCAATGCCTTGAATCTGACGGATGTCGATGACCTGTTTGAGATGAACCGAATTGCCGTCGCCTGTGAGCAACTCATGCAACGCGCCGATTCTGTGAACAAAAAAATAAGCAACTCCTTTGCAAGCGACTATTTTTTTGGCCCCATAGACAACCAGGCTTCAGACATCCATAACCGGCAAACGTTTGATGCCATCAAAAACGAATTAGCCCGTTTAAACTTATCTGCCAACATCAGGCAAATCACCATTCCGACGCTCTTGCTCTGGGGCAAGTACGATTTCAGGGTTCCGCCCACATTTGCACAGGAAGCGCTGGCCAATTACGGAAGCACAAGCAAAGAACTCATCGTGTCTGACAAGTCGGCTCACTTTGTGCAATGGAATGAACCGGACGTATTTTATGAAAAAGTCAGAAGTTTTATCGAACAAAACAACTAGTTGATTTTCACAAGCCTATGTGGACGACACCATCGTTATGGTTTGAGGTGGCCGTGGTAAGCATAATTTACGCGCTGGGCAACATACTCATGGGGCACTTTGAGGAACAAACGCCAAAAATCCGCCGGGTGGGCAAGTACCTGCTCACCCTTGTGGCGGTTTGCCTGGTTTCGGCTTACTTCGGCAGAACAACAGCAATGACATTGTTGTCGCTGTTCAGTATCCCCCTGGTATATGTGCACGGGTATTACCTGCCCAGGAAAAAAGGCATCAATGGCTGGACGGGCGAGCCGAAACGCAAGTACTATGAGTTCCGCAAATGGAACAAGGACATCTTTTCGAACTAGGGAATCGATGCACGAAAAGCCTGAACCGCCCACATGCATTTGGCATCAGGCGGCTGACGGGCCGACGGCATCCCCTCTCGCCGATGCCCGGATGATTTGCCGAAGGCCTCCTTCACGGGTGAGGCGGCTCATCGAGCGGTGCTGACCGGCGCCGGGGAGGTGAAAACGACATCAGGCATGTAACGCATCCTGTTCCCACCGCAGGGGATTGGTGGCGATGTAATCAGCGATCTGCCGGTGGGAACGGGCGTTGCGGATGATGTGTTCGTAGTAGTTGCGTTGCCAGATATGATGCACATTCGTATGCTGCCGGCACCCTTTGGTTACACCGATTTTGAATCCGCGTACTATCGAACCGATTGTTTGAGAGGGTGATCTGAATTCGGCACTCTGTAGGGGCGAAAAATCTTTCGCCCCGGTTTCGTTGCGGCCCGGATGATCCTTGGCGCGGCCTGCACCCATCAGGGGCGAATGATGATTCGCCCCTACATCGTCGCCTGTCCATTCAATGATGCCGTGAACATGGTTGGGCATGACAATGTGTTCGTGCAAAACCGCGTGCGGAAAATGGTCAGGTATGGCTAACCAACAATCGTTCGCGATTTTCCCCGACTCATTCAAAATCATTTCCCCGTTTTCAATCGTGCCAAACAGGCATTCCTTATTCCTGACGCATAGGGTTACAAAATACAGCCCCGCCTGGGCGTAATCATACCCGGCCAGCCGGATCGACCGGCGGTGGTGGATGGCAGGGTGGTACGTGGAATCCATGGGAAGGTATGGGCTGTATCCCTGAATCGGTACGCAGAAAGTGGACATCTACGGCCAGGTAAGTTGGCAGTACGACCTGACCACGGCTCCGTTCAGCACCGTTGCCGAATTGTTCCACACCTTTGATTCGCAGACCTTGGGCTTTGACTACTCGCCCAAAGACGGCTTTGCCCGAAACCTGGTACGCCTCCGCACCACCGACGGCACCCTTGTCGCCAACACGCCCTTTTACCACCCGGCTCCCAAAGGCGAAAAGCAAACCCGGCTGACCAACGCCATTCTGATCGACAGCACCGTGTATGCGATGGGCATGTATTTTGACAAAAAAATCCGGCACCATGAACACGACGGCTTGTTTATATCGGCCACCAACACCAAGGGCACGCCGCTCTTTACCCACTCCTATTCGGCCGGTTCCGGACTGGCGTCCCTGCTGGCCGGCAAAGCCATGATCGAAAAGACCGGCAAGCTGCTGCCCAGCCAATTGATTCCGGTGGACGGCGGACTGCTCGTCTCGGCCGAAACCGTTGACATGATCCCTACCGGCGACTTTGCCACGGGTGTGGCCTCCGGGGTGGCCCTGGGCATGATCGGGATTCCGGTCTTTCTGATGCCGCAACGGTCGGCCTTCAAGGTGAAGGACCTGGTGTTTTTCAAGATCAGTTCCAGCGGACAGATCGAAAAAGTGACGCACATCGACAAATACGTGTCGCTGAAACAGATACCCGTACCCGTGACCGAACTGGCTACCTATTACCTGAGAAGCCACGCGGTATTTGATGCCAACCAGGTCTGGACCGACGCCAGCCGGTCGCAGCACCGCATGCTGCTGAAAGAAAACCCGGCCAGGGATCAGGGGATTCCCCGCATTGCGTGTCTCCACATCGGTGGCAACGGGTCCACGTTTCAGCTCAAGAGCCGCTTGCTTACCGACCTGATCCGGGAAGACCGGAAAGTGAAATCCATCGACTGGTTTATGCTTTCCACCGGAGAGGTGATCCTGCAATATGTGGTCAAGGACGAGCTGCACCTGACCAAGGTTGCCCTGGAAGAGTTCGAGTAAACCCGTCCCCGTCCCGTGTTTCCCTGTGCTGCCCTACACCACCACGTTACAACGCAGCGCAGGGAGAACCGCGGCACAATCCTTTACCCGGTTATCTTCCGGAACACTTTCCGGGTATTGTCTTCCCGCACCATCCCAAAAGCAGGCGATCCTATTCCCTAATTGCTTCGGAGATCACCCTGAACGATACAAAGCAAGACTGTCTACCGCATGGGCTTGTCTGCATCAGCGAAACCATCGCCACAAACCTTTTACAGAGATACGAAAACCTTGCGTCGTAGCGTCCAGTCTCCTCTGGGGGTTACGTGCACGATCGGTAAGGAAAACCACACGGCGCAAGGGTGTTTTCACCCATTTTTCGCACAGCGATCTGATTCTGAACTGACAAAATCATGACCGATCAGGCTCAACTGCCTGGTCTACTTGCCAAAACACCCCCCGGATAGGTGTAAACACCCATTGACTGTTTCTCTAGGTTTGACGTACTTGTATCACCAATCGGCCGATGAGCAGCGCGCCGGACAGTTTGAAGATTACACAGGCCCATTACCTGATTACCACACGCAGCCAAGGAGCCCTGTGCATGCTGGGATCATGCGGATTTCAAACGTCAACCGGGAGCCTAAACAACTATCTATTTCTCGCACAAAGGTTATACTTCGTAACACAGCCGCTGCCACCCTCTAAAATCGAAAAACCTATGTCACACTTTGATACTATTTTTCAGTTTCTAAAACGAAAAAATCACACACAAACAAGCACAGGAGCCCTGCTCAAGTCCTGTGAAGCCGAAAAAGATCTTGTTTTTCATACGCATCGCCTGTCTTCACAACCGCCCGCACTTCAGGTGGGCTGCACGGTAACCTTACGCTACGACTGCCCCGAATTTCCCTGCCCGAAAATGGTTGTCAAGCAAATCACCGCGGAGTCGGTTGTTTGCCTATGGTTTCATGATCCGACCCGGATTGAAGTAGCCGAATTTCCCAAAGAACTTTTGAAGGTCTGCTGAACCCCTTGCAGGTATTACGCAGCGGGTGTTCACAGGCGATGCTTCCCAAACACTATCCGCCTTGCAAGGACTACGACAAATGGGCGGTTTGCTGGGTACATGAGCCGTATATCCGCACCATGAACTGGGTGAGTTCCCTGGCCGCCACGGCCATCAACGCCTACACGCTGGACGTGTCGGCGTTGGCCAAAGGCCTCTACCTGATACAGGTGCGCACTGGTGGCAACCAACCCGTTGCCGCCAGGTTTATCAGATACTAGGTACCGCCGGTCCGTGGGACGGTACCTGTCGGGTTCATCAGCGTACGGGGATACCCGACAGCGCCTGTCCGGAAAGGGATTGCCGGCAGTCCGGCAATTATTCACTTTCCGGATAGGTTTTTCACGCGTAATTGTCTAAATTTCAGATAGTCCGTTCGGCTGTGACAGGGATCGGCCGCCATCCCTGTTCATCCCGAAAAGAGGGGTTTATTTTTCCGGTATGCCGTGCCGTCAGCGAATGCATGAGCCGATGGCAGCATACGCATTGTCAACCCTTCACCGGATCGATTGCTTGATTGCTTGCCTGACCTCAAACTACCTCACCTTAAAATTACCCGAAGATGGCTACCCAGTACATTGCTCCCATGCCCATGGCAAAATTTGACAAGTATTTTGCGGATCTGGGCAAAAATCAGCATCAGGGTTCGGAATCCCTTTTCTCCACCACCATCCTTGCCATGGACAAAATGGCTGTCGGGCCCTACCTGTGGATCATCTCGCACGCGGCGGACCTGCGGGTGAAAAAGGTTGGCGGAATGGTAAGGGAACTGACCGGGCTTTCTGCCGAAGAATTTGAAGCCCTGCCCGGGGGGGCAAGTGAGTTAAGCGCTGCGGAGGACATTGATTCCATGTTCGGGTTCCTGTATCATTCGATGCAATACCGCAGGCAATTCACGCTCCAGCGCAGAAATCAGATTTTCATCTCCTATTATTTCCGTTTTCGCCGCGAGGGGTCGGATCAGTGGATGATGATGAAACTGATCGAAGAATCGCCGGAGGAAAACGGGGTTCCCCAATACCTGCTGGCGATGCTGATGGACGTTTCGCACATCAGAAAACACGGGGCGCCGATGATGACAATCTATGACGCCCATACCCGGAAAACCCTCGTGTTCGAAAGCCAGGTAACCCACCTGGAGCTCGCACAGGCGAATCCGGTACTGAGCAAACGCGAAGTGGAGGTGCTGCGCCACATAGCGCAGGGGTATTCCAGTAAAATGATAGCCGCCGCCCTTGGCATCAGCCAGAAAACGGTGGAGAATCACCGGCGGAACATACTGACCAAAACCAACAGTCCTACCTCGGCGGCGGCCATCACCTTTGCCCTTCGGACTGGCTTGCTGTAACACCCGACGGGTGAAACCACCGCCGGTGCCGGACAGGTTCCGTCAGCAGCCGTCCGGATAGTACTCGCCCTGGTTCACAGGCGTCCCATCCTGAACCACCGGTGGTGTGCCCGCGTGATTCGCTGGCAGGGTTTTGGTTACAGTTTGGGGTTAGAGTCACCGTGTTGGTTTTTAGTCCGAACCTTATGGCTAGGGACAAACCAAAAAGACAGAAGGAAAAAAACGGTTCGGACAAAGAACAAACGACAACCCATTACTATGGCAAAATCCATTTACGATTACACCATCGAGTGGCGCGATCCCTTTGGGTACTGACAGTAGTTCCGGAATAGCGGAACAAAACAGACAATCACCGCACCCGCTGTTACCTGACTAACGTTCGGGTATCCGGGGTGATGTGTTGTGGGTTCCCAATCCTTTGGTTGCGTTCCTTTGCGGGCAAGCCCCACGTTCTGTGTCTTCACACCTGTATACGAAGGCGTAGATCGGAAACAACACTGGTGTATCAGGTAACCCTGAGGGGGATTGGCGTTTGTTAGTCTTTGTTACAATAACTACTTTTGATCAGGTGCGGTATCTTTTCGGGGCAGTTATACAATCCCAGCCTTTTCCTGATTATCCGTGCGTGAGGTTTTGCATTTTTAAAACATACGCGTTGTCTGTCTTCTTACCGGGAACTTGATGCAAACGCATGGCTCTTCTCATCAGATGCACCGTCATATTTGTGCGAAGATCCTTGCCTTGCGGAAGGACAACGAGTAGAAATAGTACCCAAACACGAAGTGTTAGTTTTATGCAGCTTTATAAAGTACTACAAACCACGTGTGCAATCTTCGGACTCTCCTGTTTGTGTATCGCTCAATTAGCAGCGCAGGTAGTTGATGACTGCGCATGCGCCAAAAACTTTGACTTTTTAGTCAATACAGCGAAAGTAAATTATGTGGATTACCGTTTTCGGGTAAATTCCCAGAATCAAGCTCGCTTTCAGGCGTTTACGGATAGTTTACGAATACAGGCTCAAAAAGCTTCAGGGCCCAAATGCCTGTCTGTCTTGGAAAAGTGGGTAAATTTTTTTCAAGACCCGCATTTCATTATCCATCTGAATGTCAATTCTCCACGCAACGTGAGCGAAGTGCTGGCCCCTGTTGAGCAAAGCAACCTGCCAGGTAACCGGATAAACGAATACCTGAGTACGCTGGAAAACAAAACCATGGGTATCGAAGGATTGTGGCTATATACGGATCCTACCTATTTACAAACCTATCAGATTGCGATCATAAAAGACAAAAAGAAAGGGCGTGATTTTGCGGGTATCATTACCCAAAGTCGTAGTGGTTTTTGGTCAGAAGGGCAAATTCGATTGACCATCCAGGAGGCAAATGGAGTATATAAAGTAAATTACTTTGATGAACACCACAATCGGGTAAAAACTGTATTACAGCCCGGCAAGGATGCGATTCAGATCAAGGGTGTAGGCAAACTGTATAGAGCCTATACAAGTGCCACACTGGTGCAAAATGCGGGAACAGCAAATTATATGGAAATTACCACGATCACTCCCCAGACTACCTACATCCGTATTTCCGATCTTTTTTACCAGCATGGAGAAACGATCTCCGCATTTTTAGAAGAAAACAAAGGTACGTTAAGTACTAGCGAACAACTGATTGTGGATTTGCGCGACAATCCTGGGGGAATGTACTGGCCTCTGAACAAGCTACTACCCTTGTTGTATACCCATCCCATTCGTGATCCGGGTGGAGTTATTCTGGCATCGGAAGATAATATTACGGCCTATTCCCGCCTGGCTTTGCGTGGAGGAAGCTATTGGCAAAATAATCTCTATCCTACACCACTGGCCATGCTTGATAGCATGAAAGCACACAAAAACCAACTGGTCGTTGAATCGTCAGATGACACGACCCGCATGGAGCGAGTGATGCCTAACCCAAAAAGAATCGCCTTTTTAGTCAACGAAAATACGATGAGTGCGGCCGAAACGTTTTTAATACCAGCCTCTCAAAGCAGGAAAGTAACCATTTTTGGACAGGCGACCCGAGGCGGGACGTTGTCGGGCGGCGGTAATTTGTTAGCAATGCCCTGTTCGTTGTTCAAGCTCTATTACCCCATGTTACGGAATACATGGGTTCCGGATAGAGTCAGCCGGGAAGGTAAAATTATTCCACAGGTTCGTATTCCCGAGTCAACCGAAGATTGGGTTACGTTTGTTCTCGATTATTGGAAACAGCCGTAAAGCAGTGTGCTTTACACTCATTTCTGAGCACTTTTGCCAGAATCCCCGTTTTTTGCTTCCATCGTGCACTTCCACTCTCCTGTAGACAGACTGCCAGCCAGGGTTCAGGATTCGGATTGTTCGCATACGTTTTGCCAAGCCCTTGCACACCAATTCGTTTATACGGAACCCGCACAACACATGACTAACCTCCGGCCTGGACTTGCCAGGCAACGGTTGCCCACATACAAAAGTTTTGTATACCCTGAAAAAGCAGAAAGGCCTTAGGTTTTCACCTAAGGCCTTGGCTGTCAATGTGGAGGCTGAGGGATTCGAACCCCCGACCCTCTGCTTGTAAGGCAGATGCTCTGAACCGGCTGAGCTAAGCCTCCATTGTTGTTGAATGGGAGTGCAAAGGTAAGTAGTTTTTTATTGAACGCAAGATGTGAGCACAAAAAAATTAACTAAAATTTCAAAAAAAAATCACGCTTTTAAATTTTCCACTGAAAATCAGGCAATTACACCAAAGAGGTATTTCCACTCAAATGAAAAAAATGTTAGCCTATGTTTTTTCTATTCACAGAAAATAGTTTATCTTTGCAGTCCTATTTTCAAAACGCATTCGATTCATCTAAAAATACAATACACCAATGGCAAAGAAAGGCAACCGTGTGCAGGTAATCCTGGAATGCACCGAGCAAAAAGGTTCTGACGTAGCAGGCATGTCACGTTACATCACTACCAAAAACCGTAAGAATACGACTCAGCGCATCGAATTGAAAAAATACAACCCGTTCATGAAAAAAGTGACGGTACACAAAGAAATCAAGTAATTCACGTTAACACTTAACGCTCCAAAGACATGGCAAAGAAAGTAGTTGCTACGCTGAAAAAAAATGACGGCAAAGGTTACGTCAAAATCATCAAAGCTGTAAAGTCACCAAAAACCGGCGCCTACACCTTCAAAGAGGAAATGGTATCGACCGAAGAGGTGCAAGCTGCCCTGAAACGCTAAAAAACCGATTGCTTTTTATAGCGGAAAGTCCCTTTGTGGGACTTTTTTTGTTAGTTTGGTATCCGGATACGGGATGTCCCGGATGCCGGATTTCCAATGTCAGAAACCAATACCTTCCCGAAAGCAAAAATCCGGGCATTTCCAATCACGCATCACGTAGCCAAATCTCTCATCCGGTTTCGGACGGATTGCAAAATCCGGGATCCGAAATCCGACATCCGAAATCATACATGGGACTTTTTGATTTTTTAAAACGCAACAAGGAAGAACAAAAAGAGTCGCTGGACAAAGGACTGGAAAAAACCAAGGAAAGTTTTTTTAACAAACTCAGCAAGGCGGTTGTCGGGAAGTCGAAAGTGGACGAGGAAGTGCTGGATGAGCTGGAGGAAATCCTGCTTACCTCGGATGTGGGTGTGGCCACTACGCTGAAGATCATTGACCGGATTGAAAAACGTGTGGCTGAGGACAAATACCTCAACGCCAGTGAGCTGGACACCATCCTGCGCGACGAGATTGCCAGGCTGCTGGCCGAAAACCGCTCGCAGGATGTCAAGAACTTCGAGGTGCCCGAAACCACCCAGCCGTATGTGATCATGGTGGTCGGCGTCAATGGCGTGGGCAAAACCACCACCATTGGCAAGCTGGCGGCCCAGTTTCACAAAGCTGGCAAAAAAGTGGTGCTGGGTGCGGCCGATACCTTCCGCGCCGCGGCCGTGCAGCAGTTGAAACTCTGGGGCCAGCGGGTGGGTGTGCCGGTTATTGAGCATGGGATGAACACCGACCCGGCTTCGGTGGCCTACGATGCCGTGAAACAGGGTTTTGAACAAAAGGCGGATATTGTTATCGTGGATACGGCGGGTCGCCTGCATACGAAAGTAAACCTGATGAACGAACTGACTAAGATCAAGCGGGTGATGCAGAAAGTGATACCCGATGCACCGCACGAAGTCTTGCTGGTGCTGGATGGCAGCACGGGCCAGAACGCATTCATCCAGGCGCAGGAATTTACCAAGGCTACCGACGTGACGGCACTGGCCATCACCAAGCTCGACGGCACGGCCAAAGGGGGCGTGGTCATTGGCATTTCGGACCAGTTCAAGATTCCGGTCAAGTACATCGGCGTCGGCGAAAAAATCGACGACCTGCAATTGTTTGACAAAGTCGCGTTTGTCGACTCATTATTTAAGAAATAAGTCTGAACCACTGATAGACGCTGATAGGTGTGATTGAACGGATAAGGGTCGGTGCAACGATCACTCGCTGTCAGATTCGTATTGGCGTGGTCCATAGCACAAAGACCAAGGTAACAGGCCTCAGGTAAAACCCCACCCTAAATCCCTCCCCCTTAGGGAGGGACTTAACAGTCGCGAGTCAAACTCCCCTACCTTGAGGGTTGAGGTGGGTCCAATCGCGCAAGGAGGTGTAGGTGCGCTGGCCTCTTGCGCCAGCGAGGTTGGCGTTGTCCCTGTGGGGGGAAGCTTTGGCGCAAGTGCCCTTTTTGCACTCACACAAGCTGGCTCATCAAACTCTCGTTTGTTGCCCCTTTTTGGGCAAGCAAAAAGTGACAAAGGCCAAAGGGAAGAAATACGGTCTGGGCTAAAAACCCACATTGTGAAAAGTGCCAAGGCCAGAAGGAAGAGAAACGGTCTGAATTGTAAGCAAACGCTATCTAAACACACATACATAAAATAGTATCTTCTCAAAAGGCAAAACCCGCCTGTAAAAAATCACAGGTCTCAAAATTTGCCCCTCTCGTTTAATTCTCATCCATGAAAACCAAAGGTTCCATCAGAAATAAAGTCAATATTGTGACGTTGGGGTGTTCGAAAAATCTCGTGGACTCAGAAGAAATCTTTACCCAACTGAAAGCCAACCAGTTTGATGTCACGCATGAAGCGAAAAAAGACGACGCCAACATCGTGATTGTCAATACCTGCGGTTTCATTGACAACGCCAAACAGGAATCGATCGATACCATTCTGCGGTATGCCGATGCCAAGGAAAGCGGCCTGATCGACAAACTGTACGTCACCGGCTGCCTGTCACACCGCTACAAGGATGATCTGGAAAAGGAAATTCCGATCGTCGACGCTTACTTTGGCACCAACGAACTGCCGCGCCTGCTCAAGACCCTCAAAGCCGACTACAAGCACGAACTGGTGGGCGAACGGCTCATTACCACCCCGGCCCATTTTGCCTATCTCAAGATTGCCGAAGGTTGCGACCGGCCGTGTTCGTTTTGTGCCATTCCGCTCATGCGGGGCGGGCACATTTCCAAACCCATCGAGCAACTGGTCACCGAAGCCCGTAACCTGGTCAAACGCGGCACCAAAGAACTCATTCTCATTGCCCAGGACCTGACCTACTACGGGTTGGATCTGTACCGCAAACGTCGGCTGGATGATTTGCTGCGGGAACTGTCGGATGTGGAAGGACTGGAGTGGATCCGTTTGCAATACGCCTATCCATCAGGGTTCCCGATGGAAATCCTCGATGTCATGGCCGAACGCAGCAACATCTGCAACTACCTGGACATGCCCCTGCAACACGGCTCCAACAGAATCCTGAAAGCCATGCGGCGTGGCATCACCCGCGAGAAAACCGAAGAACTGATCCAGCAGATACGCGCCAAGGTTCCGGGCATTGCCTTGCGCACTACCCTGATCAGCGGGCATCCGGGCGAAACGGAAGAAGATTTCGAGGAAATGTATCAGTTTGTGGCCCAGATGCGATTTGACCGCCTGGGGGTCTTCAACTACTCGCACGAAGAGAATACGCATTCGTATACAATGGAAGACAATGTGCCGGACGAGGAAAAGCAGGAACGTGCCGATGCCATCATGGAATTGCAGCAGGGCATTTCGTACGACCTGAACCAGGCCAAAATAGGCCAGACCTACAAAGTCTTGTTTGACCGCAAGGAAAACGGCTACTTTGTGGGCCGCACCGAATTCGATTCACCCGAGGTTGACAACGAAGTGCTGGTAGCCGCGACGCCCGGTGTGTATGTTCGCCAGGGCGACTTTGCGATGGTACACATTACCGATGCCACCGAATTTGACCTGTACGGGCAACTGGCAAACCCGCAGGTCTGACACTGCGTGTCTGACCGGTAATCCGAGGCCCGGTCCGGTTTTCGGTTTGTCCCGGGAGCAATCGGAAAACAGTATCCTGTAAAATGCAAAAACCCCTCACACAGAGGGGTTTTCTTTTGAGGTTGAGATACGATCCCTAGTCCAGAACGAAGTGAATGTACATCGTGTAAGGCATATCCACGGGCTCGTCATCTTTCTTGCCGGGCGTCCACTTGGGCATGACCGATAGCAGCCGGACAGCCTCCTGGTCGCAGCCGGCTCCCAGGCCGCTGATTACCTTCGGTGTCAGGATGGTGCCGTCTTTTTTGACCATGAACCGTACAAACACATCCCCTTCCACTTTCTCCTTCTTGGCCTGCTCGGGATATTTCATGTTCTGATTCAGGAATTCGGCCAGCTTGTCCTTTCCGCCCGGAAATTCCGGTGCCTGAAAGCCTTTCACTTTTACTTCCCGTACCGAATCCTTCTGGATTACTTTGTCGTTGGCAAACACCAGCGAATCCTTTTTCGGTTCGGCTTTGGTGGTCTTGCTTTTCGATAAGGACTCATTTCCTTTTTTTTGTGTTTTTGCTGGTTTTTGCTGCGCCAGTGCCAGTCCGGCAATTAAAAAAAGCAGCATTGCTCCGGTTACTCGTTTCATAGTTAAAAAATAGCACTTTGTTGAGAGTACATATTTACGAATAAGTTTATAATAAAGTTGCTCCCGCTGCCCGGAATGTAGGGAAAAACCACAAATTACAAGCCAGGCATCTCCCAAGCGTTTGAAAGCCAGCAAAAGCCGGCAACCGGTTATGCCCAACCACCGAAAATAATCTCCATACTTTTGTACCCATTCCGTCGAGCCAGCCATCCGATTGCTCTCCACAAGACCGAATCCCGGTAAAAAGTGTACTTTTGTGCGTTTCCAACGTAAAACCAACCGTCATTTTGGTACTTGAATTCATTCGCGTCTTCTTTCCGTTTCTTATTCACGGCCCGTTGCTGGGGTATCTGCTCTGGAATGTGTACCAAACCCAGGCGGCCGCGCCGTTGCGTCGTTATTTCTGGGCGGGGGCGATTTTGAAGTTACTGGCGGGTACGGTTGTCGGCCTGTTGTATCTCTACCATTATCCCTACCGCGGCGATACGTGGGTATTGTTCGACGAATCGGCGCTGCTCAGCAAACTCGCGTTCCGCAACCCGCTGGCGTACCTGCGCACGTTGCTGCTGAACGATGTGGCCTATGCCCAGCATGAAGTATTTCTGACACTTTCGGAACAACCCCGGGCCTTTTTCATGGCAAAATTGCTGAGCCTGGTCAACCTGTTCACGTTTGGCAACTACTGGATTACCGGCTTTTACTGCTCGCTGTTCAGTTTCTGGGGGCTTTGGCTACTGGCCAACCGGCTGGTGGTGCAGCAACAGGCGCGGGTTGCCGTGGCGGCCATGGCATGCCTGTTTGTTCCTTCGGTGGTATTCTGGAGCAGTGGGGTGCTCAAGGAAACCATTGCCGTCGGTTGCCTGGGCCTGGTGCTGGCGGGTTTGCTGGCACTCACCCACCGGCCGGCCCAGAAGCTTTCCTTCCCAATCCTCGTGGGGATGGGCCTGTCGTTGTGGCTTCTCTGGAAACTGAAGTTTTACTATGCGGGCCTCCTGCTGCCGGTATGCATGGCCTGGGTCTTCAGTGTGTTTTTCTACCAGCGTTACCCTACCACCCGTCTGCGAACCCTCCGATGGATCCAACTGCTGGCAGTCGCCGCCCTGCTGAACCTGATGCCGCTGGCCTACCAGTGGCTCACAGGCCAGTCGCTGCTGGAATCGCTGGTACTCAATCACGATGCCACCGTCCAGGCTTCCCGGCCCGGCACGTTTGTCGTTTTTTCACAGCTTCAGCCCACGCTTGCAAGTTTTTTGCGGCATTTTCCGTTAGCTTTGTGGTCTGGTTGCTTCGCACCGCTGCCCTGGCAGGCGTCGGGCGGGCTGGCATGGGCCACAAGTCTGGAAAACAGCCTGTTGCTTCTGGCCTTTGTTGTATCCGTCGGACTGGCATTTCGGAAAAGACCGGGTTTCGCCACCACCGGCGATACTATTTCACGCGCCTTGTTCCGCCAGTCGATGTGGCAGTATTGCCTCCTGCTGGCCGTACTGCTAGCCTTTGCCTCGCCTAATTTTGGCGCGTTGGCCCGGTACAAGGCAGGATTTTTGCCGATTCTGGTGTTTCTTCTGCTGGATGCCCTTTTCTCAGACCGGCGGCGGCAGGCAACCGATACTAACGTTTAAAAGACTATTGATCTGAAATTGCTATGCAACTTAACGAATGTTTTGAATTAGGCTATGTGCTGAAAACGCACGGGCTCAAGGGGGAAGTGCTGATTGTACTGGACGTGGACAATCCGGAAGAATACGAAGACATGGATTCTTTTTTTGTCCTGGCGCGGGGGCAACTGATTCCCTACTTCTTCGAGTCGTACAAGCTGCATGGCAACCGGGCCATTGTCAAACTGGAAGATGTCAATTCCATCGATACGGCCAAAACTCTGATCGGAAGCAAGCTGTTCCTGCCCCTCGACAACCTTCCCGAGCTGGAGGAGGACCAGTTTTACTACCACCAGGTCATCGGGTATCAGGTAATCGATGCGACCAAAGGCGAATTGGGTACTGTGTCTTCAATTTATGACATGCCGGGCAATGATCTGCTGGCCATGCGTTACCAGGGCAAAGAAATCCTGATTCCGATCACGGATGAAATAGTCAAAAGCGCCGATCATGAGACGAAAGTCGTTCACGTAAGCCTGCCGGAGGGGTTGCTGGAAGTGTTTCTGAACGAAGGCGCAGATGAAGGCGAGGAAGAATAAAGACAATCCGTGCTTTGGTCTTCGTGCTTTTTGCGCAAATCTGTATCACTCCGCCCACACGTTTGCTTAGGAATGGTGGGTTTGGCTTTTACAGGAGATACTATTCTTTACGAAGCATCGAAGACCAACGTGCCATTACCGATAAACAGACGAACTATGCGTATTGACATTATTACCTGCCTGCCCCAGTTGCTGGACAGCTTTTTTGCGGCTTCCATCCTGAAACGGGCTCAGGACAAAGAATTGGTTTCGGTGAATGTCCATGATTTGCGCGACTACACCACTTACAAGCACAAGCAGGTGGATGACTATGCCTTTGGTGGCGGCGCCGGAATGGTTCTCATGATCGAGCCGGTTGCCAATTGCATCCGTTCGTTGCAGAAAGACCGCACCTACGACGAAATCATTTACGTCACACCGGATGGGGCACGCTTTGATCAGCGTACCGCTAACCGGCTGTCTCTCAAGCAAAACCTGATCATCTTGTGCGGGCATTACAAAGGTGTGGACGAACGGGTACGCGAGCATTTTGTCACGCAGGAAATCAGCATCGGCGACTATGTGCTTTCGGGTGGCGAACTGGCTGCTGCGGTCATTTCCGATGCGGTGATCCGGCTGATTCCGGGTGTGCTGTCGGATGAAACCTCGGCACTGACCGACTCGTTTCAGGATGATTTGCTGGCACCGCCGGTATACACCCGTCCGGCCGATTTTGAAGGATGGCAGGTGCCTGAGGTGTTGCTTTCCGGCCACGAAGCCAAGATCAGCGACTGGCGGCACGAACAAGCCCTGCAACGCACCCGCCACCGACGCCCCGACTTGCTCAAGGAATGAATGTTGAATGACAGAATGATCGAATAAAACGATAGGGTCTTTCACTTTTGACCGATACTAGTTTTATTCAATCATTCTGTCATTCTCTCCTTCAAAATTGCATTAAAAGCCCTCATCTTTCATGGACCGCTGCCCTTCGGGTGTCGTCTCGTCCATGGCGTCGGTTTCCCGCTGCGCCACATTGTCTCCGCTCTCCAGATCGCTTTCCTTTTCGTCCGGATCGGATTGCGGCTTTTGCTTCTGATTGGTAATCTGCTGGCTTTCGTGTTTCAAGTGATCGTCTTTATCGGTTGCCGCAGGCTCTTGTCTGTTCTGATTTTCGGGATGTATCATGGCTGTGATTGTTTTGTTAGTAGTACTACAAACAATTACATGCCTTGTGCAACTATTTGATTATCAATACAGTATTAGTTCACCTTCAGTTGGATATGGGGTGCATTTTACCCATTATAAGTACTTGCACATCAATAGTTTAATTGAAGTTTACTGTAGTCTGTGGAGTAGACCACGGTAGAAAATAATAGTAGCTAAATAGGAGGTAGTACTTGTATAACTAAGCCTATCATTAATTACACACCTACTTTGTATCGTGTCCAGCTTAATTTGTAAAAATCATCATAATCCAATGCATAGGCCTTTAATACGGAAAGGGCGTCAGATCCATTGCGTTCCATTTCCAATTCCGTACCTATTTCTTCCATTGCTTCAGATATGGAAGAAAGTATTGCTTCTCTTTCCATCTCATCCATCTCCATTTCTTTCATCTCATCTATCCAGTGGTCTATCCCCAAAGAAACCTTTCGTATCAATTTTCCTTCGTTATAAAAGCTAAACGAGCAAATTCCTGTCGTATCTGAGTTCTCAGCCTGTAGTAATTCGGTTTTGAAAACTTTGGAGTAGTTGATCAACCTTCCTTCAGCGTCATGATAGTCATCTATAACAATCCAAAAATCTTGTATTTGGCTAACGGCAACTAACGGTTCTGGGTTTCTTTCATTAATCTCACTAAGTATAAACGAAAACTCAGCATCCTGGTATTCGGTACTTAACGGCTGCAAATGCTCAATGAATGATTCTGAGTTAGCAGATGATACTTTCTTAACAACACAAACATTGGTATTCAGACCCATGCGTATTTAAATGAAGGTTTATTTCTGTTTCCGGTCGGTGGCACACAAACCCGGGTAATTTATTTGTGAAAAAGCCACCTGGTAATCTGTATGTACCGGGTGGCTTTCATCATGGATAAGCAGTTATACAAACATAAGACCATTCAACAAGCAGACATTCATTATCTTGAAACTGTCTTTTGTCTAGTGTCTTTTTTCTTTCGTCTCTGGTTACAACAGCTTCTTAATCAGATCATCTACCGTAACGTTTTCGGCTTCGGCCTTGAAGTTACGCACCACACGGTGACGCAGCACCGGCACAGCAACAGCCTGTACGTCTTCAATGTCCGGCGAATACTTGCCCGCAAACAAGGCGTTGCATTTGGCTCCCAGCACCAGGAACTGCGATGCCCGCGGCCCTGCGCCCCACTCCAGGTACTGGTTGGCCTCGGTAGAGGCCATTTCGGTATGCGGACGGGTTTTGTGCACCAGCTTCACGGCATATTCCACCACATTGTCTGAGACAGGCACTTTGCGCACCAACGTCTGGAAGTACTTGATCTCTTCGGAACTCAGCACGTGTGATACCTGCTGCGAAACGGAAGAAGTCGTGTTTTTCACAATTTCCACTTCCGACGCATACTTCGGATAGTCCAGCTTCACGTTGAACATGAACCGGTCAAGCTGGGCTTCGGGAAGCGGGTAGGTACCTTCCTGTTCGATCGGGTTTTGCGTGGCCAGTACGAAAAACGGCTTTTCCAGCGGGTATTTTTGTCCGGCAATGGTCACGGCGTATTCCTGCATGGCTTCCAGCAAGGCCGATTGCGTTTTGGGTGGCGTCCGGTTGATCTCATCGGCCAGGATGATGTTGGCAAACACCGGCCCGCGAATAAACTTGAAGTTCCGCTCCTGGTCCAGCGTCTCGGAACCCAGGATGTCCGACGGCATCAGGTCGGGCGTAAACTGGATGCGGTTGAAATGCAGATCCAGTGCGGAAGAAAGCGTCTGAATCAAGAGCGTTTTGGCCAGTCCGGGAACGCCCACCAGCAGGCAATGCCCTTGACAAAAAATAGCCGTGAGCAACAGCCTCACCACTTCATCCTGACCAATCACTACTTTGGAAATTTCGGTTCTTAACCGGCCGTAGGCTTCCTGTAAAGCACGCGCCGCATCGACATCAGACGTATATTGCACGATTATGAAATAGTTTGATTGATAAATAGTTAAGTTTAGTCTCTTTGAAAACCTACCGCTACAAAGATGAAAGATAAATTAACAAAGTAGTAAAAATGTTTCTGCCTAAAATAGATATTTTTCTTAAAAACAAAAAACTACAAAAGTGTTCCGTCTTTTGTAGTTGATTCAGGTACGCGCAACAATAGTATCCTTTTAAATCGAAAAACCGGCGAATGTTCCAAACCTGTAACCTGCCTGCACAAGAGCAGGCGGGTTACAGACCCGCTACTGCTTGCCTTTGAGTACGTTGCAGTCTTTCAGGTCGTCGTGCACGTTGATGTACACTTCATCCTTCGATTTTTTGAACCAGTCGTTCAACGCTTTGGCTTTCTTTTCGTTTACCGCAGCCGCGGCTATCTTGTCCCAGTCTTCTTCCAGCGTCGCCGTATGGGGTGGAATTTTCTTGCGGTAGTAAATGATCCGCATGGCGCTTTTGCCATCATCGGTGCGGTATTGCAGCGGACGGCTGATACCGCCGACCTGCATGGTATCGATGGCAAAATACAGGCCGGGATCCAGCGCCTCCATGAATATCTTGGAGCTGCGGCTGTTCGGATCGGAAATGATCCCACCGTTGCCTTTGGTTCCCTTGTCATCCGAATACAGCTTGGCGGCACTTTCAAAACGCATGCTGTCCGCAAGGATCAGGGTGCGCAGGCTGTCCAGGTAGCGGGTCGGTTCTTCCATGTCCACGTCCGAGTAATTCGGGCGAATCAGAATGTGGCGTGCCCGGTATTCTTCCCCTTTGCGGTCAATCAGCTGGATCAGGTGGAATCCGAATTCGGACTCGACCACTTGTGAAACTTCGCCTTTCTTCAGTTTCATGGCGGCACCTTCGAAAGCCGGCACCATCATGCCCCGTTTGGCCCATCCCAGATCTCCGCCATCCGCCGCCGAACCGTCGACCGAATTGGCTTGTGCCATGGCCGCAAAATCCTCTCCCCCGTCCACAATCTTGCCCCGGATCTGGTTCATGCGATTGCGGATGGTATTTTTCTCCTCTTTGCTTATGGAGGCAAGCTTCACAATCTGAGCCACTTCCACTTCCGCCGAGAAGTAAGGAATGCTATCCTTCGGCATGTTGTTGAAAAACCTCTTCACTTCACTCGGGGTTACTTTCAGCTTTTCGGTAATCTTTTCCTGCATTTTCTGTACCATCAGCTGCTCCTTGATCTGGGGCCGCAGTTCGGTTTTCAGGGCTTCGGGCGTTTTGCCATAGGCTTCCATCAGTTTTTCGGGCGAGCCGAACTGGGTACGGATCATGTATTCCATCCGGCGGTCCAGCGTCGATTCGACGTCTTTTTCATCCACCTCCACCGAGTCGATTTCGGCTTTGGCAGCCAGCAGTTTTTGCAACAAAAGCTGCTGCAAAACCTGACAGGGATCTATGCTCTTGCCCGAGGCGGCCACTTCCGCCGCGTAGGCATCGATTTCAGACTGTAACACAATGTAATTGTCCACTTTAGCGGCAATCCGATCCAGCGATTTTCCTTGTGCCATTCCTTGCTGTGCAACAAGCCATGCACCGGCAAGCAGACAAACCAAACCAATAAAACGATTCATTTTCAAATAAGTAGATGGATAAAACAATATCTTTTGTGAGGTAGAAACCCGGCGATTGTCAGGTTACAAAATAACGGCATTTGGCCGTCTTCTGGTAGCATTTAACAATCTTTAACATCGGTCATTTCACCAGGATCTCGAATGCTTTTCGTTTTTCGCCGTCTTCGTATACCTTTTTTTCAAGCTCCTGAATCATCTTCACTTTGCGGCGATGGATGAGAATGTCCCGGATCTGCGGTTTGATGAATACCAGTGGCGCGGGCTGTGACGGAAGACGGTATTCTTTCACTACCAGCAAATATACGTTTTGTTGGTCGGAAGTCTCAGTAAAACGGTTGTTTTTTAGCAGCCGCCCTTTTTCCATGTCCCGGAAGGGCGTGTTGCGCACCAGTTCATCCAGCGCCACCCAGGAGCTGTCCAGGTGATAGAAATTGGCAAACCGGTAGGCGAACGACTGCAACTCTTTGCGGTTGCGCGCGTTGTCGACCTGCATCCAGTTGCGGGCCCGCTCCAGTGTGGGGACGTTTTTGGGTACCGCTACCAGCCGTGCCCGCACAATGTTCTGTTGTAACGTAAAGTTTTCGGGATTAGTGCGGTAATAGTCCGTAATTTCCTGATCCGTAACAATGGTATCCATGTTTTTGGACACGTAGTGTTCTTCAAACGCCTGCAGCACCAGGTACTCGCGGTATTCGGCCACTTTTTTATCAATATCATCGGCATCGCCCTGGGTTTCGGCGGTGGCTTGCTTCATCAGCAGTTGCTTGCGTATCCAGCCATCGGCATATCGTTTCAGGAACGCCACACTGTCGGCCGGGGAAGTCGCCTTGGGGATCACGTCGGCAATGTCGGCCCAGTATAAGGACTGGCTGCCTACCCGGGCCAGCACCTGCTTGCTGTTGGCAGATGGCTTTGCCTTGTCATTGGAAGTACATCCCACCAGCAGGCCGCTGCCGAGAATGAGCATCCAAACCCGAGGGAACTGAAAATACGTTTGCATAAACCGGTCAGAAAAATGGTAAGAGCCTGCATTGCCGGTTCGCTGGAACACGATGGAGAACCGGCCGGTATAGCCCAGAATAGTATGTTTTGAAATGCAAAAACCCCGACGCCTGGGGTTTACGAGTATCCTTGCCGGAAGGTTATGTACCGGAGCAACTGGCTTTCGTGCGGTTATGCGTGTGCAGCCCCTTTGCTCCGGGCGTATGGCTACATGCCGGCTGTAATCGGCTTGATGGCCCGTGTCATTTCGCGCTTTCCCGTCGGGCCGGGCAGCGATTCCACTTCCCATCCGATATCGCGCAGGTCGCGCTTGAACTGTCCTTTGGCACAGTAGGTCACCAGCATTCCACCGGGCACGGTAATGTCGTACAGTTTCTGAAACAGCGATTTGTCCCACATTTCGGGTTGCTTGCTGGGCGCGAAGGCATCGTAATAGATCAGGTCGAACAGCCAGTAGGACTTGAATTCCTGCAAGCTGACCGGAAACTTGCGCAGATGAAACTGGTTGTAGGCAATCTTGGTCTCGGATTCCCAGGGAGCCTGGTGGAGCTGGTGGTACAACTCGGCCATGGGCGAAAATCCATTGGATACCTGCGGATAGTTGAGCTTTGCAATCAGGTCTTCGGGTACCGGATAGGGCTCGACGGCCACATAGCTCACAATGCTTTCCGGATAAAACTTTTTCACGTTACACAGGCTCAGCCAGGCGTTGAGCCCTGTCCCGAAGCCGACTTCGAGCACGTATATTCCTTTTTTCTCCCGCAAAGCCGGTTTCAGGCCGGCCTCAATAAACACATGCACAGATTCGTCCATGGCTCCATTGACGGAATGATAATTTTCATTCAGCTGTGGACTGTAAAGTGTGTGCGAACCATCGTGTGTGAACCGAATCTCCATTTTATGTTCAATAGATAGTATTTTTACATAAAATGCTTACAACAAAATTTTATGTTTTGTTATACAATAACAACCATCTTTGCAAAATGTTATAAGCTTTCTTTATTTGCACCGATTTTTTGCGTAAAAGCCCGCAAAGTTATCTTTTTTTTCATTTTTATGAACATTTATTTACTGGGGATGCCCGGTTCCGGAAAAACCACGCTGGGCAAACGACTCGCCAAAGCCTGCGGCTATGCCTTTGCCGACCTGGACACCCTGCTGACCCAGCGCGAATCGCTGCCGATCACCGAAATCTTTGCCCGGAAAGGCGAGGCTTATTTCCGCCAGGCCGAAAGCGATGCCCTCAAGCATACCCTCCAGCTGAGCAGACACGTCATTGCTACGGGCGGCGGCACGCCCTGTTTTTTTGACAACCTCACCTGGATGAACGAACACGGCGTCACCCTTTTCCTGGATGTACCGCTGGCCGAACTCCTCAAACGCCTGACTGCACACAGCGAAGCCCAGCAGAAACGACCACTGGTAGCCAACAAATCACCGGAAGAACTGGCCGAAAGCCTGGAAGCGATGCGCACCCAACGGCTGCCTTTTTACGAAAAAGCCCAGTTCAGGTTTCTGCCGCACGAAACACACCCCGAAAAAATGGTATCTTTTTTAAAAGAAAAAGCCCCCCAATTGTTTGATTGAGAGGCTTTGCACTGAATTCCTAACTCCATGGCTTAAAAAGCGGAGCCAAGTGTAATCATGGCCGAAGTTGTGCGGTATTGTGTAACGGCAGAGGGGGCATTGGTCAGCTGGTAGGGCGTATAACCACCTTTCACCTGTGAGAACACAATGCCGAAATCCGCATAAAAGCTGTTGATTTTCACACCGAAACCAGTGCTGTAGGACATAAAGCTTCGGTTCAGGTTATCCACTGTCTTCTGGTATGGATCGGGTTGGTAGGATACTCCCGCACGTACCCTTGCTATCTGGTAGCGAAACTCGCCGCCAAGCCTGTAATTCAACGCGTTCTTGTACGTCTGCTTTATTTCATTGTTAAGCGTAACTCGTTCGTTGAGTCCGGAGCCGGCGGCACCCCAATCGCTGCCTCCCAACCGAATGCCCTGGTAAGGCATGTATTCCACATCACCGGAAATAAACCCGTATTTATTGAAGAAAAAGGCCACCCCGGCTGATGTTCTCAAAGGGGTAGTCACATTATAGTTGAATTCATTGTCAACTGTTTTGTAGCCAAGCGGATTGGTTGCTCCCACTGCACCGGGATCAACCAGGACGGTCGACAGGGATGTGTAACTGACTTCGTTCATGCGGTAGATTGTCGGGCTGGAAAATGACCATCCGATACGAACCCAGTCCGTAGGCCGGAACACCACCCCGACGGTAGCATTGATTCCTGTACCGTTCACTTTCAGATTGTCTGTCAGTGTGAAATTGTTCAGGAAATTAAGTGTGGATTGATTGACCACTTCGGTATACCCTCTTCGCGATTCGTAACGAATGGAGGAAATTCCTACAGAAGCCCCGATATAAAACTTGTCAGCCCAGTTACCACCCCACGCAGCCGTCCACTGGCCACGCCCGCCGGTAGTATTCCAAGTTTCGCTCTGGGAAACCTGGAAAGGGTCTTCGATTAACTTGCCCGTCTGCGGATCCACTTGCGCATTGCGACTGAGACTGCTGATGTAATAGTTTCCCTGATCCTGGTTGCCATCGTTATCGCTGTCATAACCATCAATCAGATAACCCTTGTAAGCCAGCTGAGCCAAGGCGGCATCATATCCCACATTGAAGCCGATCTGGTTGTCCGCAACATCGAGTTCACGGGCCGGGACGTTCAGATTATCCGCCAAGTCGCGAAAATAGAGTGCGATGGAATTTGCATTGTTGGGATTACCTTGAAATGAAACCGAGTTGGTATAATTTGCGGTGCGATTGTAACTTATGCCGAAAGATCCTCCTCTCCATTCTCCCCTGTCGCTGTCTCGTTTGGCTCCGGAAAATACAATTCCCAGATTGGGCAAGGTAAAAAAAGTAGCGCCGTCATTCAGCTGACGGTTGATAAACGTACTGGAATTGTTGGTAAACTGAAGCGAAGGCGTAATTCCCCAGTCAGATTTGCGATAAAAACCAAGTCCGGCCGGGTTTCCGGATATGGAACTCAAATCTGCCCCCAAAGCTGTGTTGACACCACCCATGGCTTGAAACCGGGCAGTGCCATACGGTTGATACCGCGAAAAGGTAAGTGCATCCGTTACATAAGCAGACTGGGCAGAAACAGTCATGGTCAGACAAAGGCAAGCCAGCCCCACCCATAAATGTTGGATTTTCATTGTAGTAAATAGTTTGTGAACCTGTGAGAGGTAAAAAAGTGTGAAGAAATAGTCCCTCGTGATGAACGAGGGACTAAGAGGTTTACATGCGATTATCGACGAGGAACACGTGTAGAAGAACCATTGCTATTGCCACCGCCGCTGCTTCCGCTGCTTGAACTGCTGCGGCTTCCGCCACCGCTCCATCCACCACCGCTGCTGCTGCTTGAACGACCACTGCTGCCACTGCCCCAGCTGCTTCCGCTATTGCTGCTGTTGGAGTTGGAATTACTCCAGCCGCTGTTGCTGCTTCTGTTGCTATTGCTGTTATTCCAGCCATCCGAAGACTGTCGGCTTGGACGAGAGTACGAAGGCGTACTGTACGAAGGGCTGCTAGGCTGGCTGTATCCGCCAGAGTTGCTGTTTTGCCTGTCAAACGAACCGTAATCGCTACGACGGTAATTATACCCATTGTCGTTGCTGGTTCTTCCGCCGCTACCATACTCACTGCCGCGTGGACGTACCGGACGCGATTCGAGTGAGTTGTCCGAATTGTACCTAGGGCTGGATGTCAAGCCATCGGAGTTTGTATTCTGACTGCCTCTCGGTACGGCGATATCGCCCCTGCTGATTCGGGTAGAAGAACCGTTCTGCTCTGTTCCCATCCGGCCACCGCCGGCAGAGTTCACATCAGAACCCATGCGTGAGGGCCGGGAAGGAGAAGCGACGGAGTTGTCAGTATTTTCAGATCCCATGCGGCCGCCACGAGGCGATGCGGGGGTATTGCTAAAGTTTTCGTTTACCACGCCCGAGCCACGTGAACCTCTCGAACCATAATTCTTGTATACGGTGTTGTCCGCATTGGAATTGCCCCCTGTGCCATTGGAATTGCCCCAAACCACATTGCGTGACCGGCCTCCGTAGTAATAGTTGTTGTTCACCCACACATTGCTGCCATACCAGCCGCCGCCCCAACCGCCACCGTACCAGCCATAACTGTAGCTGTAAGGACTGTACCAGCCGCCACCCCAGTAAGGGTCATACCCATATCCCCACGCAGAGTAACCTCCCCAGTAAGGGTCGGACCAACCCCAGTTGTTCCAGCGATTCCAACGGTTCCAGCCCCAACCGCCTCCCCAGCCTACGGAGATCCGTACGCCAGGTCCCCAGGAGTTATATCCCCAAGGATCATATCCCCATGAGTTCCAACGGTTCCATCCCCAGCTGTTCCGGCCCCAGTTACTGGCCCAATACGGGTCGTTCCAGGAATTGCCGTAGTAGTTGTAGGTATTGTAAGTCGGATAAATGCTGTTGTACCCGTAACTGGTAGTCCGGCGACGGCCCAGCGTAGTATTGTCCGCTGTGATGTAATCGCTGCTCTGGTAGTTCGGATCGTAGTAAGTGTCGCCGGTGTTATCCTGGTTGTTGTCCTGCGACTGATTGTTCTGATTGTACTGCTGGGATTGCTGATTGTATTGTGTCAGGTAATCCGGATTGACATTACGCTGGTTGTTGGCCGACTGCGAGGAAGCAATCTCGGTTGCCGAAGCGTATTGAGCCACTTTCCGGTCTTTCGATGAGAAATACAGATCATCGGTTTCACCGCTCTGCGCATATTGCGAACGGCTACACGACGCCAACCCTCCTAAGCCAACCATGGCCAGTAAAAGTACCGATTTAAATGGGAGCGTTCTCATAATTTTATCTTTTGGCGTAAAAACTAATTCATTAAAAGCTGAAGCATTCTCACAAAAACCTATATTTGCTGCCTTCTTTAGTTAGAGAACGAAAAAAGATAGGGAAAAGGTTTATGTTTTGAAATTTATAAGTTTTTCTTAATAAAAGTAAATAAAAATGTAATTAAATGCTCGTTTTCGCATGTATGGTATACCGGATTATATACGAAAAACCGTGCCATTTTTAACAACTTTTAACAATTGTCAAAAAAATAGTCAGTGTCCGAAACAGGCCGTGGCAATAAGCCGGTTTCCGCATGTGGAAAGATACTATTTTTTGAACGCCTGACGACCGGAATGATCCAATGGTATTGCCCGAAAGGCTTGCCTGTTTCCCGCACTGGCCGTGTCCGGTAGCGGGGCTTACTTCTTACATTTTCAATTTTTAATTCTTTTTTGAGTTCATGAGCAAAGGATTACCCAAACGCAGCGAAGATTATTCCGCCTGGTACAACGAACTTGTCAAACGCGCCGACTTAGCCGAGAATTCCTCCGTACGGGGCTGCATGGTCATCAAGCCGTATGGTTACAGCATCTGGGAAAAAATGCAGCGCGCCCTGGATGATATGTTCAAAGAAACCGGCCATTCCAACGCCTATTTTCCGTTGTTTGTACCCAAAAGCCTGTTTGAGGCCGAGGAGAAAAACGCCGAGGGATTTGCCAAAGAATGTGCCGTGGTGACGCACTACCGGTTGAAAGCCGACCCTGACAAGAAAGGCAAGCTGATGGTGGACCCCAACGCCAAGCTGGAAGAGGAACTGGTGGTACGTCCCACCAGTGAAGCCATCATCTGGAACACGTATAAAAACTGGATTCAGAGCTACCGCGACCTGCCCCTGCTGATCAACCAGTGGGCCAATGTGGTACGCTGGGAAATGCGTACCCGCCTGTTCTTGCGGACAGCCGAATTCCTGTGGCAGGAAGGGCACACGGCACACGCTACAGCCGATGAGGCTGTTGCCGAAACCCGGCAGATGATGGAGGTCTACGCCACGTTTGCCGAACAATGGATGGCATTGCCCGTGGTGCGTGGTGTGAAAACGCCCAACGAACGTTTTGCCGGCGCCGAGGATACCTATTGCATTGAAGCGCTGATGCAGGACGGAAAGGCCTTGCAGGCGGGCACTTCGCATTTTCTGGGACAGAATTTCGCGAAAGCCTTCGATGTACAGTTTGCCAACAAAGAAGGCAAGCTCGACTACGTGTGGGGAACCTCCTGGGGCGTGAGCACCCGCCTGATGGGGGCGTTGATCATGGCCCATTCGGACGACGAAGGATTGGTCCTGCCACCCAGGCTGGCTCCTATCCAGGTGGTGATTGTGCCTATTTTCAAGAGTGCGGAACAACTGGCCGCCATCACCGAAAAAATCGAACCGCTGCTAAAGGCACTGAAGGCCAAAGGCATCAGCGTCAAATTCGATAACCGGGAAGGCAACACACCCGGCTGGAAGTTTGCCGAATACGAATTAAAAGGCGTGCCGGTGCGGGTAGCCATCGGGCCGCGGGATCTGGAAAACGGCACGGCCGAAATTGCCCGCCGCGATACGAAAGAGAAAAAAGTATACTCGCTGGAAAACCTGGCCGATCCGATCGAGTCGTTGCTGGCCGACATCCAAACCAGTATCTACGAAAAGGCGAAAACTTTCCGTGCGGCCAACACGACCAACGTGGACAGCTACGACGAATTCAAACGCCTGCTGGACGAAAAGCCCGGTTTCCTGTCGGCACATTGGGATGGCACGCCCGAAACCGAGGAACGCATCAAAGACGAAACCAAGGCAACCATCCGTTGCATCCCTCTGGATGCCGAAGCGGAGGAAGGCAGATGCATTGTCACGGGCCAGCCTTCGCAGCGTCGCGTGCTGTTTGCGCGTGCCTATTGATTACTTGTCCGTCCTGACGCACCGCAGAACAGGGGTTTTGCGATGCGTCAGGATACTATTTTTTGGTGGTTATGTTCACACATGTACGCAGGTCAGGCAGTTTGCTTTTGCTATCCTCCCTGGATGGCTTTACGCATTGGCTGGAAACGCATTTGTTGCAATGTCCTTTCAAGAAGCAGTTCCTGATCGACTGTCCCGGTTGTGGTCTGCAACGTTCGCTGGTGGCCTTGCTGCGGGGCGACATTTCGCAGGCGTGGCACTATTATCCGCCCACGTTTCCAATGATTGTTTTGTTTGTTTTTACTTTTTTGCATATTCGGCTGGCCGTTCCTCAGGGTGCGTTCATCATCAGGTTGTTATACATTACGTGTGCCATTTTTATCATCGTCAACTATAGTCTGAAAATTTACAACCATCAATTACTGTAACGTATGCAACAAGACCCTACATTCAACCAGGGCGGCATGGGATTTCAACAGCCGCTCCCCAACGCAACCCTTGTTTTGGTTCTTAGTATCCTGTCCATTCCGCTGTGCTGCTGTTACGGCATCATCGGACTGGGAATGGCCATAACAGCGTTTGTACTGGCCAACAAAGACAAGGCATTGTACGAATCCAATCCGACGGCGTACACGCCGGGTTCGTACAGCAACATCAACACAGGCCGTATCCTTGCCATCATCGGTATGGTGCTGGGAGGTGTTTACACCATCATCACCATCATTTCGTTTATGATGTTCGGATTCAGTTCCAATCCGCAGGAAATCCAGGAACGGTTGCGGGATATTTTCGGAGTGTAGCCGAAGACCTGTATGCACAAAAAGCCTGTCTGACGACAGGCTTTTTGCATTTGGCACTACTTGCGTTTTGAAAACAGAATGTTTTTTGTCACCCGAACCAAACGTCCTTACAATTCCTCCCAGCTCGACAAACCGGAAGCCCAGAGCAGTTCCGCTTTTTCCTTGGCATATTTGGTCCGCAGCGAATACAACTTGATCTGCTCGTCGATGAGTTTGGTCTCGCGTGAGTTGATCAGGAACAACGAGCTTTCGCCGTTTTCGAACTTTTGCAACTCGGCATCACGCAGACGGCGGTAGTTGGCCACATTGGCCTGTTGCAGGCGAATCAGCGAATCCAGGTTCTGCATATCGTTGTAGGTCGTCTGGATGTTGTTGAGGATCTCGCGGCCGGTTTGCTGGCGTTGCAGGTCGTTCTGCTCGATTTTTATTTCGTTCAGAGCCAGTTTGCCCCGTTCTTTCCGCAAAAAAATCGGGTAGCTGAATTCAAAACCCCATTTGTAGTTGTTTTGCAAATACGGCATGTCCACCGTGGGGGGCAGGATGCCTCCGTTGGAATTGTTGGTCGGGTTGCTCAGGAAATTATAATTCAGCCGCAGGTTGGGCTTGAACCGGTCGCGCAGGAACCGCCGCTCGATGGACAGCTGTTCGTTTTTGAAAACCAGCTTCCGCAATTCCGGATGATTCCGCTGCGCCAGGTCGCGCAGTTGCTGCAGCGTGGCTTCGGTAAGCGTTACCGATTCGCGGCCAAACTGCTCCGGCATCAGGTCGGCGGGCATTTCCAAGGGCGTGTCATTTTCACCCCACAGGTAGTTGGACAGCCGGATCCGGGCATTGAGCAGATCCACTTCGGCCTGCCGCACACGGATCAGCCGGTCCTGCAGGATGGTCTGCGCCTCAACCGAATCGATTCCGGCAAGGTCGCCCTCCACTACCCGCCCGCGTATGGCTTTGTAACGCACAGCGGCCAGGTCGTAATTTTCGCGCAGCATCGTGTATTCGTTGTGCGCCAGGTACCACTCCCAGTAATCCTTGGCCGCACTGAGCACCAGTTTGTTGATCTCCTTGACCCGGTCGGCCTCGGCAATGTTGCGAAACACCTGCGCCTGCCGCAGCACGCTGCGCCGCTCATCAATGACAAAGTCCTGGCTGATGGGCAGCGGAATGGAGACACCGGCAAAAACCAATCCTCCGGATGTGGTTCGGTTTTCACCACTGACGTATTGCCCGACGCCCCTTTCGAAGCCCGTCTTGAGATCTCCGATCCAAAACGGAACTTTCAGTTGGCTGTTCCAGCGGTGGTAATATGTGGAGCCTTTCAGTTCCTTGTTTTCGTAGAATGCCTCCAGTTTGGGATCAAACGCACCCCGGGCAAACCGGATCTCGCTGCGGGCCTGTTCGGTGAGCAATGCCGCCTGGCGTGCCACCGGATGATGCTTGAGAATCTGCTGGAAAAAATCGCGGCTGGTCATGGTCTTGTCCTCTACCGGGGGAGGCATTTTGTCGCTGGAAGCAACCTGCGCATTTGCCAGCGCCACCGAAACCAGCCAGACGAATGCGAAAAAATAGCCTGCCTGCCACCGGGGCGCAGGCAGGTAACGTTTGCAAATCCAAAACTCCGGTTTCAGATTGCGGTTTTCGGATGCCGTGACATAGGAAGTTTCTGCAAATCCGGCCATCGTGTTCCAAACTAGTATCCTGGAACGAAGAAAAACCTTCTTTACATTCGCTTTCCGAATTCCGCAGTCCGCAATGATATTATTCTTTCCCATCCGTCTTGCCCTCCTTTGATTTGTCGGATGAATCTTCTGCACCCGCGGTCGGGTTCTGCAAGCTCGGCGGGAAACCGTTCAACTGCCGCCAGATCTCGTACCACACCGGCACATCGTTGAGCATCACAAAGCCTTTGACACCGGACCCCAACCGTAGTTGCTCGGGCCATACTTCTTCTTCATTGTCCGGCACGACCAGCAGCCGGTATTTGCCGTCCTTGCTGTTGACATAGTCGATTACCGCCACACGCCCCCCGAACGTACCTACCGAGACACTGGGCCAGCCCGAAAACTGCAAGGCAGGCCATCCGTCAAATTCGATCCGCACCATGCGGCCCCTTTCCAGCAACGGCACATCCATCGCTTTCACGTACAGTTCGACGGCCTTGGCAGGCTGGGCGGGCTGGATGGTAGCCACCGCATCGCCTTCCTTGAGGGTCTCCCCTACGCCGGCCTTCAATGCTTTTACCACATAGCCGTCCTGCGGGGCAATGACAGCCCGATTCTTGATCCGCACCTGCACGCTGGCGTATTTGTTGCGTTGCTTGGACAATTCCCCTTCTGCATCGGCCAGGTACGAAATGGCCGAACTGCGGTCCGACTGCGCCTTGGCGATCTCTTTGGCATACTCGGCCCGGATGGAGCTCAGTTCGATGCGGGCGTTGATGATCTCGTTGCGGGCCACATCCACCTTGTTTTGCAAGGAAACGAGTTTGGCCTGGGTTTCCTGCAGCTTGGCCTTGCGCTTCTCGAAGTCAACCAGTGAAATCAGTTGCGCGTTGTACATGTTTTCGCCTGCCTGAAACTGCCGGCGGGCAATCTGAATGTTGATTTTTTCGGCTTCATACTCGGCGCTGTCCATTTGCAGCTTGTACTGGGCCTGCTGCAGCTTGTTGGCGGCCTGCCGCAGCTTGAGCTCCAATCCGTTTCGCAGGGCGGCAATGTTTTCGTTCAGCGCCTCCACTTTGGTTTCGGTGGCGGCAATCCCTTCCTGCTTGGCCGTCATCTGCTCATCGAGGCGAGTGAGCAGTTCCGGATCAAAGTAGTCGTCCTTGATCTCAGAAATGGCCAGAATGGTATCGCCGGCACTCACCCGCTGGCCTTCCTGCACATACCACTTCTCAATACGTCCGGCAATCACGGATTGAATGGTTTGCGGGCGGTCCTTGGGGGTAAAGGCTGTCACATACCCGGTACCCTGAACGTTCTGCTGCCAGGGCAGAAACAGGCACAAAAAGAAAAAGATGAAAATTCCGATCAGCCAATAGGCAACCACCCGGCTGGAGCGTGGCGTACTCAGGGTCTGAAGGGAGTACACCCGTTTTTCGACCTCGTGGGCGTCGATTCGTTGATTTGATATATGCAACATATTGAAGTCAAAATTAAATTAGTGGTGAGGGGTTTTTATGTTTGAAAAGATACGAAGCAGTCAGACACAAAAAAACATGAGATAAAAGACAAAGCACTGAATAATAGATACTTGAAATCGGGTAAACCATGCTTTCCTTTTGTCTTTGTACTTATTTTGAGCGAAATGGTAATAGGGTGGCACGAAAGACCGGAAACCGGAACGTTCCAAACCCGGCGTTCCGGTTCCAGAACGGATCTCAATCCTGGAGAATCGCTTCCCGGAGAACCGGGTGCTTCTCCAGTTCCTTGTAAGAGCCTTCCGCTGCCAGCTTGCCATCGTCAAGCACCAGTATCCGGTCGCATTTGGCCAGTAGCATCGGGTCGTTGCTGACAACCACCAGCGTCCAGGGCGTATCCGGATCGGTCATGAACTGGATCAGGTGCGTGCGGTCGGTACGGCACATTTCGGGCAGCGCGTCTTTGACGATCAGCAGCTTGGGCCTTGAAGCAATGGCCCGGGCCAGCAGTATCTTGTGCAGCACCCCTTCGTCAGGCTGCTTGCCTTCTGCCCCGATATGGGTATACACGCCATCCGTCAGTTTGTTGACATAGTTGCTCAAACCTACCTTGTTCAATGCCCAATGCACGTCTTCGTACGTCACATGGCTGCGGCGCATGGAGATATTGTCCAGGATGGTTCCGTCAAAAATGGCGTCCTCAAACAGATAATTGTCCACAACCACCCGCAGCGAATGCGGGTGAATCTCGCGCAGGGAAATGTCATTGTAGGTGATGCTCCCCTGGTAGTCGGTCATCACGCCGGCCAGGAGGCGCGCCATGGTGTGCTTGCCGGCCGAATGCATGCCCGCCAATGCTACCTTCTCACCGGATTTCAGCGTAAAACTCACGCCTTCCAGGGCTTTGTTACCCGTTGAATACTGATATTTCAGGTCTTTCGCCGCAATGGAAATGCCCTGGGGCTGGCTTCCCAGCTCCGTGCGGTTGCCACGCTGATGCTCCAGCGGCAGGTCGGTCACCGTTCCGATTTTCTCCACTGCCGTGAGCAGGTCGTACACGGTGTCCATATTGACAATGATCTTTTCGACGGCTCCTACGACGAGTACAATCACAATTTCTGAAGCGACGAACTGCCCCAGGGTTATCTGCCTGTCTACCACCAGCAATGTACCCAGGATGAGCAGACCGCCGATGACCAACACTTTGAAAAACACAATATAGATCAACTGAGTTCGCAATACGGCAAAGTGGCTTTTGCGGTAATACAGGTAATTGCTCACGTAATCGTCCATTTTCTGCATGGGCAGGTTTGTGTCGCCAGCTAGTCGGAAACTGTTCACGGTACGGGCCATCTCTTCAAGCCAGTACACGATCTTGTATTTGTATTTGGACTCGGTCAGGCTGGTTTTCAACCCTTTGGGCCCGGTCAGGCGAAAGACCAAGCCAACGATTCCGACCAGCACCACACTGAATGCCAGGAAGAACGGATGGTAAAATGAAAGCAGAACGAGGCCAAACAAAATTTGCAACACCGCGCCTGTCAGGTCTACCAGCAGTTTGGGCAGGGCCTTCTGGACATTGATCACGTCAAAAAAGCGGTTCATCAACTCGGGCGGATAGTACTTGGCCAGCGCATCGAGCCGTATTTTGGGAAGCCGGTACGTGAACTCGAAGGCCGCCTTGGCAAAGATGCGTTGCTGCAGTATTTCCACCAGGGTAATCTGCATGATCTGCAACCCGCCCGAAGCCAGCAGACCGATGATCACCACCGCAATGATGACGACCACCGAACTGAAAATCATGCCACCGGAAATCAGCCGGATCATGGCCTGAATGCCCAGGGGCAACACCAGACTAATAAGCCCGACCACAATGGCATATACATAGATATAGGTAATGTCGCGGCTTTCGGTCTTGAGCAGGTTCAGGAGCCGCCGCAGCGGTGTGGGCGGTTCCTGGTTCTTGGCCTCGTCGGTCTGGGGTTGGTCGGCCAGAAACGTGACCGGAAAAGAGGTGACAAAAATCACCTTTCCGTTGTGCGTGGGATCGGAAGCGTTCTGCTGGGTCAGAAACTGCTGGCTCAGTTCGCGCAGGCGGCTGAACCGGAGCCGTTCTTCCGAACCGGCATACTGCCCGACCAGGTTGTCATTTTCGTCACGGTATATCAGCAGCGGTTCTATCTGTTCGGAGTCACGCGAGTGAAAAAACAGAACCGGAAATGTGACGCTTTCCAGAAAATCCTCGATATCTGCGACAGGCAGGTGATTCAACAGGAAGGTGAATCCCGTCTTTTGTCCTTTGTACGTCAGGTCATCCACAAACTTGTTCAGCTCGTGTACCGTGTAGCGGCGTTCTTTCAGATGGGTGGGGTCGTTGAGCTGCGAAGGATTCACCTTCTGCTTCAACAACTCGGCGATGCGCTGTATTATTTTATTGATTTGTTGCGTTTCCATTTTTTACCGAATGAGCTAATTTACATTGGCTATTGATTTGCGTGAATAGCCTGGGTGAGATAACGTGCTTTTGTTTTGGTTTTTATACTTATCTTTGCCCGTTAGTACAAAAGTAATAGTTATTTATAAACAGTATAAATAACAACGCATTTTGCTTCGCACTTGTTTTGTAAATTAACAAACAAAATATTGCTCTTCGTCAGCAGCGACCGGATATGTTGTAAAAATAATATATCCGAACCAGCGAAACCCCGCAGGGATTCCCAGGCGCAGTACTTTCTTTATCACCTTTAAACCTTAACCTGAAACTTGTTTATGAACTTTCCAAGCGAACTCAAGTACACCAAAGAACACGAATGGATACGTATCGAAGGTGATGCAGCCTATGTGGGCATCACCGAATTTGCACAACGCGAACTGGGCGACATCGTCTATGTAGATATTAACACCGTAGGCCAGGAAATTGGTCAGGACGAGATTTTCGGCACCGTTGAAGCCGTAAAAACCGTGTCGGACCTGTACATTCCCGTAACCGGAACCGTACTGGAAGTCAATGCCGACCTGAACAGCGCTCCGGAACTGGTCAACTCCGACCCGTATGGCAAAGGCTGGATGATCAAGATCAAAGTTTCGGATCCGTCTCAGCTCGAAAACCTGCTTACTGCGGATGCGTATACTTCGTTGGTAGGATAATTTGCTTGCCCGATCATCGTTTTACGTTTACCGTTTGAAAATACGATCTTCCGGAAGTGAAAAATCTCCGACCGGAAGCGGTAAACCGTAAACGTAAAACGCTACTCCATCTACAAACCGAGGTTTTGGACTTGAAAAAGATACTATTTTCTGCGCAGCCCTTCCGGATAGGGCTGTTCTTATTTGTGACCATAGGCGCCTGGGCACAGGATATGACGCGTGCCCGCGCCACCCTGCAAACGCTGACCTCGCCGGAGTTTCACGGCCGCGGCTACGTGAGCAACGGCGACCGCATTGCGGCCGACTACCTGAAAGGCCGCTTCGCAGGCATGGGATTGCGTGCCTTTGATAGTTCGTACGTTCAACCCTTCACCTTGGACATCAATACGTTTCCGGGAAAGGTTAGCTTGAAGGTTGGCAAAAAAACACTAGTAGCGGGCAAGGATTACCTGGTCAATCCCATTTCGCAGGCCGGACGCGGCCGGGCCGGCGTCCAGACCTTGAATCCCCGCATTTTTACAGACAGCGCCGCCAAAAACGCATTCCTGAAACAGAACCTGCGCCGCCGGCTTCTGGTATATACGCCAGCCGATTATGGCAAACTTACCGAAAACCCGGAACTGCTGGAAAAAATGCACACGGCCAAAGCCCTGGTCGAGTTGCAAAAAGAGAAACTGACCGCCAGCGTGTCTACCGCTGCCCTGAGCCACCCGACGTTTGAGATTGTACGCAAGGACTGGGATACCTCGGCACAGAAAGTACGCTTCCGGGTAGATGCAAAGCTGATCCGGAATTACCCGACCCAGAATGTGATCGGTTATGTGCAGGGCAAATCGCGTCCCGACGAGTTCATTGCCATCACAGCCCATTACGATCACCTGGGGAGGCTGGGCAAGGACGTGTATTTTCCGGGGGCAAACGACAACGCCTCGGGCGTGACACTCTTGCTTGAACTGGCCCAACACTACGCCCAACCCGAAAACCAACCCGATCACTCCATCGCGTTCATTGCCTTTGCCGCTGAGGAAGCGGGCCTGATCGGCTCCAAGTACTATACCGACCATCCGGTCTTTCCGCTCAATCAGATCAAATTCCTGATCAACCTGGATTTGCTCGGCACCGGCGACGAGGGCATGATGATGGTCAATGGTGTCCGGCTTGAAAAGGAATTTGCCTTGCTCAACCAGATTAACGAGGAAAAAAGATACCTACCCAAACTGCAAAAACGTGACAACGCGCCCAACTCCGATCATTTTTTCTTTGCGCGCAAGGGTGTGAAGGCTTGTTTTTTCTATACGCTGGGCGGACCCAAGTTTTACCATGACATTTACGACCGTGCCGAAACGCTGCCCCTGACCAAATTCCGTGAAGTGTTCGGCCTGATGACTGATTTCATCGGACAATACCGTTAACCGGCAGGTTGCATTCGCCAACCGGCTAAACAAATAGTATCTTTCCGGAAGCCAAAACCGCCGGCCAATGGAGGGGAACACTTTTTTAACCATAAGCAGTAGAATTTATCCTCTACTGCCATGCGCCCTCACCTAACCAAAGCCCAATTAAAAAAAGCGTCCTCGTCCAGAACCGGCAAAATCGTCAAATGGACCGTCGGGATCGTAGCCGTACTGATTCTGGGCATCACCTTGTGGCTCAACATTGGACTGGCCCCCACCATCCGGCGCCAGCTCGAAACCCGGGTTTCGGAAGCCACCAAGGGCAATTACCAATTGCAGATCGATCGGGTGGGGATAAATTTTCTCACCAGCAGCATTAGCCTCAACGATATTAAACTCAAGCCTACGAATGCGTTGCTCCGGACGGGCGACTCGGCCCGAAGCAATATCAGCATGGATGTGGACAACATCCGTTTCAAGAATGTGAAGTGGCGCCAGTACTTGTCCGACAAAAAAATACACCTCAAAGGCATTTACATTGACGAACCTACCATCGTCATCAACCAGGGGCGCAAACAGCCCGACTCGGATACCGCTTCGCGGAAGGATCTGACCGAGCTGCTGAGCCAGTTGAAAAACGATATACAGGTGGGTGAGATTGTAATCAGTGACGGGTCGCTGGTGCATACCGCGCAAACGCCCAAGGGCAAGGCCCGGCAGTCGGCCGATCACATTCAGCTTTCCATGCACGACATTCGTCTGGATTCTGCCACACGCACTACACCAAACCAGGCATTAGCCTTCCTGGACAAACTGGAAATCTCGCTGCAAAACTATACCTACATGGGGGGCGACAGCATTTACAAACTTCAGATGCAGAAAGTTACGCTGGAGCCGGGGCATGACATTTCGATCAAAAACTTGGCTTTTCAGCCGACCATATCCGACCGCGAATTTGTCAAACGCCACAAATACCAGAAAGACCGGTTCATTATCAAGGCCCCTTCGATTGTTCTGAAAGGCATCCAGCTGAAGGAGTTTTTCCAGCAATCGGTAATCGCCCGGTCCGTTCATATAAATAATCCCACACTGAATATCTACCGCGACAAGCGGGCCCCCAAGCTGGTGGACAACAACCACCCGCTCATGCCCCAGGAAGCGATTCAAGGGATCGGCTTCGCCATACAGATTGATTCGACGTTTATCACAGGCGCCACGATCAACTATGCCGAACAGGCGGAGCAAGCACCCAAACCCGGAAAAATCTCCTTTACCAAATCCAATATCCAGGTAACCAACCTGACCAACAATCCGGCACGCATGACCGACCGTACCCCGGCCCGGGTCATTGCCAGCAGCATGCTCATGAACAACGGACTGCTGAACCTGAACCTGAGCATCAATTTGCTGTCGCGCTACTTCGATGTAAACTACAAAGGAAGCCTCAACCAGATGTCCGTCATGGATTTCAATCAGATAAGCTTGCCCAATGAAAACATTCGCATTGTCGAAGGCAGCATTCACAAGATCACATTCGCGTCCAATGTCAGGCGCGGAGTTGCCAGGGGGCAGCTGAAGGCTCTTTACGAAGACCTGAAGCTTGAAATTCTGGACCCGGACGATAAAAGCAAACGGGGCATGCTCACGTTCCTGAGCAACCTGGCGGTTCGCACCAAGAATATAGACGACGAAAAGAAACCGGCGCGCGTAGCCTCCATTTTATATGCCCGGGATGTGGATGACAGCTTCGTGAATTTTTTGTGGCAGTCGCTCCGTTCGGGTGTGCTGGCCGCGGTGACGCCTGTCAATGTGGACCGGGTGAAGGAAATACGGGAAAAAGTAGCCCAGGCCAAGGCCATTCAGAAACATCCGGTAGCCAAACCAAAAGCCAAAGGAAAGTTTAAAAAGGACACGTTGCTCAGCAAACGGGATACGCTGGTGCAGTAGTGGCGGTTGTCCGTTGTTAACCGCACAACAGCCGCCGAATGAGCGGTTATTTGCCCGAGCCAGGGTACTATTCTGACAGTAAAAAAAGCAGGCACTTTCCCCGGAAAGTGCCTGCTTTTTTATTCAGGCCAAGGCGGTTGCCTACAACCTCTATTTACTGTAAATGGAAATGACTTTGAAAACGCCGGGATCCGGCTTGGGGGCCAGCGCATTGCCGTTCAGTTCGTTCTGCGCATAGATGAACCGCCACGGCAACTGGCTTCCGTTGTTGGGCGTAAGCTTGACGCCTACTTTCTCGTTGCGTGTGCGACGTTCGTCGTTCCAGGCGATGGTCTGGCAATAGAACGTGATGTAGCGTTCTTCCAGGATTTCGCGCAACAGGGCTTCTTCTCTGGTAAGCGAACCATCGGCATTTTCCATGCCGCCACTCGCGAAATCCGATTCCTCGTATGCCTGGTATTTCTTAGTGAAACGGCTGAAGGTGACCGTGTTCAGGTATCCGCCTTTGCTTAACCAATCCCGGTATTCGTTCAGTTCTTTCAGCGCATCGGCAAAACTGTTGTTGCGAATGGCCAGTTCTGCCCGCATGAGCTTGTTCTCCTGATAGGTCACCATCGGGAATGGCGCGTCCATAGACATGAATCCAACCACGGTATCCCGTTTTACCGTGTTCGGTTCCAGGCGGTTGGGTACGTTTACGCCCCGCCGCAGGTAATAGAAGTTAAACCGTGCCGTTTCATCGGTTTTGGCGTTGCCCCGGTATGCATTGGAAGCAGGATCGAGCAGACGTGCCAGATACGTCACTGTACCACTGGCTGTTGCCGCCGCCGCGTCACCGATGCGGGAAACGGCCAGAAAGCTGTAGATCAGGTTCTGGTTATTGTTCAGGATGGTGCCGTGCGGAGCTATCAGCGAGTTGGCTCCCGTACTGATTCCCTTCTGGGCAGCCGCGGCGGCGGCGGCATAGTCACGGGTATCGGTGTAAAACCGGGCTTTGAGCGTGTAGGCCACTTCAATCCACTTTTTGGGGTCGCCGTTGAAGTGAATGTCCGTACTTGCTTTGGGAATGCCCACACCTGTTTCCAGATCGGCGATGGCCTCGTCCAGCATTTTTTGCAGTTCGGCATAAATATCCAACTGGCTGTCATACTTGGCATTGGGAAATTCTTCGATGCGCGCGGCCTGGGTAAACGGAATGTCACCGTACAGGGCCGTCATCGTTCCCATCGTATGGGCAATGAGGACTTTGGTCATGCCGGACATGACTTTGATGTTCTGGGCTTCGGTTTTCTGTAATACCAGACGGGCATTGCGCAACACGCCGTAGTAGGCGTTGGTCCACATGCCGTCAAAGTTGGTCGCGGCCGGATTGTATACCTGGAAATCAGCCCACTGCCTGTCCACACCCATGTAATGCCCCGTCCAGATGCTGGTCATCAGGCTATGGTAACCTTCGTGCACGGTAATATTGGCCAGTTCGACACCGGTAAACATCAGTTCGGCAGAGGCATCGGTCGGATTGTTCAGGTCGTTGTTCAGGTTGTCAACCAGCGAATCACAGGCCGACAAGCCAAACAGCCAAACGGCAATCAACGCAATCAGTGGTATATTCTTGTTATTTTTCATGGAAGGAAGTCGTTTTTGTTTTTGGAATAACACATACGCATCAGACCGGAGCAACCTCAGGCACAGGGGTTTTGCAAACCTACTATTTGGCACACCCGCGTCCGTCACCTCCGGGATTACGGTCTAGTAATTGATGCGGACACTGAATACCCAGGACTTGGCTCCCGGATTGTTGAAATAATCCTGTCCGCGGCCGTTGCCGGCTCCGTTCAGCGAAGTTTCCGGATCAATGCCAACGATCTTGGTCCAGAGCAGTTGGTTGCGTCCGGTTACAGATAAATCGATGGATTGCAAACGGCTGCGCTTGCGGAATGCTTCCGAGCTGAATGAATACGAAAGTGTGACTTCCCGCAGGCGCGTCCAGCTGCCATCTTTGATGAATTGTTCCTGTAAGGCACTGAATCCTTGTCCGAGGGTAGTATACCAGTTTTCATCCAACAGCACAGGGCCGGCACCAAAATCACGGATATTCCCGCGCACCACCGTACCTGCCGCAATGCGCTGACCGACGTAGTTGAGCATTCCTCCTTCCGGAATAGTGACCTCGTTGCCCACATCGGCGTGTGTTCCGAAATTGTACAATACCGACTGGGTGTTAGGCGCAAAATCGGCACCCTGGAAGGTCTCAAACAAAACATTGAGTGACAGCTTCTTGTACGAGATGTTGGTACCGAAGCCCGCCCGCCAGTCGGGATTGGGATCACCGATGACATTGAAATTGGGATCTACCTTGGGAAAACCGTTTTCGGTCAGGTCCAGCGAGCCGTCCGCCTTGCGGGCATACCGGCCACCGTACAATGCCGAAAGCGAATAGCCCACCTTCGCTACCGAACTGGTCAGCGTGCTGAACCCTCCCAGCACAATCTGGTCGGTACCGGCAAGGTCGGTTACGCGGTTTACGTTGCGGCTGGCATTGGCCACCAGCTCTACTGTAAACCCTTCCTTCTGCAGTACCCGGGCCGATACCTCAGCTTCCCAGCCGCGGTTGGTCATGGTGCCAGCATTGGTATAACGGGTGGCAAAGCCTGTGGTGGGCGCTGCCGAAACTTCCAGCAAGAGGTCCCGGATTTCATTGCGGTAATACGTAAAGCTGGTCGAAAGCCGGTCATTCAAAAACCGCAGGTCGGTACCTGCTTCCCATTCCGTTTTCCGTTCCGGCTTCAGGTTCGGATCGCCCTGCTGTGAGGATTGCACATACCCTCCGTTTCCGTATACGGTTCCGGTGAGCGTACCGCCCCAGCCGCCCGCAAAGGAAGCTGCCGTGAAGTCGGTAGAAGTACGGTAGGGCTCAGGCTGCACCCCCACAATACCGGCAGCCAGGCGCAACTTGCCAAAACTCAGGATTTTGCTGCTTGCCAGGAAAGGCAACTGCGAAAACTGCCAGGCCAGATCAGCCGAAGGGTAGTAAAAAGTTGCGTTATCCTGAAACGGCGAGCCGGATTCGGCCGCCGCCCCCAGATTAAGGAACAACTGGTTATAGAAGCCAAAATTCAGCGTGGTAAACAAGCGGGAAGTCCGGATGCGGGTTTCGCTCCGGCGCGGCACCCGGTTGTTGGCCGTCGCATTATTGTAACTGTACGGAGCCTCGGCAATCAGGAAGTTGTTATACGTGCCGCCCAACTCCAGGAAATCGCGGTTATTCAGGTTCCAGCCCACCACGTAGGTACCTGTAATGCTGGGACTGATGTCTTTGGAGATACGTCCGATTACATCCAGGTTGTACTGCCGTTCGGTAATGACCTGCTCTTCAAAGCTACCCGAGAACGCTGCTCCTGCCGACCCCACCGGTAAGTAGTACTGGCGATTTTCAGTATAGGTATCCAGGCCGCCCCGTGTAATCAGTTCAAACCAGGAGACCGGCTTCAGTGCCAGCTCAGAACTTACGATGAAACGGTCGGTTTTGCTGGGGTTGCGGTGCTCGTTGATTACCCAAAGTGGGTCGTCATAAATAGGGTTGTCATTGCCCAGATACCGGCGATAGGCCCGCTGGCGGAAAACCGGGGCCGCGGTAGCCGAAGCATAGTAAAATCCCTTGTAGTCGCGGTTGTCATAATCCGGGGGCGTACGTACCATACCCAGGTACAGGCCGTTGATGTTTGATCCGGTCTGGATGCGGTTGCTTGTGCTGCGTATGTAATTGGCACTGGTCGAAATCTTCAGCCAGTTGCCAAACCGCCGGTCGGTATTGAAGCGGATACTGCTGCGCCGGTAATCGCTCTGCCCGCGAATAATGCCCTTTTGGCTCAGGTCACCAATGCTCAGGAAGTAAGAGGTCTTGTCATCTCCCCCGCTCAGTGACAGGGCATTGTCAAGGTAATAACCCGTCCGGAATACCTGATCGACCCGATCCTCATTGAATGTTTGCCGGGAATTCTTCTTGACAATTGGATAATAACGTGTTCCGTCTTCTGCCTGGAAAAACTGACCGGTCTGGTTCACTTCATCAGCAGCCCCTGAACGGTCGGCAATCCGGTCGCCCCACGAGCCCGATGCCGTAGGGCTAAAGGAGCCCCGTGAGCCCTGACCGAATTTATCCTGTAACGGATGCAGCATGTTGACTTTGTCAAGCGACAATGTCGAGCGAAACGAAATATCTATTTTATCGGTATTGCGTCCTTTTTTGGTGGTAATGATAATTACCCCGTTGGCCGCCCGGCTGCCCCAGAGAGCCGCCGCCGAGGCACCTTTGAGAATCTGAATGTCGGCAATGTCTTCGGGATTGATGTCGTTCATGCGTGACTGCTGGCGCACCCCACCGGCATTTTCGCCGATGTTACTGTTGCTCATCGGGATGCCATCAACAATGACCAACGGCTGGTTGGAGCCGGTAATGGTGCTCTGTCCACGGATTTGTATGTAGGTTCCCGCTCCCGGGTCACCCGAAGAACGGGAGATTTGTACCCCGGCGGCCCGGCCGGCCAGGCCATTGATGACGCCCGACTCGCCCGTACGGACAATGTCCTTGCCGGTTACTTTGGAGCTCACCGAGCCTTGCTTGTCCTTTTGTGTCTCAAAGCCCAACGCAGTCACCACTACTTCGGTCAGCGACTGGACATCGGAAACCAACGCAACACTGAAGGAAGTCTGCTGACCGATAGCCACTTCCTTGGGTTGGTGACCAATGAATGAGAAGATCAGGGCGGTACTGGTTTCGGGGGCCGATAACTTGAATTTGCCTTCGGCATCGGTAACAGTACCCAGAGTGGTTCCTTTTACCACCACACTTACACCAGGCAAGGCCGCACCATCTCCATCGGTAACTTTGCCGCTTAACATTTTTGTCTGGGCCACTACTTGTGCCAGACTGAGGGCACAGAGAAACAGCGAAAAAAGTAAACTTTTCTTCATAAGGCTTGGGTTTGATTGTATAGACGTACTAAACTGTGTGTATCGGTTAGTGCTGGTGGCACAGTAGCTGGTTTCGCCAAAGCAGGAAAAAGAAGCTCACAGACGTGATGGGCTGTCAAAAAAGGCTTGACAACAGGAGTCTTATTCTGTAATGTGTTAATCTGTGAGTTTTGGTGCGGCGGTGTGTCTTCTTACCAATAATACAATGCAACCATCGCATTGTCAAATAAAAATTTAATATTCTTAGATTATTTAATATAAAAAATTGAAAAATTAAATTTTTACCGTTTTATATTTTGTTTTTACACAAAACTGCGAAATTAAAATCACATTCCAACCTAAATCTGATCCTGTTCGCTTGTCTTCTGACAATACCCAGGAATGTACGCTTCCAGGCAAAAGAAAAAGGGTCAGCAATGCTTTCCGGAGCATTACTGACCCTTGGATACTCTGCCAGTCAGCTTGTTACTTCAAGTCTTTGGCATTGATTTCCTGCTTCCACTTTTCGTTTCCCTTCACATCATAGATGTGAAAAGTCATCACCCGGTCGGTGCGCGGGCCTTTCACCTCCACCACCGCGAAGTTACGCTCGGCCACCAAGGTATTGGGCACGGCAACGGTATTGGGTTCGTTTTTAGGCTCGTAGGCGCTGGACGTAAGCGGCGAAACGGTAAGGTCGTACAGCGGATAACGGCCCGGCCGTTCCAGTTTGGAGAGGATGGTATGGTGCCGGTCGCCGGTCAGGAAAAGCACCCCCGGAACGCGCGCTTCGCTGATGGCATTGAGAATCTTTTCGCGTTCGGTACCATAATCGGTATAGTTCTCTTCCAGTTCGGCCGTGTTCAGCACCTGTCCGCCAATGACGACTACCTTGAACGTAGCCCGACTGTAAATCAAAGCGTCAATCAGCCATTGCAGTTGTTCTTTACCCAGCATGGTACGCTCTTGCAGCCGGTTGCGGTCAGGCGTACGGAAATAGCGGTTGTCCAGCAGAAAAAACTGTACGTCGTTCCACTGGAACGTACCGGTGATGCCAGCCTTTTCGCCCAGGGCATAGTTCGGATTGGTCCAGAAATCCTTGAAGGCTTCCAGCGTCAGTTCCTTGTTGGCAAATCCGCGATCCGAATTGTCGGGACCGAAATCGTGGTCATCCCAGATGGCGTAGTTATGCGTTGAACCCAGAAGCGGCTGTAGCTCGGGTGTGCTGCGTGTGTGCGTGTAACGGTGATAGACACCGGTGCGCGAGTTCCAGTCGACCTCCCGCAGGTAGGTGTTGTCACCGAGCCAGAGCATGAAATCAGGCTTCTGGCTGGCAATGCTGGTAAATATTCCATACTCCCCCCCATACGGTTTTCCCGGACGGTCAAACTCGGTTTCGTTGATGTAGACACAGCTGCCGGTGGCGAATTTGAAATCCGGAGGATCGGTGCGCCATTGCCACAAAGTCTGGGTCTGAAATTCCAGCGGATAGGGCCGGTCTACCTTTTTGTTGTTGACATACAGTTCGTAGGCATACCGCTTGCCGGGCTGCACTTTGTCGGCAATCAGATGCGTCGAAAACGCCTTGTCGGGGCGGGTGCGCACAGCCGCAGTTTCAAAGCGCGGGGTGGGTTTTGCTTTTTCGAAGTATACTATTTTCACATCGGCGGCTTGCTTGGTCTGCACCCACAGATTGACTTCCAGAAAATCGGAGTAGCCCACCATCGGGCCTGACTGCAACAACGAACTTTGCCCGGTGGCACTGAAAACCAGGAGGTTTAAGCAAAAGAAAAGATAGTATTTTTTCATGGTTGATGGGTTTGTGAATGAAGGCAAAAGTAATGTATGATTGGCTGGATGAAAATTAACGTAGTATTAAATGAATGTGAACGATGGGGTTGCTAAGTCCAGTTCAATGGTCACTTTTTAGTTTGTCTTTCACAATGATGGTTTAGAGTCCGAACCATCTTTCTTCCCTCTCGCCGTGTCACTTTTTTGCTTGCCCAAAAAAGTAACCAAAAAAGGGCACTTTGCCCAATGCTTCCCCCCGCAAAGCCATCGCTAGGCCCGCTGGGCAAAGAGGCCATCACACCTGCACGACCTTGCGTGATTGGAGTGAACAAGAGACCTCACCCCAACCCCTCTCCTACAGAGAGGGGAGTTTGTTTCGTGTAAGCCAAGTCCCTCCCTAATGGGGAGGGATTTAGGGTGGGGTTCATTCGGTCGGACGGGTCATTTGGCGCAACAGATAACCCAGGCCTCCCACGGAAACCAGCGTAAGCACAATCAGTCCTACCCGCCAGGGCAGGCTTTCGTCCGGATTTTCTACCAGGGTCTGGAGGCGCAATGCCTGCGTGCCTGCCCATACTGACAAAACGGTGCGCGGCAGCATGCCCCAGAAGCTTCCCCACAAAAACGGCCGTACGGGGATTTTCACCAACGAAAAAACCACATTCATCACCGCAAAGGGCAACACCGGCGACAACCGCGACATTGCAATGACACTCAGCGAACTGTTTTGCAACTTTTGCATGAATGCTTCCACACCCTTGCGCTGGGACAAAAATTGCAGCAGATTTCCCCGATCCAGATAACCGACCGCCCGATAACCGATTAATGCCGCCGCCAGGTAGCTGACGCACAGGGGCAACAAGGCCAGCCAACCCAACAAAAAGCCGCTCAGCAAGGCAACAAAAGTCGTCGGTGTGAGGGCAAAGGCCATCGTGAAGGCTGTAACGGCAAAAAAGCACATCCACTCGGCAAACCCGAACCGACCGATCCATTCCTGGTTTTCCAGCACCCACCAGGAAACCAACGAGCTTCCCACCAGCGGCAGAAGCCCCAGAGCAACCGTATAAAGAAGCGTTGCCAGTGGCGGACGTGTGTTTTGGGACATGCGGTTCTGGTGCGAATGGTATCGGATCAAGGCTCAACAAAGGTAAAACCGAATTCGATCCAAAGAATAGTACCTTTTGAAGATTTTCTTCCATTTATTTCGGATGAAAATAGTATCTTTCCCCACACAAAAACCCGTGTACAGACATGGGTCACCGGATGTATCACTTATCAACCCTACACCGCCTGCATGCAATCGATAACCAACGCCACCGAACGGAAAAAGATCTGGAGTGTCATCACCGCTTCTTCCGTCGGGACGCTGATCGAATGGTACGACTTCTACATCTTCGGTAGTCTGGCCACCATTCTTTCCGAACAATTTTTTCCATCTGCCAATCCCACCGCGGCTTTTCTGTCGACACTGGCAACTTTTGCCGCCGGTTTTGTGGTGCGGCCTTTCGGTGCCCTGGTGTTCGGGCGGCTCGGCGACATTGTCGGACGCAAGTATACCTTCCTGCTCACACTGGTGCTGATGGGCGGCTCCACGTTTGCCATCGGACTCGTTCCGGGCTATGCGAGCATCGGCGTGTTTGCCCCGTTGTCGGTGCTGCTGCTGCGTTTGATTCAAGGACTTGCCCTGGGTGGTGAATATGGTGGTGCGGCCACCTACGTTGCCGAACACTCGCCGCAACGCCAGCGCGGCTATTTTACCAGCTTCATCCAGACTACGGCCACGCTGGGCCTGTTTGTATCGCTGGGCGTGATTCTGGGCGTCAAAAAAGCCATGGCACCCGAAGCCTTTGCCGACTGGGGCTGGCGCATTCCCTTTCTGCTCTCCATCTTCCTGGTTGCCATCTCCATTTACATCCGGATGAAGATGGAGGAATCGCCCCTGTTTGCCAAGGCCAAAGCCGAAGGAAAGACCTCGGCCAATCCGCTCAAAGAAAGCTTCGCCAAGAAAGGCAACCTCAAGATGGTATTGCTGGCCTTGTTCGGGGCCACCGCCGGGCAGGGGGTGATCTGGTACACGGGCCAGTTTTACGCCATGTCGTTTATGGAAAAGACCTGCGCCATCAGCTTTGATCAGACACGTTACATTACGGCCGTTGCCCTGATCATCGGCACGCCTTTTTTTATCATTTTTGGTGCCTGGTCCGATAAGATTGGCCGCAAAGCCATCATGATGGCGGGCATGCTGATAGCCATTGTCTGCTACCAGCCCATTTACCGGCAAATGTACGCGTTGTCAAACGTACAGGAAAAAACAGAGGACAAGAGTCAGCTGGCCATTCACCGAGAAGCAAACGCAGAGACAAAGCTCGTCACCCAAACCACCACGCACTATTATACAGATGGTACACAGCTGACAGAGACCAGCCGCGAAAAAGAAGGAGCCAAACCGGAAATCAAGAAAGAAGTAACGCTGAATACGGGAGGATTCTGGGCCATGGTTTTCCTGATTGCCGTGCAGGTCATTTTTGTGACGATGGTCTATGGCCCGATTGCGGCCTTCCTGGTGGAATTGTTCCCGACCCGGATCCGCTACACATCCATGTCGCTGCCGTACCACATCGGCAACGGCATCTTCGGTGGCCTGACGCCGTTCATTGCCACGTTCTTATCGACCAACGATCCGTTTGCCGGACTGTGGTATCCGATTGGCATCGCGGCGGTTTGCCTGGTTATTGGCACACTGTATCTTTCGGGCAAATACCAGGAAATGGAACATTGAACGCATCGGAAAATAGTATCTTCCAAAAAACAAAAAGCTCTCTGCCTGTACCAAAGGAAATCATACGAACTACTCACCCCTATCCGTTGAACCGATTATGAACCTACTGAAAAAACTGCTTGGTATTGTGTGGATGCTGGGAGGCATTGCCGGCATTGCATACCTGCCTTTTCACGCCGCTCAGAAAATATCCGGCGGCAAGTCGGAAGACATTGTTTTCTGGAGCATCATGGTGTTTATCTTTATTCCCATTCTGCTCGGATTTTCGCTTTTCGGCTGGTATTCCTTCAAAGGCGAATACGAATAGCTCCCGGCAGAGCCTTCCTCCGGAAAGGCGTTTTTTGCTTGCTTTTTAGTACTATTTTTTAACACCCTAAACACTGCCGGCCCCTGTCACCAAGGTCTGTGTGGCACAGACCTCGGTATTCGCCGAAATCCTGTTCATCCAACAAAGGCCGGTCGGATTCATCGAATGTATGCTTGAAACAATTAACCATTCAGCTATTTAACAATCAACCATTATATACACATGTTACCTAGAATAAACACACTCAGCGGCTACCTGTACGAATACCAGAAAAGCGTAGCCAACCCGGAAGCTTTCTGGGAGACGATTGCTGAAAACTTTTACTGGCGCAAAAAGTGGGACAAGGTTCTGGACTGGAATTTTGACCCGCTGGATGTGAAATGGTTTGTGAATGGCAAGCTGAACATCACTGAAAATATCTTCGAAAAAAACCTGTTCATTCTGGGCGACAAGCCCGCCATCATCTGGGAACCGAACAATCCCGACGAGCCTAATGTAACGCTCACCTACCGGCAACTGTACGAGAAGGTGTGCCAGTTTGCCAACGTGCTGCAACAGAATGGTGTGAAAAAAGGCGACCGGGTGTGCATTTACCTGCCGATGGTGCCCGAAGCCGCCATTGCCATGCTGGCCTGTGCCCGTATCGGCGCCATTCACTCGGTGGTATTTGCCGGTTTTTCCGCCAGTTCCCTGGCCGACCGTATCAACGACGCCGAGGTACGGGTGGTACTGACGTCCGACGGCAATTTCCGCGGTGCCAAGTCTATCCCCGTAAAAGCAGTAGTGGATGAAGCCCTTGAATCGTGTCCGTTGGTAGACCGCGTCATTGTGCTGAAACGCACCAGCATGGAAGTGACCATGAAGCCGGGCCGCGACATCTGGTGGCACGATGCCATCCGCGGTGTTTCGACAGAAAACAAAGTCACGGAAGTTGACTCAGAAGACATGTTGTTTGTACTCTACACCTCCGGTTCAACGGGCAAGCCCAAGGGAGTGGTACATACCACCGGCGGCTATATGGTGTATACGGCCTATACCTTTGCCAATGTGTTTCAGTACGACCTCAACGACATTTACTTCTGCACCGCCGATGTGGGCTGGATCACGGGACACTCGTACATCGTATACGGCCCGTTACTGACCGGTGCTACTGTAGTTATGTTTGAAGGGGTGCCCAATCATCCGGGCGTAGATCGGTTCTGGGATATTATTGAAAAACATAAGGTTACCCATTTCTATACCGCCCCGACGGCCATTCGTTCGCTGATGGGCTATGGTACCGAACCTATTGAACGCCACGACCTTAGTTCGCTGAAAGTACTCGGCTCGGTAGGCGAACCGATCAACGAAGAAGCCTGGCAGTGGTACTATACCCACGTGGGCAAAGGCAACTGCCCGATTGTGGATACTTGGTGGCAAACTGAAACCGGCGGCATCATGATTTCGCCCATTGCCGGCATCACCCCTACCAAGCCTGCCTATGCAACCCTGCCGTTGCCGGGCATTCAGCCGATGATTGTCAACAACGAAGGCCAGGAGCTGAAAGGCAACAATGTCGAAGGCAATCTGTGCATCAAGTTTCCGTGGCCGGGAATGATCCGCACTACCTACGGCGACCATGAGCGGTGCTACAACACCTATTTTGCTTCGTACAAAGGCCTGTATTTCACCGGTGACGGTGTGAAACGGGATGCCGATGGCTACTACCGCATCCTGGGCCGCGTTGACGATGTGATCAACGTATCGGGTCACCGTCTGGGTACGGCCGAAGTGGAAAACGCCATCAACTCGCACCCACTGGTGATTGAGTCGGCGGTGGTCGGCTTCCCGCACGAGGTCAAGGGTCAGGGCATTTACGCCTATGTGGTCTTTGATACGGCCAGCCAGACCCACGATCCGGAAAAAATCAAGGACAGCTTGCTGGCTGCGGTCACCAAGGTGATCGGTCCGATTGCCAAACCGGATAAGATCCAGATTGTGAGCGGATTGCCGAAAACCCGTTCGGGCAAGATCATGCGCCGCATCCTGCGCAAAATTGCCGAAGGCGACGCTACCACCCTGGGCGATACCTCTACCCTGCTCGATCCGGGTGTGGTGAAAGAGATTATTGATGGGGCGCTGGTTCCGGTGAAGGTGTGAAACCAGTAGGGTGGTTTCATGCATCAAAAACACATAAAAACAGGCGCCATTTACACGGTGCCTGTTTTTATGTGTACAGGTAGGGGCGAATGATTATTCGCCCCTACCCATGATGCGTATGAAAATCAATCCTGACCTACGCAAACGCCGATCCATTTGCCTGACCGGGTATGATTATTCGCAGGCGGGCTTGTATTTTGTAACCGTATGCGTCAGGAATAAGGAATGCCTGTTTGGAACGATTGAGAATGGGCAGATGATTTTGAATGAAGTGGGGAAGATCGCAAACGATTGTTGGTTAGCCATACCTGACCATTTCCCGCACGCGGTTTTGCACGAACACATTGTCATGCCCAACCATGTTCACGGCATCGTTGAATTGACAGGCGACGATGTAGGGGCGAATCATCATTCGCCCCTGATGGGTTCAGACCGCGCCAAGGATCATCCGGGCCTTGGGGAAACCGGGGCGAAAGATTTTTCGCTCCTACAGGCTGCCGAATTCAGATCACCCTCTCAAACAATCGGTTCGATAGTACGCGGATTCAAAATCGATGTAACCAAAGGGTGCAGGCAGCATACGAATGTGCATCATATCTGGCAACGCAACTACTACGAACACATCATCCGTACGCCAGCCTCGCATGAAAAAATCGCGGATTACATTATCCATAACCCCGCCAAATGGCAGGAGGATTCGTTATACCAGGACTAAACCGTTGATTTCCAAACACACCACATGACCTACCAACCCCACTTTGCCAATGGCTATCCGTACCTAGGTGCCGTGCCCGGCGAAATCGCCTGTAACGATGTCGCCCAACTGCCCTCGGATGCAACGGTT
>JAESGM010000325.1_pt1 | contig 60668 bp, 58 predicted proteins | sample 9269721 | NCBI WGS metagenome assembly JAESGM01 (sample SAMN15720920, study PRJNA650825) | algae metagenome | isolation source: Komarekiella atlantica HA4396-MV6 and co-occurring heterotrophs from... | place: USA: Theobald House, Kauai, HI | collected 2009-07-29
TCGGTCGGAAAAAGGCAATAAAAAAGGCCCTCGGAGGGGCCTGGGCGTGCGCTGGCGTCGGGGACGCCCGGTTGTTAAACCGGCCCCTACCAGCGCACCTGTACGATAATAAGCTTGCGCATGTCGCAGCCCTGTCGAAACGAAAGTTGCCGGACGCTAAACGAGCAGCGCCGCATGGTCAAGCGGGATTAGAGCCGGCAATCGAGGCCTCATCGGCGCAGGCGGCCAGCGCCACATCCAGGGCCGCTTCCGGTGCAGCCGCGATCCAGCCTCCCATCTGGTGGCGGAACCAGGTTACCTGCCGCTTGGCATAGGCGCGCGTATCGGCCTTGCCGCGAACCACGGCTTCGTCCAGCGAAAGCTTGCCGTCGAGATAGGCGATCAGCCCGGGAACGCCATGGGCGCGCATCACCGGCAGCAGCGGATCGAGCCGGCGCTCGCGCAGGGCCGCGACCTCGTCGAGCGCGCCTTGGCTCATCATCACATCGAAGCGGGCATCGATCCGGGCCCGCACCAGTTCCCGCTCCGGCGCCAGGAAGATCTTGAGCAGGTTTTGCCCCGCTAGCGGCCCCGGCCGCCTGGAACCCTGGAATGTCGCGAGCGAGCGCCCGGTTGCCTCGAAAACCTCCAGCGCCCGCATCACCCGCAGGCGATCGCTCGGTCGCAGGCGAGCGGCCATCTGCGGATCCTTGCCGGCGAGCTCCGCATGCAGTTCGCTGGTCTCGCATTGCTCGGCCCTGGCCCGGAAGGCGACCCGAACCTCATCCGGCACCGGGGGGATATCCGAGAGCCCCTCGGTCAGCGCCTTGAAATAGAGTCCGGTGCCGCCGACCAGCACCGGCAAGGCGCCCTGCCCCGCCAGCTCCTGTAACAGCGCCGTGACCTCGGCCGCATAGGCCGCGGCGGAATGGTTCGCTGCGCCGTCGATGTGCCCGTAGAGCCGGTGCGGCACCTCGCCCATCTCCTCCGGCGTCGGCCGCGCCGTGATGACCTCAAGGTCGCGATAGACCTGCATCGAGTCGGCATTGACCACGACGCCGCCGAAACGCCTGGCAAGCTCGACAGCCAGCGCCGACTTGCCGCTTGCGGTCGGACCTGCGATGAGCACCGCGCTGTATCTCACCTGCTGCCCGGCTCCTTCATGACCCTCGTCGCCACCTTCGTCTCCGCCCATGGTCAGGCCCTGCTCGACGATGGCTTGCTCGCCCGCCTGTGCGCCGCCGCACCAGCTCCGGCGCGGACCGAACGCCTCGATGGCGAGATCGCGGCCGACCTCTTCGCGGAAGCGGACGATGCGCGCAAGCTCGAAGCAACGTTGCGCGAGGCACTGGGCGGCGCTCCCGTCGATATCATCGTCCAGCCGGCAGCGACCCGCCGCAAGCGCCTGTTCCTCGCCGACATGGATTCGACCATGATCGGGCAGGAGTGCATCGACGAACTCGCTGCCTATGTCGGCCTGAAGGAGAAGGTCTCCGATATCACCGAGCGGGCCATGCGCGGCGAGCTCGAATTTGAACCGGCCTTGCGCGAGCGCGTCGGCCTGCTGAAGGGGATCGCGCTCAGCGTGGTCGACGAGATCATCGCCAAGAGCATCACGCTGACGCCGGGCGGCAGCGCGCTGGTCCGCACCATGCGCGCCCATGGCGGCTATACGGCACTGGTCTCGGGCGGCTTCACCGTCTTCACCGGCCCGATCAGCCAGACGATCGGCTTCGACGAGCACCGCTCCAACATCCTGCTGAGCGAAGGCGCCCTGCTCTCAGGCCTCGTTGCCGAGCCGATCCTCGGCAAGCAGGCCAAGCTCGATGCGCTGGTCGAACTGCGCGCCCGCTTCGGCCTGCCGGACGAGGCGACGCTCGCGGTCGGCGACGGCGCCAACGATCTCGCCATGCTGGGCGAGGCCGGGTTCGGCGTCGCCTATCGCGCCAAGCCGGCGGTCGCGGCCGCGGCCGATGCCCGCCTCGACCATGCCGATCTCACTGCCTTGCTCTATGCCCAGGGCTATCGCGGCAACGAGATCGTCAGCCGCTGAAGCTCAGTCGACGATGAACAGCCGCGCGCCCTTCGGGGAGCGCGAGCGATGCGGCTCGGCGCTGTCGGCGACCTGATAGCTCATCCCGGCGCGCAGCAGCATCATCCGGCCATCGGCCAGCGTCGTCTCCAGCTCGCCTTCGAGGCAAAGCAGGATGTGCCCCTTCTCGCACCAATGGTCCGAGACATAGCCGGGCGTGTACTCGACCATGCGCACGCGGATCGGATTGTCCGTCGGCCCGAAGCGGCGCGTGCGCCAGATCGCCTGTCCCTCCTCTCCCGCGAAATATTCGGGCTCGACGGTCGACCAGTCGGTCGTGCCGAAGGGAATCTCGCTCATGCGCATGGAAGGCAGCTCCGCCGGTCGTCAGGACCTGCGCGAGATGCTGCCACGGCTGCCGTCCGCGAACCAACGCGCGGAACTGATCGCACTCATTCGGCGCCCTGATGCACGGTGCCGAAACAGCTGCCGCTATGAGGTCCAGCCCGGATCTCGCGGGAGCTTGAACGAGCGGGGATCTACCGGACCGGGCCCAGCCCATTCCTGGATATTCGGATCGCCACGCCTCCAGCCATATATCTTGAGGCCACCCCCCGGTGCAGCTGGTGAGAACGGCAGGAAGAATACGCGGCAGGCCGGTTGCGGCGTGCACTGATCCGCCCCGCTTTGCGGTTTCGCAGCATCTGCCTCCGGGGGTAGCACCATGCGGGGCGGCGGCGCTGGCAGCCTGGCCTCACCCTCCTGAGACCGCCCGGCTGAAGCCGGCAGGACGCTCAGCAGAACGATCAGGATGGCAGGTCTCATGGGGTGCCCTCCTCTCTCGGCTGCGATGCCGGGATCGCGATCGAGATTGCGCGGAAGCCGAATACGACCGGCCGGCTGAAGACCTGGTCGAGCTGAGCGCTGTCGCTGCTGCTGCGACCATACGCGACGGATGGTGCAGCGGTCTCTCCGGCGGGCCGCCCGGCAGCCTGGCCGAGTGCCACGGCCTGCGCCACGTCGCGCCCGCGCTTCTGCTTGATCTCGCGCGTCATGAACACCTGGTTGATCAGGCGCAGCTGCAGCTTCACCTGATAGGCGCCCTCTCGCGTGGCGAGCACGACGTCGCCGAGGGAGTATGCCATCACGCGCCGGATGAATTCGTCCCGGCAATAGAGCCTGGTCGCCTCGGCGCCGCACCACTCGCTTAGCCTGCCGCCGGCGACGGGTGCCGAAACGCCGTAGGTCTCGGCCACGGGAATCCGCAATTCCTCGATATCGGACTGGCTCTCGCCGAAACCCAGCGCCGTCCAGAAGGCGGCCGCCTGACCGCTGCCCCTCAGGCTGCGTGTGATGGTGACTCCGGGAAAAGCCGCGAGCGAAAGCCGGAGCCGGCCATCGCCATTCCCCGTCTCCTCGAACTCCGACTGTCCCCTCGCCGGCTGTCCGGATTTCGCCTCGGCCGTGGCGGCAAACACAGGCCGCCCCGCCGCTTCCCGGGCGATATCTGTGCGCAGGTCGATATGACCGATGCGAACGCCCCGCCCGAGTAGCGGCCTGTCTTCCGCTCCGGCCACGACAGCCCAGACGTCGCCGACACGAATGTCCTCGGCCGGCGGGAAAACCGGCGAGATACCGAGTCTCGCGATGCTGGCGTTCCAGACTTCGGCGAGCTCGGTCTCGTCGAGGTCGAGGCTGCGCTGGCTCAGGACCCGGAAGGCTACGACGAGCAGGAACGCCAGGGCGAGGACCAGAAAAGCCTGGCGATAGCGACTGACGGCGCCGCCTCGCAGCCAGGAAAACAGGCTTGCGAGCGCAGCCTTCAGCCGGTCAAGCCATCCCCGCCAATCGATCCCGAGCGGCATTGAGCGCAATCCCGTACGGCGGGATGACCCAAGACAAGGCACCGGCAGGGCCCACCTGACCTACCGTCAGCGCCGTCGACTGAACCACCAAGCAGCGGTGATTGCAACTGCGCCGTGCAAGCAAAAAAGGCGCTCCTTGCGGAGCGCCTTCCCGTATGTCGACGAAGCCTGCGCGGCGTCAGTTCATCGTCACCGCGACGAAGCGGACCTCGCCCTGGGCGTTCGAGATCAGCAGCAGGGCCGACTTCTTGCCCTCCTTCTTCAGGGCGTCGAGCCGCTTGGTGACGTCGTCAGGCGAGTTCACCGGCTCCTGACCGACCTCGACCACCAGCTCGCCGACGAGGATGCGCTTGTCGGCAGCGTTCGAGTTGCTGTCGACCTTGGTGATGACGACGCCCTTCAACCCGTCCTTGATCGAGTAGCGCTTGCGCAGATCATCGTTCTGGGCGGAGAACTCGAGGCCGAGCGCCGACGCTGTCACCGGCTTGGCGGGCTCGCCCGCAGGCTTGTTCGCCGAGGCCTGCTGGACCTTCTCGCCATCCTCGAGCCGGGCGAGCTTGACCGTCTTGGCGAGCTCCTTGCCCTTGCGCATGACCTGGATCGGCACGTCCTTGCCGACCTGAGTGCCGGCGACGATGCGCGGCAGCTCGCGCGAATCCTTCACGTCCTTGCCGTCGAACTTGACGATCACGTCGCCGACTTCGAGACCGGCCGGCTTGGCCGGGCCCTTCTCGTCGATGCCGGCGATCAGCGCGCCGCGGGCCGTGCCGAGGCCGAGCGCCTCTGCGGCGGCGTCGTCGACATTCTGGATGCGCACGCCGAGCCAGCCGCGACGGGTCTCGCCGAACTCCTTGAGCTGATCGACGATATTGGTCGCCAGCGAGGACGGCACGGCGAAGCCGATGCCGACCGAGCCGCCGGTCGGCGACAGGATCGCGGTGTTGATGCCGATCACCTCGCCGGCCATGTTGAACAGCGGACCGCCCGAATTGCCCTTGTTGATGGCCGCATCGGTCTGGATATAGGTGTCGTAGGGACCCTGATTGATGTCGCGGTTGCGGGCCGAGACGATGCCCGACGAGACCGAGCCGCCGAGGCCGAACGGGTTGCCGATCGCCATCACGGGATCGCCGATCCGGGCCTTGTCGGAGTCGCCGAACTTGACGAAGGGCAGCGGCTTGTCGTGCTTCACGCGCAGCAGCGCGAGGTCGACCTTGGTGTCCTTGCCGACGACCTCGGCCTTGAGCCGCAGGCCGTCGCTGAACACCACGGTGATCTCGTTGGCATCGCCGATGACGTGGTTGTTGGTCACCACCAGGCCCGACGGATCGACCACGAAGCCGGAGCCGGCCGATTGCGAGCGGCGCTGCTGCGGCGGCTGGTTCTGGCCCTGCTCGCCGCCACGGCCGCGGCGGTTGAAGAACTCCTCGAACAGGTCGCCGAACGGGGTGTCGGGGCCGAGCTGCGGCAGCTGCGGCAGGTTGCGGCCGCGCGTCTCGCTGGTCGTCACCGCCGCGATGTTGACCACCGCCGGCATCACCCGCTCGGCGAGATCGGCCAGCGAGATCGTGGCGCCATGGGCCTGCGGCGCGGCCTGGACGTTGCCGGGCGCCGGCGTCGCCTGGGCGAAGGCGGGCACCGTCGCGAACGCCATGCCGGCGACGGTCGCGATCCGCGCCAGACGGTAGGCGTGGGAATGTGTGAGTGCCATCGATGTCCTCATGATCATGATGATGTCGCGCCAAGAGATCGACGTTGACGTTATCGGCCTTGACGGCATTGCAGCGCAGCCGGAATCCGAACGCAACTTAAGAACGTCAAAATGAGGCGTAAGGGCGACGCAAGATTGCGTCATAATGCCGTGATCGCTTGAAAAGTTCAGGTCAGCTCCTGGCCAGCCAGACCAGACCGACGCCGACGACCGCCGAGACGATGCCGATCAAGCGCATCCGCTCCGCGGGCGTCTCGGAGGCGCTTCGCAGCGCCTCCTTGGCGATCTCGGGAATAGACGCGAAAAGCAGTCCCTCGATGGCGAAGACCAGGCCGAGCGCCGCGAGGAAATCTGTCATGCGCAGCGCTCGGCCATAGGGTCAGGGTTGCGGAGCCGCCGGCGTCGCCGGGGCCGCGCTCGTCGCTGCACTGGCCCGCTTGCCGGCCGGGTCGTTGAAGAAGCGGAAGAACGGCGAGTCCGGCGTCAGCAACATGCGCGTATCGCCAGACTTCAGGCTAGCTTCATAAGCCTGCATCGAGCGGTAGAAGGCAAAGAACTCCGGATCCTTGCCGAAGCCCTCGGCGAAGATGCGGTTGCGCTCGCCCTCGCCCTGGCCGCGGATCTCGTCCGACTTCCGCTGCGCCTCGGCGACGATGACGATCGCGTCGCGCTCGGCCCGGGCGCGGATCTCCTGCGACTGCTGGCCGCCGAGCGCTCGCGCTTCCGCCGCTTCGCGCTGACGTTCGGTCTGCATGCGCTGGAACACCGCCTGCGAGTTGGCCGCCGGCAGGTCGACACGGCGCAGCCGGACGTCGACCACGGTCATGCCGAAGCGGCCCGCTTCGCGGTTCACGTCGTCGCGGATGCGATTCATCAGCCGCGAGCGGTCGGTGCGGACCATCGCGGTGAAGGTCGCCTCGGCCAGGACCGAACGGACGTTACCGTTGACGATCGAGGCGAGCTGCGAATTGGCGCGCGGGATGTTGTTGACCGCCTGGTAGAAGCGCAGCGGATCGGAGATCCGGTAGCGCGTGAAGGCGTCGACCACGAGCCGCTTCTGGTCCGAGGCGATGATTTCCTGCGCCGGCAGGTCGAGATCGAGGATGCGGTTGTCGAGATAGGTGACCTGCTCGAACGGCGCCGGCAGCTTCAAATAGAGTCCCGGCTCGGTGACGACGCTGCGCACCGCGCCGAAGCGCAGCACGATCGCCGACTGGGTCTGCTGGACGACGAAGGTCGCGGCGTAGAAGACGATCGCGACGATGGCGATGACGGCCAGAGCGCCGATGCGAAGGAAGCCGCTCATCGGGTCGCTCCCTGCTGCTGGGCCTGGCCCTGGTTCTGGCCGGCCGGCCGGCGCGGCTGATGCTGGCCGAGCTCGCTGAGCGGCAGATAGGGAACGACGCCGCTGCCGGAGCCGTTCTGGTCGAGGATCACCTTGTCCATGCCGCCGAAGACGCGCTCCATGGTTTCGAGGAAGAGACGCTCGCGGGTGACACCGGGGGCGTTCTTGTACTGCTCATAGACCGAGTTGAAGCGGCTGATCTGGCCGAGCGCCTCGTTGACCGTCTGGTCCTTGAAGGCTTCAGCCGACTGGACGAGCTGCGCCGCCCGGCCACGCGATTCCGGCACGACCTGGTTGGCATAGGTCTCGGCCTGGTTGCGCAGGCGCTCCTGGTCGGCGCGTGCCGCCTGGACGTCGCGGAAGGCGTCGATGACCTGCTGCGGCGGGTCGACCTTCTGCAGCTGCACCAATCGGATCAGCACGCCGGCACGATAGCTGTTCAGCGTGTCCTGCATCAGCTGGCGCACTTCGGTCTCGATCGCGGCACGATCGGTCGTCAGCACCGGCTGGATGTTGCGCCGGCCGATGACCTCGCGCACCGCGCTCTCGGCGACGGCCTTCACCGTGCCCGGCGGATCCTGGATGTTGAAGACGAACGCCTCGGGCGCGCCCGGATCGATCTGCCACTGCACGATCACGTCGATGTCGACGATGTTCTCGTCGCCGGTCAGCATCAGGCTTTCCTCGGCGATATCAGTCTGGCGCGAGGTGCGGGCCGATTCGACGGTGCGGAAGCCGACTTCGGTGGTGATGACGTTGGTCACCTGCGGCTTGATCACGCTGCCGATCGGATACGGCAGATTGTAGTTCAGGCCTTGCGCGGTCTTGCCGACATATTTGCCGAAGATCAGGTTGAGGCCGACCTCGTTGGGCCGCACCGTGTAGACGCCGGTGGCGAGCCAGAGCAGCACCAGGCCGAGCCCGACGAGCAGGAGCCCGCGCCCGCCGAGATTGCCGCCCGGCATGAAATTCTTGAGCCGGTCCTGGCCGCGTCGGATGATCTCTTCGAGATCGGGCGGGGTATTGCCGCCGGAGGGACCGCCGCCGCCCCAGGGGCCGCCACCATTGCCGCCGCCGCCGCGCTGGCCCCAGGGACCACCGCCGCCACCGCTGCCGCCACTCCCGCCGCTCTGGTTACTCCAAGGCATGCCTCAGCCGTTCCTCACTCTATCGCTTCGACCGTGCATAGCTGAACGGCTGAACGCTGTCAGCGCCATCCGGCGCAATGGGCGTTGAATTGGGCATCGGCCACGGATTCGTCAACGACGCAAGCCCCTTTAGTCGTAGACCCTTCGTCGCAGTCCCCTCACCCGGAAGCTCAGGAGGCCCGGCCCAAGGTCACGAAAGCGAAGGAGAACTCATCCTCGGGGCCTGCCGGATGCTCGCTGCGGGCGCGCTCATTGAAGACGGAACGGTCCCAGGCCGGGAAAACCGCGTCGCCTTCGGGCCGGGCGTGGACGAAGGTCAGCTCCAGCCGGTCCGCGAAGGGCAGCGCCTGCGCATAGACCTCCCCGCCTCCCGCGACGATGACGGCGCGCGCGCCCATTGCCGTGCCGAGCCGCTGCGACGTCTCCAGCGCCTGGTCGAGCGTCGGCACGACATAGACGCCGTCAGGCTGGAAGCTCAGATCGCGCGACAGGACGACGGTCTGCCGCCCCGGCAGCGGCTTTCCGATCGAGAGGAAGGTCTTGCGGCCCATGATGATCGGGCAGCCCATGGTCAGCTCGCGGAAACGGCGCAGATCGGTCCGCAGCCGCCAGATCAGCTGGTTGTCCCGGCCGATCACGCCGTTGTCGGCGATCGCCGCGATCAGGACGACGGGGAGCTTGCCCACCGGCTCAGCCTCCGGCGGCGAGCTTGTGCAGCGCCGCCCCGTCGATCCGCTTCACCGTCCACTCGCTCTGCGCCACCGCGCCGATCGAACGGTAGAACACCCGCGAGGGCTCGTTCCAGTTCAGCACCCACCAGGCGAAGCGCGACAGCCCCTCGTCGACACAGCGCTTGGCGAGGTGCGCCATCAGCGCCTTGCCGATGCCGCGGCCGCGCTGCTCGGGCCGGACATAGAGATCTTCGAGCCAGATGCCGTGCCGGCCAGTGAAGGTCGAATAGGTGTAGAACCAGATCGCGAAACCGGCCGGCTGCCCTTCCCATTCGGCGATGTCGCAGAACACCTTCGGCTCGGGGCCGAACAGGGCAGCGGCCATATCGGCCTCGCTGGCCTCGACCTCGTGCAGCAGCTTCTCGTATTCGGCGAGCTCGCGCACGAAACTGAGCACCAGCCCCGCTTCGTCGGGCCGGGCGGGACGGATCGTCAGCGTCATACCGCGATCGGCGCCTTGATCGCCGGATGCGGGTCGTAGCCCTCGATCACGACGTCCTCGAAGCGGAAATCCTCGAGCCGCCGCACCGCCTGGTTGAGCCGGAGCGTCGGCAGCGCCCGCGGAGTCCGCGAGAGCTGCTCGCGCGTCTGGTCGAGATGGTTGAGATAGAGATGCGTGTCGCCGAAAGAGTGGACGAAATCGCCGACACGCAAGCCGGTCACCTGCGCGACCATATGGGTGAGCAGCGCATAGCTCGCGATGTTGAAGGGCACGCCGAGGAAGACGTCGGCCGAGCGCTGGTAGAGCTGGCAGGAGAGCCGCCCATCGACGACGAAGAACTGGAACAGGCAATGGCATGGCGCCAGCGCCATCTTCGGGATGTCGGCCGGGTTCCAGGCCGAGACGATCAGCCGGCGCGAATCGGGATTGCGTTTGATCTCGTCGACCAGCCAGGCGATCTGGTCGATCGTGCCGCCGTCCGGGGCCGGCCAGGAGCGCCACTGCCGGCCATAGACCGGGCCGAGATCGCCGTTCGCATCGGCCCATTCGTCCCAGATGGTGACGCCGTTCTCCTGGAGATAGCGGACATTGGTGTCGCCACGCAGGAACCAGATCAGCTCGTGGATGATCGATTTCAGATGCAGCTTCTTGGTGGTGACCAGCGGAAAGCCTTCCGAGAGGTCGAAGCGCATCTGGTGGCCGAACAGAGCGAGCGTGCCGGTGCCGGTCCGGTCGTCCTTGCGGACGCCTTCGTCGAGGACGCGCTGCAGAAGGGCGTGATACTGGTGCATTGAATCCGAATTCGAATCTGAAAAGCCCGCGATAATAGCGCCATCTGCGCTGGCGCGCTCCCTGCGCACCGCAGCTCTCAACCGCTTTTCACGCAACCCTCGCGACATCGAAAGAAATCGTGATCGCTTCAGATATTGCAATGCCGAAGGATCGCTCCGATGTGAATGCCTGATGAACAGAAGGGGCGCTTCGGGCCTGCGCTTGGGGTATCGGACGAAGGTGGCTTCCGGTTTCCGGAACGATCCGATGCTCCATCAAACGCCCGGTTGATGTGGACCGTATCATGACCAGACTATCGATGCTGGCCGCGCTGCTTCTGGCAGTGGGCCTGGCGGGACCAGCCTCGGCTTCGGCCTGGGCCCAGAGCAAGCCGGACAATCCGGCCGCTGCCACCAAGCAGAAAATCACGGAAGCGCAGGCGCGCTCGATCGCCTTCCGCCATGGCCTCGTCCATGTCGAGGAGATCGCCCTCGCCGATTGGCGCTGGGAGATCGCCGGGCGCGCCCAGGGCGGCGTCGAGGTGACCCTCGACCTCAATGCCTATGACGGCTCGGTGATCGGCGGCGCTGCAGCGCCCTGATCGCTTCTTCCGCCGGGAAAAGCACAAGCCGCGGGGCTTTTCCCGCGGCTTTTTCTTGTTTGCGCAGAAATTAGCCGGGGTGACCGCCTGCTCTCTTTCCCCGCGCGTTCGCAGCGCCTATATTCCGCTTGCCGCTCGCAAGGGCGGCTATGGTGATAAACGGACTTCGTAATAAGCCTTTCGGACCCGGGGGCGGTACCCGGCGCCTCCACCACAGCCCTGCGGCGAAAGCAGCAGGAGCACTTGCAGCCTCAACGCTGCAGGGCTGCGGCGGGGGCGAAATAGGATCGACGAGGGTGTAAAGGTTGTTCTTTTGCCCGGCATGGTTCCGCCGTTATCGGGCCGTTGCATAGTTGCCAACGACAACAATGCTCGGGTTGCTGTCGCCGCGTAAGCGGTGCTGGTTCCCAAACCAAAGCCCTTGCGCTTAGCCGCGTAAGGCGGGGCTCGGAGGCGCCTGGCAACAGAAGCCTCCACTTTTTTGCGCGGGCTCGAGCAGTCGGCGCGGAGCGGCAAAAGAGATTTCTCCTTTGCATGAGAAACGCTCTAAACTAATGGAATCGGTCACGTTTTTCGTTTCGGGGAGCTTCCCACCGGTCGCGGCGTGATCTAGAGGAGCGGAAACGGAACCCGGACCCGATGACCAAGGATATTCTCCGCTACGACCTGATGGTGCAGGACGCGCTCAAGGGTGTCGTCCGCAAGATCCTGTCCGAGGCGGGCCGCGACGGGCTCCCGGGCGAGCATCATTTCTACATCACCTTCCGGACCACCGCGCCGGGCGTGCGGCTGTCGCAGCGCCTGCGCGAGAAGCATCCGGACGAGATGACGATCGTGCTCCAGCACCAGTTCTGGGATCTAAACGTCAGCGACCACGCCTTCGAGGTCGGGCTCTCCTTCTCCGGCGTGCCGGAGCGGTTGCTGATCCCCTATGACGCGATCACCACTTTCTTCGACCCCTCCGTGCAGTTCGGCCTGAAGTTCGAAACGCAGGATGCGGCGGGCGAGGCGCAGGCCAGCGAGCCCGCCACCCCGGTGAAGGCGCCGCGCGGCGCCGCCTCCGAGCCCAGCGTCGCCCCGGCCGCGCCGCTCGCCTTGCCGCCCAAGCCGGCACAGAAGGCGCTGCCAGCGAAAGCGAAGGATGCTGCCGAGGCGGATACCGAGGCCAAGCCAGCCGAGGCTGAGGAGGAAGGCGGCGCCCAGGTCGTCAGCCTCGACGCGTTCCGCAAGAAGACCTGAGACCCAAGGAACTCCCAGCATGACCGGATTCCGCAGCGAGACCGATTCCTTCGGTCCGATCGATGTCGCCGCCGACCGCTATTGGGCGGCGCAGACGCAGCGCTCGCTGCAGAATTTCAAGATCGGCGGGCCGGCCGAGCGCATGCCGCTGTCGCTGGTGCATGCCCTAGTCATGGTCAAGAAGGCCGCTGCCACCGTCAACGCTCGGCTCGGCCTGCTTGACGGCAAGGTCGAGACGGCGATCGTCCAGGCCGCCGATGAGGCGCTTTCCGGCAAGTTCGACGAGCATTTCCCGCTCGTCGTCTGGCAGACCGGCTCCGGCACCCAGTCGAACATGAACGTCAACGAGGTGCTGGCCAACCGCGCCAACGAGATCTTGGGCGCCGGCCTCGGCAAGAAGAGCCCGGTCCACGCCAACGACCACGTCAACAAGGGCCAGTCCTCTAACGACAGCTTCCCGACCGCGATCCACATCGCCGCCGCGCTCGCCGTCTCCAAGGAGCTTCTGCCTGCGCTAGGGCGGTTGAAGGATGCCTTCGACGCCAAGGCGAAGGCTTTCGCCGACCTCGTCAAGATCGGCCGCACCCATCTCCAGGATGCGACACCGGTTACGCTCGGCCAGGAATTCTCCGGCTACGTCGCGCAGATCGAGCTCGGCATGGCCCGCATCGAGCAGACCCTGCCCGGCCTGCTGGCGCTCGCCCAGGGCGGCACCGCGGTCGGCACTGGCCTCAACGCCCATCCCGACTTCGCCAAGGCGTTCTCGGCCGAGGTCGCGAAGCTGACCGGCCTGCCCTTCCGCACCGCCGACAACCTGTTCGAGGCGCTCGCCAGCCATGGCGCGATCTCCTACAGCCATGGCGCGCTGACCGCGCTCGCCATGGACCTGTTCAAGATCGCCAACGATATCCGCCTGATGGGTTCGGGCCCGCGCTCCGGCCTCGGCGAGATCAGCCTGCCCGAGAACGAGCCGGGCTCCTCGATCATGCCCGGCAAGGTCAACCCGACCCAGGCCGAGGCGCTGACCATGGTCGCGACCCGCGTGCACGGCAACCAGGCGACCGTCGCCTTCGCCGCCAGCCAGGGCCATTTCGAGCTTAACGTCTTCAAGCCGGTGATCGCCCAGGCGTTCCTGCAATCGGCACGCCTGCTTGCAGATGCGGCCGACAGCTTCCGCACCAATTGCGTCGAGGGCATCGAGCCCAATCGCGAGCGCCTCGCTGAGTTGCTCTCGCGTTCGCTGATGCTGGTGACCGCGCTCGCCCCCGCAATCGGCTACGACAAGGCCGCCAGCATCGCCAAGGCGGCCCACCACAACGGCACGACCCTGCGTGAGGAAGCACTGAAGGCCGGCGTCGACGCCGCGCTCTTCGACAAGACCGTCGTCGCTGAAGACATGCTAAGCCCGGGCTGAAGCGCGATGGCCGAGATCGTCAATCTCCGCCGCGCCCGCAAGGCTCGCGACCGCGCCAGTGCCGAGGCGCAGGCCGAGCAGAACCGGATCGCGTTCGGCCGGACCAAGGCCGAGCGCAAGTTGACCGAGGCGGAAAAGGCGTTGGCCGAGCGCTGTCTCGAAGGCCATCGCCTCTCCGACGATCCCGACGGCAAGGACAAGGCGTGAGCGGCCTGCGAAAACGCTCCCTCGCCATCGCCGGCCACCGCACCAGCGTCTCGCTCGAAGAACCCTTCTGGGAAGCGCTGAAGGAGATCGCGGCGGCGGAGAAGCGCCCCGTCGCCAGCCTGGTGATGGAGGTCGATTCCGGCCGGGGCGAACTCAACCTCTCCTCGGCGCTGCGACTGCGCGTACTCGCCCATTATCGCGGGCGGACCGAGGCCGTGAAGCTCACTCCCGCGGATTGACCAGCAGGCGCCGCGCCGTCTCGACCACGGCGCGCGTCAGATCCGCCAGCCGCTCGGCCGCGACCCGGTTGACCTGCCAGAACAGCGGCGTATCGAGCACCGTGCCGGGCACGAGCTCTTGCAGTCGACCGGCATCGAGATGCTCCCGCACCAGCAATTCCGGATTGGCGCTCCAGCCGATGCCCAGCAGGCATGCGTCGACGAACCCATGCGTCGAGGGCACCCAGTGCACGGGGTGGCTGAGGCTCCTGCCAAAGGCGAGCTCCATCCACTGGCTTTGCAGGCGGTCCTTCTGGTTGAAGACTTGTGAGGGCGCCTGCGCCAGCGCCGACAGTGTCACACCTCTAGCGAAATGACGCGCCATGAAGTCCGGGCTCGCCGTAGCGAGATAGCGCAGCGAGCCGAGCGGGATCACCCGGCAACCCTGGATCGGCTTCTCCAGCGCGGTGACGGCGGCAAGCACCCGCCCCTGCCGCAGCCAGTCGGCCGTGTGCTCCTGATCGTCGACGGCGATGTCGATGAGATGCGGACTCCTCTCCGCAAAGGCTGCGACAGCGCGCAGGAACCAGGTCCCGAGGCTGTCGGCATTGGCGGCGATCCGCAAGGTGACACGCTGCTGCGGCAGGTCCGGCTCGGCCAGCGCCGGCAGCCGCGTCATCAGTTCGCCTTCGAGCAGGCCGACCTGCTCCATATGCCGGCAGAGCCATTCGCCCCGCTCGGTCGCGGTGCAGGGCTGCCCCCGTGTGATCAGCACGGTGCCCAGCCGTTCCTCGAGCTGCTTCACACGCTGCGAGACGGCCGAGGGCGTGACGTTCAGCGCCTGCGCCGCCTTGTCGAAGCTGCCGGTCCTGACCACCAGCGAGACCGCCTGCAAGGCGGGATAATCGAGCATGACATTAGCTCTGCTTAATCGAGGTAAAGATATTTAACTACACTAAGGCAGTCTGAGAGCCTAGGCAGGGCGACGAAACAGGATCGCCAGTCATGCCTCTCTCCGTCTATGTCACCGGCTTCACCATGGGCCTCAGCCTGATCGTCGCGATCGGCGCGCAGAACAGCTTCGTGCTGCGGCAGGGCCTGCGGAACGAACATGTCTTCGCGATCTGCCTGACCTGCGCGCTTTCGGATGCGGTGCTGATCCTGGCCGGCGTCATCGGCCTGAAGCAGGCGACGGCGCTGCTGCCCATGCTCGAACCCGCCCTGCGCTATGGCGGCGCCGCCTTCCTGATCTGGTATGGCGCCCGCAGTCTGCTCTCCGCACTGCGCTCATCCGAGGCTCTGGCGGTCGGCGCCGCTGGCGGCGCGACGCTATCCGCCAGCCTAGTCACCTGCGCCGCGCTAACGTGGCTCAACCCGCATGTCTACCTCGACACCGTGCTGCTGATCGGCAGCATCGCCAGCCAGTTCCCCGGGCAGGAACTGGTCTTCGCCGCCGGGGCGATGACCGCCTCGTTCCTGTTCTTCTTCGGCCTCGGCTATGGTGCCCGCTGGCTGCGTCCGCTCTTCGCCGACCCCAGATCCTGGCGCATCCTCGACGGCATCGTCGCCGCCACCATGTGGGCGATCGCCTTCAAGCTGCTGCAGGGCAGTTGATCGATCGACTACGAGCGAAAGGCCCGCCAAGTCAGTAGCTTGTGAAGGACGTTTGAATCAGCCCCTCAGGCGCTTGAATCAGTTTGCCAGCGCCTTGAATCAGTTCTGCAGCGGCGAGCGCGACAGCGGCCGCGGCACCGATTGGATGTCGAGCGGTGGGGGCAGCGGCGGCGCCTCGCTGCGCGGCCTGATGACATACGGATCGCCGGGGATATAGGAGGGTGGCGCGCCCTGCAGGATCATCGGCCCGGGTCGCCCCTCGATCGCGGCGCGGATCGCCGCTTGTCGTGCTCGTTCTTCGGCTTCGGCCTTGCGCCGGTCCTCTTCGGCCCGGCGTCGCTCGTCCTCAGCCTTGCGCGCTTCCTCCTGCCGCTTGGCGAGCTCGAGCTTGCGCGCCTCTTCGACGAGGCGCGCCTCTTCCAGCTTGCGTGCTGCCTCGGCTCGGCGTGCCTCCTCGGCTTGCCTGGCTTCCTCGGCACGCCGCGCGATCTCTGCCTTGCGGGCTTCTTCGGCGAGCCTCACCTCCTCGGCCTTGCGCGCTGCCTCCGCCTTGCGAGCCTCTTCGGCAAGCCTTGCTTCTTCAGCCTTGCGCACCTCCTCCGCCCGCTTTTCCTCGGCGACGCGGCGCTCCTCTTCGGCCTTCAGGAACTCGGCGAGCTTGCGCTCGTTCTCGCGCAGCTCGCGCTCCGCCCGCAGGCGACGAACGTTCATCGCCCGCTCGCGCTGATCCGCCTCGAAGGCCTCGACGCGCTCGATCTCGCGCGCCAGCGCCCGCGCCGCCACGACGTTCGAGAGCGCCCCTACATCGGTTTCGCGTTTGGGCGCCTCCAACGGGCCTCGCCAGGCGACGCCGACCTGCGGCATTTGCTCCGGCCAGCCCTTCGGTGCCGCGCCAAGCGGGCGGAGGTTCAAGCGCAGATCGGTCGTCATCGCCCGCCAGTCGACCAGCCCGGTGGCCTCGGCCCGCAGGCCCGCGCGCTCGACCGAGACCGGCGAGACGCGCAGCACGCCGGCCGCCTGGGTGAAGGGGATGGTGACGTCGCCGAGCGGCCAGCTCGCCTTTTCGAGCGCCGCCCCGATCCGATCCTGCAACCGATCCGTCTCGCTCTCCGAGGCATCGTCGCCGGTCGCGGCGATCACCTTGGAAATCGCGGAGGGATCAAAGCGCGCCATGCCGGCGCCCGAAACGCTGATCGAGCCGGCGCCGCCGAGCGCCGCGATCAGGCGCGCCGGGCTCTCGCCCGAGCCGCCAGCCTCGAACGTGCCGGAGAGCTTCCCTGTCAGCGCCCCTTGGGTCAGCGTCGCAAGATCGAGCCTGGCAAGACCGAGCTTGCCAGTGACCTGCGCCAGCCCGCCTTCACGACGGGCCGAAAGACGCCCGCTGACCTCGCCGCCGGCATGGCTTCCGCGAAGGTTGTCGAGCACGAGCCCGTCCGGCCCGGCCGCCAGGTCGAATCTTGCCTTGGTCAAGGCGATCTTGTCGGTCAGATCGAGCCGCTCCGTAGCAAGGGCGAGCCTGATCTCGCCCAGACCCGTCGCGGCCTGGAAGCGGCTCGGCGACCATTGGCTGCCCGCGACCGGCTGCGCCTGGCCGAGCACCGCCGTGAACGCCGGCTGCAGGGCGAAATACGGCAAGTCGAGCCGCCCGCCGATGCCGCGCTCGGTCGAGAAGCTCAGCGCACCGCGCGCCGTCTTGCCGCCCGCATTGACGACGAGATCGTCGAGCCGCGCCTCCTCGCTGAAGGAGACACGCCCTGACGCGTCGAGCACGCCATCCGGGACGAACCGCGCCAGCCCCTCGGGCAGCACCTGGCCCGGCCCGTCGGCCTGGAGGCTGAGCCGGGCCGCATCGCCAACCCCTTCCAGCACCAGCATCAAACCAGGGCCGGCAAGCGAGCCGACCGGTCCCTTCGCGCCGAAGGCCAGCGAAAGCTCGCCCGCCCCGCCCCGCGCCGGGCGCGGCAGTCCGAAGGCGGCGAAGGCGCGGCGGCGATCGTCGAGCGAGAGTTTCACATCGCCGCCGCTCCACTGGCCGGCAGCGTCGAGCTTGCCGTTGAGCAGGAGCCGCCCGGCCTGGGCCGAGCCCTCCGCGATAACACTGGTCTCGCCACCCGGCGCACGCGCCAGCTTGAAACCGGCATCGATGCCGGCGAGCCCGTCCTCGATGCGCGGCAGCACGCGCCTGAAGCCTTCCGGCAGCAATGGTCCCGCCAACGCCGTCAGCGCGGCAAAGCGCGGCGCGCGCACCCGCCCGGCGATCTCGCCCCCGCCCGGCAACAGCGCACCCTCGCCCTCGACCTTGACCCCGCCGAAGCCATCGACCGCAAGGCGGTTGAGGCGCCAGTCGCTGCCTTGCCGCGTCAGTGCGAGCCGGGCCGAGCCCGGCGGCGCCGAGAGATAGCGCAGGCCGTTCAACGTGAGATCGAGCGCGAGATCGCGCCGACCGGTCAGCGCATTCAGACTGTCGCCCGGCGGCAAGGTCGAGAGGTCGAGCCCGTTCAGGGTCAGCTTGGCGTCGAGCCGGCCGGGCGTGATCGCGCCGGAGCCTTCGAGACGCGGCCCGGAGCCGGCGCGCGCGGTCATCCGACTGATCGCGAGGCGCTCATGGCTCCAGTCCAGCGCGGCCGTGCCGTCGAAGCTGCGCAAGGCGGCGAAGCTGTCGGCCAGCCCCGGCTCGATGCCGAGCCGAGCCAGCGCCAGCGCCGCCCGGCGTGCATCCGGCGCCTTCGCCTCGACCGTACCGCGGAAGCCCTGCGCGTCGAGCGCACCGCGCGCATCGATGATGGCATTGGCGATCCTGACCGTGGCGCTGCCGGCGTCCAGCCCATCGCCGTCGAGCTGGCCGCGCAGGGCAAAGCCGCTGAAATCCTCGCCGCGCCAGACGATCTGGTCGAGCTCCAGCGAGAGATCGACCAGCCCGGGCAGCGCCTGCAAAGCGCGCTGATAGCCTGGCCGCTGGGCCAGCGCCTCGCTCAGCGCATCGGCATCGAGCCGGCGCGCCTTGAGCTGGACGCTTCCCTTGCTCTCCGCCGGTTGGAACGAGCCTTCGCCCTCCAGCCGCGCCGCGCCGCCGGCGATCTCGATGCCCAGGCCGGAGAAGTCGAGGCGCCGGCTGTCGCCGCTGACCCGTCCAGCCAGGCTGACGGCCCCGCCGGGCGCGATCGTGAAGCTGCCTTCCAGCCCGGGCCGGACGCGGCCGTCCGCACCAGCGAGAACCAGCGAGCCGTCGAAGCTGAACTGTGCCTGCTCGCCTGTGACCGAACTCTTGGTCCGCAGCCGTCCGTCGGCCTCGATGGCGCCGGTCGCGAAACGCAGGGATGAGCCGGCGACCTCGCCCTCGACGCGCCAGGGCCCGTGCAGGGCAACGGCGGAGACATCGACCGAGATCGGCGCCAGCGTCTGCGCCGCCTTGCCGGGCTCGCGCCAGATCACGGCCGAGCGCCGGATCGCCAGCCGGTCGATCGCCGTCTCGCTGGGGAGACCCGCGCCCTGGCGCGCCGGCAGGACGATGGCGCCGCTCTCATCGGCGGTCAGGTTGAGCGTCAGCCCGTCGACCTCGGCCGCGACAAGCCTGAACTCGCCACGCGCCAGCGGCGCGAGAGCAAGCTCGGCTGTCAGCGTCTCGATTGTGGCGCTGCTCGTCCCGCTCTCGCTGGAGCCGAGGCGCACATCGCCCAGCCTCAGCCGCGGCGACGGCAGGAGCCGCAGCCCGATCTCGCCGGCGACGCGGGTCTCCACGCCGAGCGCCGCGCTGATGCGCTGCTCGAAATGGGGCCTGTACTCGCGCCAGTCGACGAAGCCCGGCCCCAGCAGCGCCGCCAGCAACGCCGCGACGAGCAGCCCGGCCAAAAGGGTCAGGGCCTCACGCACGCTCTTGCATCAATCCTCAACATGTCGACGGCGCGATCATGCACGCAAGTCGCGGCAGGATCACGACATTCTTGCGAATGATCCACCTTTGTGGGGGTGGCCGGATGTCACAAGCTGATGATCTTGCCGGGGTTGAGGATGTTCTGCGGATCGAGCGAGCGTTTGATCAGCCGCATCGTGGCGATCGCCGCCCGGCTGTGCTCGATCGTGAGGTACTTCATCTTCTTCTGGCCGACGCCGTGCTCGCCGGTGCAGGTTCCCTCCATGGCGAGCGCCCGCTTGACCAGCCGATCGATGAAAGCCTCGCAGCGCGCCACCTCGTCAGAGTCGGCCAGATCGACCAGCGGCTGGGTGTGGAAATTGCCGTCGCCGACATGGCCGACGATCGGCGCGATCAGACCGGAGGCCTCGATGTCGCGCTTGGTCTCATCGACGCATTCGGCCAGCCGCGAGATCGGCACGCAGACATCGGTCGCGACCGACTCCGCGCCGGGCCTGAGCGCACGGGCCGCCCAGTAGGCGTCATGCCGCGCTTGCCACAGCTTCGAGCGATCCTCCGGCTTGGTCGCCCAGTCGAACGGCCCACCGCCGAATTCGACCGCGATTTCGCCGAAGCGCTCGGCCTGCTCCTTCACGCCCTCTTCAGAACCGTGGAACTCGACGAACAGCATCGTCGTCTCCGGCAGGCCGAGCTTGGAGTGCAGGTTGACGCCGCGCATCATCACGTCGTCGACCAATTCGATCCGCGCCACCGGCAGGCCGGACTGGATCGTCATGATCGTCGCGTCACACGCCGCCTTCACCGAGGGGAACGGGCAGACGCCCGCCGACATCGCCTCGGGAATGCCGTGCAGCTTCAGCGTCGCCTCGGTGATGATCCCGAGAGTGCCTTCCGAGCCGACGAGCAGGCGGGTGAGATCGTAGCCTGCCGAACTCTTCCGCGCCCGGCTCGCCGTCTTGACGATCGAACCGTCGGCCATCACCGCAGTCAGCGCGATGACATTGTCCTTCATCGTGCCATAGCGCACCGCATTGGTCCCGGAGGCGCGGGTCGCCGCCATGCCGCCGATCGAAGCGTCAGCTCCGGGATCGATCGGGAAGAACAGGCCCTGATCGCGCAGATGCTCGTTCAGCTCCTTGCGGGTGACGCCGGCCTCGACCGTGCAGTCGAGGTCCTCGGCATGCACCGCGACGACCCGCTTCATCTGCGACATGTCGATGCAGACACCGCCGAAAGGCGCGTTGACATGGCCCTCGAGCGAGGTGCCCGTGCCGAAGGCGATGACCGGAACCCCATGCCTGGCGCATAGTTTCACAATGGAGGCCACCTCTTCGGTGCTCTCGGGATAAACCACCGCATCCGGCGGCTGGTTCGGGATCCATGTCAGTGTGTGGCCGTGCTGCTGCCGCACCGCGAGGCTCGTTACGAGCCGATTGCCGAACAGCGCCGCCAGCTCCTGCGTCAACGCGGCGACAACCTGCGGCGAAGGCGGCAGCTCTGCGGCACGAGCATGGGGGGGCACGGAAGCGGTAGAAGGCATTGTCATGGCTGGAGAACTTCGCCTAGTCTGGAATGGTTCGGTCTTGAGAGCAGTGGCTCGTGTTGTTTTCACGCGCCCTGCTCGCGCCGGCAAGAGCCGGCGGCGCAGGGCCGCCTACGCATCGACGAGAGACGGACCGAAAGGAGGAACCGATGCCGGACGAAATTCGCACGCCCGCTTTGTTTTTCGCTCCCTTCGTCTCGTCCCCAATGCGGGTCGAGCCGCAATGGATCGACTATAACGGCCATCTCAACATGGCCTATTACCATGTCCTCTTCGACCGCGCCGTCGACGAGGTCTTCTCGCTGGTCGGCCTCAACCAGGACTATGTTCAGTCCCGCAAGGCGTCGTTCTTCGCAGCCGAGTGCCATGTGCTCTACAAGCGCGAGCTGACGGTGCGCGATCTTGTCCGCGTCACGGCTCAACTGATCGCTTTCGACGACAAGCGCCTGCATTTCTATCTGGAGATGCGCCATGCCAGCGAGGGCTGGCTCGCCGCGACCTCCGAGAACCTGGCGCTGCATGTCGATCTGATCAGCCGCAAGGTGGTGGCCTTCCCGGCCGACATCCTCGCCAATCTCGCCATCATGAAGGCGGCCCATGCCCAGATGCCGCGCCCGGCTACGGTCGGCCGGATGATCGGCATGCCGCAGAAGAGCGCGATCACCCTCGGCGAGGCCGTGCAGGAGCTCGAACGCGAGACCGAAACGCGGCACTAGCCGCGCTCGCCATCCAGCCCGTCTAGCGCTGCGGATAGATGGTCTCGCCGCGCTTGAGCATCTCGACGAAGGCCGCGATCTTCTTCTGTCTTCCGGCTTCCGTCTTGAGATTGTGGACACGAAACGCCAGCGCGAAGCGGTTCTGCGCGCTGAGCTTCGAGAGCATCTCCTTGGCCTGCGGCTCTGCGTCGATCGCAGCCTGTAGGTCGTCGGGAATTTTCAGGTTTCGGCCAGCGCCGTAAGCACGCGCCCATCGCCCATCGGACTTGGCCGCATCGACCTGAACCAGGCCATGGCTGGTCATGCGCCCTTCCGTGATCAGGCGAGCGACATTGTCGACATTGATCTGGCTCCAGATGCTCGTGGCCTTCCTCGGAGTGTAGCGTTGCAGATAGCTGCGCTCGTCGAGACTCTTCTTGATGCCGTCGATCCAGCCCCAGCACAGCACGACGTCGATCGCCTCCTTCGGCGTGATCGACGGCAAGCCGGACGAGAGCTTGTGAATCTTGATCCAGACTTCGTCAGCACGGTCATGGTGCTCGCCAAGCCATGCGTAGAAGCGCGCGGCATCCGCGAACTCCCGGACCTTGTCGGGATCGACCTTAACCGGCGCCATCGCTGCTCCAAAATTCTCGGTCCGGCTGGACCGCCGAACACCCCTCTAGGCGCGAGGCTGGTTCGCCTGTGTCAGCACCGAGGCCAGCCGATTACTCGTCACCATCCGGGATCTTCAGCCGGTGGCCGCAGGCCTTGCAGTGCACGGCGTCGGGCTCGTGGCGTTGCAAGGCGCATTCCGGACAGGGGAACGTCACCTTGTGCGGCCGGAACACCGCCTGCGCCAATCGCACGAACAGCGAGATGCCGGTGATCATCACCACGATCGAGGTCAGCTTGCCGGCGATGCCCGGCAGGGTGATGTCGCCAAAGCCGGTCGTCGTCACCGTCGTAACGGTGAAATAGAGCGCCTCGACATAGCCCTCCAGCCCCACCCGACTCATGAAGAAGAAGGTGTAGACGAAGCCGGTGACGACGAAGAGGAAGGTCGCGAGGTTGATCAACGCCCGCGCCACATCTTCCCAGTCGCGATAGCGCGTCTGGCGCAGATACGTCCAGAGCTGGCCGCGCTGCGACAGCGACCACAGCCGCAGGATGCGCAGGAAGCCGAAATTCTCCAGCCATTGCGGCGCCAGCAGCGTCGCCAGGATGAAGAGGTCGAGCAGCATGGTCGGCTGGCGCAGCAGCCGCAGCATGTTCGAGGACGCCAGGAAGCGCGCCGCGATCTCGGCGACGACAATGATCGCGACGGTGTAGTCGAGCCAGAGGAACTCCGGCCGGTCGCGTAGCACCGGCGTCGCGATGAAGAAGCCGATGATTAGAAGATCGACGATCAGCGTCGCGAATTGGAAGCGAAGCGCCGCTGGCGTGCGGCCATGATAGAGCTGCCGCAACCTGTCTCGCAGCCCGGATTTTTCACTGCTGCTGGCGTCGGGATCGGCGGCTGCGCTCATCCCGCTGGCGTAGCAGCGTCGCTGCGATCGCGTCCAGCCCCGGCGCTCACGCCGGCCTGATCGCGACGGCCTGCACCGAATAGCCGCCGAACAGCCTTGTCGTCCCGCCAATGAGGCCGGCCTCGGCGCTGAGCTCGGTCACGACCGCATCGAGATCGCGGCGCGGCGTGACGTGGAACAGCGCCAGCCAGCGGTTCAGCACCGCCCTGAACGGCCCGGGCAGATGCGCCTGATCACCGAAGTCGACGATGTGCAGCGCCCCGCCCGGTGCGACGACGGCAAGCGCCTGCGCCAGCGCCGCGCGCCAGGGCGGAATCATCGAGAGCGCATAGGAGATCACGACGCGCTCGAAGCCGGCGCGGCCGAACAGCGCCTGCGGCTCGAAACTGGTCGCATCGGCCTGCGCCAGCACGATGCGCTCGGAGAGGCCCGCCTTCGCCACCTGCTGGCGGGCGGTGCGCAACATCTCCTCGGAGACGTCGAGCCCGTAGCAGCGCGCGTGCGGATAGCGCTGCGCGATCCTAATCAGGTTGCGCCCGGTGCCGCAGCCGATCTCCAGCACCGCGCCACCCGGCGGCGGTTTCAAGCCTGTGATCAGCCCGTCGCGACCGAGCAAATAGAATTTGCGGGTGGCATCGTAGATGTGTCGCTGGAAGCGGTACATCCGGTCCATCAGGCCGGCGGCGTTCGGCTCGCTGCCGGCAGCGATCACGCGGCGGCTCCACGGACATAGAGATGGAAGGCGCCGTAGATCGAGGAGCGGTCGCGGGCGCCGAGCTCCCGGCTGCGCGCTTCGTCATACTGCCATTGCGACAGAATCGCCTCCGGCACCCTTCCGGGCAGCAGGCGCTCATCGGCGGCGGTCCGGAAGATCACGCGCGCACCGGGCGCAGCGCTGCGGGTTACTTGCGTCCACAGCGCCGTCAGCTCGGCATCGTTCATCCAGTCCTGCGCATCGAGCAGAACGAAGCCGTTGCAGCTCTCGGCCGGCTGCTTCTCGAGGAAAGCGGTGATCGCGCTCTGATGATAGGCGACGCGGCCGGCACGCGCCTTCACCGTCTCGAAATGGCCGCGCTCCAGATAAGGCGGCACCGCCGCATCCGGCTCCGGTCCATAGCCGCGGCCGAAAGCCTGCCAGGCGAAGTAGTTGGTCTTCAGGTCGAAGCCGCAGGCGAGCCGCTCCAGCCGGTGGCGCAGCACGGCGCGGATGCCGGCATCGCCGTCGGCGGCCAGCGCCTTGTACTGCGCCGGCGGGATGCCGAGGCCGTAGAGCGAGGCCGGCTGGCGCACCAGCCAGCGCACCAACTTCTTCTCGAAGACCGGCGCCAGATGCTGGTCGAACAGCGCCCGCTGCTCCTCCATCGTCTTCGCCTGCAGCATCACCCGCGGGTCGAAACCGAGGCGGCGCGCCAGGAAGTGCCCGGTGCCGATGAAGCGGCCGAGCAGGCCGTAGCGATAGAAATTGCGGGCGAATAGCTCGATCCGGCGTCGCCCCACGAGGTTGCGTCCTTCCCAATAGGCACGGCTGACCGCGTCGAGCCGCGGCGCGATCAGGCGGTCAAAGGTCTCGACATTGGCCTTGGACTGCGCCTGCCCGAAGAAGCGGCGGAAGATCGCGTGATCGTCGATTTCGGCGAGCGCCGCGAGCTTGAGATGGCCGAGCGCGATATGGGCGCCGTTGAGGTCGATCGCGCTGATCTTCGCCGGGTCGGCGGTGAGATAGGACAGGATATTGCAGGAGCCCGAGGCGATCGCGACGAGATGGTCGCTGGGCTGCAGCGCCAGCGCTTCCATGTCGACGACCGGGTCTTCCCAGATCTGCGGATAGACCAGCCCGGAGAAGGCGAGCGTGAACATCCGCTCCAGCATGCCGGCCCGCGAGAGCGGCTTGCTGCGATGGACGGCTGTGGTCAGGCCGAGGTTCGTGGTGCGCTTCACCGCGCGGATCGTCTGCGTCACGAGGCCCCTCGTTTCCGCCCATTGCGATGGCGAGCCGACTAGAGGAGTCGCGTGACGGTTGGGTGACGCGGGGCGGTGCCGGAGAAGAGATCGATCGCCGCCGAACGCGAACGTGAAACAGGCCTCATTGCGCCCCCATGAAAAGAGGAAGACAAATCCCCATATCTCGCGCGACAATCAAGCAAGAGCACGCGGAAAGGAGCCTCGCATGGGCCTGATGGACATGTTCGCCAAGACGGGGAAGCCGGCGGAGCGCGACTATCCCTTCCAGCTCACGGATGCGGAATGGCGCGAGAAGCTGACCGAGGAGCAGTACCGTGTCCTGCGCGGGCACGGCACCGAGCGGGCGGGCTCCTGCGCGCTGAACTTCGAGAAGCGCGCCGGCACGTTCTCCTGCGCCGGCTGCGGCCAGCCTCTGTTCAGGTCGCACAAGAAATTCGAGAGCGGCACCGGCTGGCCGAGCTTCGACCAGCCGCTGGAAGGCGCGGTCGAGGAAAGCGAGGACTATAGCTACGGCATGCACCGGGTCGAGGTGCACTGCGCCAATTGCGGCGGCCATCTCGGCCACGTCTTCCCCGACGGCCCGCCGCCGACCGGCCTGCGCTACTGCATCAACGGCGTGGCGATGGACTTCGCGCCGGAAGCGGGTTGACATCCTCCCCGTCATGGTCGGGCGTGTCCCGACCATTCACGTCTTTGCCCCGCTGAGCGCGTGCCGTGTTCAAGACATGGATGCTCGCCACAAGGACGAACATGACGTGTGAGGCTAAGCCAGCTCCGGCACCGCCCTTTTCGCCAGCGTAGCGACATCGACCGCCAGCGGCAGGTCGCCGAAATGGCCGGACCAGTGACCGCCGAGCCGCGTCGCGACGAAGGCATCCGCCACCGCATGCGGCGCATGGCGGATCAGCAGCGCGCCTTGCAGCATCAGCGCCAGCCGCTCGGTCAGTAGCCGCGCCTGGCCCTCATGGCGGATGAGGTCGTGCAGGTCATTGTCCAGCGCCTGCAGTGCCGCGTCATAGCGTCGGTCCTGGCCGGAGACCGCATGCAGCTCGGCCCGCAACGCCTGCAGCGATCCCGGCTCGCGCTCAAGCGAGCGCAGCACGTCGAGGCAGATCACGTTGCCCGAGCCTTCCCAGACCGAATTCAGCGGTGCCTCGCGATAATGGCGCGCCATCGGATTCTCCTCGATGAAGCCGTTGCCGCCATGGCATTCCAGCGCCTCGACCACGACCGCCGGCGTGCGCTTCGCCACCCAGTACTTCGCCAGCGGCGCACCTATCCGCGCCAGCAGCTTCTCGCTCTCCGACTGCTCCTGCCTATCGACCGCGGCGAAGAGCCGGAAGGCGAGCCAAGCAGCTGCTTCCGCCTCGATGGCGAGATCGGCCAGAACGTTCTGCATGATCGGCTGATCGATCAGCAGGCGCTGGAAGGCGGTGCGGTGCTGGGCGTGATGGCCGGCGAGCATCACCGCCTGCCGCATCAGACCGGCCGAGGCTGCGGCGATGTCGAGCCTCGTATTGTGGTTCATCGACAGGCCGGTGCGCAGGCCCCGGCCGGGATCGCCCAGCATATGGCCGATCGCGCCCCTGAATTCGACCTCCGAGGAGGCGTTCGAGCGGTTGCCGCATTTGTCCTTGAGGCGCTGGATCGCGATGCCGTTGCGCTCGCCATCCGGCCGCCAGCCCGGCACGACGAAGCAGGAGATGCCCTCCTCATTGCGCGCCAGCGTCAGGAAGACGTCGGAATGCGGCACCGAGAAGAACCACTTGCTCCCATGCAGCGAATAGGTGCCGTCGCGATTGTCATAGGCGATGGTCTGGGTCTGGCGCAGGTCCGAGCCGCCCTGCGTCTCGGTCATCGCCATGCCGACGGTCGCCCCTAGCTTGCCCGCGGCCGGCCCCTGCGTCTTGTCGTAGGTCTTCGACGAGACCAGCGCGCCCCATTGCGCCCACAGCGCCCGGTCCTGCTTCAATACCGGGACCGCCGAATAGGTCATCGAGATCGGGCAGCAGATGCCGCTCTCGCAGCCATACCAGAGGTATTGCAGGGCGGCCCGCGCCACCTGCGCGCCCGGCCCCGGCCGGTTCCAGGCGAGCGCATGCGTCTCCTGGCCGATGGCGCGGGCCATCAGCGCGTGCCAGGCCGGGTGGAACTCGATCTGGTCGATCCGGTTACCGAAGCGGTCATGGCTGCGCAGTTCCGGCCCGCGCCGGTTGGCGAGCCGCGCCATCTCGATCGTCTCGGCCGCGCCGACCGTCCGCCCGGCCTCGTGCAGCCGCTCATTCGCCCAGCCGGCATCGAAGGCGGTGACCACCGCCTTCAGCACGGGATCGGCGGCATAGGCGTCGTAATCGGCCAGCAGCGGTACCTGATTGGTAACCTGGTGGGCGTGCGATGCCTGGGCCATGGGCTTCCCTTCCGATCCGCGAACCGCCCCGTCGTTAACCAGCAGACTATGACGGCGCCCCGGAATTGCGAACCTGCCCGATTGCCGCCCGAGTTCTCCCGGCTCCTCACCTCGCGCGCCGCTATCGGCGCGGCCCATGGAGAGCCTTCACGTGCTGCGACGCGTCCTGAGTACCCTGGTCATCATACTTACCGCCGGCTTCGGCCCCGCTGCAGTTCCGGCAAACGCCCAACCCCAATCGGCCGTGAAGAAACAACCGGGCGAAGGCCGCCCTTACGAGATCGCCGACAGCGAGGTCTGGGAAGTGCCCGATCCGGTGTCGCGCCGCGGCTATCAGGTCTTCGTCGCCCTGCCGCCATCCTATGCCAAGGAGCCGCAGCGGACATATCCGGTGCTCTACGTCACCGATGCCGACTACGCCTTCCCGATCATCCGCCAGATCAGCCGCCGCCTGAATCTCGACGGCCCCAGAGTCGAGGAGTTCATCCTGGTCGGCCTGTCCTATGCCAAGGGCGAAGACGGCGCGGTCAGCCGCCGACGCGACTATACGCCGACGCCGAACGGGCCGAGCACCGCGCCATCAGGCGCGATCCATGGCCAGGGGCAGGCCTACCAGGCTTATTTGCGCGACCAAGTTAAGCCGTTCATCGCCACTCGCTACCGCACCGATCCGGCGAGAGCGCTCATTCTCGGCCACTCCTATGGATCGTTGCTTGGCGCGCAGATCCTCTTCACCGAGCCTGGCCTGTTCAGCGGCTACATCCTCGGCAGCCCGTCGCTCTGGTACGACAAGCGCCACGCGTTGGGCCTGGAGGCCAGCTACGCCGCCCGCAGCAAGGACTTGCCGGCGAAGGTCTTCCTCTATGTCGGCGAGTACGAGGCGCTGCGCAAAGGCGATCGGCGCTACAGCCAGACAGTCGACATGGTCGCCGACAACCGCACCCTGGAAGCGGCATTGCGCGGCCGGAAATATCCGAACCTCAACGTCAAATCAGTCGTCCTCAACGATGAGGATCACCTTACGGTCGCACCGCGCGGCTTCACGCAAGGGCTGCGATATCTCCTGCCAGCGCGCTGACGCGGCAGGGTTTATGATGGGTCGATCACCATCGCGGAAAACCCTCCACGATGGCGAGCAATCCGTGACGCCTGCCCCTATATTGACCGTGAACGAATCACGATCAAGCAAGCCAAGCCCTTGTCCGACCAGAGCACCTCCGCCCCCCTGCCCCGTCCCGGCGGCCTCGCATCGCGCGCGGCGGCGCAGCCGGCGGCCGGCTATCTGCAGGGCCTCAACCCGGAGCAGCGCCTGGCGGTCGAGGCGACCGACGGGCCCGTGCTCGTCCTCGCCGGCGCCGGCACCGGCAAGACCCGCGTCCTCACCACCCGCATCGCCCATCTGATCGCAACGGGCCGCGCCTTTCCCTCGCAGATCCTGTCGGTGACCTTCACCAACAAGGCGGCGCGCGAGATGAAGGAGCGCGTCGCCCATCTCGTCGGCCCGGTAGCCGAAGGCATGCCCTGGCTCGGCACCTTCCACTCGATCTCGGCCAAGCTGCTGCGCCGCCATGCCGAATTGCTCGATTTGCGCTCCGATTTCACCATTCTCGACACCGACGACCAGATCCGCCTGATGAAGCAGGTGATCCAGGCCGAAGGGATCGACGAGAAGCGCTGGCCGGGCCGGATGCTGGCGGGATTCATCGACTCCTGGAAGAACCGCGGCCTTGCACCCAAGGACGTGCCGCCGGGCGAAGCCGGCGTCTTCGCCTCCGGCAAGGGCGGCAAGCTCTACGCCGCCTATCAGGACCGGCTGAAGACGCTGAACGCGGTCGATTTCGGCGATCTGCTGCTGCACTGCCTGACGCTGTTCCGCGAGCATCCGGACGTGCTGGCGAGCTATCACGAGCGCTTCCGCTACATCCTCGTCGACGAGTATCAGGACACCAACGTCGCCCAGTATCTCTGGCTGCGCCTGCTCGCCCAGGGCCGCCGCAACATCGCCTGCGTCGGCGATGACGACCAGTCAATCTATGGCTGGCGCGGCGCCGAGGTCGACAACATCCTGCGCTTCGAGCATGATTTTCCGGGCGCGACCGTGGTCCGGCTCGAACGGAATTACCGCTCGACCGGCCATATCCTCGCCACCGCCGCCAAGCTGATCGCCCGCAATGAGGGCCGCCTTGGCAAGACCCTCCGCACCGAGGACGAGGCCGGCGAGAAGGTCACCATCACCGGCGCCTGGGACAGCCAGGAGGAGGCCCGCCTGATCTCGGACGAGGTTGAGGCGATGCAGTCCAAGGGCGAGAACCTCTCCGAGGTGGCGATCCTCGTGCGCATCTCCGCGCAGATGCGCGAGATTGAGGAACGCTTCGTCCATGTCGGCGTGCCCTATCGCGTCATCGGCGGCCCGCGCTTCTACGAGCGCGCCGAAATCCGCGACGCCATGGCCTATCTGCGTTGCGTAGTGAGCCCGACTGACGATCTCGCCTTCGAGCGCATCGTCAACGTGCCCAAGCGCGGCCTTGGCGACGCGACCATCCAGATCCTGCACAACTATGCCCGCGCCGCGCAGATCTCGCTGCTGCAGGCGGCGCGCGTCGTCGTCGAGAGCGACGAGCTTAAGCCCAAGGCGCGCACGACCTTGCGCGAACTGGTCGAGGCCTTCGCCCGCTGGTCCGGGCGCGCCGAGAGCATGCCGCAGGGCGAGCTCGCCGAGCTGGTGCTGGAAGAGAGCGGCTACACCGAGATGTGGCAGAAGGACCGCTCGGCCGACGCTGCCGGGCGCCTCGAGAACCTGAAGGAGCTGGTCCGCTCGCTCGACGAGTTCCCGGACCTGCCGGCCTTCCTCGAGCACGTCTCGCTGGTGATGGACGCCGATAGCGGCGATGGCGGCGCCCGCGTCTCGATCATGACGCTGCACGCCGCCAAGGGGCTGGAGTTCGACACCGTCTTCCTGCCCGGCTGGGAGGAAGGGCTGTTCCCGAGCCAGCGCGCCCTCGACGAGAACGGCCGTGCCGGGCTGGAGGAGGAGCGCCGCCTCGCCCATGTCGGCCTGACCCGCGCCCGCAAGCGGCTGAAGCTCTATTTCGCCTCGAACCGCCGCATCCACGGCCTCTGGCAGTCGAGCCTGCCCTCGCGCTTCATCGACGAATTGCCGGAGGACCATGTCGAGGTCGTCCAGGCGCCGACCGCCTACAGCCAGGGCGGCTACGGCGCCTCGCGCTTCGAGCGCATGGAAAGCTTCGGCTCCTCCTACCAGACGCCCGGCTGGCAGCGTGCGCAGGAGAACAAGGCGAAGTTCGGCTCAGGGGGCGGCAGCTCCGGCTTCTCCGACGCCGGCCAGCGCGGCTTCGGTTCCGGTGCTGGCCGCCAGCGCGGTCCGATGCTGATCGAGGGCGAGCTGACCGCGAAGTCGACGGGAACCTCGGCCTTCGATCCCGGCGCCCGCGTCTTCCACGTCAAGTTCGGCCCCGGCTCGGTCGCCAGCGTCGACGGCAACAAGCTAACCGTCGATTTCGACAAGGCCGGTAGGAAAATGGTGCTGGACTCTTTCGTTCAGAAAGCGGGGTAGGCTCCAGTCTCGCGATTCTCCGAGGCCGGCCCCATGCACCCCGACATCATCGTCACCGACAGCACCGACGAGACCTTCCTGTCGGTGCTTCAGGAAGGCCTGCGAGGCTACAACGAGGAACAGGGCGGCGCGACCGATCTGAAGCCGATCCAGGTCAAGGTCCGCGATCCCGAAACCGGCGCCCTCGCAGGCGGTCTCTCCGGCCGGACCTCGCGCGGCGTGCTCTTCATCGACTATGTCTATCTGCCGGAGAGCTTGCGCGGCTCCGGTGTCGGCAGCCGCATGCTGGCCATGGCCGAGCATGAGGGCAAAAGGCGTGGCTGCAGCAAGGCAGTGCTCTTCACCATCACCTTCCAGGCCCCGGACTTCTACAAGCGCCTCGGCTGGAAGATCCTCGGCGAGGTCGCGCCCAAGCCGCCCGGCGCCACCCGAATCTATCTGACCAAGGATTTGTGAGCACCAGCGATTTCGCCGTTTCGCGCTGCCGGCTCGCGACGGCGTGATCGCTCTTGCCTCTCCTTCGCCTTGACGAGCCTACTTACTAGTAGGTAGAAAACTTCATGGCCAATCCCCCGACAACCTATGACGACATCCTGCGCTCGGCGCGGGCACTGCTGATCGAGGGCGGCTATAACGGCTTCAGCTATGCCGACATCGCCAAGGTGGTCGGCATCCGCAACGCCAGCATCCACCACCATTTTCCGACCAAGTCCGAGCTCGTCCGCACGCTCGTCGCCCGCTACCGCGAAGAAGCCGAGGCAGGCATCGCCGCGCTGGAACGCCAGGTCGCCGACCCCGCCGATCAGCTGCGCGGCTATGTCGGCTACTGGGAAGCCTGCATCATCGATGCCAGCGCTCCGATCTGCCTCTGCGCCCTGCTCGCAAGTCAGATCCCGGCGCTGCCCGAGGAGATCACGCTGGAAGTGCGTGCGCATTTCAGGACGTTCTCCGCCTGGCTGGCCTCGATTCTCGAACGCGGGGCACGGCAAGGCAGCCTGCATTTCACCGGCACGGCCAAGGCCGAAGCAGAAGCCTTCCTGGCAGGCGTCCATGGCGCGATGCTCTCGGCACGCGCCTATGGCGATCCCAGGATGTTCGGCGTCATCACCCGCCCGCTCCTGCACCGCCTTACGATCCGGAACTAGAGCACCGCTCTCCTCTCATGTGAGAAATTTCATCTCGAAACCTACCAATTAGTAGGTAGTCAAAAACGCCTCACGATCTGATGCCACGCCTTTGCACTTCTCAGTCGCTTAACGAAAGGACACTCTTCATGTTCGGCATTTCGACGCTCGGCTGGGTGCATACGCTCGGCAGCCTGCCCGCCATTCCCGCAGCGGCCTACATGCTCGCGGTCCATGGCCGGATCGTGCCGCGCTCACGCGCAGGCAGCCTCTACCTGATCTCCATGGTGATCGGCGCCGCCACGGTCTTCCTCGTCGGGCATCAGCCCGTGAGCCACGTCATCGGCGCGCTGACGCTGCTGCTGCTCGCCATCGGCTATTCCATCGGCCGCCTGCCGGTCTCCCGAGCGGTCGCGAGGTATGTCGAGACGATAACCCTCAGCGTGACGGTGTTCCTGCTGATGCTGCCGACCGCCACCGAAATCCTGCGCCGCGTTCCCGACGGACATCCGTTCGTCACCGACCTGAAGTCCCCGCTGCTTCTCAGTGTCCAGGGCGGCATTCTCGCCGCGCTCGTGGTCGGAGTGACCGTGCAGGTCATCTCGCTGCGCAGGAAGGGCAAGACAGCGGCCGCTTGAGCCAAGGCGTTCGGCCGGACGGCCGGCGCCTACCCCTCCTCCCGCTCGCGGAATGCCCGCCGCGCCGCCGAGACCTCGCCGTAATAGGTCTCCGCCCAGGTCCAGACCCCGCAGAACGCCGCGCTGAGCTCGCGGCCGAGCTCGGTCAGCGTGTAGTCGACATGGGGCGGGATCACCGGATGGACGGTGCGCACCACCAGCCCATCGCGCTCCATCTCGCGCAGCGTCTTGGTCAGCATCTTCTGGCTGATGCCGCCGACGATCCGCCCGCATTCGGTGAAGCGCAGCGTGCCATGCTCCTCCAGTGCCTCGAGCACCAGCATCGTCCATTTGTCCGCCACCTGCGCGATCACCTGCCGCACCAGCGACTCGACCGCCTTCGAGACCGGCGGGATCTCCTCGCTGCGCTTGTGCATCGCGGCCATCGCCTCGCGGATCGCATGCATGCCCACACTCTCCTTTTGGTGCGTATCGAACCTTTTGGCGCCTTCTTTCCACTAGAGAGTAGCGACGCCAGCTGATGTCTCGCAACCTAAGAAAGGGATTTGCGATGAACATCATCGGCAACACCATCCTCATCACCGGCGGCGGCTCCGGCATTGGCCGGGCCCTGGCCGAGGCCTTCCACAAGGCCGGCAACCAGGTCGTCATCGCCGGCCGGCGCGAGGCGCTGCTTCACGAGGTGACGACGGCCAACCCCGGCATGGAAGCGCTTCTGCTCGACATCCAGGACAAGGACGACGTCGCGGCCTTCGCCAGGCAGGCGGTCGAGAGCTTCCCGGCTCTCAACGCTGTCATCCACAATGCCGGCATCATGCGCAGCGAGGCGGTAGCGGCCGGCGATTTCCTCGATACCGCCGAGGACATGATCGCGACCAATCTGCTCGGCCCGATCCGGCTGACTGCCGCCCTGCTGCCGCACCTGCTGAAGCAGGAGCGCGCGGCGATCCTGACCGTCTCCTCCGGCCTCGCCTTCGTGCCGCTGGCGACGACGCCGACCTACAGCGCTACCAAGGCGGCGATCCATTCCTGGTCGATGGCGCTGCGCGAGCAGCTCAAGGCGACCCCGGTCGAGGTGATCGAGATCGCTCCGCCTTACGTCCAGACCGAGCTGCTCGGCCCACAGCAGGCGGTCGATCCCGCGGCGATGCCGCTGGCCGAGTTCATCAGCGAGGTGATGTCGCTGCTCGAAAGCCAGCCAGCCTCGGGCGAGATCATCGTCGAGCGCTGCAAGCCGCTGCGCTTCGCCGCCGAGAACGGCCAGGTCGACGCGATCTTCGCCCAGCTCGCCGCGCAACACGGCTGAGTGTCCTGCACTCTCTCTGGTCGTCCCGGACAAGCTGCGATAGCGGCGCCGATCCGGGACCCATACCTGAACCGTTCCGGCATGGGTCCCGGGTCTTCGCTGCGCTCCGCCCGGGACGACCAGCGGAGAATGCGCAACCGAATGACAATCCTCACGCCTCCTGCTAAGCCCCCGCCATGCGCGAAGGCCTCCTGCCATCGACGGTCGCGACCGTCCTCGAACTCGAAACCAGCGGCGACAAGGCGCGTGCCTTGACCGAGCTCCTGGGCGAGGTCTTCGACCCGACCGAGACGGCCGTCTCCGCCTTCGAGGTCGAGACCGGCGTCACCACGCTCTCGCTGAACGCGCCCTGGAAGGTCGAGATCTATTTCGCGACGCACCCGGATGAAGAGGCCGTGCGCGACATGCTCAGGCCCATCGTCGGCGACAGCATCGATGCGACGCCGTTCACCACGGTCAACCAGAAGGACTGGGTCGCAGCCAGCCTGGAGGGCCTGCAGCCGGTGCGCGCGGGCCGGGTGCTCGTCCATGGCTCGCATGATCGCGAGGCGGTGAAGATCAACGACGTCGCCATCGAGATCGCGGCGGCGCTGGCCTTCGGCACCGGCCATCACGGCACAACAGCCGGCTGCCTGCTGGCGCTCGACGCTGAATTGAAGAAGCGCCGGCCGCGCAATGCCATCGATGTCGGCACCGGCACCGGCATCCTCGCGCTGGCGCTCGCAAAGCAGGTCAAGCGCAAGGTCGTCGCCGGCGATATCGACGCGATCGCGATCGAGGTCTCCGCCCACAATGCCAGGATCAACCACGCCCCGCAGGCGCTCGACCTCTATGTCGCGCCCGGCCTGCGCCACGCCAAGGCGAACCGGCCGCGCCATTTCGACCTGATCTTCGCCAACATCCTCGCCGGCCCGCTGCGCAAGCTCGCGCCCGCCATCGCCCGCGCCCTCTCCGACGACGGCACGGTAATCCTCTCGGGACTGCTTGAAATGGACGTCGCCGGCGTGGTCTCGGCCTATCGCCATCAGGGGCTGGCGCTGGCGAAGCGCACCTCTCGCGAAGGCTGGGCGACCCTGGTCATGAAAAGAGGCGGCGCAGCCGCCAGGCCACGCCGCCTCTACTAGGCCCTACGCTTCGAGCGACCGGCGGCGAGTGTCGCCGCCGTGGCGCTCAGAAGCCGAGATGGCCGTACTTCTCTTCAGCCTGCGCCTGCATGGTGCGGGCATCGTGCCAGACGGCAGCGGCGAACTTGGCGCTGTCGACGACGGCGTCATAGGCGTGCTTGATGAGGGCGATCATGATTTCGGTTCCTTGTCAGTTGCGCGCGGCGCGGGTTGCGGCCTGCGCGATTGAAGTCAGCGGTTGAACGGCAGCTCGGCGTCGCCTTTCAGCGTCGTCTGCGGGAAGCCGCCGAGCACCAGCTCGCTCTCGCGAACCAAGTAGCTGTGGGCGCGCAGCTCGCGCAGGGCCGAACGGCGGCGGCTCTCGATCAGCGCGGCGTAGAAGCGCTGCCAGAAGCCCTGGCCGGCGGTCTTCGTCTCCGTCGCAGCGGCGCGGGTGGCGGCCGGCAGGACGTCGGTGGAATTCAGCACATAGGTCATAGGGTCTCTCCTCAGATCACGAAGGACAGTCCCGGTCGCTTCCTCGTTCTCTTATGCGACTAAAGTGGTCCGTCTTCGCACCTGCGAGAAGATATGTTCGCATATGCGTAATATGCAAAAAATGCATGACGGAAAAAGAAATCCGTTAACGAGTGCGCATATCGCATAGCCAAGAGGCAAACCGCTCAAATGCGAGTCAGTCTGCGCCTGCTGCGGAAGCAGGGGCGAAACGACAGTTTCGCACTGGCCTTTCGCGCGCGCGGAGGCGAGCATGCCGCAAATCCCGTCTGCAGAGCCTGACATGACCGATTCCCATCCCGCCTGCCGCTTCCAGTCCTTCTCCGAGCCGAGCGACCCGTCGCAGGTCGCGCCACGCGTCGCGGCCTTGCGCGCCGCCTTGGCGAAGCAGGGCCTCGACGGCTTCATTGTCCCCCGCGCCGATGAGCACCAGGGCGAGTATGTCCCGGCCCATATGGCCCGCCTCGCCTGGCTGACCGGCTTCACCGGCTCGGCTGGCAATGCCGTCGTGCTCGCCGACAAGGCGGCGCTGATCGTCGACGGCCGCTACACCATCCAATCCGCCGCGCAGACCGACACCAGCGTTGTGACGCCGACGAAGATGGAGGAGACGCCGCTCGACAAATGGGTCGAGGCCAATCTGCCGGCCAGTGGCAAGCTCGGCTACGATCCCTGGCTCCACACCGTCGATGGCGTCGCCAAGCTGGAGAAGGCGGTAGCAGCGGCCGGCGGCATGCTCGTCCCGGCGACGCCGAACCCGATCGACGCCCTCTGGAGCGACCGCCCGGCGCCGCCGACCGCCCCGGTCAAGGCGCATCCGGCCGCCTATGCCGGCGAGAGCAGCGCCGACAAGCTCGCCCGCATCCAGAAGGAGCTCGCCAAAGCCAAGGTCGACGCGCTGGTCCTCTCCGATCCGCACGCACTGGCCTGGACCTTCAACATCCGCGGCGGCGATGTCGAGCACACGCCATTGCCGCTCGGCTATGCCATCGTCCCGCGCGAGGGCCGGCCGACCGTCTTCCTCGCGCCCGAGAAGATCACCAACGAGGCCGGCGACGCCATCGGCGCGCTCGGCGAGATCGCCCCGCCACAGGCGCTGGAACAGCAGCTCAAGGCGCTTGGCGAAGCCAAGGCCAAGGTCCGGCTCGATTCCAGCACCGCGGCCTCGGCGCTCGCCACGCTGATCCAGGATGCCGGCGGCACGCCCGAGGCCGGCGCTGACCCGATCGCGCTGATGAAAGCCAGGAAGAACGCAGCCGAATTGGACGGCAGCCGCCGTGCGCACTTGCGCGACGGCGCGGCGATCGTCCGCTTCCTGTCCTGGCTGGCGCGCGAGGCGCCGAAGGGCGGGCTGACCGAGATCGACGCCGTCGCGGCGCTGGAGGCCGAGCGGCTGAAGACCGGCGAACTGCGCGACGTCTCCTTCACCACGATCGCCGGCGCCGGCCCGAATGCGGCGCTGCCGCATTACCGCGTCACCGAAGCGAGCAACCGCAAGATCGAGCCCGGCATCTTCCTGGTCGATTCCGGCGGGCAATACGAGGACGGCACCACCGACATCACCCGCACCATGGCGGTCGGCGAGCCGACGGCCGAGATGCGCGATCGCTACACCCGTGTACTCAAGGGCCATCTTGCGATTTCGCGTGCCGTCTTCCCGAAGGGGACTTCCGGCGCCCAGCTCGACGCCTTCGCCCGCGCCCCGCTCTGGCAGGCCGGGCTCGATTTCGACCACGGCACCGGACACGGCGTCGGCAGTTATCTCTCGGTCCACGAGGGGCCGCAGCGGCTTTCGAAGCTTGGCACCACCCCGCTCGAGCCGGGCATGATCCTCTCGAACGAGCCCGGCTACTACAAGGAAGGCGCCTATGGCATCCGCATCGAGAACCTGATCATCGTCGAGGAGCGCCAGATTCCCGGCGCCGAGCGCACCATCTATGGCTTCGAGACGGTGACCTGGTGCCCCTATGAGCGCGCACTGATCGACCTCTCGCTGCTCGACGAGGGCGAGCTCGCCTGGATCAACGCCTATCACGCACAGGTCTGGAGCAACCTCGCCCCGCTGGTCGAGGGCGAGGCGAAGGCCTGGCTGGAGCAGGCGTGCTTGCCGTTGTGAGAGTAGCTCCCTTCTCCCCTCGGGGGAGAAGGGAGGCCTGTCACCCCCACAAATCGGTCGACAGATACTTCAACCCGGAATCGCAGACGATGGCGGCCACTGTCTTCCTGGCCTCTCGCCCACGAAGCAGCTGAACAGCCGCCGCGACATTCGCCCCTGCCGAAAACCCACCGAAGATCCCCTCATGGCGCGCCAGCTGCCGCGTCGTCTCGCGCGCCTCCTCACCCGTCACCTGCAGATAGCCGTCGATCGGCACGCCCCTGAGAAAGGCGAGATCGGCCATCGAGTAGCCGCCGCCCTGGATCGGATGATCGGGACGCGTGACCGCTTCGCCCGCCGCAGCCGCGGCTCCGGTCGGCTCGACGACATAGCAACGCACGGCCGGGCTGCGTTCCTTCAGCGCCCTGGTCACGCCGGCATAGCTGCCGCCTGAGCCGATGAAGTCGACGAAGGCGTCGATCGTCCCGCCGCTCTGCTCCCAGAACTCAGGCCCGGTCGTGCGGTAATGCGCCAGCCAGTTGCCGTCGCGATGGAACTGATCGGCGCGAAAGGCGCCTCGCTCCCTGGTAATCCGCTTCGCCTCGTGGTCGACCAGTTCGAGATCGCCGCCCGAGACCTGTCCCGGCACCGAGCCGGGAAGCTGGTCGACCAGCACCACCTCGGCCCCGAGCGCCCGCATCATCCGAGCGCGCTCCTCGGAATTGCCTTTCGACATCACCGCGATGAAGGGATAGCCCCTGATCCCGCAGACGATGGCGAGCCCGGTGCCCATATTTCCCGAGGTGAGCTCGACCACGGTCTGGCCGGGCTTCAGCGCGCCTGACGCTTCCGCCTCCTCGATGATACCGAGCGCGGCCCGATCCTTCTTCGAGAAGCCGGGATTGAGATAGTCGAGCTTGGCGAGAATGGTCCCGCTGACGCCGAGATGTCGCGTCAGGCGATCGAGCCGCACCAGCGGCGTCTCGCCGATCGCCTCGACGATCGAACCCATTACAGGACGCATGCACTTCCTCCCGGCTGGCCTCAGGCCACCATGCGCAAGGCAACCACGGTCGCGACCCCAACCGCAACCACGCCGAGCAGCGGCAGCCGCGTCGCGGCGAGGCCGCAGACCAGCGCCGCGACCGTCTCAGGCCAGCCGGTCGCCAGCGCGCTCGGCGCGATCACCGCGATCAGCACGGCCGGCGGGATCGCGTCGAAGGCGGCCTGCGCACGCGGCGACAGGTTGAGCCGGCCGACGAGAGCGAGGCCGGCGATGCGGGTAAGATATGTCACCAGCGCCATGCCGAGGAAGGCGGCGAGATTGATCGGATCGAGGCTCATTCGGCCGGGCTTTCGACAGGCTTCCCGGCGAGGTCGCCGGCAGCGATCCAGGCGGCGGCGAGGCCGCAGAGCGCGCCAGCCAGCACATGCCAGGGCGGGCCCGCGAGCTTGTAGGCCAGCGCCGAGGCAAGGCCGGCCGCAGCCACCGTCCAGGCGGTGACCCGGCCCTTCCAGAAGGCGGCGGTCAGCGCGATGAACAAAGCGGTGAAGGCGAAATCGGCGCCATAACGCTTGGGGTCGCCGAGCGCGGCGCCGATGATCGCGCCCGTCGTCGAGGTTGTCAGCCAGCCGGCGACGAAGGGCACGATCATGCCGAACCAGTAGGCCGGCGTAACCGGATGGGTGCGGGCTCGCTTCTCCGCCAGCGCCCAGTTCTCGTCGGCCATGTAGTAGAGCCCGCCGAAGAGCTGCGCGGTCGAGAAGCCCTTGAGCTTCGGCGCGATCGAGGCGCTCATCAGGATATGGCGGGCATTGATCAGCGCCGTCGAGAACACCAGTGCGACGATCGGCGCCGGGCTCGCCCAGAGTTCGACAGCGGCGAACTGCGCCCCGCCGGCAAAGACCAGCACGCTCATCAGGAAGACCTCGAGCGGCGAGAGGCCCTTGCCGGCGGCGAGCGCGCCGAAGAGCAGGCCGATCGGCACGGCGGCCAGCGCTGCCGGCCAGATGTCATTAAGCCCTGCACGGGCTTCGTCTTTCCAGGACATGGAGTTTCCTGAGGTCGTCAGCCGTGATGGGCGGCGCGGAAGACGCCCGGCGTCACGCCGAGCCTCGCCTTGAAGGCGCGGGTCAGATGCGCCTGGTCGCAGAACCCGGTGGCGGCCGCGACCGCGCCAGGGGATTCGCCACGCCGCAGCCGCTCTCTGGCGCGACGGACGCGGACATCGACGAGATAGGCATGCGGCGTCAGCCCGGTCTCGCGCCGGAAGGCGCGGATCAGGTGATGCCGCGGCAGGCCCGAGCGCTGCGTGAGATCGGCCAGCGACAGGTCCTCGTCATAGCGCTGTTCAAGCAGTTCCCTGGCCTGCGCGATCGGCCCATGCTCGCGCCCGATCTCGCGGATCGAAAGATCGGCATGGCGCGACAGGCACCAGCCATAGGCGCGCAGCAGGCCTTCCTCGCCAGCGAGCGCGTCCCCACCTTCCTCCAGTGCGCGATGTGCTTCCGAGAACAGGGCGGAGCCCTCCGGATCCTGCACGGTCGGTTCGGGAAAGAACGGGGTCCCGATCGTCTCGTCGCCGGTGAGCGAGATCGCGACCTCGCGCATCAACTCGATCGTCGGATAGGTCATCCGGTAGCGATAGCCGCCCTCGCTGGGGGCGCCGTCATGGACGTCGAGCGGATGGTTGAAGACGAGATCGCCGGTGCGGGCGAAGAGCGTGCGGCCGCGCGCATGCCAGAGCTCGCAGCCCGACAGGATCGTCCCGACCGCATAGGTCTCGTGAGCGTGCGGCGAATAGGTGTGGGTCGAGAACTTCGCCGACAGGCATTCCAGCCCGGAGAAGCGCGCCGCCGTGAACAGGCGGGCATGCTCGCCCGCCTGGAGCGGCATCTCCCCGAGTGCGTCACCTTGGCTGATCAGATCCATGACGCAAGATAGAGCGGAACCTCGCCGTCATGTCTTGAAGAAAAGTGATGGCGACGATCACGCGATCGTCGCCATTTGTCAGGAGTCAGGGACGCGGCGGCTCCTTGCCGGCGACGAGCACCAAGAGCGCGCCAGCGAGCGTCGCCACCGCCATGTAGCCGATCGGGCCGAGGCCGCCGACATGGTTGACCAGCAGGCCGCCGAGCACTGCGCCGCTGGCGATCGCAACCAGGAAGGCCGCCGTTACGAGGCCGCTCGCCGATTCGGCATGGTCGGCCGCGACGCGCACCATCCAGGTCTGGAAGCCGACCGGCGCGAAGCCGAAGGCAAAGCCCCAGAGCGCGACAGCGGCCCCGGCCACGATCGGCGACGCGCCGAACTGGAGCATGACCAGCGCCAGCACGCCGATCACCAGCGCGAAGGAAACGATCGCGAGCTTGACGCCACGCCCCGCGACGACGCCTCCGGCAAAATTGCCGATGACGTTGCCGAGGCCATAGCCGAGCAGCACGATGGTGATCGCGGTGACCCCAAGCTGCGGAGCATGCTCGAGGAAGGGCCGAATATAGGTGAAGCCTGTGAACTGGCCGGAGATGATGACGAGCACCGAGATCAGCATCAAGCGCACGCTTGGCCGCGACAGCAGGACTCCCAGCGTGCCCAGCCGCGGCGCCGCCTGTGGCGGCAGCGGCGGCATCGTCGTTAGCAGCGCCAGCAGGGCGACACCCGCAAGCCCGGCCGAGAGCCCGAACACCATCCGCCAGCCGATCAGCGAATCGAGATAGGCCCCGAGCGGCCCGCCGCCGATGAAGGCGGCCGAGACACCGGCCGAGATCAGCGCCAGCGCCCGCGGCACGGACTGCGCCGGCACCAGCCGCAGCGTCAGCGCCGGCGCCATCGACCAGAAACCGCCCAGCGCCAGGCCGAGCAGGAAGCGCGCCGCCAGCAGCATGGCAAAACCGTTGGCCAGCGCCGTAAGCAGGCTCGACAAGGCGAGCAGCGACAACAGCGTCCAGAGCACGAGACGCCGGTCGAAGCGGCTGGTGACGATCGGGGTGAAGATCGCAGCGGCGACGCCAACCAGCGAGGTCACGGTGACGGTCTGCCCGGCGGCGCCGACGCTGATCGAGAGATCGGCGGCGATCGAGGTCAGGACGCTGGCAGGCAGGAATTCGGCGCTGACCAGCGCGAACACGCCCATTGAAAGGGCCAAGACCGCCGGCCAGGCGGCCGTGCGCTCTTCTTGCACGATGCTGACGAGATCGGCATCGGCTGTGGCTGACAAGGAATCCGACATCGGATGCTCCAAAAAGACCGGAGAAGTTCGGACACCGGAGTTAGGCGTGACCGCCTGGAGCTTCCATGCTAGAAAACCCGATATGCTTGACCAATCGTCCAGAAGATCGGGATCGGATCCGCTATCGGAGATGCTCCGCGGCCTCCGACTCGAAGGCGTAGACTACGCCCGCTACCAGATGACGACGCCCTGGTGCCTGCTGTTTCCGGCCCAGCCGGCGGCGCGCCTCCACTTCATGGCCGAGCAGGGCTGCTGGCTGCGCACGCCCGAGGGCGAGTGGGTCCGGCTCGAACAAGGCGACGCCGTGCTGATGCCGCGCGGCGTCGAGCATGCGCTCGCGAGCGAGCCCGGACTCTCGGCGAAGCCGACCGGGCATTGCGCCTTCCAGCATTGCTGCGGCGAGATCGCCGAGGCGCGCGGTGGCGGAGCAGGAGAAGGCAACGACGGCGACGCGACTTTGTTCTTCAGCGCCAGCCTCTGCTTCAACGTCGACGCCCAGCACCCGATGCTGCGGATGATGCCGGAGCTGATGTGGGTGCATGAGATGGCGCTGCACGAGCCCGCCATCCCGGCCCTGCTGACCACCATGGCTTGCGAACTCACGCTCGACCGGGTCGGCGCCGGCGGCATCCTGACCCGCCTCGCCGATGTCGTCGCCGCCGCCCTGATCCGCTCCTGGGTCGAGCGCGGTTGCGGGAGTGCGACCGGCTGGGTCGCCGCCGCCCGCGATCCTGATATCGGCCGCGTGCTCGCCGCGATCCATCTCAATCCGAGCGAGGACTGGACGGTCGATGCGCTCGCCAAGGTGATGCACGCCTCGCGCTCCGCCTTCGCCGAGCGCTTCGCCAGTGTCGTCGGCGAGACGCCGGCCCGCTATGTCCTGCAGGTCCAGATGCATCAGGCCCGGCAATGGCTGGTGCGTGACCGGATGCGGATCTCGGCGGTGGCCCGCCGTCTCGGCTATGATTCGGAGGCGTCCTTCAGCCGTGCCTTCAAGCGGGTGATCGGCAAGCCGCCGAGCCATTTCCGCAACGCCGAGCCGCCAATCCCAGCGACGCGGCCGGTCGACGCCTCCCCTGCCGGCAGCCCCCCGGGCCGTGTTGCCGACCACTGACCGCCACGCCTTCGACGGAACGACCATGACCATCCGCCAGCAACTGATCGAGCGCTTCTTCCGCTATCTAGCGGTCACCAGCCAGAGCGACATCCGCGCGACGACGCTGCCGAGCACGCCGGGCCAGCAGCGCCTCGCCGAACTGCTGGCCGATGAATTGCGCGCGCTCGGCCTCGACGATGTCGTCATCGACGACCGGGCCACCGTCACGGCGCTGAAGCGCGGCACCGTGGCGGGCGTGCCGAAGATCGGCTTCATCGCCCATCTCGACACTTTCGACGCCGGCCTCTCGCCCGATATCCGTCCGCAGCTCCTGCGCTTCGAGGGCGAGGATCTCTGCCTCAACCGCGACCGGGACATCTGGCTGCGCGTCGCCGAGCATCCGCAACTCAGCGACTGGCAGGGTGCCGAGATCATCGCCAGCGACGGCACCAGCGTGCTCGGCGCCGACAACAAGTCCGCGATCACGGTGATCATGACCCTGCTCGCCAATCTCGACCCGCAGGACAAGCACGGCGATATCGCCGTCGCCTTCGTCCCGGACGAGGAGATCGGCCTGCGCGGCGCCAAGGTCCTCGACCTCACCCGCTTCCCTTGCGATTTCGCCTATACGATCGACTGCTGCGAGCTCGGCGAAGTCGTGATCGAGAACTTCAATGCCGGAAGCGCCGAGATCACCCTCACCGGCGTCAGCACGCATCCGATGTCGGCCAAGGGCGTGCTGGTGAACCCGGTCCTGATGGCGCAGGACTTCATCAGCCGCTTCGATCGGGCGCAGACGCCTGAGAATACCGAAGGCCGGGAAGGCTATGTCTGGTTCAACGCCATCACCGCCAATGCCAGCGAGGCGAGACTCGGCGCCCTGATCCGCGACTTCGACAGACAGAGCTTCGAAGCGCGCAAGCGCCAAATCGAGGAGATCGCCGCCGAGATCGCCGCGCTCTATCCGACTGGCCGGGTCGAATGCGCGATCAGCGACACCTATGGCAACATCCATGACAGCCTCGGCGACGACCAGCGCCCGGTCGAATTGCTCTTCGGCGCGCTGGAGGCGCTGCAGATCCGGAAGAAGCAGATCCCGATGCGTGGCGGCACCGACGGCGCGGCGCTGTCGGCGCGAGGCCTGCCGACACCGAACTTCTTCACCGGCGCCTATAATTTCCACTCGCGCTATGAGTTCCTGCCGGTGCCGGCCTTCGAGAAGTCGTATGAGGTGGCGCGGATGATCTGCACGCTGGCGGCGGGGCGGGTGTGATCCGGCGCTTCAGCGGGCGGTGAGGTTCCGGCCGGCGCTCGACGGGCCGAGCTTGCGCAGGCCCACCGCCGATTTTGCGACGAGCCCGGCGAGCCAGCCTCTGAGAACGCCCGGCGTCGCTGCAATAGCCTCCCGGCGCAGCCGCGCGCTTCGGCGGGCATAGAAATCGATATCGATCGATCCATTCGACCGACGGACAATCGTGTCGTCGAGCTCTTGCGCCATGACTTGCTCCCTTGCTCGTCATGGCCAGCGTGGCGCGATACGCATGGCCGCGCTTGGCGAGATGCTTGCGCTTTCCTTGTCTTTTCCCTGTTTTTCCGTTCGCGCCTTCAGCCGCGATATCTGTCGCCGCTTCTCCTATGGTAAGCACCGGCATGCGCTATCGCTTTGGTGCTTTCGAGCTGGTTCCGGAAACGCGAGAACTCCTTGCGGCCGGAGAGCCGCGTGCGATCGAGCCCCAGGTCTTCGACCTCCTGCATTACCTGGTCCGCGAGCGCGACCGCGTCGTCTCGCAGGACGACCTGATCGCCGCGGTCTGGCAAAGGCGCATCGTCTCGGATTCAGCGATCAGCGCCAGGATCAGCGCCGCCCGCGCTGCGATCGGCGATGGCGGCAAGCGCCAGGACTGGATCCGGACGGTGCCGCGGCACGGCTTCCGTTTCATCGGCGCTGTCGAGCCGGTGGAAACCACGCAGACGCCCAAGCCTGCCTCTCCTCCGGAAACACCGCACCAGCGTGTCGCCTTCTGCCGCTCCCGCGACGGCACCCGCATCGCCTATGCAACCAGCGGCGCTGGCTACCCGATGGTGAAGGCCGGTCATTGGTTGACCCATCTCGAGCATGACTGGCACAGCCCGCTCTGGCGGCCTCTGCTCAGCCAGCTCGGGCAACGTTTTTCGCTCATGCGCTACGACCAGCGTGGCAACGGCCTGTCCGACTGGTCGGTCACCGATTTCGCATTGGAGCGCTTCGTCGAGGACCTCGAAGCGGCGGTTGACGCCGCTGGCCTCTCACGCTTCGCGCTCTACGGCACCTCGCAAGGCGCTCCGATTGCTCTGGCTTACGCCCGGCGACATCCGGACAGGTTGAGCCGGCTCGTGCTGCATGGCGGCTTCGTCAAGGGTCGCCTGGTGAGATCAGGCGCCGACAGGGAGCAGGGGCTGGCGCTGCTCACCTTGATCCGGCACGGCTGGGGCAAGGCGAACAGCCCGTTCCTCAAGGCTTTCGCCACCCTGTTCATCCCCGATGGCAGCCGCGAGCAGATCGAGTCCCTGGCAGAGCTACAGCGCCTCACCACCTCGCCCGACAATGCAGCCGCGCTGCGCTGGGCGTTCGACCATTTCGACGTCTCGGATCTGCTCGACGGAATCGCAGTTCCGACCCTGGTGATCCACGCCAACGACGATGGCGTCCAGCCGCTCGACCAGGGCCGTGAGCTTGCTGCACAGATTCCCGGCGCCGAATTCCTGCTGCTGGAGAGCCGCAACCATGTTCTCGTGCCGGAGGAGCCGGCCTGGCCGATCCTCTTTGACCGGCTCGAACGCTTCATTCTCTCTGCATCGGGCTGAGCTGGGCGCCTCTACCCGCCCACCAGCTCGAACCAGCCGGCCTCGTCGACCACCTTGACGCCGTGCTTGGCGGCGTCCTTGAGCTTCGAGCCGGCGCCCGGCCCTGCGACCAGAAGGTCGGTCTTCGACGAGACCGAGCCTGCGACCTTGGCGCCGAGCCGCTCGGCCATCGCCTTGGCCTCGTCCCGGGTCATCCGCTCCAGCGCGCCGGTGAAGACGACGATCTGGCCGGCAACCGGACTTGACGAGGCCACCGCCTCCAGCGGCTGCGGCATCACCTCGCCCAGCAACCGGGCGAGCATCTGCTGGTTGTGCTCCTCGGCGAAGAACTGCAGCAGCGCCTCGACCACGGTCGGACCGACCCCGTCGATCGCATCGAGCGCCGCGCGCTCCTCGCTCTCGGGGTTCTCGGCCGCGAGACAGGCGGCCTGCAGCGCTTCGAACGAGCCGTAATGGCGCGCCAGCAGACGCGCATTGGTCTCGCCGATATGGCGGATGCCGAGCCCGAAGATGAAGCGGTTGAGCGGGGGCCTGCGCCGGTCGTCGATCGCCTCGAACAGCTTCTTGGTGCTGGTCGCGCCGAAGCCTTCCTTGTCCTTCAGCTTCTTGAGGTTGGCGGCATCGCGCTCAGCCAGCGTGAAGATGTCGGCCGGCTGCTTCACCGGCAGATCGGGATCGTCATGGAAGAACTCGATCTGCTTGTCGCCGAGCCCATCGATGTCGAGCGCGTCGCGCGAAACGAAGTGCTTCAGGCGCTCGACCGCCTGCGCTTCGCAGATCAGCCCGCCGGTGCAGCGGCGCACCGCATCCTCCTTGCCCGAGCGCGGATTATGCTCGCGCACCGCATCCGAGCCGCAGACCGGGCAGCTCGTCGGGAAGACGTAAGGCTGCGCATCGGCCGGGCGCTTGGCGAGATCGACCGCTTCGACGCGCGGGATCACGTCGCCGGCGCGCTTCACCGTCACGGTGTCGCCGATGCGGATGTCGCTGCCGTCGCGGATCGGCAGCCCCTTCGAATCGAAGCCGCGGATGTAATCCTCGTTGTGCAGCGTCGCATTGGTGACGACGACGCCGCCGACCGTGACCGGCTGCAAGCGCGCCACCGGCGAGAGCGCACCGGTCCGGCCGACCTGGATGTCGATCGCCTCCAGTACGGTGGTGGCGAGCTCGGCCGGGAATTTGTGGGCAATCGCCCAGCGAGGCGCACGCGCGACGAAGCCGAGCCTGGCCTGCAAGGCAAGATCATCGACCTTGTAGACCACGCCGTCGATGTCGTAGCCGAGGCTCGCGCGCTGCGCCTCGATCAACCTGTAATGCGCCAGCAGCGCCTCGACGCTCTCGCAGCGGACCATCAGCGGGTTGGTCCTGAAGCCCCAGCGTGCGAAGGCCTCGACCACGCCAAACTGCGTCGGCGCCGGCAGCACCGGCATCTCGCCCCAGGCATAGGCGAAGAAGCGCAAGGGACGTGATGCCGTGATTGAGACGTCGAGCTGGCGCAGCGAACCGGCGGCGGCGTTACGCGGATTGGCGAATTCACGCTCCTCCTTCTCGCGCTGGCGCTGGTTGATCGCGGCGAAATCGGCATGGCCGAGATAGATCTCACCGCGGACCTCGGCGATGTCGGGCACGTCCTTGCCCTTCAGCCGGTGGGGGATCTCGGAGATGGTGCGGGCATTGGCGGTGACATCCTCGCCCTCCTCGCCGTCGCCGCGGGTCGCAGCACTGACCAGCTCGCCGCCCTCGTAGCGCAGCGAGAGCGAGAGCCCGTCGATCTTCGGCTCGGCGGTGAAGGCGATCGGCTGGTCGTCCTTGCGGCCGAGGAAGGTGCGCACGCGCGTGACGAAATCGGCGATGTCCTCGTCGGCGAAGGCGTTGTTGAGCGAGAGCATCGGCACGCGATGCCGGATCTTGGCGAACTTGCCCGAGGGCTTGGCACCGACCTTGTCGGAGAGCGCCTCGGCTCCCTTGAGTTCGGGGAAGGCGCTTTCCAGCGCCGTGAGCCGGCGGAACTTCGCGTCGAAGGTCGCGTCGTCCATGATCGGCGCGCTGTCGCTGTGATAGGCCTCGTTGGCGGCAGCGATCTCGGGCGCCAGCGCCTGATGCTCGGCGCGCCCCGCTTCGGGAGTCAAATCTTTGACGGGAGTGGGAACAGGATCGGCCATGGCGCAGTTCTAGTTCAGGGGAAGTTTTCTGCGAAGCTCCTGTTTCACGATTTGGGTACGCCGATTTGTGGCAGGAGCCAGTCGGGTGTAGGCTTCCCCCGCTGAAATGGATGCTCGACGCCTCGCAGGTCTTGACCGGAGGACTGCGTCAGGACCGCCAAGGCGAACCGGGCCGCAACCGGGAAGAACGCCATGGCCGATACCCATATCCATCATCCCCCGATGGCGGCGAACGATGCTGCGCCCGACGATGCCCTGCCCGTCAGTGAGATCGGCATCGCCGACATCAAGGACGCGCTCAAGCAGGGCTATTCCGACTTCATGGCCCAACCGAGCCATCTGCTCTTCATCGCGCTGATCTATCCGATCGCCGGCATCCTGCTCGCCCGCCTGACGGTGAGCTACAACATCTTCCCGTTGCTGTTCCCGCTGGCATCGGGCTTCGCCCTGCTCGGGCCCTTCGCCGCGATCGGCCTTTACGAGATCAGCCGCCGCCGCGAGCTCGGCATGGACACCTCCTGGAAGCATGCGCTCGATGTCGTGCACTCGCCCGGTATCGGCCAGATCGCTCTACTCGGCGCGCTGCTGATGGGCGTCTTCCTCGCCTGGCTATTCAGCGCCTGGATCATCTATCGCTGGCTGATGGGCGATGTGCCGCTCGATTCCTTCGAGAGCTTCATGACGCCGCTGCTGACCACGGTGAACGGCTGGACGATGATCATCCTGGGCAATGCGCTCGGCCTGCTCTTCGCCATCCTGGTGTTCTCGATGACGGTCATCTCCTTCCCGTTGATGCTCGACCGGCATGTCAGCATGGCGACTGCAGTGAAGACCTCGATGGCGGCGGTCGAGAAGAGCCCACGGGGCATGCTGTACTGGGCCCTGACGATCACCGTGCTGCTGATTCTCGGTTCGCTGCCAGTGCTGGTCGGCCTGATCCTGGTCATGCCGATCCTCGGCCACGCCAGCTGGCACTTCTATCGCAAGGTCGTGCCACGGTAGGAGCCGCGCCCCTTCCGTCATGCTCGCCCTTGTGGCGAGCATGACGGCGTGCTGCGCCCTCAATGCTGATCCACGGACACCTCGCGCGTCAGCCCGCGCCTGACCAGCCCGACCGCGAGCAGCACCGGCAGCGAGGCGATCAGCCCCATCGCCGAGAGCCGGCCCCATAGCGTCTCGTCCTCGTTGATCAGCGTTGCGATGAAGGCCGGCAGGGTGAACTTCGACGGTGTCTGGATGAAGAGCAGCGCGAACAGGAATTCGTTCCAGCTCATGATCGCGACGAAGACCGCGGTCGCGACCAGCCCAGGCATCAGGAGCGGCACGACGATCTCCAGCAGCCGCTTCACGAAGCCGGCGCCGTCGAGCATCGCCGCTTCCTCGAACGAATAGGGCACGTCGCGGACGAAACCGAGCAGCATCCAGATCGCGAAGGGCAGAGCCAGGATCTGGTTGGCGAGGATCAGCCCGAGATGGGTGTCGAGCAGGCCCAGCGCCCGCAGCACCTGGTAGAGCGGGATGGCGAGCGCGATCGGCGGCGCCAGCTTGATCACCAGCACGAAACCGAGAAAGACGATGTCGAAGCGCTTGGGCAATTCGAAGCGCGCCAGCGCATAGGCGGCAGGCAGGCCGGCGAGCAGCGACAAGCCGACCGTTCCCAGCGCCACCACGACGCTGTTGAGCCCGAGCCGCCACATCCCGCCATCGAGCAGGACGCGGTAATGCGCCAGCGTCGGCTCCTGCGGCCAGAGCGCGATCGAGGTCGAGACATATTCGGCGGGCGGCTTGAACGAGGTCGCAACCATCCAGAGCAGCGGGATCAGCGAGAGCGCGCAGAGCCCGAAGGCGGCGATGATCCGGATCATCGGCCCGCTCCCTTGAGCAGCGAGGCCGCATAGACGACGGCGAGCAGGCCGGCGACGACGATCATCACGACCGCAGCCGCCGAAGCCAGCCCGATGTCGAAGAAGCGGAAGCCCTGCCGGTAGACGAACATCGAGACCGTCTCGGTCGCCTGCCCCGGCCCGCCGCCGGTCATGGCGTAGACCTTGTCGAACAATTTGAAGCTGTCGACCGAACGCAGCAGCGCCGCGACGAAGAGATAGGGCGCGAGCAAAGGCAGCGTCATGTCGCGAAAGCGTCGCCACGGCCCGGCGCCATCGACGCGGGCGGCTTCATAGACGTCCTGCGGGATCAGGCGCAGGCCGGCGAAGATGATCAGGAAGGCAAAGGGCGCGGTCTGCCAGAGGTCGACCAGCACGATCGACCAGAGCGCGAGATTGGGATCGAACAGCCAAGGCACGCCGGGCAGGCCAATTGTGCGCAGCAGGTTGTTGAGGAAGCCGAGATCGAAATGGAACCAGGCCCGCCAGATCGCGGTGACGACCATGGTCGAGAGCACGAAGGGCGCGAGCAGCAGCGTCATCACCAGCGTGCGGCCGGGAAAGGCGCGGTTGAGCAGCAAAGCGAGGCCCAGGCCGGCCGCGACTTCGAGCACGGTCGAGACCAGCGTGAACAGCACGGTGTTGGTTACCGCCTGCCGGAAGAAGCGGCTGTCCCAGAGTTCCTGGAAATTCTCCAGCCCGATGAACTTGGCGTTCTCGAAGCCGTAATCGGTGGCGAACAACGAGAGCGCCAGCGTCCGCCCGAGCGGGTAGAGCGTCAGCCCGGCGAAGATCAGGAGCGCCGGCGTCAGCAGGAGCCAGGGCAGCAGGCGGCGTGAGGCGGTCATTACGTCCAGACGAAAAGCGGGCCGCCTCGGTGTGAGGCGGCCCGTGTGACGATCAGCGCGACAAAGCGCGGGCGATCTGGGCGTTGGCTTCGGTCAGTGCCTGCTTGGGCTGCATCTGGCCGATCAGGGCGAGCTGGAGATAGTCGCCCAGGATGGTCTCGACGCGCGCCCACTGGCTGATGCGCGGACGGGCCTGGGCGACGTTCAGCGCCTCGAGCTGCGCCGGGTACCAGCGATACTTGGCGACGAGGTCCTTGTCGTTGAACAGCGCGGCGAGGGTCGGCGGATTGCCGGTCTCGAGCGCGATCAGCTTCTGGTTCTCAGCCGAGGTGACGAAGCGGATGAAATCGGCGGCGCGCGCCTTGTTCGGCGAATCCGCGGGAATGCCGAGCAGCCAGGCGCCGAGCATCGGCGCCGGTCCCTTGACCTCGCCCGGCGAAGCGACGACCTCGACCTGGCCGGCGACCTTGGAGGCGCTGCCGTCGAGCGTGCCGGCCCAGGACGACCACATCTCGACCGCGATCGCGGCGCGGCCCTGCTGGATGGCATCGCGCAGCTCGGTTGCGTTGTAGGTCTCGACGCCCTTCGGCGCGAGCGCCTTGAACGACAGGAACTGCGTCAGCGCCTTCTCGGCGGCGGGCGTGTCGAGCACGGCCTTGCCGTCGGCGCTCACCACGTCGCCGCCATGGGCCCACAGCACCGGCAGGAAGGAGGTGACGATCGGGTTACCCTTGATGCCGCGGAAGACGAGGCCGGAGACGCCCTGCTCCTTGTCCTGGATCGTCTGTGCTGCCTTGACGACGTCGCTCCAGGTCTTGGGCCGCTCGAAGCCGTGCTTGGCGAGCAGGTCCTTGCGATAGGCGAACATCGCGATGTTGCCGACGAAGGGCGCGGCATAGAGCTTGCCGTCATGGCGCGAGACATCCATCGCCGACTTGACGAACTCGCCCGGCAGGCCGCCGACCGTGCCGAGATCGGTGAGCCAGCCGCGCGCCATGAACTCCGGCGCCCAGATGTCGTCGAGCATGGCGACGTCGGTCGCGGCCGTCTTCTCGCGCGCGCCGACGGCGAGACGCTCATAGAGCGGGCCGCCGCCGAGCTCGAGCCGCTCGATCTTCACGTTGGGATTCTTGGCCTGGTAGAGCTCGACCATCTTGGCCAGCGCCGGGGCGAAGCCGGCATCGCGCCCGGCGATCACCAGCCGGTCCTGCGCGGTGGCGGGCAGGCTGAGCCCGGCCAACATCAACATGGCGCCGAGCGCCTTACCAATCGTCCTCATAGCGATCCCCCGTCCGGGTCTCTGCCCGGGCGGGCATTGTGGGAGCGGATGGCTGGGGAGTGCAACAGATATACGACGATTTCGGAACAATCCCGCGCGGCGCGGCGTTCGGAAGATGCTGCGGCCCTGCCGCACCGATCATCGGCCGTTGCGATGCGACGGCAACGCAACCTGAGGGGGCTCCGCCATGAACAACATCATCTACATCGTCGGCCTGGTCGTCGTCGTCCTCGCGATCCTGTCCTTCCTCGGCCTGCGGTGATCGAACGGCAACCCTTGGCCGATTGGTGAAACGACGCGCCGACGCGTCATGTTCGCCCTTGTGGCGAGCATGACGCGTCTTGAACACCGCACTTCACGAAGGAAGACGTGGATGGTCGGGACAAGCCCGACCATGACGGAACGGCGCAGCTTCAGCCTATCTCAGCGGCCATCGCGGCGTGGCTTCTTCGCACCAAAGGGCTTCTTGCCAGTAAAGGGCTTCTTGGCTCCAAACGGCTTTTTATCGCCGAAGCTCTTGCCGGCAGGCCTTCCGTCGCCAGCACTCGGGCGCTCGCCGCCCTGTGGCGCACCAAACGGCTTCTTGCCGCCCTTGAACTTGCCGGCGAACGGCTTGCCGCTCTGCTCGCCCTTCTTGTCGAAGGGACGTTCCGGCCGCAGGATCGCGGTCTCCTCATAGACCGGCTCGCGGTCGCGTCGCGTCGGATCGTAAGGCTTGGCGCCGAACGGCTTGCGCTTGCCCTCGTAAGGCGTGCGCTCGGTCGAACGTTCGTCGCGAGCCGGATGGGCGCCGCGCGGCGCATGGCTCGCCTTCTCGCCGAAGGGCTTGGCCGGCCGCCGCTCGGCCTCGCCGGTCACCGGCTCGATCGTGATCCGGTCACGATCGGGCACGCGGGTCAGCTCGGCGAAGCGCTCGGCGACATCGGCATCGATCTCGACCTTGGTCTCGCGGTCGAAGATGCGGATCGCGCCGACCTCGTCGCGGGTGATCTGGCCGCGGCGGCAGATCATCGGCAGCAGCTTGCGCGGATCGGCGCCGTCCTTGCGGCCGATGCCGAGCCGGAACCAGACCGTATCGCCGCGGGGACCCGAGCGCTCGCCGCGCTCGCGATCGCCAGGCGTGCGCTTCTGCGCGTAATCCTCGGTGCTGCGGGCAGGACGTCGTTCGTCACGACCGAAGTTGGGATCGCCGACCTCTTCGGCCGCGGGCAAGCGGGAGCGATAGACCCGCACCAGCGCCGCCGCGATCTCCTCCGTCGAACGCCCTGCGAGCAGGGCGGCGACCATCGCCGCATCGTCCTCGCTCGCCTCGCCGGAGAGCAGGGGGTCGCTCAGCAGGCGCTGCTCGTCGAGCACGCGGATCTCGTCCTGGGTCGGCGGGCCGGCCCAGCTCGCCTCGATCTTGGCCTCGGCGATCAGCATCTCCGCCTTGCGCCTGCGCGAAGCCGGCACCAGCAGCACGCTGGTGCCCTTGTTGCCGGCGCGCCCGGTGCGGCCCGAGCGATGCTGCATCACCTCGGGATCGTTCGGCAGCTCGGCATGGATGACCAGCGTCAGGCCCGGCAGGTCGATGCCGCGCGCCGCGACGTCGGTGGCGACGCAGACGCGCGCGCGTCCGTCGCGCAAGGCCTGCAGCGCCGAATTGCGCTCGCTCTGGCTGAGCTCGCCCGAGAGCGCCACGGCCGAGAAGCCGCGCTCCAGCAGGATCGACTCGAGATGGCGCACCGCATTGCGGGTGTTGCAGAACACCAGCGCGGTCGGGGAATCATGGAAGCGCAGCAGGTTGACCACCGCGAGCTCGGCTTCCTTCGGGAAGACGCGGATGGCGCGGTATTCGATATCGGCATGGCCGCGCTCGCCGCCGGCAACCTCGATACGCAGGGCATCGCGCTGATAGCTGCGCGCCAGGGCGATGATCGCCTTCGGCAGCGTCGCCGAGAACAGCAGGCTGCGGCGCTCTTCCGGCGCGGACTTCAGGATGAATTCGAGATCGTCGCGGAAGCCGAGATCGAGCATCTCGTCGGCCTCGTCGAGCACGACGGCCCGCAGGCCGGATACGTCGAGGCGGCGGCGTTCGATATGGTCGCGCAAACGGCCGGGCGTGCCGACGACGATATGCGCGCCCTCATCGAGCAGGGCCGCTTCGCGGCGCGGGTCCATACCGCCGACGCAGGAGATCACGCGCGCATTGGTCTGCTTGTAGAGCCAGCTGAGCTCGCGCTGGACCTGGAGGGCGAGTTCGCGCGTCGGCGCGACGATCAGCGCCAGCGGCCGTTCGGCCCGTGGCAGCGTCTCGGCTTCTCCGAGCAGGTCAGCGCCGATGGCGAGGCCGTAGGCCACCGTCTTGCCCGAGCCGGTCTGCGACGAGACCAGCAGGTCGCGGCCAGCGGCCGCTTCTTCCAGCACGGCGGCCTGGACGGGGGTCGGCTCGCTATAATTGCGGTCGGCGAGCGCACGCGCGAGTGGCGCACTCGTGGAGATGAACGACATCGATGTCAGGCCTTAGATTGCAGCTGGCGGGTCGGCAGCACGCAGAACGAGGGGCAGCGCCGGACGCGGCACCGCGATATTGCGCTGCACATAGAGGAAATCGTGGGAAAAGGGAATGCAGCATCGACCGATCCCATATGCGGCAGTAGATGCCGGTCATGCCGCCCGCTCCGTTGCCGGCGGCGAGAGCTGCATGATCTAAAGATACCACATCGGAGCGGGGACCTTTCAGGTATGAACGAGACTTGGCGGCGTTTCGGCTCCTACGAGGTCCTTATCCTGGGTGATGGCGTCTTCGAGGCCCCGCTCGACGTCCTGATCCATGCCGGCGGGCAGATCGCCCGCGACGAGGCCGTGGCACGCTGGGGCCAGCCGAAGGTCAGCATCCCCGTCAACTGCTTCGCCCTGCGGGACGCCGACGGGATCACGCTGGTCGATGCCGGCACCGGCCCCTCCTGGGGAGAAGCCATGGGCCATGCGCCCGCCGCCATGGCGAGAGCTGGGATTGCCCCCGCGCAGGTCGAGCGCGTTCTGATCACGCATCTGCATGGCGACCACGCGCTCGGCCTCTTCGACGGCGATCGCGCTCGCTTCCCCAACGCCGAGATCATCGTGCCGGAGACCGATTTCGCCTTCTTCGGTGAGGAAGCCAACCGCGCGCAGACGCCGCAGAATCGCCAGGGCGGCTTCGTCGTGACAGCGGCGGTGAAGAAGCATTATGGCAACTGCATCCGTCCCGCACCGGCCGGCACGGTGCGGCCCGGCGTCACGCTGGTCCCGCTCCCGGGCCACACGGTCGGCCATAGCGGCTACCTCGTCGAGGGCGAGCAGAGCCTCTTGCTCTGGGGCGATGCGCTGCATCTCTCCGACCTGCAGGCCGCGGTGCCGGAGATCGGCTTCGTCTATGATTTCGACGCCGCCACCGCCCTCGCCTCCCGCCGCGCCATCCTCGCACGCGCCGCAAGCGAAGGCTGGCTCGTGTCTGGCGGCCATATCGGGGGTTTCAGGCGGGTGATCAAGCTTGGCCCGGGATACGAACTGATCCCGGCCTGATCGCGCTAGCCACGCATCCCCGCGGCATCGAGCAGCTTGCTGGCGGCCGCGCGCGCTTCCTCGGTGATCGAGGCGCCGGCGAGCATGCGGGCGATCTCCTCGCGCCGGCTGCCGTCCTGTAGCGGCGAGACGCGGGTGACGGTGCGCTCGCTCGCGCCCTCCCCGCCTTCGGCCGATTTCGCGATCAGGAAATGCTGCCCGGCCTTGGCCGCGACCTGCGGCGCATGCGTCACCGAGATCACCTGCACCCGCGCCGCCAGCCGCGCCAGCCGCTCGCCGATGGCATCCGCGACCGCGCCGCCGACACCGGTGTCGATCTCGTCGAAGACCAGCGTCGGGGCCGAGCCGCGTTCGGCCAGCACCACCTTCAGCGCCAGCATGAAGCGCGAGAGCTCGCCGCCCGAGGCGACCTTCATCATCGGCCCCGGCCGCGTGCCGGGATTGGTCTCGACCCAGAACTCGACGCGGTCGAGCCCTTCTGGTCCACGCGCATCGGGATCGCTGTCGATCTGCGTGATGAACCGCGCCCGCTCCAGCTTGAGCGGCGGCAGCTCCGCCTTCACTGCAGCATCGAGCGCCGTCGCCGCCCGGATGCGCCCGGCCGAGAGCACCGTTGCAAGCGCGACATAGGCGGCTTCGGCTTCGGCGAGCTCGGCTTCCAGCCGCTTCAGCGAGCCCTCGCTCTCGTCGAGCGCGGCAAGATCAGCCGCCATGGTCTCGGCCAGCGCCGGCAGCGCATCGACGGGGACGTCGAACTTGCGTGCCGCTGCCCGCAAGGCGAACAGCCGCTCCTCGACCCGCTCCAGTACGCGCGGATCGAACTCCGCCGCGCGCACCGCGGCCTGCAAGGTCTCTCCGGCTTCTTCGAGCGCGACCACCGCTGTGGTCAGCGCAGCGATGGACGGATCGACCAGTTCCGGCGCCTGCGCAGCGCGCCGTTCCAGCCGGCGCAGCACGCCCGACAATGCAGCGACGGGCGAGGCTGTGCCACCGACGGCCTCGTATGCCTCGATGATATCGCGCGCCACCTTCTCGGCGGCCATCATGCCCTGGCGTTTGGCGGCGAGCGCGTCCTCCTCGCCAGGCTCGGGCGCGAGCTTGCCGAGCTCGGCCACGGCATGGCGTAGGAAATCAGCTTCCTTGCGGGCGGTCTCGACCCGGATGCGCTGGCTCTGCAGGGCTTGGCGCGCCTTCTTCAGGGTCTCACTGGCGCGGGCGACCTCGGCCGCCTGCTCTGCGAGCTCGCCGAAACCGTCGAGGATGGTGCGATGCTGGGCCGGATCGGTCAGGGCCCGGTCGTCATGCTGGCCATGGATTTCGACCAGCGCCGCGCCGATCATCCGCAAGATCTGGACGCTGACCGGCTGGTCGTTGACGAAGGCGCGGGTGCGCCCATCGGCATATTGCACCCGCCGCAGGATCAGGTCGCCATCGGTGTCGATCTCCTGCGCCTGGGCGAGCACGCGCGCCGGATGCGACATCGGCAGATCGAAGACGGCGCTGACCTGCCCTTGCGCCTCGCCATGGCGCACCAGACCGCCATCGCCGCGGGCGCCCAGCGCCAGCGCGAAGCCGTCGAGCAGGATCGATTTGCCGGCGCCGGTCTCACCCGTCAGCACGCTGAGCCCGTCATCAAGACCCAAGTCGAGCCGATCGATCAGAACGATGTCACGGATCGAGAGCTGAGCGAGCATGGCGACTCAGCCCCCTTGTGCCGGCTGCAGATAACCTCGCCGGGGCACCAGCAAACCGCCTTAGAGGCGGCCGAGACCGGTTATCCCGACGACGGCGCGCGTGAAGCCGTTGAAGGCCCGGCTGATATAGGAGCCGCGATCCTCACGCGGCTGCAGGCCGCCACTCTCCAGGAGCGTGTAGGCGTCCTTGTACCAGGGGCTGTCCGGGAAGTTGTGGCCGAGCACCGCGGCGGCGGTCTGCGCCTCGTTGGTGATGCCGAGCGCCATATAGGCCTCGGTCAGGCGCATCAGCGCTTCCTCGACATGGCGCGTGGTCTGGTACTTGGTGATGACGTCCCGGAAACGGCCGACGGCGCCGGTGTAGTTGCGCTTCTCAAGATAGAAGCGGCCGACATTCATCTCCTTGCCGGCGAGCTGGTCGCGCGCGACCAGCATCTTCTCGCGCACGTCGACCACGTATTCCGACTTCGGATAGCGGTCGAGCAGCTCCTGCATCGCGCGCAGCGCCTGGTCGGTGCGCTCCTGGTCGCGCGTCGCGTCCGGGATCTGGTTGTAATAGGACATCGCCAGGATGTACTGCGCATAGGCCGCATCCGGGCTGGCCGGGTTCTGCGCCAAGAAGCGCTTCGAGGCGGTGATCGCGTCGTCGTATTTCTGCGCCTCGTAATTCGAATAGGCGGCCAGGATCAGGCCTTTCTTCGAATAGGGCGAGAACGGCGCCTGCTTGTCGATCTCGTCGAACTTCTTGTTCGCGCCCTCGGTGTCGCCGTTCTGGAGGCGAGCCAGACCCTCATTGTAGAGCTTGTCGGCCGGAACCTCCGCCACCACTTCCGGCTTGTAAACCTCAGGCCGGTCGAACGGATTGAGCGCGCTCATCGTGTCGCAGCCGCCGAGCGCAGCCGCGAGGGCGAACGCCAGCGCAAGGCGCTTGCCGCCGCTCGTCGATTCGCCGGAGTTGAATGTCTTCAGCCGCATGACGCTCACTTCATCCGTCCTTGAAGCACCCCCTACAGGAGCGCGCGAAATGGCTTTAGCTCAGAAGCAACCTTTTCGCCAAGCGTGACGGGCGCTTCATGCAGTGCGATCGCCGTTTCCAACAGGAAACGGGCGAATGCAAGGCGTGGCGTCGCGTAATACCCTGCTCAGTGCAGGTCGGGCGCGAGCGCGGCAGGCACCGGGCCGGCCGCCATCTGCACCGCGTGGTGGGCGAAGACCGGCTGCGCCTCGACGATCGCGTAATTCGCGCGGTCGGCGAACAGCGCCTCAAGAATGCGGACATTCATGCGGTGGCCGCCGCAATAGGAGCGGAACTCGCCGAGGATCGGGTAGCCGGCGAGCGCGAGGTCGCCCACCGCGTCGAGGACCTTGTGGCGCACGAACTCGTCGGCGTAGCGCAGGCCCTCGGGATTGATCACCTTGTCGTCGCCGATAGCGACGGTGTTGTCGAGCGAGGCGCCGAGCGCGAAGCCGGCTTTCCAGAGCTGCTCGACATCGCGCATGAAGCCGAAGGTGCGGGCGCGGGAAATCTCGCGGGCATAAGCCTCGGGATCGAGGTCGAAGATCTTGCGCTGGCGGCCGATTGCCGGAGTGTCGAAGTCGATCTCGACATCGAGGCGGAAGCCGTTCTCGGACGGCGCCAGCTCAGCGAAGGCACGGCCCTGCTCGATCCGTACCGGACGCAGGACCTTGAGGTAGCGGCGGGTCGCGCCGAGCGCGACGAGACCGGTCGATTCGATGGCGGCGACAAACTCGGCGGCGCTGCCGTCCATGATCGGCATCTCAGGCCCGTCGATCTCGACCAGCACGTTGTCGAGGCCGAGGCCGGCGCAAGCCGACATCAGATGCTCGATCGTAGCGACCGAACCGGAAGCCTGATCGCCGATCACCGTGCACAGCTCGGTGGCGCTGACCTTGTTGTGGCGGGCGTGGATCAGCTGCTCATGGCCACCTTCGAGGCCCTTGCGCAGGAAGACGACGCCGGAATTCGCAGTGGAAGGCCGCAGGGTCAGGCAGGCGGGAGCCCCGGAGTGAACGCCGATGCCTTGCAGGGTCACGGGCGAGCGTAGGGTCGTCTGCCGTTCAGCCATCATACTCAGTATCCGTCTCAAGCGCGACGATCTTCGGGTCAGCGCCTTGCGGCGCAACCTGTTCGACGATCGATGCGGTTCCCTGATTTGCGAGCGAACTCGGGGCTAATCCCGAATCCCCCTACCCGGTGATGCGCTGCAAGATACGCGCAGGCGCATTAGCTTCAAAATCACGCTTTCTTTCGCTCTGTAACAGAGGTTACAAAGCCAGAAAACCTTAACCATCTGCTTGATGTATATGGTTTTTCAGACGTTAAAAAAGGCCCGGCGGAGGGATCCGCCGGGCCTTTGGTTTAAACCGGTTGAACCGGCTACTGCAACTCAGTTCGACTGGCGGCGCAGGAAGGCCGGGATCTCGAGCTGATCTTCTTCCGTATTGCGCTGCGGAGCGGCACGACCAAGCTGATCGAGCTGGCCCTGGGCCGGACGGGTCACAGGCGCCGGCGGGCGGCGCATGAACTCGGCATGGGCGGCGCTGGGACCAGCTGCCGGGGCCGGCGGAGCCTGACGCGGGGCCGGAGCCGGCGGCGCCATCGGAACCTCGTGCTCATCCTCCTTGCGGCCGAAGCCGACCGAGGCCAGGCGCTGCATCAGCGACATGCGCTTCTGCTCGACCGAGGCCGGCGCCGGAGCGGGCACGGCACCGCGGCTCTGTGCGATCTGGTGCTGGGCCGGCAGCGGCAGGTCCTCGACGCGCGGCATGCGGGTCGGGCGGATCACGGCGCGCTCGGGAACCGGCGGGATGAAGCTGTCCTCGAAATGCGGCACCGAGGCTTCCGGGGCCGGAGCTTCGACGACCGGCGGAGCCATCATCGCCGGGCGCGGCTGGGCCGGCTCGATGCGGACATCGGCAGCAAAGCTCGTGGGAGCCGGGGCCGGAGCGCGGACCGGCTCGGGAGCCACGTACTCGGCCACCGGAGCCGGCATCGGCGCGGGAGCCGGCGCAGCGGAGGTGCGGACATTCGGGACGGCCGAGCGCAGCCGGGCCTCGGCCTTCAGTCGCTCGGCGACCTCGGCGATGCGGGCTTCGGTCGGGTCGAGCTCGCCCTGGGCGCTCATCGGCTTGTCGATGCCGGTGGCGACCACCGAGACGCGCATCGTGCCTTCCAGTGCCTCGTCGAAGGTGGCGCCGACGATGATGTTGGCCTCGGAATCGACCTCCTCGCGGATGCGGGTGGCGGCTTCGTCGACCTCGTAGAGCTTCATGTCGCGCCCGCCGGTGATCGAGATCAGCAGGCCGCGCGCGCCCTTCATCGAGACGTCGTCGAGCAGCGGGTTGTTGATCGCGGCCTGGGCGGCCGAGAGCGCGCGCTTCTCGCCCTG